>Ga0207706_10000112_pt1 | contig 87100 bp, 78 predicted proteins | sample KBSC53metaG_FD_184318 | JGI IMG/M metagenome (GOLD analysis project Ga0207706, IMG submission 184318) | Corn rhizosphere microbial communities from Kellogg Biological Station, Michigan, USA - KBS C5-3 metaG (SPAdes) (version 2) | ecosystem: Host-associated > Plants > Roots > Rhizosphere > Soil ...
GCCGTCCGTCGCCTCGATGTTGGCGGTGCACACGAAGGCATTGGCAAGCGTGCCCGCGCTCTCGCACACGAAATACTTCTGGTTCACCCGCGCGGTGAGCTGGATGACCTCAGGGGGCACGTCGAGGTACGCCTCGTCGAAGCGGCCGAGCAGCGGCACCGGCCATTCGGTGAGGCCGGCGTTCTCGACCACCAGGCCCTCGTCCTCGACCAGCGCGAGGCCGGCATCGGCGGCGGCCCTGGCCGCGCCGTCGCGGATCAGGTCCTGTCGCTCGGCATGGTCGACGACGACATGGCAGGCGCGCAGCTTTTCCTGGTAGTCGGCGACCGAGCCGATGGTGATCGGGCCCGGGCAGTGGAAGCGGTGGCCGAGCGTCACGTAGCCGCTGGCGACGTCGCCGACGGTGCATTCGACGAGGTCTTCACCGAAGATGGCAACTATGCCGGACAAGGGCCTGACCCAACGAAGGCTTTCGGTGCTGAGCGAGGCGGCTCCCCAGCGCATGGACTTGGGCCACGGGAAAGCGACGACGATGGCGGGAACGGCTTCGGCGAGGACGTCCTTCACCGAGCGGCCCGGCTTGTCGACAACGGCGAACCACACCCCGTCGCGGTCTTCGAGCTGGTCCTGCGTGAGGCCGGTCTTGCGCAGGAAGCCATCGAGCGCCTGCGCCGGTGCGCTGGTGCGCGGTCCCTTGGTTTCTTCCCGAACCGCCTCGGTCTGCTCAGGCAAGCCGCGCGCGATCAGCGCCAGGCGTCGCGGGGTGGACCACACGGTCACCTCGCCTACGGCGACGCCCGCCACCTGCATCTCGGCGCGGAACAGCTTCTCGAGATCCGCCCGCGCGCCGGCCTGCATCCGCGCGGGGATTTCCTCGGAGCGCAGTTCGAGGAGCAAGTCGGTCACGCCGACCACCCCGGGTAGTCTGCGGCCCAGCGCTGCGCTTCCTTGGCCATGTAGGCCTCGCAGCTTCCGCGAGCGAGGTCACGCACGCGGCCCATGTAGCTGGCGCGTTCCTGCACGCTGATCACGCCGCGGGCCTGCAGGAGGTTGAACACATGGCTCGCCTCGACCGCCTGCTCGTAGGCGGCGATCGGCACGCCGGCGCCAAGCGCGTTGCGGCACTCGGCCTCGGCCTTGGCGAACAGGTCGAACAGGGCATCGGTGTCGGCGACTTCGAAGTTCCACTTCGACATCTGCTTCTCGTTCTCGAGAAAGACATCGCCGTACGTCACCCCCCGCCCGTTGAAGTCGAGGTCGTACACGTTGTCGACGTTCTGGATGTACATCGCCAGCCGCTCGAGGCCGTAGGTCAGCTCGCCCGCCACGGGCTTGCAGTCGAAGCCGCCCATCTGCTGGAAATAGGTGTACTGGGTGATCTCCATCCCGTCGCACCACACTTCCCAGCCCAGGCCCCAGGCGCCGAGCGTCGGGCTTTCCCAATCATCCTCGACGAAACGCAGGTCGTGCTTCAGCGGGTCGATGCCGATGACCTCGAGGCTCTTGAGGTAAAGGTCCTGCAGGTCGGGCGGGCTCGGCTTCAATATCACCTGGTACTGGTAATAGTGCTGCAGCCGGTTGGGGTTCTCGCCGTAGCGGCCGTCGGTCGGGCGGCGGCTCGGCTGGACGAACGCGGCGTTCCACGGCTCCGGGCCGAGGGCGCGCAGGGTGGTCGCGGTGTGAAACGTGCCCGCGCCCATGCGCATGTCGTAGGGCTGCAGGATCAGGCAGCCCTGCGCGCTCCAGTATTCGTGGAGCGCGAGGATCATGTCCTGGAAGCTCTTGGCGGCCGGAGCGGTCATGGCGCGGCGCTTTGCAGCACGGCCCCGAGAGCGTCAATGCCGCGCTGCGGGACGATGGGCGCGCGCCGCGCGATTGATGCAACACGCGACAAAATTCCGCGCGCGGTCCGCCGCAAACCCCTACACGCGAGCGGCGAAGCGCCCTAGATAGGCGATGGGCTGAACAGGGTTTCGCGCTTCATGTCGATCTTTCGCCGGTTCGTCGCTCCGTTGCTCGCGCTGGCGCTGCCCGCCTGCGCTCCCATCGACGCGCCGCCGGCGAACGCGGCGGAGGCCTACCACGGGCCGGCGATCTGGGAAGTCGCCGACAAGGACACGACGATCTACCTGTTCGGCACCGTCCACGCGCTGCCGAAGGATACCGCGTGGTTTTCTGGGCCGGTCGAGCGCGCCTACCAGCAGTCAAGCGAACTGGTGACCGAGATTCCGCTCGGCGACGCAAGCGGCGAGGCCACGCAGATCGCCAGTCGCGCGCTGTTGCCGCAGGGCCAGTCGCTGCGCGACATGATGACCCCGGAGGACCGCAAGCAGTTCGAAGCGGCGCTGGTCTCGCTCGGTCTTCCGATCGAGGCGATGGACCGCTTCCAGCCGTGGTACGCCGCGCTCACGCTGTCGCTGCTGCCGGTCACGCAGGCCGGGTACGACCCGCAATCGGGCGCCGAGACGGCGCTGAACGCACGGTCCGACGACAAGTCGAAGGCGGCGCTCGAAACCGTGGACCAGCAGATCGAGCTGTTCGAGGGCTTGCCGCAGAAGACCCAGCTCCAGTTCCTCGACCAGACGGTCGAGTCCGTCTCCACGGCGACGACGACGCTCGATGCGATGGTTGCGAGGTGGATGATGGGCGATCCCGACGGGCTCGCGATGCTGCTCAACCAGGATCTCACCGACAAGATGCTGCATAAGCGCCTGCTGACCGACCGCAACGCCCGCTGGGCGCAATGGATCGACGGGCGGCTGAAGCAGCCGGGAACGGTGTTCATCGCCGTCGGCGCGGGCCACCTCGCCGGCAAGGACAGCGTGCAGCGGCAATTGAGGAAGCTCGGCATCAAGGCCCGCCGCGTCTGGCAATGAGGATCGGCGCGGCGCTGGTCGCGGGCGCGCTGCTCGCGCTGGCGGCGTGCGGGCGCGCGGAACACGCCTGGCCGCCGCCCTCTCCGGCGCTGTGGGAAGTCAGCGGGCCGGCAGGCCGGCAGGCGTGGTTGTTCGGAACGGTCCATGCGCTGCCGAAGGGCATGAACTGGCGCACCGGCAAGGTGGACGACGCGCTCGCGCGGTCAAGTGTGCTGGTTGTCGAAATCGCCGACTTGAACGATACCGAAGCGGCGAGGTCGGCGTTCTATCGCCTGTCGAGCACGCCGCGACAGCCGCCGCTGACCCAGCGGGTGCCGCCCGCGGCACGCACGGCGGTCCTTGCCTTGCTCAAGCGAGCCGGCGTGGGGGACGAGTCCTTCCCCGAGACCGAGACGTGGGGCGCGGCGATGATCCTCGCCAACCGGGTGAGCCGGGCCGATCCGGCCAACGGCGTCGACGGGGCGCTGATCGCCGGCGCCAGGCGGGTCGAGGGGCTGGAGACGTTCGCCGAGCAGTACGGCGTGTTCGACCGGCTGCCGCAGCCCGAGCAGGCCGACCTGCTCGTGGCGACGGCCCGCGATGCGGCAACAGATGTCGAGGACAGGGAAGCGATCGCGTGGCTGACCGGCGACATCGCGACGCTGGAACGCGCGGCGGCGAGCGGCGTGCTCGCCGATCCCGAGCTGCGCGAGGCGCTGCAACTCGCCCGCAACCGGGCCTGGGACAAGCGCATCGAGCGCTTGCTGGCAGACGGCGAGAAGCCGTTCGTTGCCGTCGGCGCGGCGCACATGTTCGGCCAGGAGGGCCTGCCTGCGCTCTTGGCCGCGCATGGATACGAAGTGCGCCGGGTGGAGTAGGTCTTGCCTTCAAGGCCGCTTTCCCCTAGGGGCGCGCCTCCCGTCATGGTCATCCCTGGAGGCGTGGCGGAAAACCCAATGCATTTCGAAAGGCAAGACCGATGAGCGACGCTCTCACCCTGCCGGCCGAAGCGCGCGAACGGGCTGGCAAGGGAGCCTCCCGTGCACTGCGCCGCGAAGGCCGTGTCCCCGCCGTGATCTATGGCGGCAAGGAAGAACCTACCCCGATCCACGTCGAGGCGCGGGAGCTGGTCCGCCAGCTCAATCTCGGCCACTTCATGAACTCGATCGTGATGATCGAAATCGGCGGCAAGCAGGTCCGCACGCTGCCGAAGGACGTGTGCCTGCACCCGGTCACCGACCGCCCGCTGCACGTCGATTTCCTGCGCCTCGCCAAGGATGCGAAGATCCACGTCGCCGTGCCTGTCGTGTTCGTCAACGAGGACGATTCGCCAGGCCTCAAGAAAGGCGGCGTGCTCAATGTCGTGCGCCACGAGCTCGAGCTGGTGTGCGAATCCGACAAGATCCCGGGCGAGATCGAGCTCAACCTCGCCGGTCTCGACATCGGCGATTCGATCCACATCAGCCACGTGACGCTGCCGGAAGGCTCGGCCAGCGCGATCACCGACCGTGACTTCACGATCGCCACCATCGTCGCCCCGTCGGCGATGAAGCAGACCGAGGAAGAAGGCGCGCCTGTCGAGGCCGGCGCCGTGCCGGTTGAAGGCGAAGCCGAGGCCGAGGAAGCCGAAGGCGGCGAGGAAGCGGCCGGGGAGTAATTTCCACTCCTTCCGGGCAAGAGACAACGAGGCGCCGGCTCCCGCGAGGGGCCGGCGCTTTGCTTTTGCCCCGGCGCGGAATAGGACGCCGCGATGCAACTTTGGGTCGGCCTCGGAAATCCCGGACCGCAGCACGCGCTGCAGCGGCACAACGTCGGCTTCATGGCCGCCGACGTGATCGCCGAGATGCACGCGTTCGGACCGGTGCAGAAGAAGTTTCACGGCTGGCTGCAGGAAGGCCGCATCGGGGGCGAGAAGATCCTGCTGCTCAAGCCCGCGACCTTCATGAACGAAAGCGGCCGCTCGGTCGCCGAGGCGCTGCACTTCTACAAGCTCGGCGTCGGGGACCTGACGGTGTTTCACGACGAGCTCGACCTCGCCCCGTTCAAGGTCAAGGTGCGCACCGGCGGCGGCCTCGCCGGGCACAACGGCCTGCGCTCGATCGACCGGCTCCTCGGCCCCGACTTCCGCCGCGTGCGCCTCGGCATCGGCCATCCGGGGCACAAGGACCGGGTGACCGGTTATGTCCTCGGCAACTACGCCAAGGGGGAGATGGACGAGCTGACCGACATGCTCGCAGCGGTTGCATCGGAAGCGGAATGGCTCGCGAAGGGCGACGACGCGCGCTTCATGAGCGATGTCGCGCTGCGGCAACAGGCCTCAGCCTAGCGCGCTCCTGGATGGCGGGTCGCGCTTGCGCTCTTGCCAGTGACGGCACCGTGGAAGCGACCACGACGAATACCGCAAGGGGTCCCGAGGTTCCAACCCGGCCGCCCCCTTTCCCCGCGCTTGCGAAGATGGCGACGGCTGGATCGCGGAATGCCGGACCTCGGGGCTCCGGTATCGAACTCGACCGAGACGGGCTGTGCCGATTTGAAGGTCCGCATCGAAGGCGGCGCATCATGAGCCCTTCGTTCTCATCGCCACCAGGCAAGCAACGCGCGTAACGAGCCGGACCGTAGGTCGAGGCCTAGCTTTTCCGCCCCGCCCCGCCTATCGGCGCGCCCTACCACATCACCGGAGTAATTCATGGGCTTCCGCTGCGGGATCGTCGGCTTGCCGAATGTCGGCAAGTCGACGCTGTTCAACGCCTTGACCGAGACGCAGGCCGCGCAGGCGGCGAACTATCCGTTCTGCACGATCGAGCCGAATGTCGGCCGGGTCGAGGTCCCGGATGCGCGGCTTGAAAGGATCGCAGCCATCGCCAAGTCGGCCAAGATCGTGCCGACGCAGCTCGAGTTCGTGGATATCGCGGGACTCGTCAAAGGCGCGAGCAAGGGCGAAGGGCTCGGCAACCAGTTCCTCGGCAACATCCGCGAGGTCGACGCGATCGTCCACGTGCTGCGCTGCTTCGAGGATGACGACATCCAGCACGTCGCCAACAAGGTCGATCCGATCGCCGACGCCGAGGTGGTCGAGACCGAACTGATGCTGGCCGACCTCGAAAGCCTCGAGAAGCGCGTCGAGAACGCGCGGCGGCGGGCGACGAGCGGCGACAAGGAAGCCAAGGCGCTGGTCAGCGTGCTCGGCCAGGCGCTCGACCTGCTGCGCGAAGGCAAGCCGGCGCGGCTGACGCAGCCGAACGGCGAAGAGGAGGAGCGGCTGTTCGCCCAGGCGCAGCTCTTGACCGCCAAGCCGGTGCTGTACGTGTGCAATGTCGCCGAGGAAGACGCCGCAACCGGCAACGCGATGAGCGAGGCGGTGTTCGCCAAGGCCTCAGCGGAAGGGGCCAAGGCCGTCGTCGTGTCGGCCGCGATCGAGGCCGAGCTGGTGGCGATGGACCCGGGGGACCGCGCCGAGTACCTCAAGGAGCTGGGGCTCGCCGAGACCGGCCTCGCCCGCGTGATCCGCGCCGGCTACGAACTGCTCGGCCTCAAGACCTTCTTCACGGCCGGTCCCAAGGAAGCGCGCGCGTGGACTTTCCCCGCCGGCGTCAAGGCGCCGCAGGCCGCGGGCGAGATCCACACCGATTTCGAGAAGGGCTTCATCCGCGCGGAGACGATCGCTTATGACGATTATGTCTCGCTCGGCGGCGAGGCCGGCGCCAAGGAAGCCGGCAAGCTGCGCCAGGAAGGCAAGGAATACGTCGTCCAGGACGGCGACGTGCTGCTGTTCAAGTTCAACGTCTGACGCAAAGGAAAGGGGCCGCGGGAGCCCACGCTGCCGCGCCCCGATCATGGCGATGCGCCGCCTTCTCAAGCCGGCGGACTGGGAGGCGCAGGCGGAGCGGGCGGGGCCGACTTGCTGGCGATATAGGCGAGCCACATCTTCGCGACGGGCGCGCGCGGGCCGGTCACCTGCTCCAACGTCGCCTTGGCCAAGTCGAGCTGACCCGCCTTCACCTGCGCGATGCCGAGCTCGGTCTGCGCAAGGCCCTTGTCGGGGATGCCCTTGTCGAGCGCCATCTTGTACATTTCGGCGGCCTTGTCGTAGGCGCCGGTCGAGAAATAGAGGTTGGCCGCACCCAGCGGCACCTTCGGATCGGTCGACTTCGGCGCGTCGGCCGCGACCGAATCCGCGAGCGACTTCTCGCTGGCGACCCGCGTGTCGGCGATCGACTTCGCCTGCTGGAAGCCTGAATCGCTGGCGCTGATCGCGCCGCTCTTGACCGCCTGGTCGAGCACCGAGAGCGCCTCGGTCGACATCTTGCGGGGATCGAGCACGTCCACGTACGCGAGGTAGTCGTGCTTGTCCTTGAGCGAGCCGGTTTCCTTCATCAGGCGAAACAGGTTGAGCTGGCCGTCGGCATCGAACTGGCCGAGCGCGTTGACCACCTGCAGCGCCGCCTGCCAGTTGGTCGGCGTCGGATAGTGCTCGACGAGCATCGCGGCGTACTGGTCGGCCTGCGCCGGCAGCTTGCTGTCGTAAGCGACCTTCAGCCCACGGCGATACCAAGTGTCGGGAACCTGCTGGCCCGCCGCGGTGCGCTTGGCGATCAGGTCGGACAGGTACTGCAGCCCCTGAGCCCCCTGCCCCTGGCCGAAATAGGTCTCGGCGATGATCGCGGCGGGGTCGCCGTCGGTGTAGCCGGCCTGGATGGCGGCCTGCAGCTGGTTGCGGGCTTCCTCGAAATTCTTGTCCTCGTAGGCCCATTGTCCGAGGAAGAAATGGAACAGGCCCACCTGGGCCGGTTGGGCCTTGCCGCTTTCGAGCGACAGCTGCACGCCCTGCTTCTGGAGGGACGTATCCTTCAGCTTGCCGCCGAGCGCGATCAGCGCCTGCCCGAAGGTGTTCTTGTCGGTCGGGTTCTGGATCGCCGCCTGGATCGTGGGGATCATGGCCTTGGCGGAAGCGAGGTCACCGGCCGGGTCGTTGACGATCTTCTGCATCGGCGCATAGGCATCGGCGAACGCCTTCGAATTGCCTTCGGCCTTGGCGTCCTGCTTCTTGTCCTTCGCGAAGGCGGGCGTTGCGACGGACGTGCCGATCACCATGCCGCTCGCCAGCGCGAGGGCGAGCGCCACGCGGGCGACCGGTTTCGTGCGCGTGGGGGCGCGAACGGGAGTGGAATGCATAAAGAGGTCTCTCCTGAGGAACGGAACGGCCGGGGGGGCAGGCCGGAAAATTCTGCGCGGCGCTCCTGCCGCGTCGCGCACAAATTTGCAAATGCCTTGCTAGGTTCCCGGCGCTGAATAGCGATTGAACACCGCGTTGCTGCGACGAAATGGGGGAGCGCCGGGGAACCGGTCTGGAAGTGTGGAAAACGAGCCCCATATGGGCCCTGGAACCTCCGCTCCGCTGGCCCTTTGGCGCTCCTTGGCCTAGGGTCCCGCGCACGCCACTTCCCGCATAACAGAACAGGCTTTTCTCGCAGGTGAGCGACACCACCGACATTATCAATCCTCCCGCCGAGCCCGGCGGGTTCGACCGCATCGACATCGTCGATGAGATGAAGACCAGCTACCTCGATTACGCGATGAGCGTGATCGTCAGCCGCGCGCTGCCCGACGTGCGCGATGGCCTGAAGCCGGTCCACCGCCGCATCCTGTGGAGCTGCTACGAGGCCGGGTTCGTGCCCGGCCGGCCCTATCGCAAGAGCGCCAAGATCACCGGCGACACGATGGGCAACTACCATCCGCACGGCAACCAGGCGATCTACGACGCGCTCGCCCGCATGGCCCAGCCGTGGTCGATGCGCGTGCCGCTGATCGATGGCCAGGGCAACTTCGGCTCGATGGACCCCGATCCGCCCGCGGCCGAGCGCTACACCGAGGCGCGGCTGGCCAAGCCGGCGATGCCGCTGCTCGAGGACATCGACCAGGACACGGTCGATTTCGTCGACAACTACGACGGTTCGCGGCAGGAGCCGTCGGTCCTCCCGGCGCGCTATCCGAACCTCCTGGTCAACGGCGCCGGCGGCATCGCCGTCGGCATGGCGACCAACATTCCGCCGCACAACCTCGGCGAAGTGATCGACGGGTGCCTGGCGTTCATCGACAATCCCGGGATCACCAGCGAGGAGCTGATCGAGTACATCCCCGGTCCCGACTTCCCGACCGCGCCGCTGATCCTCGGCAGCGCCGGCAGCCGCGCGGCCTACACCACCGGCCGCGGTTCGATCATCATGCGCGCACGGCACGAGATCGAGGAAGGCCGCGGCGAGCGGCGTTCGATCGTGTTCACGTCGATCCCCTACCAGGTCGGCAAGGCGGGACTCGTCGAAAAGATCGCCGAGGCCGCGAAGGAAAAGCGGGTCGAAGGCATCTCCGACATTCGCGACGAATCCAACCGCCAGGGCGTGCGCGTGGTCATCGACCTCAAGCGCGACGCCACGCCCGAGGTCGTGCTCAACCAGCTGTGGCGCCACTCGCCGGCGCAGGCGAACTTCCCGGCCAACATGCTGGCGATCCGCGGCGGCCGGCCGGAGACGCTGACGCTGCGCGACTTCGTGCTCAGCTTCATCCAGTTCCGCGAGCAGGTCATCACCCGCCGCACCAAGTTCGAGCTGAACAAGGCGCGCGAGCGGGCCCACATCCTGCTCGGGCTGGTGGTCGCGGTGTCGAACCTCGACGAGGTCGTGGCGATGATCCGCGGCGCGCCGAACCCGGCGGTCGCACGCGAGCGGCTGCTGGCCAAGGAATGGCCGATCGGCGACATCGCGCAGTACATCCGCCTGGTCGAGGCGATCGAGCCCGATGCAGAGCAGGCCGGCGGCACCTACCGCCTGTCGGACCGGCAGGTGAAGGCGATCCTCGACCTCAGGCTGCACCGCCTGACCGCCCTCGGCCGCGACGAGATCGGCGACGAGCTGAAGGAACTGGCGGTCAAGATCGAGGAGTACCTCGCGATCCTCGGCGACCGCGCGCGCCTTTACGACGTCATGCGCCAGGAGCTGGTCGAGATCAGAGAGGCTTACGCGACCCCGCGCCTCAGCGAGATCGCGCCCGCGTGGGACGGCCTCGAGGACGAGGACCTGATCGAGCGCGACGAGATGGTCGTGACCGTGACCCTCGACGGCTACATCAAGCGCACCCCGCTCTCGACCTTCCGCGCGCAGAACCGCGGAGGCAAGGGCCGCGCCGGAATGGCGACGAAGGACGAAGACGCGGTGATGGAAATGTTCGTCACCAGCACCCACAACCCGGTGCTGTTCTTCTCCACCGCCGGCAAGGTCTATCGCCTGAAGGTCTGGCGCCTGCCCGAAGGGGGGCCGCAAACGCGCGGGCGCCCGATCGTCAACCTGCTCCCGGCGCTCGACGACGGCGAGACGATCGCCACGGTGCTGCCGCTGCCGGAGGACGAGAGCACCTGGGGCGCGCTCAGCGTGGTGTTCGCGACCGCCAAGGGCAGCGCGCGGCGCAACAGCATGGACGCGTTCGCCAACATCCCGTCGAACGGCAAGTACGCGATGCGCTTCGAGGAAGGCAGCGAGGATCGGCTGATCGGCGTCGCCTTGCTCGATTCGGGCGACGATGTGCTGCTGGCCAGCCGCCAGGGCAAGGCGATCCGTTTCGCCGCCGACGATATCCGGGAGTTCCAGTCGCGCACCTCGACCGGCGTGCGGGCGATGAGCCTCAAGCCGGGCGATGAGGTGATCTCGCTCTCCATTCTTCACCGCGTCGGCGTCAGGGACCAGGAAGAGCGCGAGGACTACCTGCGCCACGCGCCGTGGAAGCCGGACAAGGAAACCGAGCCGCACATGAGCCCCGAGCGCTTCGCCGAGCTGGTGGCGAAGGAGCAGTTCATCCTCACCGTCTGCGCCAACGGCTACGGCAAGCTCAGTTCGGCCTACGAGTACCGTCGCACGGGCCGCGGCGGCCAGGGCATCACCAACATCGACAATATCGAGCGCAACGGACCCGTGGTGGCGAGCTTTACCGCGACGACCGCCGACCAGCTCATGCTGGTGACCGACCAGGCCAAGCTGATCCGCATCAATCTCGACACCTTGCGGGTGATCGGCAGGGCCTCTGCCGGCGTGAAGCTGTTCGACGTCGCCGACGAGGAACATATCGTCAGCGCGGTCCGCCTCGACGAGGAGGAAGCGCCCGAGAACGAGGCCGAGGAAGCGATCGTCGAGGAAATGCTCGGCCGCGAGAGCGAGGACACCGCGCCGCAGACCGAACGGGCGCGGGACGATATCGACGATAGTGAGGAATAGATTGCGGGTCATTCGAGACGAGCCGACAGGGACAGAACCGCTCATCCTGATGAAGCGTCTCGAAGTCACATCCCGGAAGACTTGACCCTCACGCGACGTGAGGGACTATCAGCCGTCCTCGCGCAAGGACGACGAGAGATGGCAACCTATACCGTCAAGCAGCTGGCGAGGCTCTCCGGGGTCTCAATTCGCACGCTGCATCACTACGACACGATAGGCCTGCTCAAGCCGGCGTTCACCGGCGAGAACCGCTATCGCTACTACGGCCGCGAGGAACTGCTGCGCCTGCAGGACATCCTGTTCCATCGCGAGCTCGGCGTGCCGCTGCGGGAAATCGGCAAGCTGCTCGACCTGCAAGGCCGCGACCGGGCGGCGGTGCTGGCCGGGCACCGCGAGTGGCTCGACCAGCGCATCAAGCGCTCTCGCCAACTCCTGCGGACGGTCGACCGTACGATCGCCGAGCTGAACGGAGAAGGAACGATGGACGACAAGGATCTCTACAAGGGCTTCGCGCCCGAGAAGCAGGCCGAGTACGAGGACTGGCTGGTCGATACCTACGGCGAGGGCATGCGCCACACTATCGAGGCCAGCAAGGCGCTTTGGACCGGCAAGAGCGAAGAGGCCGTGCGCGCGGCGCTGGCCAAGGGCGAGGAAGCCGAGGCCGAGCTGGCCGCACGCTTCCACGCCGGCGTCGCCGCGGACGCGCGCGAGCTCGAACCGATGTTCGACCGGCACCGGCAGTGGATTTCGTCGATGTGGGGCCGTGAATGCGCTCGCGAGGGATACGGCGGAATGGCCGACATGTACCTCGCCCACCCCGACTTTCGTACCCGCTTCGACAAGCGAGGCGAAGGCTTCACCGACTGGCTGACGACGGCGATGAAGGCCTATGCCGCCCGAGGTTAGGCGGCGGCGTCGTTTCTGCGCAGCGTCTGCACGATCCCGACGGTGATCAGGAACTGCCCGACGTAGTATACCGGCCACGCCAGCACGTCGGGCAGTTGCTGCCCCATCAGCGGACCGAGTTCGCCGATCACCAGCAGGTCCGATGCGAGCAGCAGCGCGGCGCCGACACCCACGCGGTAGCGCGGGAAGGCGCTCATCCATGCGCACGAGGCCATCCCTCCAAGAGCGAGGCCGTAAAGCGACACCGCCGGCTCCAGCGTGCGATCGGCCGGAAGCAGCCAGGCGAGGACCGGGGTGACGAGCAGCATCGCCACGGCCGCCACCTTCTGCGTCGCCGTCGTGTGTCCGCGCGGGTGGCGCAGGTACAGCGCGATGGCGAGCAGGTGATAGACGAAGAAGATCAACGCCGAGACGGCGAGATCGATCTGCAGTGCCACGTCGCGAACCGCGGCGACCGCCATCATCGCGGCAAGGTGCCGGCTGTCCCTGCCCGCTCTTTGCAGCCAGGCGTAAAGGGCCAGCAAGCCCGTCGCCACCCCGGGAAGCGCAAGCAACCAGATTCCGGGCAGCGCCGTCAGGCGGAGCGCGCAAAAGGCCATGGCGGCCAGCAGGCTCGCCAGCAGCCAGGGCCTTTTCTCGATCAGCGCTCGCTTCGGCATCCGCCCTCCCCGGGGTCGTTTCGGCTCAGTGCCCTTGAACTTGCCGGCAGGCAAGTTCTAGGCGCGGCGCATGATGCACGACGTCCACATCATCGGCGGCGGCCTCGCGGGGAGCGAAGCGGCGTGGCAGCTCGGCCGGCGCGGCGTGCGCGTGCAGCTCTCCGAGATGCGTGGCGGCGGCGCAACCACGCCCGCGCACCAGGGTGCCGGCCTCGCCGAGCTCGTGTGCTCCAACAGCTTCCGCTCCGATGACGACGAGCGCAATGCCGTCGGCCTGCTCCATCACGAGATGCGCCGGCTGGACTCGCTCGTCATGCGCGCCGGCGAGAAGGCGCGGGTTCCGGCGGGTTCGGCGATGGCCGTCGATCGCGAGCTGTTCTCGGCCGAGGTCGAACGCGAGCTGTCCGCGCTCCCCGCTCTGAAGATCGTCCGCGAGCGGGTAGACGCGCTGCCGGCAAGCGGCCTCACGATCGTCGCCACGGGGCCGCTGACCGCGGCTTCCCTGGCCGCGAGCATCGGCGCGGCGACCGGGCGCGAGAGCCTCGCCTTCTTCGACGCCATCGCGCCGATCGTCCACCGCGACAGCATCGATATGTCCGTCTGCTGGATGCAATCGCGCTGGGACAAGGGGAACGGCAAGGACTACATCAACTGCCCGCTCGACAAGGCGCAGTACCTCGCCTTCCGCCAGGGCTTGCTCGACGGCGAAAAGGGCACGTTCAGGCAATGGGAGGAGAGCACCCCCTATTTCGAAGGGTGCATGCCGATCGAGGTCATGGCCGAGCGCGGCGAGGACACGCTTCGCTACGGTCCGATGAAACCGGTCGGCCTCGACGATCCGCGCACCGGGCGCTGGCCGTACGCCGTCGTCCAGCTCAGGCAGGACAACAAGCTCGGCACGCTGTGGAACATGGTCGGCTTCCAGACCAAGCTCAAACACGCCGAGCAGGTGCGCCTGTTCCGCACAATCCCCGGCCTCGAGAACGCCGAGTTCGCCAGGCTCGGCGGGCTTCACCGCAACACGTTCCTCAATTCGCCGGCCCTCCTCGACCGGCAGTTGCGCCTGAAGAGCGAGGGGCATGTCCGCTTCGCCGGGCAGATCACCGGTTGCGAAGGCTACGTCGAGAGCGCGGCGGTCGGCCTGCTCGCGGGCCTCATGACAGCCGAGGAACTCGCGGGACGCGAATGGCGCCCACCGCCGCGCACCACCGCGATGGGGGCGCTGCTCGCCCACATAACCGGCGACGCCGAGGCAGAGACCTACCAGCCGATGAACGTCAACTTCGGCCTGTTTCCGCCGCTTACCGAGGTCAAGAAGAAGCAACGCAAGGAGGCCTACACCGAGCGGGCGAAGGCAGACTTTTCCGAGTGGCTATCGGCCGAGCGCGTGCCTGCTTAGCCCGAGCAGCTGCATCGCGACGCCGCCTTGCGCTTGGGCGCGGGCGAAACAAACCCGGCCTGCAACAGCCAGTCGTCGCGGTTGCAAATCGCAGCGGCCCCATGCGTTTGGACTCCGTGCGTGAGCTCGCTGGCCAGCGGCACTGCCTTCCACAGGCCGGACAATGGCCTAGCGGCCGAGAAGGCCGACCCGCACGGCGAAAAGGATCGCCCGAGGCCCTTCGAGCAACGGCGCGCCGCCGAGCGCGATGGAGCGCTGCCCCAGCGCGGCTAGCACGGCGAGCGGGCGCAGCGTCCGCGGCAATCCGCCGCAAGGCGGTAGTGCCTTCGCGGCATCGAGAACGCTCTCGCGCTCGTCTTGGCCGGACAGGTTGGCGGCGAGGTCCGCCAGGGCCCAGGTCCTTCCGCACAGGCCCGCCGGAGAGGGTGCCGCGCCAAGTTCCGAGGCGAGCTGGGCAAACGCCTGGCCGCGCCCGGCGGCGAAGCCATCGATGACGTCGGCATCGAGCTCTTCGGAGAGAAGCCCTTCCCAGCCGTCGACGAGAGCGATCAGCGCTGCTGGCTCGCGCCACTCGCCAAGCAGGCCCAGCACCACGTCCCCGCGAGGCCATTGCGCCTTCTCCTTGGCGAGCGTGTCGCGCCAGAAGGCAAAGCGCATCTGCGCCAGCACCGGCTCGCGGTGCCGCCGCAACACCGCCGCGAGCCGAGCATCGAGAGACAGCACGGCCAGCGTGGCTTCGCGCGCGGGCCCCGGCGCATAGGCGAGCGCCAGGCGATGGGCCGCCGGCAGTTCCTCGAGCAGGGCGTGCGTCATGGGGGCCCGCAAATCGGCGGTCCGCTCCGCGCGGTCAAGCGCCGCTCAGGGTTATTCCGGCAGGCATGGTCAAACGCCTGTTAACCCTGCCCTTTCACAGTGCAGTGAGCATGACGGGCTAATACGTACCGAGAATTGGCCGATTTCCAACCATGAGACAGGGGCTATGCGCGCAGATCGAACCCCCAAGCTGAGCCGCTTTTGGCGGTTGCTCGCCAGGAGCACCAGCGGCAACGCCATGCTGTTCGTCGCCCTCGGGCTGCCCGCCCTGATCGGCGGCGCCGGCCTCGCGGTCGACTTCTCGCAATGGTACCTGTGGAAGCGCGAGCTGCAGCTGGCGACCGACCAGGCGGCGCTCGCCGGCGCGTGGGCGCGCACGGATTCCCATACCCAGGACAACTACCAGACGCGCGCGACGCAGGACTACCGTGCGAACCTCGCCATTACCTCGAGCTTTGCCAGCGACCCGACGGTCTCGATCGCCGATTTCTCGAACGGCAGCGACAACAGCGTGGTCGTGACGGCGACGGCGACCAAGACGCTGCCGTTCAGCAGCTTCATCACCGGCCGCGGCGTCACCATCCAGGCCTATTCGCAGGCGAGCTATGCCGCCGGCGGCAACTACCAGGCCTGCCTCATCGCCACGGGTAACAGCGGCACCACGCTTTCGGTCGGCGGCAGCGCCGTCGTCAACGCGCACTGCGGCATGGCGGCGCTTTCATGTTCCGACGATGCGATCGTCATCGACGGATCGGCTACGGTCGTGACCGACTCGATCGCGACGTGCGGTACCGCCAGCGTTCCCGCGGCCAACGACAGCGTCGTGAGCGAAAATGTCCACGGCCTCGCCGACGAGTTCGCCGACCTCGACCCGCCGACGAACGACACGGCCCAGACCTACAAGTGCAACGGCAACGGCAACAAGGCCCAGGCATCCCCCGTGGCAGGCACCTATCACGGTCTGACCGTGAGCTGCAAAACCGTCTTCGGGCCGGGCGTCTACGTCATCGACGGCGGAACGCTTGACCTGACCGGGAACTATTCGGTGACCGGGACGAACGTCATGTTCGTCCTCAAGAACGGTGCCTCGCTGAAGCTCGGCGGCAGCGGCAACGGCAATACCCTGACGCTCACGCCGATGGTGTCGTCCCAGTTCACGGCGGCCCCCTACAACTACTCGCAAGGCCTCGCCGATCGCTACGCGGGCATGCTGATCTTCGAGGATCGCAACAGTACGCCGACCACGCACATCATCAACGGCAACTCCAACTCGCTGATCCAGGGCACGATCTACCTTCCGGCGAGCGCCGCTCGCATGAACGGCACGGCCAACATCAACAGCAGCTGCTTGCAGATCACCGCGCAAACGATCGAAGTGCTCGGCAACGCCACGCTGGAGACCCGCTGCCCGACGTCGCAGACGAACAGCGCGGGCAGTTCCGCGCCAACGGTGAAGCTGGTCGCATGACGAAACGGCAACTCCTGGCTGCACGCCTGCGGCGCCTGCCCGCGGACACGCGCGGTGTCTCGGTCATCGAGACCGCGATTCTCGCTCCCGTGCTGCTGTGCATGGCGCTGGGCGGTTTCGACGTGAGCCGCATGATCGCGCGCCAGCACGAATTGCAGAACGGCGCCGGCGATGCCGAGCAGATCGTGCTTGCGGCCGCCTCGGGCACCGCGACCGACACGACGACGATCAAGACGGTCCTGGCAAATACGCTGGGCATTCCCAACGACGCCAGCCACATTACCGTCGACAAGCTCTATCGCTGCGGAACGACGACCACGCTGGTCAGCGCGACGTGCGCGTCCGGAACCTACCAATCGACCTACGTCCAGGTCACCTTCCACGACACCTACAACCCCATCTGGGCGCAGTTCGGGATCGGCCACGCGGTGAACTACCGGGTCCAGCGGCTCGTCCAGGTTTCGCAGGAAAAGATCGCGTGACGATGCGGCGTCCCCTTACCCAGCTCACGGACGATCGCAGCGGTTCCGCAATCATCGAGTTCGCGATCCTCGCGCCGATGATCTTCGCGATGCTGTTCGGCGTCATCCAGGTCGGCCTGCAGATGTGGAGCTACAACTCGCTGCGCTCGATCGTCGCCGACACCGCGCGCTACACGATGGTCGAGTACCAGAAGTCCAACCAGCTCACGACCGACCAGATCGAGAGCAAGGCAACCGCCATCGCGGTGAACTCGCCCTACGATTTCAACATCGATGATATCGGTACGCTCGACGTGACCAATCCGGCGAGCGACATCGCCGGGATGACCAAGTTCCAGCTGACGATGAGCTACACGCCGCCGACGGTCCTCGACTTCACCGGCATACGCGCGCCGACGCTCACGATCACGCGGCCGATCTACGTCACCTCTTCGTAACCGGCCGGGCCGCCCAGGTCTAACCGCGGTAACAGACCTTGCGCGCCGCCCCGACGATCTGCTCGGCGTCGATCAGCGCCAGCTTCTCAAGGTTCGCCGCATAAGGCAACGGCACGTCGGCGTTGCACACCCTGAGCACGGGAGCATCGAGCAGGTCGAAGCCTTCGTCCATGCAAACCGCGATGACCTCCGAGGCGATCGAGCAGGTCGGCCAGCCTTCCTCGGCGACGACAAGGCGGTTGGTCTTGGCGAGGCTGGTGAGGATCGTTGCGGTGTCGAGCGGGCGCAGGGTGCGCAAGTCGATCACCTCGGCCTCGATGCCCTCGCCTGACAGCGTGTCGGCCGCTTCCAGCGCGAGGCCGACGCCGATCGAATAGCTGACGATGGTGACATCCTTGCCCTCGCGCATGACGCGCGCCTTGCCGATCGGCAGAACGTGATCGTCGAGCTCGGGCAGCTCGAAATTGCGGCCGTAGAGCAGCTCGTTCTCGAGGAACACGACCGGATCGTCGCAGCGGATCGCCGCCTTGAGCAGGCCTTTGGCGTCCGACGCGTCGTACGGTGCGATGACGATCAGGCCGGGCACGGCGGCGTACCACGGGGCGTAATTCTGGCTGTGCTGCGCGGCGACGCGGGCGGCCGCGCCGTTGGGGCCACGAAAGACGACCGGGCAGCGCATCTGCCCACCCGACATGTAGTGCGTCTTGGCCGCCGAGTTCACGATGTGGTCGATCGCCTGCATCGCGAAATTGAAGGTCATGAACTCGACGATCGGCCTCAGGCCGCCCATCGCCGCGCCGGTGCCGATGCCGGCGAAGCCGTACTCGGTGATCGGGGTGTCGATCACCCGCCGGGCCCCGAACTCCTCGAGCAGGCCCTGGGTGACCTTGTAGGCGCCCTGGTACTCGGCGACTTCCTCGCCCATCACGAAGACGGTCTCGTCGCGGCGCATTTCCTCGGCCATCGCGTCGCGCAGCGCCTCGCGTACGGTGACGGTGGCCATGTTGGTCCCCGCGGGGATTTCAGGATCGTTGGGTCGCGGGGCGGGTGCCGGCCTGGCGGCAGCGGCGAGCTCGGTCGCGCCCGACGGCGCCGGGCCCTTCGTCGCTTCGGATTCGGCGGCCTTCTGCTGCTGCGCCGGCTCGGCGGGCGCCGCCACGGCCGGGGCCGCGGCATCGCCCTCGCCGTTCAGCACGGCGATCACGGTGCCGACCTTCACGTTCTCGGTTCCCTCCGGCACCAGGATCTTGCCGACCTTGCCTTCGTCGATCGCCTCGAACTCCATCGTCGCCTTGTCGGTCTCGATCTCGGCGAGGACGTCGCCGGGCTGCACCTCGTCGCCTTCCTTGACCAGCCATTTGGCAAGCGTGCCCTCTTCCATCGTCGGCGAGAGCGCGGGCATCTTCAGCTCGATTCCCATCAGTAGCTCCCCACCAGGACGTCGGTGTAGAGTTCTTCCGGCGGCGGCTCGGGCGAGCTTTCGGCGAAGTCCGCCGCCTCGGCCACCTGGGCACGGATGCGCTTTTCGAGCTCCTTCAGCTGGTCTTCCGAGACGCCCATCTTGATCAGATCGTTCTTCGCCCGCTCGATCGCGTCGTTATGCTCGCGCACTTCCTGCACTTCCTCGCGGGTGCGGTACTTGGCCGGGTCCGACATCGAATGCCCGCGATAGCGGTAGGTGTTCAGTTCGAGCAGGACCGGTCCCTTCCCTTTGCGCACGTGCTCGAAAGCGATCAGGCCGGCCTGGTGCACCTCGAGCACGTCCATCCCGTTGACCTTGATGCCCGGGATGCGGAAAGCGGTGCCGCGGCGATAGAAGTGCGTCTCGGCGCTGCTGCGCTGGACCGAGGTGCCCATCGCGTACTGGTTGTTCTCGATCGCGAAAACGATCGGCAGGCCCCACAGGCTGGCCATGTTGAACGCCTCGTATACCTGGCCCTGGTTCGCCGCGCCGTCGCCGAAATAGGCAAGGCACAGCCCGCCGTCCTCGTTGTACTTGTGCGTGAAGGCGAGCCCTGCGCCGATCGGCGCCGGCGCGCCGACGATGCCGTGGCCGCCGTAGAAGGCGTGCTCGGACGAGAACATGTGCATCGAGCCGCCCTTGCCCTTCGAGATGCCCGCCTCGCGGCCGGTCAGCTCGGCCATGATGATCTTCGGGTCGATGCCGTAGGCGAGCATGTGGCCGTGGTCGCGATAGCCGGTGACGACGCTGTCCTTGCCCTGCTCGAGCGCCGACTGCAGGCCGACCGCGACGGCTTCCTGGCCGATGTACAGATGGCAGAACCCGCCGATCAGGCCGAGGCCGTAAAGCTGCCCGGCGCGCTCCTCGAAGCGGCGGATCAGCAGCATCTGCTCGTAGAAGTGCTGCAGCTGCGCCCTGGTCGCCTTGAACCGGCGATTCTTCTCGAACGCTTCCTGCAGGCTGTGGAGGGCAAAGGTCTCGTCTTCGGCGGCGGGCCTGGCGGCATTCCCGGCCGGTTTCTTCGGAGTGGCGGCTTTGGCCAAGGCGACTCTTCCCTTGTGGTTCTGGCGCGCGGCAGCGCCGTTCGCGGCGCGCTATAAGCGCACAACGCGCGCGCTGGCAACGCCCGCCACATCGCTCGAGACGCACGGGCTGCGTCCTTGCTCCTCAGGACGAGGGGGGATGTGGCTTTTCCATGACCGCCCGTCCTTGGGAGGGAGCGAAGCCGCGGGCTGCAAGACCGGCTCGAAGACAGCTGCTGCCGCTACTTGTCCTTGAGCTCGTAGATGTATTCGTCGCTGTGGACGACGTTGAGGTCGTTGCGGATCAGCTCGCTCGCCATGTCGGGATCGACGTGCCTCGGATCGAGCAGCGCGACGCGGTTCTTGAGGTCCGCCTGCTGCTTCTCGAGCCGCACGATCTGCGCCTGGCGCTCGTGCAGCCGCGACAGGCTCTCGCCCCACGAGAGCACGCCCCACGGCCCGGCCAGCGCCATGCCGCCGAGGAACAGCAGATAAGCGAGCGCAAGGCCCTGCTTCACCTTCTCGCGATCGACCGGCCGGCTGGTGGGACGCTTCATTCGTCAACAGAATCACAGTTAATGGCCCGATTCAAGCGTTTCCCGCTTGGACTCACCGTATTTTCGCAAGGGCTCGCGGCATCGCCGCTTGTGGGCGCCCGCGGAAAAGGTTACATTTGAAACCATGACCGACATGTTCGAAAATCCGCTCGGCCTCGACGGCTTCGAATTCCTCGAGTTTTCGGCGCCCGAAAAGGGGCTTCTCGAAAGCGCGTTCGAGACAATGGGCTTCACGCTCGTCGCCCGTCACCGCAGCAAGGACGTGCAGCTCTGGCGCCAGGGGCAGATCAACTTCGTCGCCAATTACCAGCCCAGGAGCCCGGCCGCCTACTTCGCGGCCGAGCACGGCCCGTCCGCCTGCGGCATGGGCTTTCGCGTGCGTGACGCAGGCAAGGCGCTCGCCGAAGCGATCCGGCGCGGTGCCGAGCCGGCCGACATGCCGTGCGGCCCGATGGAGCTGAAGATCCCGGCGATTCGCGGGATCGGCCATTCGCTGATCTACCTGGTCGATCGCTACGAGAGCGAGGGCAACGGCGCGCTGTCGATCTGGGACATCGATTTCAAATGGGAAGAGGGCGCCGAAAGGCACCCCGTCGGCGCAGGCCTCGAGATCATCGATCACCTGACCCACAACGTTTACGGCGGAAGAATGGCCCACTGGGCGAGCTTTTACGAACGGATCTTCAACTTCCGCGAGATCCGCTACTTCGACATCAAGGGCGAATACACCGGCCTCACCAGCCGGGCGATGACCGCGCCCGACGGCAAGATCCGCATTCCGCTGAACGAGGAAGGCGCGGCGGGCGGAGGGCAGATCGAGGAGTACCTGCGCGAGTTCAACGGCGAAGGCATCCAGCACATCGCCCTCGCCGGCAACGACCTTTACGCCGTGTGGGACAAGCTCGACGCCCGCGGCACCCCGTTCGCCCCGCCCCCACCCGACACCTACTACGAGATGCTCGCCGACCGCCTCCCCGGCCACGGCGAGCCGGTGCCCGAGCTGCAGAAGCGCGGCATCCTGCTCGACGGCTCGACCGAACGCGGCGACCCGCGCCTGTTGCTGCAGATCTTCAGCCAGACGATGATCGGCCCGGTGTTCTTCGAGTTCATCCAGCGCAAGAAGGACGAAGGGTTCGGCGAAGGCAATTTCACCGCGCTGTTCAAGTCGATGGAGGCCGATCAGCTGCGGCGCGGGGCGCTGAAGGTGGACGAGGCCGCGAAGGTCGAGGACTGAGGATCAGCAGCTCTCGGTTACCAGCTTCATGGCGTCGAAATCGAACGTCAGTCGGCTCTGGCGGAAGAACGCGTGGGAGATGGCCCCCGAAGACCTGAAGGGGAATCCGCTTAGGGCGTTCCTGCCGGGCATGTACACCCCCGGCAGATCGCCCCTCGTCAGGGTGCCGAGCGTGGCCGCCGCGCGGAACGGCACGAACTGCACCGCGCCGCCGCCGCCCTGGCCGGTCAGGGTGTGGCTCTCGTCGACAGTGACGCCGGCGGCATCGAGCGTCGCCCGGGTCGCCGTCAGGCCGCCGCCGGCAAGGCCGGTGTCGATCAGGAACAGCCCGTCCGCCTGGTTGATCTTTCCGCGCGCGAACATGAAATGGTCGCCCACCAGCCAGAACGGTACGCTGTTCGCCCCGGCGGCGGCGGCGCGCTTCTCGAACGCGCCCGCCGAGCTGCGCGGGGCCAGCACCAGCTGGCCGCCGCAATAGTCAATGGTCGACAGGAAGTGCATGAGCAGCCCCGTGCCGATCACCCCGTCGATCTCCACGCCCGGAATCTGCAGCGCGGCGGCGTTGACCCCGGCGGGAACGTTGCGGATGCGCACGCCGCCGATCTCGAGCTGCGGGACCACGGTGCGCTGGACCGGCGCCTGCCGCCCTCCGGCGAAGGTGCCCATGCCGCCGTCGGTCAGCGGCAGCCCGAGCGCCTCGGCGAACGGCTTGTTGAGCATGATGTCCGGCCCGCCGGTGTCGATGAGGAACTCGGCTTCCCGCCCGCCGATCTTGACGCGCACCACCGGCAGCGGATCGGTGATCACGAAGGGTACGGAGGTGGCGCCGGCCGGCGCCTCGACCTGGTAGACGTCGGGGCCGAAGTTGCGTTGCCGCGCCGTCGCGACGCCCAGGGTCGCCACCGCAACCGGGTTGCCGGGCGACAGCGCCAGCGCCTTCCTCGCGAGCTCGATCGCCTCGCCCTCACGGCCCTGGTAGAGCCGCATGCGCGCCACGCGGGCGAGCGCCGGTCCGGATGCGGGCGCCGCGGCCGCCGCCTGCTCGTAGATCGGAACAGCTTCGGCGAAGCGTCCCTCGGCGAACAGGTCGTCTCCCGGCAGGGCGGGTCCGGCTCCGGGGGGCGGACCGGGCGGGGCCTGTCCCATGAGCGCGACCGAACTCGTAAACAATAGCAGCAACTTCATCGATGGCCGCGGCATCTGCGTCTCCCTGGTTGGCAGCCGCGAAGCTAGGGGCTAGCCTACTTCAAATGCAATCAGCTCTCCAAAGTTGTGAATTGCGGGTCGCCGATCGAGCCCAGGCGGCAGCGCTCGAAAACCCGCTGCGCGCTCGCCTGCTGATCGCCTGCGTGGCGCAAGAACAGAGCCTGACCGGCCTGCGGCGGCTGACGGGCGAGACGCTTCCAAAGCTCCACTACCACATCACGCGCCTCGTCGATGCCCGGCTCTTGCGCGTGAGCCGCGAGCAGGCCCGCGCAGGGCGGGCCATTCGATTCTTCCGGGCTGTCGCCCCCGGCTTCCTCGTGCCGCAGGAGCTGCTCGGCGAATTGCCCGGCGAAGCCATGGCGGCGGAGCTGCGCCGGCTGCTGCAAACGAACCGCGGGGACGTGGCGCTGCGGTATGGCTCGGACGCCAGGGGCAACTTCAGGATCACGCTGGTGCGCGAGGAGACCGGGCCTTCCGTAAAGGCGATCGAGCTATGGCAGGTGTTCAGGCTCAGCCGGCAGCAGCGCGACGCGCTCGCGAAAGAGCTGAGGGAGCTGTTCGAGCGCTATGCAAAGAGCGAAGGGGGCAGCGAAACCATTCTCGCGCACGCCGCCTTCGCGCCGCGTTCGTAAGGGGCGGCGCGAGCGCGAGCCTTCCACCCCCGGTTGTCCTCGCTTCTTGGGGGGTGCTAGATCAGCCCAAAGAGCTCTCGAGGGAGGATTTGTCCATGCTTCGCGCCTCATGCGCCGTACTCGCGCTCATCTCGGCCACGGCGCCTCTTGCCGCCCAGCCCCTTACCCATCACTCCCTCAGCGCCGAGCAGGCCCAGGCCATGCTCCGCTCGGCTTACGAGACGGCGAAGACGCGCAACGACCACGTGGCGATCGTGGTGGTCGACGATCATGGCGACGTGATCGCCTCGCTGCGGATGGATGGCGCCAAGGCGTTCGTCTACGAGCTGGCGCGACGCAAGGCGGTCACCGCGGCCGACTGGGGCAGCCCGAGCAAGAATTTCCAGGACGCGCTCGGCCAGGGCCGCACCGGCTTATTGGCGATGGACCGGGTGATGCCGCTCGCCGGCGGGTTGCCGGCAAAGCTCGGCGACGAGACCATCGGCGCCATCGCCACCAGCGGCGGCAGCGGGGCGGACGGCGATACCGTCATCTCCCAGGCGGGACTCGACGCGCTGAAATAGTCTCTCGGTCTTGTACCATATCGGTTATCTGAAGTTCTTTCTGCATGCCGTTTAGGCTAGTTGCGGTCGGCCGCTCCCGGGTCGCCGAATCCATTGGACAGGACCTGCAGAGGATCACAGTGTCACCCGCAAAGGCCACGGAGCGGCGGACCCGCAATATCGCCAACGCGCAAAGATCTGCCGCGAATTGGCGGATGGCGCCGAACGGGCTGCCTCGCGAGCCGCGGAACATGTCACGCTGGCCCGGTGCGGGCGGCACCAAGGAGAGCAACTCATGGCATTCGATTTCGCCGGACGGACCGCGTTCATCACCGGAGGGGCGAGCGGGGCCGGGTTCGGCCAGGCCAAGGTCTTCGGCCGGGCCGGCTGCAAGATCTGCATCGCGGACATCCGCGGCGACGCCGTCGCCGAGGCCATCGCAGAGCTCCGCGACGAAGGGATCGAATGCCACGGCATCGAGCTCGACGTCACCGACCGCGAGGCCTTCGTCGATGCCGCCGACGAGGCGGAAGAGGCGCTCGGGCCGGTCACGCTGCTGTTCGGCACCGCCGGCGTCTCGATCTTCGGTCCGCTCGAGAACGCGACTTACGACGACTACGACTGGATCTTCGGCGTCAACCTCGGTGGCAACATCAACCTGATGCAGACGTTCGTGCCGCGGATGATCGGGCATGCCCGAGCGCTCGGGCAGCACGGCGATGGCGCGGCAAACGGCGCCGGCCACATCGTCAACACCGCCTCGCTCGGGGCGTTTTTCGCCAACAGCGGCTCGGGCATCTACTCGGCTTCGAAGTTCGCGGTCCACGGCCTGTCGATGGCGATGCGCGATGCGCTCAAGGGCTACGGCATCGGCGTGTCGGTCTTGTGCCCGGCGAACATCAAGTCGAACATCGCCGAGAGCATCCGCACCCGCCCCGAGAAATACGCCGCCAGCGGCTACGCGGTCGACGAGCGCGAGATCGCCGCGCTGCACGAGATCTACTCGCAGGGGATGGAGCCGGAGGAGCTCGCCGGGCACGTCAAGGCGGCGATCGAGGAGAACCGCTTCTACATCATCCCCTACCCCGAGGCGCGGCCGATGCTCGAGACCATCTTCCAGCAGGCGCTCGATGCCCTGCCCCCGCCCGACAGCGACCAGGAAGGGCAGGAAAAGCGGCGCAAGGCGATGATGAAATACATCGCGGCGCGCAAGGTGATGGACAGCGAGCGCTACGGCAAGTCGAAGCGTTGAGCAAAGCGGTGTTCAGCCCTCCGCAAGCCCCTTGCGCGAAATTGGGCGAACCGCCACTAGTGCGAGGACGAGAGGGAGTTCTTCGAATGATTACGGCGCCACGCGCTTTCCTGCTTGTGACCGGGGCGGCCATGGCGGTCACGGCCATGCCGGCCTTCGCCCAGGTCGATCCATCGATCACGCTCAACATCATGCGCGAGTGCGCCAAGATCGACGATCCGACCGCGCGCCTCGCGTGCTACGACAACAACATCCGGGCAGCGGGGGGCAATCCGCACTCGGTCCCGGGGCAGATGGCGCGGCCCAACGGCGGCGGTGCGGTGATTAACCAGGGCACTCCCAGCGGGTTCGGTGCCGACGACATCAAGTCGCCCGACCGCTTCCGCTCGTATTCGGAGCAGGGCGGCAGCGGCGGTCCGAGGGAAGTCTCCAGCCGGGTGAGCGGCGTTGCCGAGCGTGAGCCCGGCGTCTACCTCGTGACCCTGGAAGGAGGCGCGCAGTGGCTGTTCGCCGAGAGCACCAGCCGCTCGTACACACCACCCAGGCGGGGCGACACGGTGCGAATCGAGCATGGTGCGCTCGGCAGCTACCTCATGGTCGTGAACCGCCAGCAGGGCGTGAAGGTCACGCGCGTCAAGTAACGTTCGCCGCGACTCATTCGCCGCGGTCGAATTCCTCGAACGCCCGCTCGCGCTCGAGCTGGGCGACCGCGTTGCGGCGCAGCTTGTCGAAGGTGGCGAGGAAACGCTTGCGCTGCTCCTCGCCGAGCGGGGCCATCAGGAAGCTGCTGCGCTCGACGCTGGTTTCCTGGATGATGTCGTACAGCCGCTTGCCCTCGGCCGTCGGCGCGAACCGTCCGTGGCGGCGGCCCGGGCGCCCTTCCCGCGTCACCAGGCCCCGGCCGATCAGCGCGCGGACCGTCCGGCCGGCCTGGCTCTGGTCGCGCTGCAGCTGGGCGGTCAGCGTCGGCCAGTCGATGGGAGCCGCCATCGCGATTTCGTTGAGCACCCAGGCCTCGAATTGCGACAGGCCCGTGCGCCGCTTGAACATCAGTCCGCCGCTGCGCCCGAAATAGGCGCTCAGCGTGAGAAGCGGCGAGAGGATCCGCGCACGGTCGATCAGCACCGGCTCGTTGCTGCGCCGCTCGGGTCGGGCAATTGTCTCGACATCCGCCTGCCCGCGCTCGTGCGCCGCGGTACGCGCGCGCTCTTGCTCGTAAAGCGCGACGGCGCGGTCGAGCAGCAACTCGATCGCGCCGAAGAAATCCGCCAGCTCGTCATCGTCGATGTCGAAGGTCAGCTCGCGGTTGCGCAAGTCGGCGAGGCGCAGCATGCGGTCGGCATGATGCTCGCCCTTTCGCGTGAGGGTGACGGGCGAGCGGATCTGTTCGCGATCGACCATCTTGAGCTCGAGCAGCCGCTTCACCGATCGGCTGACCTGCGCCTTGTCGACGCCGACCGAGCTCGACAGCTCGGCAGGCACCAGCGGCCCCTTCGTGCGCAGCAGGAACAGGATCCGGCGGTCGAGCTCGACGAGGTCGAACTCGCGGGCGTAGGACAGCTCGGCGCTCTCGCGGGTCTTGTGCAGGAATTGCCACAACTCGCTCTGGAAAATCAGCGGCGCGGTGGCGCGGCCGGCGTCCTTGTGCGGCACCACCGGCGGTTCGAGGCCCTTGAGGACCAGCGCCAGCTGGGCCGTGAACGCTTCCGGCGGGGTCGCCGTGACCGGGCCGCCGCGCCGCGCCCGCGCCAGCGCGCCCAAGGTGAACGTCTCGACGAGGGCGAGCGCCTCGTCGGCCATGTTGCCGAGCGGTGCGAGCGGCTCCGGGCCCGGCCGGGCCGCAGCTGTCCCGTCCGCCGCCTCTCGCCACAGGGCAAGCGCGAACGCGCTCAACGTCGCCCGCCAGCGGTTGTGGAATTCGTCGGCGACGGGAGCCTCGCCCTTCGCATTGCTTCCCGCGGCGGCGCGCTTGGCCATCGGCACTCGTCTCTCCCCAGCCGTTACGGCCGTTTGAGCATGAGTAAATACAATTTGCGACAATTAACAGCCGTGTGTTCGAGGCTCGGTCACACGCCGCCACCGAGCGGCCGATCCTGCCGGGAGGCAGCCATCTGCATTATCAGACTTAATCAACCAATCATCACGTTGAAGATTCGGCAAAGCGATGCAGCTTGGCAACAGTCTGCGGCGCCGGCGCACCTCATGCGATAAAAATCGCCTCAATCCAGTTGGTTAGACGAAAGCTTGCGTGATGAAGCCGGATGAACGCTGTTGCTGGCGACGGCCGGATTTGTGCGAAAATTGCGCAAAACAGGCCGAATGCGCTCGTTTACGCCTGCTGCACCCCTAGACACTGTCAATCACGCGCCATATGACCCTCGCTTGACGGAGCCGGCCGACTCAATGAGCAGGCCCGTGGGGAGGAATCATGGCCGCAGGGCAAGTCGCATTGGGTTCGCCCATGACGGGAGTCCCGGCCTGCCATTCCTCGACAGTGGAATTATCGCCGGAGCGGTCCTGGGCTGCATCCGGCGCGTCGTAGCGAAGAAACGGTATCGGCCGCCCGGCCGCTGACCAACTTGTGTGAAGGGAGCTCGAAGTGAGGAGTTTGCAAACAACCCGCAACGCCGCGTTCAAGGCCGCTATGCTGGCCAGCGGCGCCGGCGTCATCGCCATGGCACAGCCTGCCTTTGCGCAGGCCAACGCCACGCCCGCTCCGGCACCGGCTGCGGCCAGCACGCCGACATGTGATCCAGCGATCGATCCGACCTGTGCGACCCCGAACGCCCCCAGCCAGGGCATCGTCGTCACCGGTTCGCGCATCGTCAAGAAGGACTACAATTCCAACAGCCCGTTGGTCACGGCCGACCAGGGCTTGCTGAACAACTCGTCCACCTCGTCGCTCGAGCAGAACCTCAACAAGCTGCCGCAGTTCGAACCGGCGAAGACCCCGGTCGGCATCAACGCGGGCGACATTCAGCCGACGGCGACGAACACGCCGGGCGCGGCGACGGTCGACCTTCGCGGCATCGGCTCGAACCGCAGCCTCGTGCTGATCGACGGCCGCCGTGCGACGCCGGGCAACGCCTCGGGCGTCGTCGACATCAACACGATTCCCTCGGCCGCGGTCGAGCGTGTCGAGATCATCTCGGGCGGCGCCTCGGCGACGTACGGCGCTGACGCGGTCGCCGGCGTGACGAACTTCATCCTGAAGAAGAACTTCCAGGGCGTGCAGCTCGACGGCCGCGTGGGCATCGACCAGCACGGCAATGGATTCAACTACGATGTGTCCGGCATCATTGGCTCCGATTTCGCGGACGGCCGTGGCAACGTCAGCCTGGCGATGTCGACCAACAAGCGCGAAGCCACGTTCAACCGTGACCTCAAGTGGTACCGCGACCTGTGGACCAACCCGAATGTCGGCGGCAGCGGCTTCTTCATTCCCGCACCGGGCTTCAGCACCGGCTTCAGCAATCTTCCGAGCGCCGCCGCCATGGCCGCGGTATTCCCGGGAGCCAGCCCGACCGTACCGACGGCCGGCGTGAACATCTATTTCAACAATGGGGTGGCGTTCACCGGCGACGCGTTCGCAAGTCGAGGAGGCACGGCGTTCTTCACGGGACCGACCGACGGTCGTCCCTACAAGAAGACCGCCGCCGGCACGATCGCCGCCAACGACGACTACCTGTACGCACAGCTGCCGCTCAACCGCTACAACATGCTGATGCGCGGCAACTACGAGATCAACGACTGGATCGGCGTGTTCGGCCAGGGCATGTTCAGCCACGTCCACACGCACACCGTCCAGGAGCCGGGCCCGATCGTCAACGGCTGGGACGTGTTCATCGACCCCACCAAGTTGGACCAGGGTGAGCTGCCGCAACAGATGTGGGACCTGCTCAACAGCCGGCCGAACCCGAACGCGCCGTTCCAGATGCACGCCCTGCTGCCGTTCCCGCGTGAGAACGACACCAATGTCGATACGTTCAACCTGACGGCCGGCTTCCAGGGCTCGATCCCGGGCTCCGACTGGACCTGGGAAGCGTTCGCCAGCCACGGCGAATCCTCGACCTACGCCATCCAGACCGGCATCGCCTCGCTGTCGCGCATTCGTGCGGTCATGGATTCCGGAAACTTCGGCCGGGGATTCAGCGCCAAGGGCAACGCGATCGACGGTGGCTTCGGCGCCTCGACCGCGACCTGCACCAGCGGCCTCAACTTCTTCAAACCGCCGGCGGGCGGCTTCTCGCAGGACTGCCTGGACGCGATCAACGCCAACCTGCAGAACCGCGTGAAGATGAAGCAGAGCATCTGGGAAGCGAACACCACCGGCTCGCTGTTCGACCTTCCGGCCGGCCCGCTGCAGGCGGCGCTCGGTGTCAGCTATCGCAGGCAGGACTTTACGTTCTTCAACGACACGCTGACGACCCAGGGCGAGTCCTTCCAGGACCAGGCGCTCGGCATCTATCCGAGCGGCAACGCCGCTGGTCATATCAACGTCAAGGAGCTCTACGGAGAGTTGTCGATTCCGATCATCAAGGACAGCTTCATCAGGGAGCTGAGCCTCGAGCTCGGTGGTCGTATCTCGGACTACAACACGACAGGAACCAGCTACACCTACAAGGCGCTGGGGAACTTCGCCCCGACCGACTGGATCCGCTTCCGCGGCGGCTACAACCGGGCGGAACGCGCACCGAACATCGGCGAGCTGTACCTTTCGGCGCAGCAGACGTTTGCCGTCAACACGGCCGGCGATCCCTGCTCGCTGGCGAACCCGCTATCGTTCTCGGCCAATCCGGCTAATGCCAACGGCACGGCCGTGCAGGCTGTCTGCGAAGTCCTGATGGACCAGACCGGCAGTCCGACCGCGAAGAACCAATACTATAGCGGCGTGCAGCCAAACGGGACGTTCGGGTTTGCGTTCCCGACCCTGGTCGGCAACGCCAGGCTGACGCCTGAAAAGGCCGACACTTGGACAGCGGGCGTCGTTATTTCGTCGCCGTTCAAGACTGCTGCGCTGTCGCGGCTGCGGCTCTCGGTCGACTGGTATCGCATCAGCGTGAAGAACGCGATCGGCCCGCAAACGGTCGCTATCGCGCTCCAGCAATGCTTCAATCCAGCGCTCAATCCGTTGGTGACTGGCGCCTCTTACCTGCCCGGCGTCGCCCCTCCGGCTGCCGGTTCGACCTGGGCGGGTCAGACTCCGAATGCTGCGGCAATTGCCGCGGCAGCCTCGCCCTTCTGCCAGAACGTACCGCGCAACCAGACTGGCCAGCTCGGCAACGTGTCGATCACCTACGTCAACAACGGCCGGTTCGAGACCTCGGGCATCGACGCCCAGCTCGACTGGAGCGCGGAGGTTGGGCCCGGCACGCTCAGCGCCAACGTGCTGTTCAACTACCTGATCGACTTCAAGTCAGCGCCGCTGCCGACGCTGCCCATGGTCGACTACCGGGGCACGCAGGGTACCGTCGAAAACGGCCTCAACGAAGCCGCCTACGACTACAGGCTGTTCGCCACCCTCGGCTACCACTGGGGACCGGCAACGCTTGGCCTGCAGTGGCAGCACCTACCGAGCATCAAGAACTCGTCATTCGCGACGTTCCCCGCCACCACGACCACCGGCGCGCCGTCGTACGACCTGTTCTCGCTCAACGGCAGCTACGCCGTCACGGACAATGTCACGCTCCGGGCCGGTGTGGACAACCTGTTCAACAAGGCTCCGCCGCTGACGGGTGTGAACACCGCCAACACGACTCCGGCCGCGAACGGCCAACTTATGGGCGGCTCCTTCAACGCCCAGTACTACGATGTCCTCGGCCGCCGGTTCTATATCGGCGCGAACATGAAGTTCTAAGCCGAGCGGCGAAAGCCGTACCGGATCGGGGCTCCTCCTTCGGGAGGGGCCCCTTTTCTTCGCGTTTCGTCGAGAGGCGCTTGGGACTCTGGACAAAACCCCGGCGGCTGACCAATGGCCGACTCGAAGGAGAGACGGCGCGATGAAAGACGTCAGCGGCAGGACCGCCTTCATCACCGGCGGCGCCAGCGGCATGGGCCTCGGCATGGCCAAGGCGTTCGCCGAAGCAGGGATGAACGTGATCATCGCCGACATCCGCCAGGCCGCGCTCGACGAGGCGATGGAGGAATTTTCCGAGACCAACTTCAAGGTCCACCCGATCCGGCTCGACGTCAGCGACCGCGACGGCTGGGTGAAGGCGGCCGAGGAGGCCGAGCAGGTGTTCGGCCCGGTCCACGTCCTGTGCCTCAACGCGGGTGTCGGCATCGCCGGTCCGATGGCGACGAGCACTTACAAGGACTGGGACTTCAACATCGAGGTCAACATCTACGGCGCCGTCAACGGCCTTGTCACGTTCCTCCCCCGCATGCAGGCGCTCGACGAGCCGTGCCACATCGTCGCGACCAGCTCGACCGGCGGCTTTTCCGCCGTGGGCACGGCGGGACTTTACTGCACCGCCAAGTTCGCGATCACCGGGATGATGGAATCGCTTGCCACCGAGCTGCAGGGCACCAACATCGGCGTCTCGGTATTCTTCCCGGGTCCGGTGCAGACCAACCTCGCCGCCACCACCGGCGAAGTCCGGCCCGATCATCTGAGGAACGAACCCAAGACCGACGTCGGGCCAGACGGGCGCCCTCCCCGCAGCTTCACCTTCGACCCTGGCGTGTTCATGACCAGGGAGGAAGTCGGCAAGCGCGTCCTGCGCGGCATCCGGCGCGGCGACCTCTTCATCATGACCCACCCGGAGTTCACCGCCGGCCTCAAGGCACGCAACGAGGCCTTGCTGCGCGCGCAGCCGGTCGAGCCGATCAATGAAGAACGCGCCGAGACGGTAAAGCTGTTCGGCACGCTGATGTACAACCCGATCTACGACACGCAGAAGGTCCTCGACGGGCCCGATCTTTCGGAGGTTTGAGACGATGGCAAAGGTAATCCGCGTCCATGAACTGGGCGGCCCCGAGGTTTTGCGGATCGAGGACCTCGACGTCGGCGATCCCGGCCCGGGCGAAGTGCGCATCAAGGTCGAGGCGGTCGGCCTCAATCGCGCCGAAGCCATGTACCGCGCAGGCCGCTATCCGGTGAAGCCGCAGCTGCCGACCCTGATCGGCTACGAAGGGGTCGGCACGATCGAGGCCGTCGGCCAAGGTGTCGCCGAGTACAGGGAAGGCGACCGCGTGTGCGTGCTGCCGATGATCCAGCAGGGCCAGTACGGCATCTGGGGCGAGCAGGCGATCGTGCCGGCGCGGATCCTCCTTCCCGCCCCGCGGGGCCTGTCGAACGCCGAAGCGGCCTCGATCTGGATGCAGTACATGACCGCGTTCGCCATCATCGAAGTGGCAGATGTCGGGATCGGCGACGGGGTGATCGTGCGGGCCGCGTCCTCGAGCGTCGGCATCGCCGCGATCCAGCTCGCCAACTGGGCCGGCGCGGTCTCCATCGCCGCCACGCGCACTCACGCCAAGTCGGACGCGCTGCGCGCGCAAGGCGCGGCCCATGTGGTGGCGACCGAGGAAGAGGATCTCGTCGAGCGCGTGATGGAGATCACCGGCGGCAAGGGCGCCTATGTCGCGTTCGATCCGGTGGGTGGACCCTACGTCGAGACGCTGGCGATGGCGCTGCGCCCGCGGGGGATCCTGTTCGTTTACGGCGGTCTCAGCGAGCAGCCGACCCCCTACCCGCATTGGCCGATGGCGTTCAAGGGATGCTCGATGCGCGGCTGGGTCGCGAGCGAGATCTGGAACCATCCGCACCGCTTCGATCGCGCGAGGGACACGATCCTCGCCGGGCTGGCGGACGGTCATCTCAAGCCGGTGATCGCCAAGGAATTCAAGGGCCTGGAGGCGCTTCGGACGGCCAACGAGTTCCTCGAATCGAACGAGCAGATCGGGAAGGTCGTCGTGACGTTCTGAGCGCTACGGCACCGCCGGCACGCCCTGTCCCTCGTGCGCCTGCTGCTGCGCCTTGGCCGAGGCGTACATCTGCTCGATCAGGGAATCGAGCCGGGCAATGCGATCTTCTATCGCCTTTCGCACCGCACTGCCTTCCGGCGCACGCTTCGCCGCCTCGGTCCACAGTCCGCGCGTTTCGCTGAAGCGGCCCTGGTTCAGCTGGGCAACGCCGATGAAGAACGGCACCGCCGGGCTGTCGGGAGCAGCCGCCTCGGCATGGCGATAGGCGAACTGCGCCGCGGGCGTCATGGCCCCGTCGGCCTGGGCGACGAGAACGTTGCCGAGCGCGAGCCAGGCCTCGCCGTCGTTCGGATTGTCGCGCACGGCGCCGAGCAACAACGTTGCGGCGTCGGCGTACTGGTCGTGCTGCGTGAAAGCGTCCGCGGTGATGAGCGCGTTCTGCCGCGCCTGGTCTTCCGGCAGCAGGGCGCGGCGCATCGCGACGAGGTTTTCGCCCTCGCCCGCGACGCGCGGCGCCGCTTCCTTGGGCGCGCCCGGCAGGCTCGGCGAACCTTGTACGGCATAGCCGGCGAGCCCCAGGGCGAGCGCCGTCGCGGCAGTCGTCCATGCCGCCCTGGGCAGGCGGAAGGCGAGCGCGACGAACGCGAAGGCGACTAGCGCAAGGCCGATGACCAGGATCCAGATCATCCGCGCGCCCTCAACCGCCGAAGGACGACCAGCACCGCGGCCAACACCAGCAGCACCGGCACCGCGAACAGCGGCCAGGTCGTGCTCGTCACACGGGGCTTGTAGCTGATATACTCGCCGTAGCGGCCGATCAGCCATCGGCGGATGTGCTCCGGGCTCTCGCCGGCGGCGATGCGCTGGCGGATTTCACTGCGCATGTCGCCGGCCATCGAGGCGTCGCTGTCGGCGATCGACTGGCCCTGGCAGGTGAGGCAACGCAGCGTCTCCATCAGCGCTTCCGCCTTGGCCTCGAGCTTCGGGTCGGGGAGCTGCTGGTAGGCGTAGGGCGCCGGCGGCATGGTGTCCTGCGCCAGGGCAGGCGCGGCGATCGCCAGCAAGGGGGCGACGATCCACCTCATCCCTGCGCGTCCTTCAGGCGAGCGAGCAGGTCGGGAATGTCCTCCGGGCGGACCATGCCGATGTGCTGGTGGCGGATCACGCCCCTGCCGTCGACGACGTAGGTTTCCGGCACCCCGGAGGACCCGATCAGGAACTGCAGCTGGCTGACCTTGTCCGCGCCGACGCGGCTGAACGGGTTGCCATAACGCTGGAAGAACGCGGCCAGGTCGTCGGGCTGGTCGCGCACCGCCACGCCGACGAGCGGAACGCCTTCGCGCTGCAGTTCGGCGAGCTGCGGCGCCTCGGCCGCGCACGGCACGCACCAACTGGCGAAGACGTTGACGAGGTGCGGCTTGCCGTCGGCGAGATCGGCGCTCGACAGGCCAGGGTTCTGATCGGTGGCCGCGGGAAGGGCGAACGAGGGGATCGGCTTTCCGACCATCGTGCTCGCCACCGTGTCGTCCTTCGGCCGCGACAATTGAAGGGCGAACAGGCCGACGAGCGCGAAGAACGCGACGAGGATCCACAAGCTCCAGCGAACGCCCTTCATGCCGTCGCCACCTCGGCACGGCGCACGGCAATCTTGCGCGTCGCAACTCGCCGGCGGACGTCGGCCGCGACCCGTCCGACCAGCGCGAGGAATCCGCCAAGCGCGATCAGCAAGCCGCCCAGCCAGATGCAGGTCACGAACGGCTTCCACCATAGCCTCAGTTGCCAGCGCCCGTCAGCGGTTCCTCCGCCGATAACGGTGTAGAGCTGGCCGTTCCAGCGCGTCAGCAGCGCGGATTCGCTGGTCGTTTGCGGCGGCGCCCAGAACGTCCGCGACATCGGCACCAGCTCGTGTGCCGGGCCGCCTTTGTAGCTTGCCGAAAGCCGGCCCGACAGAGCGGTCCAATTGGGACCGGCAACCGGCTCAACCGCGGTGAGGCGGACCTGCCAGGGCCCCACATTGATGGATTGGCCGACATCGGCCGCGGTCAATTTCTCGACCGTGAAGGCGCTGTCGACGGACATGCCGAAGAGCGCGACGGCGATGCCGAAGTGGGCGATCGCCATGCCCCAGACCGGTAGCGGCAGGCGCTTTAGCGATCGGCCTCGCAACGGCATGAACGCGGATACGGCGACGACGGCCGCGAGCGCCAGCCCGAGCAGCTGCAGGAGCGCGATGCCGGCCATCAGCCACGCTGCCAGCAGGACGACGATACCGGCGGCTCCGATCGCGATCAGGGGGCCCTTGATGCGTTCGAGCCGGTCGCGTCGCCAGCGCAGCAGGGGTCCGACCGCCAGCACCGCCAGCATCGGGAACACGAAGATCGCGCTCACCGGATTGAAGTACGGCGGGCCGACCGAAACACGCACGCTGAAGGCTTCGGTCACGAGCGGATAAAGCGTCCCCAACAGGACGATCCCGAGCACGGCCGAGAGCGCGACGTTGTTGATCACCAGGGCACCTTCGCGGCTCAAGGCGGCAAAGCGCTCGCCCTCGGCAATGGTCCCGGCGCGAGCGGCGAACAGCGCCAGCGCGCCGCCGATATTTATCGCCAGCAGAGCGAGAATGAACGTCCCGCGCGTCGGGTCGACGGCGAAGGCATGCACGCTCGTCAGGATGCCCGAACGGACCAGGAAGGTCCCGATCATGCTCATCGAGAAGGCGACGACGCCGAGCATCACCGTCCAGGTCCGCAACGCATCGCGCGAGGCGAGCACGCTTGCCGAATGGAACAGCGCCGTCGCCGCCAGCCAGGGCATGAGCGATGCATTCTCGACCGGGTCCCAGAACCACCAGCCGCCCCAGCCGAGCTCGTAGTAGGCCCAGTAGCTGCCGGCCGTGATGCCCACGGTAAGAAACATCCAGGCGCCCATCACCCACGGCCGCATCACCTTGGCGAATTCCGGCGTCACGTTGCGCGTCAGCAGCGCGCCGACGGCGAAGCTGAAGGCAATCGAAAGGCCGACATAGCCGCAGTAAAGCGTCGGCGGATGCATCGCGAGGCCGATGTCCTGCAATAGCGGGTTCATTCCCTGTCCTTCGGCCGGCACCGGAAACAGCCGCGCGAACGGGTTCGAGGCGAACAGCAGGAACGCGTAGAAGCCAAGCCCGACGAAAGCCTGGGCGCCGAGCGTCGCCAGCATGGTCTTTTCGGGCAGGCGATGCTCGATCAGCGCGATCAGTCCCCCGGCCACCGCCATGATCGTCACCCACAGGAGCATCGAGCCTTCGTGGTTGCCCCAGGCACCGGCGATCTTGTAAATCAGCGGCTTTTCCGAATGCGAGTTCTCGGCCACGAGCAGGACCGACAGGTCGGTGCGCGCGAACACCCACAAAAGCATCACGAAGGCGACACCGCAAAGCAACGCCTGCGTCACCGCCGCCGGACGCACCAGCAGCGCGAGCATCTCGCCGCCGGGCCGCTGGCCCAGCCAGGCCGCAACGAGCTGCAGCGCGGCGAGCGCGGCGGCGAGCCACAGGGCTGCAAGGCCGAATTCCGCGATCATTTCGTGGTTTCGGCGACGGTTTCGCGCGCCTGCTGCTTGGTCATGTCCTGCAATTCGCGCGGGACGTAGTTCTCATCGTGCTTGGCGAGCAGGTTGCTCGCCACGAACGTCCCGTCCTTCATCATGTGCCCTTCGGCAACGACGCCGGAACCTTCCCTGAACAGGTCGGGAGCGATGCCGGCGAAGGTCACCGGCACCTCGGCTTTTCCGTCGTCGACCAGGAAATGCATCGTCACGCCGTCGGGTGCCGTCTTGAGCGAGCCGACCTTGACCATCCCGCCGAGGCGCACGCCACGGTCGGGATCGGGCGGATTGGAGACGATCTGGCTCGGAATGTAGAAATAGCTCGCCTGGTTCTTCAGCGCCCATGCCGCCAGCGCGCCGGCGGCAAGGATGGCCAGGAGCGCAAGGATCACGAGCACCAGACGCTGGTGCTTGGGCTTGAATGCCGCGGTCATCTTGCCCTCGCCTCCTCACGGCGCTTTTCCGCGCGGCGCATCGACCACCAGCTCCATGCAACCAGCGCCAGCGTTGCACCGACGCCGAGCGCATAGGCGGCGATGACGAACGGCCACGGGTTCAACGCTTCTCGCATCAGTCCTCCTGCGCCTTGCGGCGCAGCCTCGCCTCGGCCTGGATATCGGCCAGCAGCGCACGCATCCGGGCGAGGACCACGCCGGCGAAGATCAGCGTGAAACCGAGCATCGCGGCCAGCAGGCCCCAAAGAAACGGCGCGGCCATCGCGGAGCTCCCCCAGCCGAGGCTCGGCGGCTGGTGCAGGCTGTTCCACCAGATCACCGAATAATGGATGATCGGGATGTTGATCGCGCCGACAAGCCCGAAAATCGCCGGGATGCGGCTGGAACCGCCCTCGCGCTGCACGGCGCCGGCAAGCGCGATGTAGCCGAAGTAGAGGAACAGCAACACGAGCATCGAGGTCAGCCGCCCGTCCCACACCCAAAATGTACCCCACGCGGGGCGACCCCATAGCGATCCGGTCGCAAGGCAGACAGCACAGAATAGCGCGCCCGGGACAGCGCTGCCGCGAGCGGCGAGCGCGGCCAGCGGATGGCGCCACACGAGCTCGACAAGGCTGGCAACCGCGATCGCGGTCCAGCCCCCCATGCCAAGCCAGGCCGTGGGCACATGGATGAACAGGATCCGCACCGTCTCGCCCTGAAGCCGCTCGGCAGGGGCGTAGAACAGCCCGTATACCAACGCCGCACCCGTGATCAGCAGCCCCGACAGCAGCAGCACCGGCGTCAGCGGCCGGGCTATGCGCAGGAAGCGGGCGGGATTGGCGAGGGCGTGCATCGTGTCGAGGGCCGGAAAATCGGCGAGGCCGCGTTAGAGCACCGCCGCTTCCTGCTCAAGGAGGGAAGCGATCAAGATGGGAACATTCCGGCAAAAGAGCCGACTTATCCTACGGGAATGTATCATGATGTCGCAGAACGTTTGACTTTTTCAAACGCAAGGCGGAATTTGCCCCCAAACAGAGCAGAGACCGGATCAAAAGCGGTCTCGGGAAAAGGGGAGAGCACTGATGAGCGGCACGGTTTCCCGTAAGCATTTCGCACGTCTCGGCCTGAGCACTCTGGCGCTGACTGTCGGCCTTATGGCCAGCGGCACGGCTTTTGCGGAAGATGCCGCCGCCGCAGACGCGCAACCCGCCGCCGACACCCGGGCGGACGCCCAATCGAGCTCGGACAACAACGTCCAGGCGAACGGCGACGCGGCGAAGGACAAGAACGCCATCATCGTGACCGGCTCCCGCGTCGCGCGCAGCACGTTCGACACCCCACAGCCGGTGACCGTGCTGAACCAAAAGGATATCGACAACCTCAACCTCAACAACGTGGCCGAGGTGGTTGCGCAGCTGCCCTCGAACTCGAACTTCTTCGCCGCGAACAACGTCGGCCTCGGCAACTTCAACGTCGGCGCCCAGCTGGTAAACCTGCGCGGCCTCAATCCGTTCTTTGGCACACGCACGCTGACGCTGGTCGACACGAAGCGCGTGGTCCCGACCACCACGGGCGGCGGCGTGGACGTCACCCTTATTCCGTCGATGCTGGTCGCCCGCACCGAAACCGTGACCGGCGGCGCGTCCGCCGTGTACGGCTCAGACGCCATTGCCGGCGTCGTCAATGTCATTCTCGATAACCGACTGGAGGGGTTGAAGGGTCAGGCGGACTTCACTGCAACCACTCACCACGGGGACGGCAAACAGTACCATGCGTCGCTGGCTTACGGCACCGGCTTCGCCGACGGCCGTGGCCACATCGTGATAGGCGGCGAATACCAGAAGACCAATGCCATCGGCATCTGCACCGACGTTCGCGACTGGTGCAAGACGAACTATGGCGTGTTCACCAACTCCGGCTACCTGACAAACGGTCAGCCGCATTACATTGTCGGACCGAATGCCGCGCTTGCCACAAGTAGTCTCACAGGCGTGCTCGTCCCGTGCACGGCGGTAATCGCGGGGCCGAACTTCTGCGTCAACGTCCCCGCTTTGAACCCGATCGTCCAGTTCAATGCAGCCGGCGACCAGACCATTCCATACGACGCGGGGAACTATGCCTTCGGCGCAGGCATTTTCGGCTTCCGCCAGGGCGGCGACCAATATGCGATTGGAGCCTACGACACGACTACCATTCGGCCGAGCCTCAAGAAGTACAGCGCGCTCGGTCATCTCACTTATGATATTGGTTCATCCGTCACAGCCTCTTTGGAAGGCTGGTATGCCCGCAGCGAAGCAGCCAATCCCGTGGCAAACGGAGCGATCGGTCCGTACGCCTTTCAGCTGATCGCTCCCGGCATCTTCACAGGTTACCGGATCGCCCAGGACAATGCCTTCCTAACGCCCGCGGAACGGGCGCTGATTCCGGTGAACGGTGCGGAATTTGGCCGCGGCATGGTAAACCTGGTGACGGCGCGAAACGAGACCAACAACTCGACCTGGCACGTCGTGGGCGCGCTCAACGGCGACATCGGCAGTAATTGGTCGTGGGACGCTTACTTCCAGCACGGCGAAAACAAGAACGACCAGCACCTTTATCACAACGTCGTAGGAACCTTCCTTGCCTACGCGCTGGACGCTGTTCAGACACCGAATGGGATTGTGTGCGGTGTCACCATTCCCGGTCGGATCGATCCTCGCACCGGGTTTCCTTATACTGCTACCGACGTCGCCAAGGCGGCCGCCGGCGGCAATTGCGTTCCGCTCAACCTCTTCGGCACAAGCAACGCAAACCCCGCCGCGATCGAATATGCGTTCCGCACGCTCGAAGAATTCTCGACCTATAAACAGGACGTCGCCGCCGCGAACCTGCGCGGAAACCTGTTCGACGGCTTCGGCGCCGGCCCGATCAAGCTGGCAACCGGCGTTGAATGGCGTCGCGAGCATGGCAATGTCACTCACAACCTCGCCAACCAGCCGTGGTACACGGACTACTTCCTGAGCTACGGCCTCGACTACGCAGGCACAACCGAGGTGGTGGAAGGCTACGGCGAACTCAATGTGCCGGTGTTCGCGGATTCTCCTGTCGGCAAGTACTTCGAACTCGACGGCGCGGTCAGGGGCACGCACAGCAAGGCGACGGGCACTGGCGGCGTGAACGCCGGCCTGTCAAAGTCACACGAATTTGTAACTTGGAAGCTCAGCGGCATTTGGGACGTAACCGACTGGTTGCGCTTCCGCGCCACCCGTTCGCGGGACGTCCGTTCGCCGCAATTCCGCGAGCTGTTCCAGTCCTATAACGTGACATCGGGTCCGCCATTCGGAGCGGTCAACAATCCGTTTTTCAACAACGCGAACGAAGGGGTGAACCTCACGACCGGTGGCAGTATCGATCTGAAACCGGAAAAGGCAGACACCTGGACGGCCGGCGTGGTCTTGTCGCCGAAGGAGGGCTTCCTCTCGCGATTCCGCTTCTCGGCCGATTGGTACCAGATCAAGATCAAAGACGCGATCCTGGGGCCGCCATTCGGCGTCGGCGCGCAAAACATCGTCAATCAATGCGCCGCTGGCGTTCAATCGTTCTGCGATCGCATCACATTTGGGCCTGATTTCAACGATGCTAACGGCAATCCCGTCCCGAACTCGAACATCACGGCGGTCAATAACCTCGCGGCCAATCTCCAGAGTTTCGTCACGCGCGGCATAGACTTCGAGGGCGCGTACACGATGCCGGTGGGCAACGGATCGCTGAACTTACGCGTCCTCGCCTCGTACCTTTACGACCAACTGTTTTCACAGGGTCTCAGCGGCGCGGGCGGCGCGGTCCCACCGCCGCTCAACTATGCCGGCCAGTCGGGTCCGACCGCGGCGTTCGGCACTTTCAACACCGCGCCGAAATGGCAAGGCAACGCCTTCGCCACACTCACGCAAGGGCCGTTCAGCGGAACGGTCCAGCTGCGTTACGTCGGGCCGGGCACGCTATTCGCCGTCAGCCCATTTGGTGGAAAGGCGGTCGGACCAGGCGATCCGGGCTACGCCACGACGAATCCGAACAGCGTCAGCGACAATCACGTTCCTTCTGCGACGTATTTGAACCTCTCGGCCTCGTACAAGTTCTTCGACGACCGGTTCGAACTATTCGGTTCGCTCAACAATGCGTTCGACAAGAAGCCGGTCATCGCCCCGGGCGGCAACGGATATCCGACCAACCCGGTTTACTTTGACACCTACGGGCGGACCTGGCGCATCGGCATTCGGGTAAGGCTCGGCAACGAGGCCTCGCCACCGCCCCCGCCGCCTCCACCTCTGCCGGTTGCAGCGCCTCCGCCGCCACCTCCTCCGCCGCCCCCGCCGCCCGTCGAGGCGCCGCCGCCGCCGCCTCCACCGCCGGCCGTTGCGCCGCAGGGAGAGCGCGGCTGAAAACGGAAAAGGGGAACCGGCCGGCGGCCGGTCCCCCGTTTCTGGTGCGCCCGACAGGATTCGAACCTGTGGCCCCCAGATTAGGAATCTGGTGCTCTATCCTGCTGAGCTACGGGCGCCCCGCGCGCGGTTTAGGGGCGCGCGGCCGCGCTGGCAATCAGTTGAGTTCTTCGGGTGGAGCAACCGGGAACAGCAGCGGGGCGATCGTGATGCCCTCTTCGATCAACGCCTTCGCCTCATCCCACGTCGCTTTCCCATGGATCGGCTCTGCCTCGCGTTCGCCGTAGTGGATGGCGCGGCTCTGCTCGGGAAAGTCCTCTCCGACCCAGGTGGAGCTCCTCAAGACTTCGGCCTGCAGTTCAGCGAGCTTCTTCAACACCGCGGCCGCTTCCGGCGGAATGGCCCCGCCGGCATTCGTCTGCTTCGGCTCCGATTGACGGTTGCCCTTGCGCGGCACCGCCGGCGCCATCGGTGCCTTCTCGATCTCGCCCGAACCGCATTGCGGGCACGCCACGAGCCTGCGCTCTCGCTGGCTCACGTAGTCGGCGGAGGAGCCGAACCAGCCTTCAAACCGGTGACCGGCGTCGCAGGAGAGGTCGTAGACGATCATGGCACCTTACGATCTAGGAATTGCGCGGCGGTTGGCAAGGCTCGGCAGCTGCGCGCGAACTTCGGCTATCCGCGCCAGGTCGATCTCCGCGAACCCCAGCCCGGCCTCATCGCCGCCCATGTCGAGCAGCACCTCGCCCCAGGGATCGACCACCAGCGAGTGCCCATACGTCCGGCGACCGTCCTCGTGCAGCCCCACTTGCGCGGCGGCGACGACAAAGGCGCTGGCTTCAATTGCCCTCGCCCGCTGCAATACGTGCCAGTGGGCCTGCCCGGTGGGGACGGTGAACGCCGCCGGAATCGCGATGATGTCGCAGCTTTGCCTGCCGAGCGCCTCGAAAAGCGCGGGAAAGCGCAGATCGTAACACACCGTCAGGCCGAGCCTGCCGAGCGGGGTGTCCGCCGTCGCCACCTTTTCGCCGGGCGCGTAGGCGGCCGACTCACGCCAGCTCTCGCCCGTGGCAAGGGCGACATCGAACATGTGGATCTTGTCGTAGCGAGCGACGATCCCGCCTTTGGCGTCGATCACGAACGAACGGTTGGCCCAGCGACCGTCGTCGCGAAGCACCGCGAGCGATCCGAGCGCGACCCACAGCCCGGCGCCGGCCGCCGCCTCGCGCACCTCCGCCAGCACCGCGTTGTCGGCCTCTGCGACGATCTTCCCGGCCGCCCGGCCGCGGTCGCGATCGAGCAGCCCCGACATTTCCGGTGTGAACAGCATCGCTGCTCCGCCCTGCGCCGCGTCTCCCACAGCCCGGACCAGCGCTTCGGCGTTCGCCTGCGGCTCGATGCCGCTGGTCATCTGCAGGACGGCGACGCGCGGCAACTCAGAGTCCCAGCAATCCGTCGAGCTTTCCCTGCCGGTCGAGCGCGGCGAGGTCGTCGCTTCCACCGACGGGCGTGCCATCGATGAAGATCTGCGGCACGGTTCTCGCCCCTGGTGCGCGAGCGACCATCTCGTCGCGCTTCGCACCGTTCATCGTGATGTCGTACTCGACGTAATCGACACCCTTCGAATCGAGCAGCCGCTTGGCCCGGTGGCAGTAGCCGCAGAACATCTTGGTATAGATCTCGACCTTTGCAGCAGCCACGCCTCGTTCCTTCGTTGAGCCGACTTCCTAGCTCTTGAAGCGGGGCAGCGCCAACATATCTTGTATTCGGGACGCCGCTCGGCGGGTCCCGCAACAGTCTCAAATTGCTCAGAAAGAGGATTTGTTTCGATGGAACGCTTCGATCTCACCCCTTATCGCCGCACGACCGTCGGCTTCGACCGGTTGTTCGACCTTCTCGAGAGCCAGGTCCGCGGCAACAGCGGCGACAACTATCCGCCGTTCAACATCGAGCGGCAAGCTGAAGACGCCTACCGCATCACGCTGGCCGTCGCCGGGTTCCGGCCCGACGACCTCGACATCACCCAGCAGCAGAACCTCCTGGTGATCCAGGGCAAGAAACGCGAAGAGCAAGGTGCCGGCGAAATGCTGCACCTCGGCATCGCGAATCGGGCATTCGAGCGCCGATTCGAGCTCGCCGACTACGTGCGAGTCGCCAGCGCCGATCTCGCCGACGGCCTGCTCGTGATCGACCTCGTGCGCGAGGTGCCCGAGGCCATGAAGCCGAAGAAGATCCCGCTTGCCGGCCAGCGCAGGCTAGAGGTCGTCGAGCAAGGCGACAAGAAGGCCGACGCCGCCTGACAAGGCAAGACGCGGATAATTCGATACAATTTGATACATTTTGGGGGCGGAACCGGGATGGGTTCCGCCCCCTCGGCGCTTGTGGCGCCGATCCGCCTCTCAAAATGACCGCCCGGGTCGCAGAAGACGGCCAGGTCCAAGCGGCGAACTAAAAATAGGAAAAAAGCGAAGCCCTGGTCCCATGCTCCCCTGAACAGCATGGAAATTTCATCACGACCTCGACACAGGGCTAAATCCGCCGGGGTGCCGAACGCAAGTGTTTTCCACTAGCCACGCCGGGACAGTCCCGGGATCAGACAAGTCGTGATTGATGGACCGCAGCGGCGATGAAACCCGAAAACAGCGGGTGGGGGTCGAACGGCTTGCTCTTGAGCTCGGGATGGAACTGCACGCCGATGAACCAGGGGTGATCGGGCCGTTCGACGATTTCCGGCAACAAGCCGTCGGGAGACATGCCCGAAAAAATGAGGCCCTGCCGTTCCAGCGAATCGCGGTAGGTCGAGTTGACCTCGTAGCGGTGGCGGTGACGTTCGGATATGAGGGTCTTGCCGCCGTATAACTGCGACACGTGGCTATTGCCGGCGAGCACGGCGTCGTAGGCCCCGAGGCGCATCGTGCCGCCCATGTCGCCTTCGGCCGAGCGCTTCTGCAGCCCTTCCTTGCTCATCCATTCGGTGATGATGCCGACGACCGGTTCCTCGGTCGGTCCGAACTCGGTCGAGGAAGCGTCCCTGACCCCGGACTCGCGTGCCGCCTCGATGCAGGCCATCTGCATGCCGAGGCAGATGCCGAAGAAGGGCACATTGCGCTCTCGCGCGAACCGCACCGCCGCGATCTTGCCTTCGGAGCCGCGCTCGCCGAAGCCGCCCGGCACCAGGATTGCGTGCATCGGCTCGAGCTGGGCGGCGATCGCCGAATCGTCCTGCTCGAAGATCTCGGCGTCGATCCAGCGGATGTCGACCTTGACGCGATTGGCGAGGCCGCCGTGGATCAGCGCCTCGTTGAGGGACTTGTAGGCATCGGGAAGGCCGACGTACTTGCCGACGACGGCAATGGTCACGTCGCCCTCCGGATTGAAGTATCGTTCCGTCACGTCCACCCAGCGCGACAGGTCAGGCGGCGGCGCGTCGGTTATGCCGAAGCAGCGCAGGACCTGGGTATCGAGACCTTCGGCGTGGTATTGCAGCGGCACCGAGTAGATCGACGGCGCGTCGAGCGCCGGGATTACCGCTTCGGGACGCACGTTGCAGAACTGCGCGATCTTGCGCCGCTCGCTGTCCGGCAGCGGGTGCTCCATGCGGCACAGCAGGACGTCGGGCTGGATGCCGAGCGAGGCGAGCTCGCGAACCGAGTGCTGGGTCGGCTTCGTCTTGAGCTCGCCGGCCGCGGCGATGTACGGCACCAGCGTGACATGGACGGACAGGGTCTGCTCCGGCTCGAGCTCGTTTCTGAGCTGCCGGATCGCCTCCATGAACGGCAGGCTCTCGATGTCGCCCACCGTTCCGCCGATCTCGCAAAGGATGAAATCTTGCCCGTCGGTATCGGCGAGCGCGAATTCCTTGATCGCGTCGGTGACATGCGGGATGACTTGGACCGTGGCGCCGAGGTAGTCGCCACGACGTTCCTTGGCGATGATGTCACGGTAAACGCGGCCCGAGGTGATGTTGTCGGCCTGCCGCGCCGAAACGCCCGTAAAGCGCTCGTAATGGCCCAGGTCGAGGTCGGTCTCGGCCCCGTCGTCGGTGACGTACACCTCGCCGTGCTGGTAGGGGCTCATCGTCCCCGGATCGACGTTGAGGTAGGGATCGAACTTGCGGATGCGGACCTTGTAGCCGCGCGCCTGGAGGAGCGCGGCGAGACTTGCCGCCATCAGCCCTTTGCCAAGCGAAGAGACCACGCCGCCGGTAATAAAAATGAACCGCGCCATGGGAGTCGGGCCTTACGCAGGCTTTAGGATTCGGCGCAAGCGCTAGCTTGCCCGATTTGCACAGCGATCAGGTGATGGGCCGCCTATTGGGCGACGTTCTTGAGCGGATCGTTGTCGGCTGGGGCCGCGGGCGTCGCCCCTGGCGCTGGTGCGGGGGCGGGCTGCGGCTGCGCACCGACCGGCGGTACGGTCGTCCGCTTGAGCGACGTGTCGACCGCGGTGCCGGAGGTCGCCTTCACGGCCACCGCCGCCATGATGATCGCCAGCGTGACGAAGGCAATCGCCAGCCACTTCGTGGTCCTGGTCAGGAAATCGGCCGCGCCGCGCGCGCTCATCAGGCCGCCGGGATTGCCGCTGCCTCCACCGATACCGAGCCCGCCGCCTTCCGAACGCTGGATCAGCACGATACCGACAAGCGCGGCTGCGACGATCGCCTGGAGGACGGTGAGAAACAAAAAAAGGCTCATGACAAGATCCCGGATCGGCTCTGCGGACGCGCGCCAGATAGCGAGCGCTGCGCCAACTTACAATGTCGCCGGGTCAGGCTTCGATTGCTTCGTGCGCGGCGGCGACAATGCCAAGGAAGCTCTCGGCGGTAAGGCTTGCGCCACCCACGAGCGCTCCACCGACTTCCTCTGCCGTCAGCAGTTCGGCGGCGTTCTCCGGTTTCACGGAGCCGCCGTAGAGAATGCGAATCTCGACCCCGTCATCGCCATAGATCGCCTTCAGCCGTTCGCGGATCGAGCGGTGCATGGCGCCGATGTCCGCCACCGTCGGCGTGCGGCCCGTGCCGATCGCCCAAACAGGCTCATAGGCCACGGTGACCTTGGCCGGGGCGCCCTCGCCCCGCGGCAGCGAGCCCTCGAGCTGCCGTGCCACGACCTCCTCGGCCCGGCCGGCGTCGCGCTCGGCCTCGGTCTCGCCGACGCAGACGATCACGGAGAGGCTCGTCGCGAGCGCTGCCTGGGCCTTCGCCCGGACATCCGCGTCCGTCTCGGCGTGCTCCGCGCGCCGCTCGCTGTGGCCGACGATCACGAAGCCGGCGCCGGCGTCCTTGAGCATCGCCGCGGAGATGTCGCCCGTGTGCGCCCCGCCCTCTGCGGCATGGCAATCCTGCGCTCCGACGCCGATCAGCGACGCTTCCTTGCGAGTGGCGTGAATGAGGGTATACGGCGGCGCGAGCGCGACCTCGACCTTCAGCAGCCGCTCGGCCGCACGGTCGATTGCGCGCGCTTCCGAGAGCATCGCGCGGGTGCCGTGCATCTTCCAGTTACCGACGATATACGGGCGTACGGACATCGTTGCCTAACAAATCAGCCGTGGGTGAGAGCCTGGCGGGCAGGCGGGTTGAGGCCCGCTAATAGGCCCGCGCTGCGTTGTCAAAGCGGCAATTGTCCCGCCGGGGAAAGCGGGCGGCAACTGTTGCGGGCGCGCCGCAGCGGGGATATGGCGCGGTGCCTTTCCGCCACAAGAAGTCACCCGATGCTCCAATTCTTCCGCGATTTCTTCAAGTCAAAGTTCGGGGTGATCTTCACGCTCGCCTTCCTGGTGCTCATCGCCCTCGCGTTTGGCCTTACGAGCGTCGAGATAAACGGATTGACGGGCGGGGTCGGCGGCAGTGACAACGTCGCCGTGGTCGGCGACCAGAAGATCAGTCAATCCGATCTTTCGGCCGCGGTCACGACGGCGTACCAGAACCAGCAGCAGCAGAACCCCACGCTGACGATGCAGCAATTCATCGCCGGCGGCGGGATGAACCAGGTTCTCGACCAGATACTTCAGCGCACCGCCCTCGCCGAATATGCCCACAAGAACGGCTTGCGCGCGGGCAAGCGGCTCGTCGACAGCGAGCTCGTCCAGATCCCGGCCTTTCAGGGGCCGGACGGAAAGTTCGACCAGAACCTGTTCAACGCGGCCCTGCGCCAGCGCGGCCTGAGCGAAGAGCTCGTGCGCAACGACATCGCGGCCGGCCTCTACGCTCGCCAGATGATCACCCCTGCCGGCTTCGGCACCACCGCGTCACAAGGCGTCGCCCTGCAGTATGCCATGCTGCTCAAGGAACGGCGCAAGGGTTCGATCATCGCTCTTCCGAGCGCCGCCTTTGCCCCGAAGGGCGATCCGACCGACGAGCAGCTCAAGGCCTACTACGTCGCCCACCACGCCGACTACATGCGGCCCGAGCGGCGCGTGATCCGCTATGCCTCGTTCGGAGAGCAGGCGCTGGGCAATGTCGCGCCGCCGAGCGAGGCGCAAATCGCCGCGCGCTACAACCAGAACAAGGCCCAGTACGAAGCCAAGTCGACCCGTACCTTCACCCAGATGATCGTACCGACCGAGGCGGCCGCAAAGGCGGTGGAAGATGAAGTGAAGCGCGGCCAGTCGCTGACGGCGTCGGCGAGCAGCAAGGGACTCGCCACGACCACCGTAGGGCCTGTCACCAAGGCGGATTTCGCGGCGCAGAGCTCCGCGGCGGTGGCCGATGCGGCGTTTGCCGCCGCGCAGGGAGCGGTGGTGCCGCCGACGCGCGGTGGTCTCGGCTGGTACGTTCTGCGGGTCGACAAGATCGAGAACACGCCGGCGCGAACTCTCGCCGATGTCCATGACGAGATCGCGAAGGCCCTGACCGAGGAACAGCGCAAGAAGGCTTTCATCGATCTCGCATCGAGCGTCGAGGACCAGCTCGACGAGGGCTCCAGCCTCTCCCAGGTTGCCCAGAAGCTTAACGTCACCCCGACCGACACGCCGCCGCTGACCGCGGACGGCCACGTCTACGGCACGCAGCAGACCGCGGCACCGGTGCTCACCAAGGCGCTCAAGACGGCCTTCGAGATGGAGCAAGGCAAGCCGCAGCTTGCGGAAATCGAACCCGGCAAGACTTATCTCGTGTTCGAAGTCTCCACCATCACTCCTTCGGCCGCTGCGCCGCTCGCCGAGATCAAGGACCAGGTCACCGCAGCCTGGCGGACCTCGGAGGGCGCCAAGGTCGCCAAGGCCGCGGCCGACCGGGTGATGCAGCGTATCCAGCATGGGCAGGCGGTTGCCGATGCGCTTGCGGCCGAGAAGATCTCGCTGCCTCCGCCCCAGTCGATCGAAATGGCTCGTGACGAACTTGCCAAGCAGCCGCGCGTGCCGCCTGTCCTGGCGTTGATGTTCAACATGGCCAAGGGCACCGTGAAGCGCCTCGAAATGCCGCAGGAGAGCGGCTGGTTCCTGGTCAAGCTGGACGACATCGCCCTGCCTACCCTTGCTGCCAACGATCCTGCCGTTGCCGATGCGCAGCAACAGCTCGGCAGCCTGTTCGGCGACGAATATGCCCAGCAACTGATCAAGGCTGCCCAGCAGGATGTCGGAGTGAAGAAGAACCAGGCGGCAATCGACGCGGTGGCGAAGCAGCTCACCGGCGGCGGACAATAGGCCCTGCCTTGGCCGGCGCCCTACCCGAAAACGCCGCCGCCGCGCGTCGGCAGCTAGCGAACGGGCGCCCGGCACTCGTCTGGCGAAGGCTCGTCGCGGACACCGAAACCCCCGTCGGCGCGGCGCTCAAGCTGATCGAGCGCGGCCGTGGCGACTTCCTGCTCGAATCCGTCGAAGGCGGCGAGGTGCGCGGGCGCTACAGCTTGCTCGGGATCGCCCCCGACCTCGTGTTCCGCGCCACGGGCCATGCGTGCGAGGTGAACCGCGATTGGCGGCACGATCGCGAGGCCTTTGCCGCGCTTCCCGGCGACACGCTGGCCGAATTGCGCGCGCTCGTCGAATCATGCCGGATCGAGGTGCCGGACGAGCTGCCGCCGATCGCCTGCCTGGTCGGCTACTTCGGCTACGAGACCATCGGCCTGGTCGAAAAGCTGCCGCGCGCGCCGGCTAGCGAGCTTGCCCTGCCCGACATGCTGTTCGTCCGCCCCACCACGATCCTGGTGTTCGACAACCTGTCGGACGAGCTGTTCTGCATCGCCCCCGTGTGGCCCGATGGCGCCGATCCGGACCTCGCGATCGAGGCCGCCGGCGAGCGCGTGGACACGGCGCTGCGGGCGCTTGCCGCCCCGGTTCCCTCCGGCGGCCGCGAAACGCACCTGAGCGAGCTGTCGCTGACGCCGGTGATGCGCGAGGGACAGTACGAGCAGATGGTGCTGGCCGCGAAGGAATACATCGCCGCCGGAGACATCTTCCAGGTCGTGCTCGCCCAGCGCTTCACTTGTCCCTTCCCGCTGCCACCGTTCGCGCTTTACCGGGCGCTGAGGCGAGTGAACCCATCGCCATTCCTCTATTTCCTCGACCTGCCCGGCTTTGCCGTGGTCGGCTCGAGCCCGGAAATTCTCGTTCGCGTGCGCGACGGCGAGGTGACGATCCGCCCGATTGCCGGGACCCGCCCCCGCGGTGCGACACGGGAGGAGGACGAGGCGGCCGAGCGCAGCCTGCTCGCCGACCCGAAGGAATGTGCCGAGCATCTGATGCTGCTCGATCTCGGCCGCAACGACGTCGGCCGGGTGGCGGCGGCCGACAGCGTGAAAGTCACCGCCAGCTTCACCATCGAGCGCTACAGCCACGTGATGCACATCGTCAGCAACGTGGTGGGCCGCCTCGATCCTCTCAAGGACGCGCTCGACGCCCTGTTCGCCGGCTTCCCGGCCGGCACCGTCAGCGGCGCGCCGAAGGTTCGCGCGTGCCAGATCATTTCCGAGCTCGAGCCCGAGACGCGCGGCCCTTATGCCGGCGGCGTCGGCTACTTCGCGCCCGACGGCTCGGTCGACAGCTGCATCGTCCTGCGGACCGCGGTGGTGAAGGACGGCGTGATGCACGTCCAGGCCGGAGCCGGCATAGTCGCCGACAGCAACCCCGACTACGAACAGCGCGAGTGCGAGGCGAAGGCAGGCGCCCTCATCGCCGCGGCGCGAGAAGCGGTTCGAGTGGCCGGAGAGCCGGGATTCGGCCAGTGAACCCGGCCACGGCCGCGCTTGCCTTGATCGGGCTGCTTGCCGGCAACGCCTCCGCGCAAGCCGGCCCGGCGGCAAGGGCGGCGCCAGAGGACGCCTGCCAATCGGTCGTCTTCGAGGGCGCGCCCCTCACCGATTGCACGGCCGATCCGGCAACCGACAGCATCCGCATCATCGTCGGGCCCGATGGCGGCGAGCCCTATCGCAGCCTCGCCGCATTCGCTGCGAAACGCCCTCGCCACGCAGCGCCGCTGAGGTTTGTCATGAATGCGGGCATGTTCGGCGAGGACGGCCGTCCGATCGGTTACACCGTCAGCGCCGGCAAGCGGCTGCATGGGCTCAATCGCGCAAGCGCCCCAGGCAACTTCTACCTGAAGCCGAACGGCGTGTTCCTTGGAAGCGGCGGCAAATGGCAAGTGCTGGGCACCGACGCTTTCGCCGACACGATCCGCAAGCGACCGGAGTTCGCTACCCAGTCGGGACCGATGCTGGTCATCGACGGCCGGCTCCACCCCCAGTTTGCGCCTGACGGACCTTCGAAGAAGATCCGCAACGGCGTCGGCGTCGACCCGGCGGGCCGCGCCCATTTCGTCATTTCCGAAGCGCCGGTCAGCTTCGGCAAGCTCGCACGCTACTATCGCGACGTCATCAAGGCGCGCAACGCCTTGTTCCTCGATGGAACCGTGTCGCAACTGTGGGACCCTGCAAGAGCACGCATGGATAGCGGGCCGCCCCTGGGTCCGCTCGTCGTCGTCGAGCGGCGGCGGGGGAAATAGCCCGGACCCCGCCGATCGTGTTGCCCGTCAGGTAGGCTTGGGGCAATACCAACGGCGGGAGGCGCGCATGGTTCTCAAGCATCTGGTCGGGGCGCTCGCATTGGCCATCGCCGCCGCGCCCGCGCATGCGGAGGACTGGTCCAGCCGGGCGCGCGAGCGCGACATCGTTCTCAAGGACTTCGCCTTCGCCAGTGGCGAAAGGATGGACATAACGATGCACGTCACCACGCTCGGCGCGCCGCACAAGGACGCGACCGGGCAGGTCGATAACGCCGTCATGCTACTCCACGGCACCGGCGGTAGCGGCCACCAGTTCTTCCGGCCGCAATTTGCCGACGAGCTCTACGGCCCCGGGCAACCGCTCGACATCACGCGCTACTACGTGATCCTGCCCGACAACATCGGCCACGGCGGTTCATCGAAGCCGAGCGAGGGGATGCGGATGAATTTCCCGCACTATGGCTACATGGACATGATCGGCGCGCAAAAGCGGATGCTGGAGGAAGGCCTCGGCATTCATCGCCTGCAGCTGATTCTCGGCACGTCGATGGGCGCCATGCACGCCTTCATGTGGGGGACGACTTATCCCGGTTTTGCCAAGAGGTTGGCGCCGTTTGCCTGCAACACGATAGAGCTGGCCGGCCGTAACCGGATCTGGCGCAGGATGGCCATCGATGCGATCGAGCGCGATCCGGCGTGGAACGGCGGCAATTACACGAATGAGCCCACGCTCGGGCTGCAAGGCGCCCGCGACATCCTGCTTCTGGCCGGCAGCAGCGCGCTTGCCTGGCAGAGCGAATATCCCACGCGTGAAAGCGCGGACGCGTTTCTCGCCGGCCAACGGGCAGAGCAGGCGACGAGCGGCGGCGACGCGAACGACATGATCTACCAGCTCGACGCCTCGCGCGACTACAACCCCGCACCCGTCCTGGCGCGGATCACCGTCCCCGTGCTGTGGGTCAATTCCGCTGACGACTTCATCAATCCGCCGGAGCTCGGCCTCGCCCAGCAGCAGGTGAGGCAAATGCCTCGGGCGCGGTTCGTTCTCATCCCGGCGAGCCCGGATACCAAAGGCCACGGTACGCACACCTGGGCAAGGTTCTGGAAAGGCGACCTGGCGAAACTGCTCGCCGAGCCATGAGAGGGCGGGGCATGGCCGACGAGGTGACGGCCGCTTTTGACGAGGAGGACATCGTCCTCGCCTCTCGGCCGGGCCCTCTGCGGAGACTTGATTGCCGGCGAGCGAGCGGCGAAAGCATCACACCATGATGCAAAGACGCACGCTCTATCCCGAGATCGAACCTTACGCGAGCGGCATGCTCGACGTCGGCGACGGGCACTCGCTCTATTGGGAGCGATGCGGCACCGCAGGCGGCAAACCGGTGGTGTTCCTCCATGGCGGGCCGGGCGGCGGGATCAGTCCTGGTCATCGCCGGCAATTCGACCCCGCCTTGTACGACGTGCTGCTGTTCGACCAGCGCGGCTGCGGCCGTTCGACGCCGTTCGCCAGCCTCGAAGCCAATACCACATGGCATCTCGTCGCCGACATCGAGCGCCTGCGAGAGATGTGCGGCTACGACAAATGGCAGGTGTTCGGCGGCAGCTGGGGTTCGACCCTGTCGCTGGCGTACGCCGAAACGCATCCCGACCGCGTCACCGAGCTGGTCCTGCGCGGCATCTTCCTCGCCCGCCCGGACGAGTTCGACTGGCTCTACGCCTATGGCGCGAGCGAGCTTTATCCCGAAGGCTGGCAGGCGTTCGTGGAGCACATCCCGGCAAACGAACGGGACGATCTGATCGAAGCCTATTACCGCCGCCTGGTGAGCGACGAGCGCGAGGTCCGGATCGCCGCGGCCAAAGCATGGAGCCTGTGGGAAGCACTCACCGTCACCCTGCTGCCCGACCCCGGTGTCGAGGAGGAATTCACCGAAGACGACAAGGCGGTCGCCGTCGCCCGGATCGAGAATCACTATTTCCGGCACAAGTGCTGGCTCGAGCAAGGCCAGCTGCTGCGCGACGCGCACAAGCTGAGCGGCATTCCCGGCATCATCGTCCAGGGCCGGCATGACTGCTGCACGCCGCCCGCGGCCGCATGGGCACTGAAGCAGGCCTGGCCAGAGGTCGAACTGCAGATCGTTCCCGATGCCGGGCACCTCTACAGCGAGCCGGGGATTACCGACGGGCTGGTCCGGGCGACCGACCGCTTCGCTGGCAAGGCTTGATCGGGCGGCCCAAAGAGCCGAAAGCGCCGCTCATGATCCTCGTCATCGACAACTACGACAGCTTCACGTTCAATCTCGTCCATTACCTGATGGAGCTGGGCGCCGAGGTCGAGGTCGCGCGCAACGATGCGATCTCCGCCGGGCAGGCGATTTCCAGCGGCGCCGCTGGTTTCCTCATCTCGCCCGGCCCGTGTACGCCCAACGAGGCCGGCATCAGCCTCGAGCTCGTTGCCGCCTGTGCGGACGCCGCCAGGCCGTTGCTCGGCGTTTGCCTGGGTCACCAGGCGATCGGCCAGCATTTCGGCGGTCACGTCGTTCGCGGCGGCCTGATGCACGGCAAGACCAGCCTCGTCGATCACGACGGAACGGGGGTGTTCAGGGGCCTGCCCAGCCCGTTTACCGCCACGCGCTATCATTCGCTGGTCGTCGAGGACATTCCCGGTTCGCTGATCGTCAACGCCACCAGCGAGACGCCGGGACTCGACGGCACCAGCGTGATGGGCTTCCGCCACGCGACACTGCCGATCCACGGCGTGCAGTTCCATCCGGAAAGCATCGCCACCGAGCACGGACACGAGCTGCTCGCCAATTTCCTGGAAATCTGCGGCGTTTCGGCCAAGCAGCCCGCATGACCGCCCTCCCCGAGGTCGAACCGCACCTCAGCGAGGACATGGCCGAGGATGTCTTCGGCCTGATGCTCGACGGCAAGGTGAGCGACGAGGACATCGCCCGTTTCCTGATCGAGCTGTCCGACCGTGGCGAGACGGCGGCCGAGATTGCCGGCGCGGCGCGCGCGCTCCGCGCGCGGATGCTGCCGATCGAAGCGCCGGACAACGCCACCGACGTGTGCGGCACGGGCGGAGATGGACACCACACGCTAAACGTCTCGACCGCCGTCAGCCTCGTCGTCGCTGCGTGCGGCGTGCCGGTGGCCAAGCACGGCAACCGGGCGGCCAGCTCGAAAGCGGGCGCGGCCGATACGCTCGAGGCGCTCGGGCTCGATATGGAGGCCGCCGGGCGCACCGCGGAGACGACGCTGCGCGAAATCGGCATCTGCTTCCTGTTCGCGGCGAACCACCATCCTGCGATGCGGCGCATCCAGCCGATCAGGAAGCGCATCGGCCGGCGAACGATCTTCAATCTGATGGGACCGCTATCGAACCCGGCGCGCGTGCAGCGCCAGCTCATCGGCATAGCCCGCCCGGCCTATGTGCCGATCTACGCCGAGGCAATGGCCCACCTCGGCACTCGCCGCTCGTTCATTGTCTCGGGCGACGAGGGCCTTGACGAGTTGAGTCTCGCCGGCGGCAACGAGCTTGCCGAAGTGGTCGATCACGATTTCGAGATGCATCGCGTCGATGCCGCCCAGGCCGGCCTGCCGCACGCGCCCATCGAGGCGATCCGCGGCGGCGACGCCGAGCACAATGCCGCCGCGCTGAGAGCGCTACTGACCGGCACGCCCGGACCCTACCGCGACGCGGTGCTGTTCAATGCCGCCGGTGCCTTGCTCGTCGCCGGTGAAGTCGAGAGCTGGCCCGACGGAGTCGAGGAAGCCTCCGAGGCGCTCGACAAGGGCCTCGCCAACGCGCTTCTCAATTGCTGGATCGCGGCCGCGAAGTAATCCCTTGTTCTTCGCGATCGTTGCAGTTCGTCGCAAGGGTGGACATCGTCAATTGAACTCGTCAAAGTCCCCCCGACAAGTTCGATGGGAGAATCCAATCATGCGTAAATCGGTCCTCGCCTTCGCCGCGGCTGGCGTCAGCGCGCTTACTTTCGGAGCGCTGCACGCTCAGCAGGGTGGCCCGCCGCCGCCGCCACCCGTTCACGACGCTTCGAAGGTCACGGCGGGAACGTACAAGGCCGATCCGTTCCACACCCAGGTGATGTACAATTACAATCACCTCGGCTTCACGACCAACATGGGGCTGCTGTCCGGAGCCAACGGCACGCTGACGATTGATCCGAAAGCGCCCAACGACGCCAAGCTGTCGATCGACGTGCCGATGAACACGATTCACACGACTATCGACGCGCTCGACAAGGAGCTCGTCAGCCCGATGTTCTTCGACGCCGCCAAGTTTCCCAACTCGCACTTCGAATCGACCGCCGTCCACGCCAAGGGCAACACCGCCACGATCGACGGCAACCTGACGATTCACGGCGTCACCAAGCCGGCCACGATCAACGCGACTTTCGTTGCCGTCGGCTCCAATCCGATGTCGAAGAAAGAGTACATCTCGTTCAACGGCAGCGCCAAGATCAAGCGCAGCGATTTCGGCGTCGCCATGGGCGTTCCGATGGTCGGTGACGAGGTCAACCTGACCATTACTGCCGCCTTCGAGAAGCAGTGACCGGGTGAAGGGCGGCGCCGGGCCGGCGCCGTCCTTTCCCACTGGAATTGTTAACCGACATCGCCTATCCCGGCCGCATGCACCGCCGCGAGCTTCTTGCGCTGCTTCGACTTACGCGCCCTTAGGCGCGCCATTGGGCCTGCCGCTGGTGCAGGCTGCCCGCCTAAGGGCCGTTCACCATCGACAGTCGAAATCGCCCGCGACGCTTGCCGCGCGGGGTTCATGCAGTAAGGCTTATTTGAAATGGCGATGCTCAGCGATCCGAGCCGCAAGTACCGGCCCTTTCCGCAGGTGCCGTTGCCCGACAGGCAGTGGCCCAGCCGCACGATAACGCGCCCGCCGCGCTGGCTCTCGACCGACTTGCGCGACGGCAACCAGGCGATCGTCGACCCGATGGACGCGGTAAAGAAGAACCGCTTCTTCGACATGCTGGTCGAGATCGGCGTCAAGGAGATCGAGATCGGCTTTCCCGCCGCCGGGCAGACCGAGTTCGATTTCATCTCGACGCTCGTCCGTTCAGGCCGGATCCCCGATGACGTGATCGTGCAGGTGCTGACCCAGTCGCGCGAAGACCTGATCCGCACCTCGTTCGCAAGCCTTGAAGGCGCCGATAAGGCGATCGTCCATCTCTACAACGCGGTGAGCCCGGCCTGGCGAGAGATCGTCTTCCGCATGACCCCTGACGAGGTGCGGGAGGTCGCCGTCAAGGGCGCCCGGATCTTGCGCGACGAGGCGGCCAAACGCCCCGCAACCGAGTGGAACTTCGAATACAGCCCCGAAACCTTCTCCACCGCCGAGCTGGATTTCTCGATCTCGGTCTGCGAAGCGGTCATGGAGGTGCTGCAGCCTACCCGCGAGCGGCCGATCATCCTCAACCTGCCGGCCACGGTCGAGGCGGCGACGCCCAACGTCTACGCGGACCAGATCGAATATTTCTGCCGCAACCTCCCCAACCGCGACAGGGCGGTGATCTCGCTCCACACCCACAACGACCGTGGGACGGGGGTGGCGGCCGCCGAACTGGGCCTGATGGCCGGCGCCGACCGCGTCGAGGGCTGCCTGTTCGGCAATGGCGAACGCACCGGCAACTGCTGCCTCGTGACGCTGGCCCTGAACATGTACACGCAGGGCATCGACCCGGGCCTCGATTTCTCCGACATCGACCGGGTCATCGAGACGGTCGAGTACTGCAACCAGATCCCCGTCCACGAGCGCCATCCCTACGGCGGGGACCTCGTCTTCACCGCTTTCTCGGGCAGCCACCAGGATGCAATCAAGAAGGGGTTGGAGGCGCAGGCGATGCGCAACGACGAGCTGTGGCGCGTCCCCTACCTGCCGATCGATCCGGCCGACCTCGGCCGCACTTACGAGGCGGTGATCCGCGTCAACTCACAATCCGGCAAAGGCGGTTTTGCCTGGGTTCTCGAGCAGGACCAGGGGCTCAAGCTGCCCAAGAAGCTGCAGGTCGATTTCTCGAAGCATGTCCAGCGCCTCGCCGACGAACTCGGCCGCGAGCTCAATGCGGCGGACATCTGGGATACCTTCAGAAAAGCCTATTTCGTCAAGGTGCCCGACCGTCGCTTCCGCCTGATCGATTTCGAGGAACGCAGGGCCGCCGACGGTGATCGCATCTTCACCGGCACGATCGAGGTCGACGGGCGCGAACAAAGCGTCAGCGGCCGCGGCAAGGGCCTGATTGCATCGGTGCTGGCAACCTTGAAGAACGAGTTCGGTCTCGAGCTGGAAGTTCTCGATTACTCCGAACACGCGCTGGGCACGGGCACCGATGCCCGTGCGGCCACGTACATCGAATGCACGACCCCTGATGCGCGGACCGTCTGGGGCGTCGGCATCGACCAGGACGTTGCAACGGCGAGCGTTCGGGCAATCCTGAGCGCGGCGAACTCGGCCGTGCGGCAGCCGGCCTGAATTCAGCCGTTTCGCGCCGGGGGGAGCGGCTATCTCGTCGCGCCGGACAACGGCGCGGGCCGTGCTCAAGGGGCCGCCACCCTCGAGGCGCACGCGGGCCTCGGCGAGAAGCGGGTGCCCTCCATGCTGCAAGAGCGACGCCGCATCGGCGCTTCCTCGGGCGCAAGGCAACGGAGCCATGATCAGGCTGACTTTCCTGGACGGACCGTGGGTCGAATTCGGATGAGCCCTGTTCGAACTGTTGTGGGAAGACTGCTTTTCCGGCCTGTCGAAAGCCGCCCGCACCGCCCTTTCTCGCGGCGCATCGTTAAGATAGGTCCAGCTCATGCAGACCCGCCAGGCAGTCTTCGGCGTCGAGGCTTCGCTATCAGGCAAGGCCTGGCGTTGGCGCGGTGGCAACATGGCGCTCGACGAAGGCCTGGCGGGCCTCGAGCACGATATTCTCGACCAGTTGCTTCTCGGCCGTGGCGTGGCTCGGGAGGATCTGCCGCTTCACCGGGCGCCGAACCTGCGGACTTTCCTCCCCGATCCGTCGATCTTCAGCGACATGGATTCGGCTGCCGACCGCCTGGCGCAGGCGGTGCTCACCAGCGAGCAGGTGACGATCTTCGGCGATTATGACGTCGACGGGGCAACCAGCGCCGCGCTGCTGGTCCGCTTGCTGCGAATGCTGGGAAGCGACGCCCGCAGCTACATCCCCGACCGTCTGCTCGAAGGCTACGGGCCGAGCGGCGAGGCCCTGGTGCGGCTTGGTGAAGAAGGTTCGAGCCTGATCATCACCGTCGATTGCGGGGCGATGGCGTTCGATGCGCTCGCCGCGGCCCACGACGCAGGAATCGATGTGATCGTGGTCGATCATCACAAGTGCGCCAGCGAGCTGCCGCGGGCGTTTGCGCTGGTCAATCCAAACCGGCTCGACGAGGCCGACGAAGCGGCGGCACACGGCCATCTCGCCGCCGTGGGCGTCGCGTTCATCCTCGCTGTGGCAGTGGTACGCACGCTTCGCCGACAGAACTTCTTCGAGACCCGCGCCGAGCCCGACCTGTTCGCCCTGCTCGACCTCGTCGCCCTTGGCACGGTGGCCGATGTGGCCGCGATCCGCGGGCTCAACCGGGCATTCGTCGCCCAAGGCTTAAGGATCATGGCCCACCGGCGCAACGTCGGCATGTCGGCCTTGATCGATGCCAGCCGCCTGACCCGCGCGCCGACCTGCAGCGACTGCGGTTTCGCCCTGGGACCGCGCATCAATGCCGGGGGGCGTGTCGGCGAGGCGTCGCTCGGCGTTCGCCTGCTGACCACCGATGACCCCGACGAAGCCCGCGCGATCGCAGAGCAGCTTTCTGCGCTGAACGACGAGCGCCGCGCGATCGAGGCGGCCGTGCAGGAGGCGGCCGAGCGGCAGATCGATGGGCAGCACAATCGCGCGGTCCTCACCCTTGCGGGATACGGCTGGCATCCGGGCGTGATCGGCATCGTCGCCGGACGGATCAAGGAGAAGACCGGCAAGCCGGCGCTGGTCGTCGCGCTCGACCGCGAGAGTGGCCAGGGAAAGGGCTCGGGCCGTTCGATCAGCGGTGTCGATCTTGGCGCCGCGATCATCGGTGCCAAGGACAACGGCCTGCTGCTTGCAGGAGGAGGGCATGCCATGGCCGCCGGATTGACGGTCGAAGAGGCGCGGCTCGCCGAACTGGCCGATTGGCTCGACGCCCAGCTCGCCCCCGCCGTCGCGCGTGCCTCGGCCGAGCGGGTCGTCACGCTGGACCTGGCATTGGCGCCTGGCGGCCTCACGCCGCAGCTGGTCGAAACACTGGAGGGCGCCGGGCCCTTCGGGGTCGGCTGGCCCGCGCCGCGGGTCGCGGTCGGCCCGGTGCGGCTGGTCCGCGCCGAGATCGTCGGCAGCGATCATGTCCGCCTGATCGCCTCGGGGCAGGACGGCGCCAGCTTCAAGGCGATCGCCTTCCGCGCGGCGGAGACCGACATGGGGCAGGCCCTGCTCCACGGCGCGGCAGGACGGCGTATATGGTTGGCCGGAAGGCCCAAGGTCGACGACTGGGGCAGCCGTCCACAGGCCGAGCTTCACCTCGAGGATGCCGCTTGGGTCGAGTGACCGGCAGCAGGCTTGACCGCCTGCGCCAGCGCCCCTAAGTGCCCCGCCACGCCATCGGTGCGGCCCCATCGTCTAGCGGTCTAGGACGCGGCCCTTTCACGGCTGAAACACGGGTTCGAGTCCCGTTGGGGTCACCATCTGTGGTGTGCTATGTCTTCCGGCATGGCCCCTTCGTCTAGCGGTCTAGGACGCGGCCCTCTCACGGCTGAAACACGGGTTCGAGTCCCGTAGGGGTCACCAAGGCTTTCAAGCAGACAACTCCCAACACGCGCCGGCTTTTTGAAAATACTTCGGCAAATGGCGACGCGGGACGGTGGTCATTTGATCACGCGTGGAGGAAATTCAGAGGGTCATATGCCCTCCGCAGCGATCGTGCGCCCGCGTTTGGTGAAGGTCTTGCGCGCCAGCGGCGCCCTCGCCGGCCGCAGTTGTTTTGATGAGCTGCGATGATGGTCATCCTTAGTTACCTTTTCCCGATCGGGAAATTTCGTGCATAAGAGTGCGCAAATCGGCTGCTATTTTCCCGATCGGGAAAACAAGGTGTATAGAATGAACCGAGAGATCGGCGCCGAATACGCCCGCTTGTTTGGATCACGAATCCGCACGCGACGAAAAGCTATGAACCTCCGGCTCGATGATCTGGCCACAGCCTCAGGCGTCGGGCGACGCTTTCTTCATGAGCTCGAAACAGGCAAGCCAACCTGCCAGCTCGGCAGAGCTCTCGCAGTCGCCGCGGCAGTCGGAATGCAACCGGCTGATCTCCTGGTGGAGGACCTGAGCGACGAATGCGACCTTCCGCCACTTACGCCGCGCGGGCAAAATGACGCGTGAGCGATGCTCCCCGCCCGTTTCCGAGCAAGTCGCGCGAGCTCAGAAGAGGTTCGTCAGCAGATAGAACAAGGCGGCCACCGCGCCGCTCGCCGGGATGGTCACGAACCACGCCACCACCACTCGACTTACGATGCTCCAGCGCACGGCGCTCGATCGGCGGGCCGCACCTGTGCCCACCACGCTGCCCGCGATCGCGTGCGTCGTCGAGACCGGAATGCCGAATGCGCTGGCGCCGAACAGGACTATCGAACTCGCAGTCGAGGCGCAGAAGCCCGAGTGGTGATTGAGGCGCGTCAGGCGCGAGCCCATTGTGCGGATGATGCGCCAACCGCCGGAGAGCGTCCCCAAGGCCATCGCCGTATAGCAGCTGAGCACAACCCATTCGGGCACCCGGAACTCGCCCCCGAGGTAGCCGGTCGAATAAAGCAGGACCGCGATGACGCCCATTGTCTTTTGCGCGTCGTTGCCGCCGTGACTGATCGATTGCGCAGCCGAAGAAACGAGATGCAGCGCCTTGAAGGTTCGGTTGGCGCGGCTCGGCTGGGCCTTCTGGAACGATAGGCTCGTCAACAGCATAAGGACCATGGCGATGGCGAAGCCGAGCATGGGCGAAATGACGATTGCGGCGACGGTCTTGCCGGTGCCGGCGCTTTCGACCACGCCGAATCCGCCATGCGCGATGCCGGCGCCGAGCAAGCCGCCGATCAGCGCGTGGCTCGAGGACGAGGGGAGTCCCTTGAGCCAGGTGAGCACGTTCCATGTCATCGCGCCGGCGAGCGCTCCGAACACGACCGCCGGTGTCACAACGTCCTTGTCGATGATGCCGGAGCCCACCGTCTGCGCCACGTGGAGACCGACGATCCAGTAAGCGAGGAAGTTGCCGACCGCGGCGAAAATGACGGCGACGAGCGGCGAGAGCAGCTGTGTCGAGACCACAGTGGCAATCGAGTTCGCCGCATCGTGCAAGCCATTGAGGAAATCGAACGCGAGCGCGATTGCCACGAGCGTGACGAGCAGCGGGAAGGCCAGTTGATGCACGCGCCCGCCTTCAGGCGTGATCGACGACGATGCCGTCGATCTGGTTGGCAACGTCCTCGAACTCGTCGGCAATGCGTTCGAGGTGCTTGTAGATTTCGCGTCCGACCATGAACCGCAAGGTGTCGCCGGAGGTCTTCGCGCGGGAGTAGTTCGACTTAAGGCCGCGATCGTGGATGCTGTCGACCTCGCCTTCGACGGACACGACCCGGGCGGTGAGATCGTGCAATTTGTCGCCGTTGCGAGCAACGTCCCGCAACAACGGCAAACCCTCGTCGATCATCCTGGTGGCACCGAGCACTTTCTCGGCCATTTCCTTCATTTCAGGCTCGAAATCCGAGAAATCGTACAGCTCGATCGCCGATGCGCAGGCGTGGATCTCGTCGATGGTGTCATCCATGGCGCCAATCAGGGCGATGATCGCCCCTCGGTCGAACGGCGTCAGGAAAGTGTGGCGCACTTCACTCAGGACCTGCCTGATGATTTCGTCGGCATCGTGCTCGCGGTCCCGAATCTCGGCGCAAAGACGACCGAAGTCGCCTTCGCCCTTGATCAGCTTCGCCAGCGCTTCGGCCGCCGCGACGCAAGCCGCCGAATGCCTCTCGAACAGGGTGAAGAAATCGCCGGACTGCGGCACCAAGCGGCGAAACCAGTCGAGCACAATATCCTCCTGATACCCCCGCCCCGCCGATGCCCGATAAGTCCTTGACTGGCAACACTGCGCTTGAATTGCGTCCCCCCTCCCACCGTAAGCGGCGCTAAGCGTCATCACCTATCCCGGCAAATACAAGGGATTAGGCCGCTCTTCGCTACCGGAACCGCATGGGCCCGAAACCGCGCGAGGAGCGCAAGACCATCCTCGTTGGCGCGCGCCTGCGAACCGAGAGAGGCTGGTCCGACGTCACCATCGCCAACGCTTCTTCTCGCGGCCTGATGCTTCAAAGCGTCGCGCCGCTGCGGCGCAATGAATTCATCGAGATACGCTACCGCCAGACCTGCATCGTCGGACGGATCGTATGGACCGGCGGTGCGCGGTGCGGCGTGCGCACCCAGGATGCTGTCGACGTCGCCGCCCTCCTTTCGAACGCGCCCTCCAAGAAGCGAAAACCGGGCACGGAGCGGCGCGCTGCGGTGCGCCTTGCTGCGTCCCGCCCGGCCGCTGAACGAACGACCGAGGAAAGCCGGCGTCTTGCGCGCGCATTCGACTGGGCCGTCGTGGTGCTTTGTGGCAGCGCCGCCGCGTCCTTTGCTGCCCGGATCGCGTACGCGGCGCTCGAGGCGCCGCTCCTCCAGGTCGGCGTCGCGCTGGCCGGGAACGGCTAGAGCCGGCGCCTATCGGCCGAACAGTTCGATCAGGATACCAAGGGCGATGACGATGAAGATCGTGCCGACGGCGCGATCGAGCAACGTGCGCGACTGCCGCCGTGCCATGGCCGAAGCGAGCCGACTTCCGGCGCCGATGTAGGCCACGCCGAGCGCGACGTCGATCGCCATGGCAATGACGGCCAGCAGCACCAGCTGCGGTACGACGGGGCTTGCCTGATCGACGAACGGCGGCAGCAGCGCGACGATGTAGACCAGGGCTTTCGGATTGCTCAGCGCGACAAGGATGCCGTCGCGCAGTGGTTGCGGCGAACGTCTGCGCGTCACTTGCCCGCCATGTTCGCTTGCCGCGCCGGCGTGGCGCAACGCCTGCGCTCCCAGCCATGCCAGATAGATGGCGCCGCCGATCGCCAGCACACGAAACGCAAGGGGGATAGTCGCCGCGAGCGTTCCGAGGCCGAGCGCGGCGAGGATCCACCAGCCGACGTAGCCGAGTTGCACGCCGGCCAGCGCCGAAGCGCCCGAACGCCGGCCGGCCCACATGGCCTGCCCCAGGACGAACAGCATGGACGGCCCGGGGACGAGGCTGGTCATGCCCGAAACGAGGGCGAAGGCGGCGAGCTTTGCTGGATCGATCATGGCCCTCCCTTCGGCCGCGCGCCGCTAATGGAAATCGCGCGACTTGGGAATGATCCGTACGTCGCGTGGGTGGCCGTGGTGGAAGGCCTGGCGTTGCTCGGGTCCCGGCGGTTGCCATGGCTGCGCGAGACGCGGACCGTGCGGCCCCGCATGGTCGCCATGGGCGAGCGCCGGCTGCAACAGGTCGTCCGACAGCCGGTTCAGCTCGCCCGTCGCATCGACCAGGTGCGCGGCGATCACGTGGATCACATCCTCCTCGGTCTCGACCCGTCCTCGCACCTCGATCAGCCGCGCGCCCATGATCACCTTGCGGTACCGCTCCATGGCGTCCGGCCAGATGACGAGGTTGGCGACCCCGGTTTCATCCTCGAGCGTGATGAACACCACCCCCTTGGCGCTGCCCGGGCGCTGGCGGATCAGTACAACGCCGGCGAGATTGATCATCGAGCGGCTCTTGCGGCGCCTGAGGTCGGCCGCCGTCACGAAGCCACGCGCGGCCAGGCCGGCACGCAGGAAGCTCATCGGATGGGCCTTCAGGCTGAGCCGCTGGGTCTGGTAATCGGCGATCACTTCTTCGGACAGCGGCATTGTCGGCAGCCGGGTGAGGGCCCGCTCGGCGCCCTCCTCCCGCTCGCGCGCGGCAGCAAATAGCGGCAGCTCGGGCGCACCGATCAGCGCCCGCGCCTGCCATAGCGCCTGCCGCCGCGGGATCGCGAGCGAAGAGAAGCAATCGGCCGCGGCGAGACGCTCGATAGGCGCCGGCCCCAGCCGCGCCCGGTCGCGCAGTTCGGTGACATCGCGGAAATTCCCGCCCTCCTGCCGCGCCGCCACCAGCCTTGCCGCGAGGTGCTCGGGGAAGCCGTCGACCTGACGCAGGCCGAGGCGCAAGGCAACACGATCCTCCCCGGCACGGGGAAGAACCTCCAGCGTGCAGTCCCACTCAGAGCAATTCACATCCGCCGGCAGCACGGTGACGCCATGCTCGCGCGCGTCGCGCACGATCTGCGCCGGAGCATAAAAGCCCATCGGCTGCGAATTGAGCAGCGCCGCGGCGAACGCCGCCGGGTAATGGCATTTCAGCCAGCTCGACACATAAACCAGGTGCGCGAAGCTCGCCGCGTGGCTCTCCGGGAAGCCGTATTCGCCGAAGCCTTTGATCTGGTTGAAGCAGCGCTGGGCGAACTCGGGATCGTAACCGCGTGCGACCATGCGGCCGACCATCTTCTCCTCGTGCGCGTGGACCATGCCGCGCGAACGGAAGGTCGCCATCGCCTTCCTCAACTGGTTGGCCTCGGCCGGGCTGAACTTCGCCGCGTCGAGGGCGATCTTCATCGCCTGCTCCTGGAAGATCGGCACGCCGTAGGTCCGTCCGAGGATCGAGGAGAGTTCGTCCGGCGGCCCGTGTTCCGGTGACGGGCCGGGCAAGGCGAGTTGCGATCTTCCTTCCCGCTGCGCCTTCCTCGCCTTCAGGTACGGGTGGACCATGTCACCCTGAATCGGCCCAGGGCGGACGATCGCCACTTCCACCACCAGGTCATAGAACTTGCGCGGGCGCAGGCGCGGCAGCATGTTCATCTGCGCCCGGCTCTCGACCTGGAACACGCCGACCGAATCCGCCCGACACAGCATGTCGTAAACCGCCGGGTCCTCCTCCGGCACCGTCGCCAGCGTCAGGCTGCGGCCGTGGTGCTGTTCGACGAGATCGAGCGCCTTCCTGATGCAGGTCAGCATGCCCAGCGCGAGTACATCGATCTTGAAGATGCCGAGATCGTCGATGTCGTCCTTGTCCCATTCTATGAAGCTGCGCTCGGGCATCGCGCCGTTGCCGATCGGCACCGTCTCGGTGAGCAGCTTGTCGGTCAGGATGAAGCCGCCGACATGCTGGGAGAGATGCCGCGGCATGCCGATCATCTGCCCGGTCAGCTTGAGCACCCGCCTGAGGTGCGGGTCCGACAGATCAAGGCCCGTCTCGCGCCGGACATGCTCCTCGTCGATCTCGTTGCCGTAGCCGCCCCATACGGTGCGGGCGAGCATGCCGGTCACGTCCTCCGACAGGCCCATCGCCTTGCCCACCTCGCGGATCGCCATGCGCGGGCGGTAGTGGATCACCGTGGCGCACAGCCCTGCCCGGTCGCGGCCGTATTCGGCGTAAATGTGCTGGATCACTTCCTCGCGCCGCTCGTGCTCGAAGTCGACGTCGATATCGGGTGGCTCGGTCCGTTCCTCGGAGATGAAACGGTCGAACAGCAACTGGTGAGTGGCGGGATCGACCTCGGTAATGCCAAGGCAGTAACAAACCGCGGAATTGGCCGCCGAGCCGCGTCCCTGGCATAGGATCGGCGGTTTCTGGCCGCGGGCAAAATCGATGATTTCCTTGATGGTCAGGAAGTAAGGAGCGATCTCGAGCTTGGCGATCAGCGCCAGTTCGCGCTCCAGCGTCGCCTTCACGTCGGCGCGGACACCCTCGGGATAGCGCCACGCGGCGCCGGCCCAGGTCAGCTGCGCGAGAAATTGGTCCGCCGTAAGCCCCTCGGGATAGCCCTTCTGCGGGTATTCGTACTTCAGCTCGTCGAGGCTGAAGGCGCAGGCGTCCGCCACCTCGCGCGCGGCGGCGATCGCATGAGGCCAGCGGGCGAACAGGCGCTGCATTTCTGCGGGCGATTTCAAGTGCCGCTCGCCGTTGGCGTGGAGCAGATGGCCGGCCTCGGCGACGGTGGTCTTGTGGCGGATAGCCGTCATCACGTCCTGCAGGGGGCGACGGTCAGGCGCGTGGTAGCGCGCGTCGTTGGTGGCGAGCAGCGCGAGCCCGTTCGCCTTCGCCAGCGCATCGAGCCGGTCGATCCGAGCGATGTCGTCGCCGGCGTAGAGGTAGGCGGCGGCGAGATGGTGCAGCGTGGGGAGCTGTTTCGAGAGGTGCTCCAGCACATCGGCAAACGCTCCGGTGAACTTCGCTGTCCTGTCCTCGTCGCGCAGGACTTTATCCGGGGTCTCGCCTCCTTCCTGCACCACACCTGGAACAAGCGGGAATCCGGCCCGGGGATCCGGGTGACGGGGGCTGGGAAACGCAATGACGTTGCTTTCGACAGCGATCGTGAATTCGGCATCCAGATCGTCCGGCGGCAGCAAGATCAGCTGCACGCCTTCAGAATGCGCCGCGAGCATCGTCAGCGAAATCTCGCATACGCCCTTTGACTGCCAGTCCCCCTTGAGCGTGCTCATTCGTCCGGCCGAGATCAGGCGGCACAGCCGTCCGTAAGCATCGCGGTCGGCGGGATAGGCGAGGAACGCGAAGCCCTCGACGGTCTCGATCCGACAACCGATCAGCGGACGCAGCTTCAAGGTCTTCGCCTCGGTATGGATGCGCACCACGCCGGCCATCGAGTTCGCATCGGCGATGCCGATGGCATCGTAGCCGAGTTCGCGCGCGGTCAGCACCAGGTCGACCGCGTCCGACGCCCCGCGCAGGAACGTGAAGCAGCTCATCAGCCCCAGTTCGACGAACGGTGCGCGCGGCGGCGGGTCTATCGTGTCGGGATCTAGCTGGATCCGGCGCTTGTCTGGAGTGAGCGGCGTTTCGGGCATGTCATCCCGCCAGCTCCGCCAGCCGTTCGGCCACGGCCGCGAGATCGGCGCGGAACAGGCGTTCCTGCTCGCGCTTCATTTCGTCCTTCAGGCGCAGCAGGTAGGAAGGATGCACGGTGATCCACAGCTCGGCGCCGTCATCGAGCGGGACGGCATGGCCGCGGCTCTTGGAGATCGTCACCGCCTTCCCGAGCACGCCGCGCGCCGCGCTGGCGCCGAGCGCGAGAATCAGCTGCGGCTGGATGATCGACCGCTCGCCATTGAGCCAGAAGCGGCAGGTATCGATCTCGCCCGAGGTCGGCGACTGGTGCAGCCGCCGCTTGCCGCGCCAGGCGAACTTGAAGTGCTTGACTGCGTTGGTGACGTAGACCTGCCGCCGGTCGATCCCGGCCTGCTCCATGTAACGATTCAGCAATTGCCCCGACGGGCCAACGAAGGGCTTGCCGGCGAGGTCTTCCTGGTCGCCGGGCTGCTCGCCGACGACCATCAGCGCCGATTTCTTGAGCCCCTCTCCCATCACGGCCTGGTTGTCGAGGAAGCCGATCGGGCAGCGCCGGCATTGGTGAATAGCTGTCTCGATGCCGCTCAGCGTGCGCGGCCGGTCCTGAAGAGCCATTTCGTCTGTTGCGGCCATCATAGCCTCCGGATCGCTCCCGCCCCTTGGGTCAACGCGCAGGAGCCGAAGGTGGATGCTCAACTCCCGAGTCGCCGCTTTGTTCCCTATCTGTTCTATTCGCGATTCGCCATCCTTTTGCACTGGAGGAATGCCCTGCTAAGCCTCGGACAAGCATCAGGGAGAATGTGATGAGAGACCGCAAGCTCGCGTTCGCACCGGCCTCCGAGCAGATCCGCCTGCTCCAGTCGCGCGAGATCGGCGCCGGCGAACTGCTCGACCTCTACCTCGACCGGATCGACAGGCTGAACGCCGAGTACAACCTCGTCGTCGCCTTCGACCGCGACCGGGCGCGCGCCGCCGCGAGCGAGATCGACCGGCGGCGGCGGGAGGGAGAGACGCTCGGGCCGCTCGCCGGCCTGCCGATCACCATCAAGGACTCCTATGAAGTAACCGGCATGCCCGCGACGTGCGGCCTCGTGCCCCTGCGCCATCACATGCCCGAGCAGGACGCCGACGCGGTCGCCCTGCTGCGCAAGGCGGGTGCCAACATCTTCGGCAAGACGAACCTCCCGGCCGGGGCCAGCGACTGGCAGTCGTTCAATCCGATCTACGGCATCAGCCGCAACCCATGGAACCCGGAGCGCACGGTCGGCGGCTCCTCCGGCGGGGCAGCCGCGGCGGTGGCGGCGGGATTGACGTCGTTCGAGCTCGGCAGCGACATCGGCGGTTCGATTCGCATCCCATCGCACTTTTGCGGGGTGTTCGGTCACAAGCCGACTTACGGCCTGGTGTCCGTGCGGGGGCATATTCCGCCGCCACCGGGCACGCTGCACCAGCCCGAGCTGGGCGTTGCCGGGCCCATCGCCCGCAGCGCGGCCGATATCGACCTGCTGATGAGCGTCCTCGCACCGCCCTTGCCGGCGCCGCGCCATGACAGGCTCGCCGACTTTCGCGTCGGTGTATGGTGGGGCGGTGACGCCTATCGCGTCGACAGCGGCTATCGGCAGGCCTTGGAAGCCTACGTCGCGGACTTGCGCGCGGCCGGGGCCCGGATCGAGGAGGTCGAGCTGCCGGTCGAACCGCGCGAGAGCTATGAAGTCTACCTGCAGGTGCTGTTCGCCATCGTCGGCGCACCCGCGCCGCAGGAAGCCGATGCGTTCGAGCGGCTTGCCGGACAGGACGAGACGGGCATCGCGGCCAAGCTCGCCCGTTACATGCGGACAAGCCTCGGCGAGTGGTTCGAGCTGGCGGAAAAGCGCGAGCACTTGTTCCGCGCCTGGGCGCGGTTCTTCGGCGAATACGACCTCTTGCTGTGTCCGGCGGTGCCGGTCGTCGCATTCGAGCACATGGCCGAAGGCAGCGGCGTCCATTCCGACCAGCTGTTCCGGCGCATCACGATCGATGGAGAGCCCGCGCCCTATCTGGACTTCACCTGGCAGGGGCTGGCGCTTGTCGCGAACCTGCCCGCGACGGTCATGCCGACGGGCAAGTTCTCGCAAGGCCTGCCGTGTGGCTTGCAGCTGATCGGGCCTTACCGCGAGGACCGCACGAACATTCGCTTCGCCCAGCTGGCCGAGCAGGCGGCGGGGGCTTATCTGGTGCCTCCGGCCATGGAGTAGGATCAGGCGCACAGCCCCTGCAGGAACCACTCGGGCGGTCCGCCGCGTCCGTCACCGGCCAGGCCGTGGCGGTAGATCCAATAGCGGCGGCCCTTCTCATCCTCGATCCGGTAGTAATCGCGCAGCCGCACGGTCGATTTCTCGCGCCACCATTCGGGGGAGATGCGCTCGGGCCCTTCGACGCGGGCGACCTCGTGCACCTGCCCGCGCCAGCGGAAGCGCTGCGGGAAGCCGTCGGGAGTGGCGTAGAGCACCGCGATCAGCTCGGGGCGGTCGAGCATCTTCAAGGGCCGAAGATGGAACGCGAGCTGGCCCTGGCTGGCCGGCTCGGGCGCGAGCGGCGGCTGCCAGCGCTGGGCGCGCTCGGGGATGTGGCTGGCGTGGAGTACCGGGCGGCGCACCGCCTTCTCGCCGAGCCGCACGGTCAGCCGGTCGATGCATTCGGCCAGACTGGTGCCTTGCGCCTCGCCCGCTTCGAAATCGCCTTGCGCCAACCCCAGCGGCTCGGTCCAGTTCGCCCTCAGGCGCAGCAGTTCGATGCCGAAACCCGCGTCGATATCGTCGAGCTTGCCGGCGAACAGCCGGGCGATATGCGCCGGATCACGAGTCGCAGCGGCGAACTCGAGACGGCGAACGATGACCTCGTCGTCGACGCGCCACAGCCCCAGCTCGAGCCGCCTTGCGCCGAGCGCCTTGCCTTCGAGCTCACGCGCCATGTCGGCGGCGAGATCGGCGAGCACACGATCGAGCAGCTCGCGATGACGGATCGGCTCCATCAGCCGCCGCTGGACCAGCGGGTCGGGCACCGCGACAACCGGCAGCAGCGGCTCCGCCACGCGGCCGAGGAGCTGGTCGAGGCGAGCGAGCGGGTTGGCGCCAGGCGAGCGCGAGCGGAACCGCCGGTGCAGCGCGTCGCGGCTAATGCCGTCGAGCTGACCAAGGCGCTTGAGCCCGAGGCGGCGAAGGACGGTGAGCACGTCATCGTCGAGGCGAAGAGCGGCGACCGGCAGGTCGGCGAGCATCGCAGGCATATTCTCCCCCTCGCGGGGAGAAAAGATGGCCCTTTCCGGCGCGAAATGCGTGAGCGCCCAGGCCGCGCCGGCGGTCGGCGCGATCGCCAGCTGCGCGGTCAGCCCGCGCCGGGTGAACACCGCGTGCGCATCGGCGAGCAGCCGCTCCTCGCCGCCGAACAGGTGGGCCACCGCGCTGACGTCGACCAGCAGGCCGTCGGGCTCATCGAGGGCGCTCCATGGTCCCCAGCGTCGGGCCCACAGCGCGAGGGCTTCGAGGAATGCGCGGTCGCCTTGAGGATCGCTCGGCGTGGTCTTCAGCGTGGGACACAACGCACGCGCATCGGCCAGCCGCATCCCCGGCCTCGCGCCGGCGGCGAGCCCGGCGTCGTTCGCCGCCTCGATCCGCGGCCCGTGCGCGGTTTCGCTGGTGAGGACGAGCGGCTCGGCGTCCGCGCCCTCGCCCGCGTCATGACGCCAGCGATCGACCGCGAGCCGCGAAAGCCAGACCGACAGGATCCGGCGCGGTGGCAGCAGCGGGACGATCGGCGACGAGGACATGTCCGTCATCGCGCAAAATCCATTCTCCGGGGGCATGGGTGCGGCTGCGGAACAACTCGGCATGCCAGGTGGGCGCGCCCGGCGCGAAGGCGTTCCATCGGGGCGCGGGCGACGAGGCGGAGCGCACCTGCCAACGCATTCGCGCCGAGCTCAAGTCGCGCGCCGCGTCGAGCCGCACGAGCATCAGCGGCACGCCGTGCTTCTCCGAGGCGAGACTGAGACGGCGCGAGGCGGTGAAGTCGAATGCCTTGGGATTGCCCGCCAATTCACCGATGACGAAAGCAAAGTCGCGGCAGCGCACCCCTTCCTCGAGCGCGAACAGCAAGTCTTCGGGGCTTTTCGCGGCCACGTGGACCAGCCGATGACGCAGCGGCTCGGGCAAGCCGGGGCGATACGGCCTTCCTCCCAGCCGTATTGCAGTGGCATCCTGCACCCACAGGACGCTGCGCTGCTCCAGTTGCCCGGCCGCTTCGTCCAGCACCAAGGCCAGCGCCGCAGCCGTTCCGCCGCCCTCGCGTCCGGACGCAAAGACCTCGCTATGCCGCGCACCGGCGAGCCCCGGGCGCCAGCGGGGCGCCGGCTCGCCCAGCGAGGCAAGCTCCCCGGCCTTGGTGAAAGCGGACAGGTCCATCAGCGAATCGACTCCTATGTTCTATTTATGTTCCCATCCCGGGTGATTCGCAATGTCGTTCCATTCGCTCCAGATTGTCAGGAACCCGCCCGCCACCATCCCGTTTCAAAAGGAAATTCGGGTGGAAACGACGATGAGCGACGACCGCCAGCGCGACGAGGAACTCAAGCAGCAATTCTGGGAAGCGCTGGCCGACAGCCCTTACCTGTTTCTCCAACTCGACAGCGATCCCGAGACAGCGGTGCCCATGACCGCCGCGCTCGACGAAAGCGCCAACGGAGCGATCTGGTTCTTCACCGGCCGCGACCACGTCTTCGCCCGCGGCGGCCCCGCCACCGCCACCTTCGCCAGCAAGGGACACGACGTTTTCGCCCGCTTCAAGGGGGCGCTCCTGCAGGAGACCAGCCGGGAGCGGCTCGACAAGGAGTGGAGCAACTTCGTCGAGGCCTATTTCCCGCGCGGCAAGGACGATCCCAGCCTGTTGATGCTGCGCATGGATCTCGCCGACGCCGAGATCTGGACCACCGACGTCGGCCTGAGCACCACCGTCAAGATGGCGCTCGGCCGCGATGTCCGCGGGGAAACGCGCGAGCAACACGCCGAGACGGCTCTTTAGGGCTTGCGAGACGCGTTCGTCACGCGCGTAAGGGGGCCGTCTCCCGGGAGATGGCCCCCGATTTTTCCGGGCCTCAGTCGATCCACTGGACGTCGGCGCCGAGGGCGACGAAGTTGTCAACGAAGTGTGGATGCGCGCGGCGGATCGGATCGGCATCGAGGATCGTCGATTCGCCCGCAATCGAGCTCGCTACCATCAGCAGCGCAATCGCCACCCGGATGATGTACGGGCTCGTCACGGTGGCCGGTGCCAGCTGCTCGCCGCCGAAGGTGATCAGCCGGTGCGGATCGCACAGCAAGGTGTGCCCGCCGAACAGCGCCAGCTCGGTGTGCCATGTCAGCCCCCCTTCGTAGACCTTGTTCCAGAACATCGTCTGGCCGTCGGCGCGGACGCCGAGCGCGATGAAGATCGGCAACAGGTCGGCCGGGATATACGGCCACGGCGCCGCCTCGACCTTGGTGATCAGGTGCGAGGTGAAGTTCTCGCGCACCTTGAGCTGTGCAGGCGCGGCAAGGCGCGACCAGCCTTGCGCGTGCTCGACGTCGGCGCCGAACTTGCCGAACGTGCGATCGATCAGGTCGAAGTGCTCGGGGCAACCGTTGCGCACCGCAATATCGCCGCCGGTCACCGCAGAAAGCGCGAGGAATGTCGCGATCTCGTGAAAGTCGTCGTTGAAAGTGTAATCGGTCCCGCCGAGCGTTGCCTTGCCCTCGACCGAAACCATCGAGGTTCCCTTGCCGACAATCTTCGCCCCGCACGCTTCGAGGAAGCCGCACATCTCCTGGACGTGCGGCTCGCAGGCGGCGTTGACGATCTGCGACGTGCCCTCGACCGTTAGGGCGCTGAGGATGAAGTTCTCGGTCGTGGTCACAGACGCGTACTCGAGCCACATCCGGGCTGCCTGGCCCGTGCCGGTCGAACGGAAGACGATCTCGTGGCCGTCCTGGCTTACGTCGGCGCCGAAAGTCCGGAACACCTCAACGTGCGGATCGATCTCGCGTGCACCGAGGGTGCAGCCCTTCACCTCGTGCTCGAGCCGCGCCTCTCCCAGCCGTACGAGAAGGCCGGGAATCATCATGATCGAGGCGCGCATCGCTTGCGGCAGGGTCGCCTTCGCGCCGGCCGGTATCGTCGAATGGTCGATCCTGAGGACTTTGGCGCCCCGATCCCAGTCGACCGTCGATCCCAGTTCACCGAAGAAACGCACGATGCGCTCGACATCGGTAATCTCCGGCACATTGCGCAGCGTGACCTCGGCGTCGGTCAGCAACGTGGCGCACAGCACCGGCAGCACCGCGTTCTTGTTGGCAGACGGCTCGATACGGCCGGTCAGCCGTTGACCGCCGCGCACCAGCAGCGAACTCATAGTCTCATCCCTCGAATGTCCCTCATCGGGCGTCAGTAGCCCATCAGCTTGAGCACTTCCTCGCGGCTGCGCTGGTCGCTGCGAAAGATTCCCATCACCCGGCTGGTGACCATGTTGACGCCCGGGGTACGAACGCCACGCGCGGTCATGCAGGCGTGGCTCGCCTCGATGACGACCGCCACGCCGCGTGGCCGCAGGTTGTCCCAGATGCACTGGGCGACTTCGGCCGTGAGCTTCTCCTGGATCTGCAGCCGCCGGGCATAGCCGTGGAGCACGCGAGCCAGCTTGGAGATGCCGACCACGTGATCGGTCGGAAGGTAGGCGATCGCCGCCCGGCCGATGATCGGCGCCATGTGGTGCTCGCAATGGCTCTGGAACGGTATGTCCTTGAGAAGCACGATCTCGTCGTACCCGCCGACTTCCTCGAACACCCGGCTGAGATGAATCGCCGGGTCTTCGGTGTAACCGAGGCAGTATTCCTTCCAGGCTCGCGCCACCCGTGAGGGCGTATCCCGCAACCCTTCGCGCGCCGGATCATCGCCGGCCCATCTTATCAGGGTACGGATCGCCTCCTGCACGTCATCCGGAACCGGGGGCTTGCCGCGCGGATCGTCTTCGTCCGGGCCTACCAGGCTGCTCAAGAATTCGCTCCTTGCCTCGCGCTCGTCGTCGTCGCGCGGTGCCATAGGCTGCCGCTGCGCAAAAGGCCACGCCCGGCGGATACCTCAGCGAAGGTTCACAAGGGTCGCGGATGTCCGCGGCGGCAGCGGCTTCATGCCTGGCACGCAGCGCGGCAGCGCCTTGCGCGGTGGCTCGCCGTCCGATCCGACCCGGTAAAGGTAGTATTCCTTGCCGTCGTACCCCGGTCCGACATGGGCGATCTCGACGGCGGGAGAGCGCCGCGGAAGCGGAAACTGTATCAGCAGGTAGAACCGGCCCCTGGGCGCTTCGCGTTGCACCCACCCGGCGAAATCCATCCGACTGCTCGCGGTCGTGGCGGCGTTCCAGCGGACGAAATCGTTCATGCAGCCGGCGCCCATTCCCTCGAACAGCATCCCGCTGATCGCGGAGACCCCTTGCGCGTGCTGCGCCGGCGCGGAAACCCAGTGTTCCCCCGCAAGGTTTTTCTGTTCGATGATCCTCGCAACCCGGGGGGCCGTGTCGAACGGCATCGCCAGCGCCGTCGCCGCGGTCGCGACCCCGCACGCCGCCCCGATGCAAACCCAGATGCGGAACAACGGGCCTAGCGAGCCGCCGCGGAGGGACTGGCGCCACTGCAGGGCGATCAGCAACGTGCCCATTAGCATCAGATGCCGGTTCGCCAACGTGTAGCTGAAGGCGTACGTCAAAAGCAGCACCCCAAAGAATCCCGCCAGGATTGCCCTGTCGAGCAAGCGTTTGCGGGTCTGATCGAAACACAACAGCGCAAATAAAAGCCACAGCGCGTGGAACCAGCCGGACTGTGGAATCGAGTTCCACTCCGGCCCCCCGTCCCACTGCCACGGTACGGCCACGATCGAAAACTGCTGCAGCAGCAGCACGGCTCCGGCGAATGGCGAAGGCGCTGCCGGATAGACCGGCACGAAATCGGCTGCCGGAATGACGGTCCATGCGGACAGCGCGCTCACAAGCGCCCACGCCGCCACTCCGGGCCACCAGAGCCGCTTCTCGACAAAGCGATAGGCCAGGAAAGCGAGCGAGAAGATCCCGAAGAATGATTCAACGGCCGGGAGCAGGATGAGCGGGAGCCAGACCGCCCTCTTGCTGTCCCACGCCGCCAGGAGCCAAAAGGTCAAGGCGACGCCCAGGGCATAGCTGCGGAACACCGTGCCGTACTCGAAGAGGATCGGCTCGCTCAGGGCAACGGCAAGGCGCAGCCAGCGCGGAAACGGCGCCCTGAACACGATCAGGCACTGTGTCGTCAGCGCCAGGATCAGGTTGGCCGCGGGAAGCGCCCATTGGGCGCCGACGATGGCGCCGAGACCCCGCAGGCCGAGATACCACAGCGCAGGATGGCCTTCGTAGCGAAGGTTGCCGAGCAGGCTCGCAAGGTCCGGCGACTGAACGGCGATCTGCAGGGCCTGCCACTCGTCGACGAACGGCTCGTGGGTGAGGATCAGCACGGCCTGGAGAAGCAGCACCGCGCAGACGCCCGCCGTCCACACAAGATCGCTTCTGCGCACGGACCGCGAGCGGCTCGTCCATCCGTCGGCTTGGGCTGCGCTGGCCACCTCGTCCCCCTGCTGCGGTTTGGGACCTAGCAGGGGACTCGTTAGAGATGGTTAACGGATCGTACCGGCACGCCTAGGCCTTGGCGTCCTCCAGGACCTGCGGCGTTACTTCCGCCTTGGCGCATTCGGCTTGCTTGCGCGCTTCGAACACCTCGCGCATGTGCCGCTCGTCGGCATCTGTGAGGTAGCTTGCGAAGTCCGGGAAATTCTCGTCCTCCTCCTCGTCGATGTGGTGCAGATAGCAGTCGCGCAGCGCCTTGAACTTGGTCATCCAGGCGCCCGAGGCCATCGAGGTGGCTGCCAGGTCGTTGAGCATGAGCTCGATCTGCCGATGCTCGGCGACCGAGTGGCGCGTCTCGTCGGTGGTTTGCGGCTTGCGCATCATCGTCGAATAGAGCGCCTGTTCCTCCGCCGCGGCGTGGCTTTTCACTTCCCTGGTAAAGCGTTCGAAAAGCTCGGTCCGTTCATCGCATTCGCCCTGGGTTTCACCGAGCGCATCGAGCAAGTCGCGATGCAATTCATGATCCATGATCAGTCGACCGAAAATGTCGGGTATCGCGGGCATTACTTGGCTCCTGTCAGTCGCCCTCACCGGATGAACATGTGAAGCGGCCCGCGGTTCCGTCCGCGACGGGCTGGCAAACACGCGATGCGACGCCATATCGGCGATATGGACGCAGCGCGCGGATCATTGCCCGGCAAGGCCGAAATGGAGACGATCGCCATCGCTGCCCTGAAGGCGTTGCCAGCGCAATTTCGCGAGCATTGCGAGGACCTCGTCGTCAAGGTGGAGGAATTCGCCACGCGCGAACAACTCGCGTCGGTTGGCCTTGCCGACCCGTGGGACCTTAGCGGGCTCTACGAAGGGCGACCTTTAAGCGAACGGTCAATCTGGGATGCCGGGGAAATGCCGGCGGTCGTCACGCTGTTCCGCCAGCCCCTCCTGCTGGAATGGCGCTCTACCGGCGTTCGCCTCGACGATCTCGTGACCCACGTCCTCGTTCACGAGATAGGCCATCATTTCGGCTTTTCCGACGACACCATGCACCGTCTCGAAGACGGGGACGAGTTCTAGGTAAGCTACCCTCGGCGCGCCTGAACGGCTCACTCCAAGCCTGCGGGGATCCATCATCTGCACGCCCGGGGCGCGTCGATGGGGAAGGTTCGCGTCGTTCCTCGACCCGCAAGCCTGCAACGGCTGCCCCCGATTGGGAGCGGCCTTCGCGAAGAACGTGCCGCGGGAAAAGCGGCAGTCCGTCGAAAATCCCGTTAAGCATCTGAATTTGCGTGAAAATGTGGAAAATGTGGCGCGCCCGGAAGGATTCGAACCTCCGACCACCTGATTCGTAGTCAGGTACTCTATCCAGCTGAGCTACGGGCGCGCTTGGAGGGCGCCACATAGGGGCGTGCCCTAGCCTTGGCAATCCCCCTATCCGGCAAGTCCTTGCAGCAGCGCGCGATCGATCTGCGGCATCGGCAGGTCGGCCGCTTCCTGCAGCGTGAACCAGCCCCAAGCCTGCCCTTCGCGCGATTGCGGCTCGCCGGTCCAGCGTGCGCATTCGTAAAGAAACAGGACAATCGCCGGCGCTCCGTCATGGCCTGCATCGTCGGCAAAGCCGGCCGGGCTCATCAGCCTTTCGTCGAGGCTCAGGGCGAGTTCCTCAAAGACTTCGCGGCGCAATGCAAAGCGCGGATTTTCCTCGGTTTCTACCTTTCCGCCGGGGAATTCCCACTGCCCGGCATGCGGTTTTCCAGGCAGCGCCTGCTGCAACAGGATGCGCCCCGCGTCGTCCCGGATCAGTGCCGCCACGACGAGCAGCCACGTCGGATTTCTTGCCATCGAGAGCCATCCTTTGAACGAATTCTTAACGCTGCCCTGCCAAACCGGTCCACTGGCACAAGGACCAGGGATCTAAGGCCATGAAAGTAATGCTCACATTGAGGGCGATCCTCGCTGACAATCGCGGGGCCACCGCCATCGAATACGGGCTGATTCTGAGTCTGATCTTCCTCGCGATGATGGGCGGCGTGCAGGCTTTCAGCACGCAGCTCATCGCCGTCTGGGACAAGGTGAGCAGCACGTCCGCCGGGGCCATGGCCGGCACGGTCTGAGCACGGCGGACATAGGGAAAAGCCGAAAACCTGTCAGTTAGGAAATTTTCAACACATCGCTTCTAATCCCCAAAACTGCTTGATCCGGAAGACAGGGGGTCGAGCCGGGTACCGAAGATGAAAACCAGGAGACTGACCATGAAGTTCTTCAAGAACCTGCTTCGCAACGAAGCTGGCGCGACCGCCATCGAATACGGTCTGATTGCTGCGCTGATCGCGGTTGCCGCGATCACCGCGATGCAGACGCTGGGCAATCAGCTGTCGACGACCTTCAACGAGGTCGCCACCGATATGCAGGGCTCGGTCTAACAGACCTCGCCTGACGGCAAATCACGAAGGGCGGCAGGGCAACCTGCCGCCCTTTTCGTTTGCGCGTCCGACCTAATCAGCCTTCGGCCTGGCGCCGCCTGCCACGGCGCTGCTTGCGGTCACCCATGCCGAGAAACCGCTCCTCGCGCAGGCGCCGCAACTGCTTGGCGCTCTTGCCCGAAAGAGCCTGCAGTTCCTCATCGAGCGCATCGCCGAGGGCCTGAACCGTCGCCTCGGCATCGCGATGCGCTCCCCCGATCGGCTCCTTGACGATGCGATCGATGACCCCGAGCTGGGCAAGGTCCTGGGCGGTCATCTTCATCGCCTCGGCCGCCTGCGGAGCTTTTTCCGCCGTGCGCCAGAGGATCGAGGCACAGCCTTCGGGCGAAATGACCGAATAGACCGAGTGCTCGAGCATCAGCACCCGCTCGGCGCTGGCGAGCGCGATGGCGCCGCCCGAGCCGCCCTCGCCGACGATCGTCGCCACCATCGGCGTCGGCAGGGCCAGGCAGGCCTCGGTCGAGCGGGCGATCGCCTCGGCCTGGCCGCGCTCTTCCGCTTCGACGCCGGGGAACGCGCCCGACGTGTCGACGAGAGTTACAACCGGCAGTCCGAAGCGGCCGGCGATGTCCATCAGCCGGATCGCCTTGCGGTAGCCCTCGGGCTTGCCCATGCCGAAATTGTGCTTGATCCGGCTTTGGGTGTCATTGCCCTTTTCCTGCCCGATCAGCATCACCTTGCGCCCGCGAAAGGTAGCGAAGCCACCGAGGATCGCCTCGTCCTCGCCGAACAGCCGATCGCCGCCGAGGGGCACGAACTCGTCGAACATCAATTCGACATAGTCGGTGAAGTGCGGCCGCATCGGATGGCGGGCCACTTGGGTCTTCTGCCAGGGCGTGAGCGCGGCATAAGTGCTGGCGAGGAGCTCGGCGCTCTTGGTTTCGAGCCGCTTGAGCTCGGCCGAGATGTCGACCTCGTCACCTTCGGAGGCCGCGCGAAGTTCGGCGATGCGGGCTTCAAGCGCTGCGACCGGCTTCTCGAACTCGAGATAGGAAATCATCGCGCGGGGCTAGTCGCGCGCGCGGCGTTCGGCAAGGGGATGGCGCTCGTTCACCAGCGCCACCAGCCGCGCGGCATCGACGTGGGTGTAGATCTGGGTGGTGGCGATGTCGGCGTGGCCGAGCAGCGTCTGAAGAATGCGCAGGTCGGCGCCGCCTTCAAGCAAGTGCGTGGCAAACGCGTGCCGCAAGACGTGCGGGCTCAGCTTCGCCGGATCGAGCCCCGCTCGAACCGCAAGGTCCTTCAGGAGCTGGAACAGGCGGACCCGTGTCAGGTGCTTGCCGCGCGAGGGGAAGAGGAACTTCCCGTCGACAGGCCGCGCCGCGAGCCAGCGCGACAGCGCCTGCCTCGCGCGACCGGAGACGGGGACCATCCGCTGTTGGCCCCCCTTGCCGATGATGGTGAGGAGCGGCGCATCCCGCGGAACCGCGGCCAGCGGCAGGGACACGAGCTCGCTGGCGCGCAGGCCCGAACCGTAAAGCAGCTCAAGGAGCGTCAGCAGCCGGACAGCGCTCGGGCGCTCGCTTTGCGCTTCGAGCTCGGCTCTGGCGAACAGCGCCTCCACTTCGGCATGCCCCAGGATCTTGGGCAGCGGACGGCGAGTGGCCGGGCGCGGCAGCGCAGCCGACGGATCGTCCTTGCGCAAGCCCTCGTCGAGGAGAAAACCGTAGAACTGGCGCAAGGCCGAGGCCTTCCGCGCGACCGTCGAGGGAGCGAGATCGGCCCACTTGCCGGCGAGACGGGCGAGATCCTCCTGCTCCGCCTCCGCGAGGCTCCCGAGCAGCTCATCCGCGCCCTCGAGGTCCCGACGATAGGCTGTCAACGTGTTCGCCGCCGCCCCCCGTTCGGCGGCCAACATGGCGAGAAAGGCGTCGATCGCCCTGGCTATCGGATCACCCCCGCGCCACCGCTTCGGCCGCGATCATGCGGGCTTCGGCGCCGAGGCCGGCCTGGTCGAGCGCGCGGACGATATGGAACAGGTGACGTGCCGTCATCTTGTCCCAACCGCTGCCCTGCATGCCAAGCCCGGCGAGCAGCGCCACGAGCGCCGGGTTGCGGTACTGCCCGGCCATGTCGATGGCCTGGCTCCACCGGGTCGGGCGATCGAGATCGATCCCGAGCCGGCCGGAAAAGCTGCGCACCTCTCCCGCGTCCAGCCGCCCGAGTCCGGCGAGTCCAGCGAGCAGGAAGCGCGACTTGCGCTGATCGCCGCTCTTGTCGTTGCCGACGAAAGTATCGACCGCGCTGCTCGGCACCGAGCCCTGGCGATTGGGCTGCGCCAGGGCAAGCAGCGCCCAGCCCTGGCTGCCTTCGTCCACCAGGCCGGCCCAGCGCATGGCGTTGCGGTCGAGGCCGGCCGACAGCATCGAGGCAATGATCGGCGCCGCCTTGTCGGCCAGATCCTTGTCGACCGGCAGCCGCGCCGCGGCATAGGCGGTGAGGACCTGGCGTCCATATTCGGGCGTGGTCCCGCCCCACAGCGACTGCATCGCCGACATCCGCGCATTGGGATCGCTCGCGACATAGGCCTCGCGCAACTGGCGCGCGTCGCGCTTGTCGCCGGAGTCGGTATCGGCGTCGGACCAAAGCTGGGAATAGAGATCGATCATCGCCGCCGACGAGAGAATGCCGTCGCGCGCGGCTGCGTCCGCCGCGGCGACGCGCCTGAGCAGGGGCGTTGCCGGATAGAGCACGTCGTTGCGGAACAGCGTCGAGGTGGCCTTGGGCATGAGCTTGTCGGGAATGTCGATGCCGAGCGCCCGCGAGAGAGCGAGGCGCCAGGGAGTCATCTGGTCGACATCGTCCCATTCGATGGTGACCGACTTCTGCCCCTCGCCAGCCGCCCCGGCATAACGCTGCGCAAGCAACACATCGATGCGGGGAGCGGTGCCGCGCGACAGGGCCTTGTCGAGATCGCTTTCCGCGCGGCGCCCTTCGCCGTTGAATGCAGCGCAGACGGCATCCATCAGCTTCCAGTGCGGCGTCGCGAGCAGCTTGCTGTTGAGCTGCTCCACCGGGCAAATGCCGACAAGATCGCCGGTCTCGATGTAAGCGTTGAACGCGGCTGCGGCGAGTTGCGGATTGTAGTTGGCCGAATCGACGTCCTGCACCAGCGCGCGCGCCACCGCGCCCTCGCCCATGCGGTTGAGCAGGTCCGCCCGCAGGGCCGCGAACTCGACGGGGTCCATTCCCTGGGGCGCGTTGAGGCGGCTCGCCAGGGCCCGGCGCAGGAGGATATGCCCCCAGCGGGAAACCAGCGGCCCGGTGGTGCCCGCCAGCGCCGCGCGGATCAGCGAAGCGGGCTGCCCCTCGAGCGCATGGCTGGGAAAGCCTCCCTCGCCGAAGCCAATCACCCCGACCTTGACCAGGGCTCGCTGGGCGCCGGGCGGAATGTCGTACTTCGGCTTCAGCCCGAACAGCTCGTCGAGCTGGTCGGGATCCATCTTCTCGAGCTCGGAGACCGGCGGCAGGTTGCTCGGCAGCGGGACGTTGACCTGGCTGGGCGAAGTCCCCGGCAACGGCTGCAGCACGGCAGGCCCGCCCTGCGCAGGAACAGCCGCCGGCGCGGCGGTTGGCCGCGGCGCGGGCGCGGGCGTCGGTGTCGGCGTCGGATTGTCGAAACCCGGCGGCAGCAGCGACTTGGGCTGAGCCAGCACCAGCGTCGAGCTGACGGCGAGCAGCACCCCGGCAAGCAGGAACCCGGGCTTCACCGCGCGCCCTCCGGCAGCGGCACCTGTTGCTCGATCATCCGCTGCGGCTCGCGCCCGCCGTCGATCCAGGCGAAGGCGAGCACCGCGATGACAACGATGGCGATGACGATCAAAGTCCTCTTGCGTCCCATCCGGCAATCCTTGCACCGCCGCCTAGCGTAACTATAGCGCTTGCGGCAATGACCATCGACGCGCCGAGCCTGTCCGACGCCGAAATCCGCAAGCTGGTCGAACGGCTCGACCGGCCGATCGTGCTCGTCGGCATGATGGGCGTGGGCAAGAGCACGGTCGGGCGCAAGCTCGCCACGTTGCTCAACCTGCCGTTCCGCGACGCCGACGACGCGATCGAAGAGGCGGCGCAGATGACCGTCAGCGAGATATTCGAGCGCTTCGGCGAGCCTTATTTCCGCGACGGCGAGCGGCGGGTGATCACTCGCCTGCTCGGCGGCGGCCCGGCGGTGATCGCCACCGGCGGAGGCGCTTTCGCGCAGGCAGAAACGCGCAGGCTGATCCTCGACGGCGGAATCGCCGTGTGGCTCGACAGCGATGTCGACACCCTGGTCGAGCGCGTCGGGCGCAGGGACACGCGCCCGCTGCTCAAGGACGGCGACACGCGCGAGATCGTCGGCCGGCTGAAGAAGGAGCGCGAGCCGTTCTACGCCGAGGCGCCGATCCACGTCTCCAGCAACAGCGGACCGCACGGAACGGCGGTAAACCGTATCGTGCAGGCGCTCGACCAATGGCTGTAGTCGCGGTCGACCTCGCCGGACGCTCGTACGAGGTGCGCGTCGGCAGCGGGCTGCTCGCCGACCTTTCTGCGCAATGCGGCAAGCTGCTGCGCAAGGAGCGGGTGCCGATCGTCACCGACGCCCATGTCGCCGATCATTGGCGCGACACGGTCGAGACCGCGCTCCTTTCCGCCGGGCATGAGCCGCGATGGCTGATGCTCGATCCAGGCGAAGGAACCAAGAGCTGGGAGGGCCTTCGGCGCGTGGTCGACTGGCTGCTGGCCGAGGAGGTCGAGCGCGGCGACAACATCCTCGCGCTCGGTGGCGGAGTGATCGGCGATCTCGCCGGATTTGCCGCGTCGATCCTCAAGCGCGGTTGCGGCTTCGTCCAGCTGCCGACGACACTGCTCGCCCAGGTCGACAGCTCGGTCGGCGGCAAGACCGCGATCAACGCCAGCGCGGGCAAGAACCTTGTCGGTGCGTTCCACCAGCCCTCGCTGGTCCTCGCCGACCTCGACACGCTGACCACCCTCCCGGCCCGCCAAATGCGCGCCGGCTTTGCCGAGGTCATCAAATACGGCGTGCTCGGCGATGCGAAATTTTTCGAGTGGTGCGAACGCAACGGGCCGCAAGTCCTCGCCGGAGACCGCACGCTCCAGGAATACGCCGTGACCGAGAGCGTCAGGACCAAGGCCCGCATCGTCGCCGACGACGAGCGCGAGACCACCGGTGCGCGGGCGATGCTCAACCTCGGGCACACTTTCGGCCACGCGCTCGAGGCCGAAAGCGGCTTTTCCGATTCCCTGCTCCACGGCGAAGCGGTGGCACTCGGCATGGTGCTCGCAGCGCGGTATTCGGCGCGGCGCGAGTACATCGCCGAGGAAGACGCCGAGCGCGTTGCCGCTGCCATCGCCAAGGCCGGCCTGCCGAGCGAGATCGCCGCGCTCGGCCTCGCCGCGGACGGCCGCAAGCTCGCGGCGCACATGCTGCATGACAAGAAGATGGATGCGGGCACCCTGCCCTTCGTTCTTCTTGCCGCGATCGGCCAGGCGTTCCTCGACCGCGAAGTCAGCCTGGAGGACGTTGCCGCCTTCCTCGACGAGGAACTGCAGGCTCACTAGTGCTTCGCGTCACGGGCTTGGCGGCGCCGCTCCGCGGCTCGTCGGCCGCTCCTCGGAAAATGGAGCGGCTCTGTTGCCGATCCGCTCACCCCCAAGGGAGACTTGGCGAAGGCCGACGGCCGTGGCCGCGAGCCTGGCCGGGCCAAAGGCCAACGCTCGTCTCGAAGGGGCCAATTCACGCGAGACTCAGCTTCTGCGGCGCGTTATGCGGTTGCAAACGAAACCACCGAGGATGCCCGCATGACCGTAGCCGAAGCCGAGCCGGAACAGCTCGACGTCATCACCGACCCGAGCGACCGAGCGTTCCTCGGTCAACCCAAGGGCCTCGGCTTCCTCGCGGTGGTCGAGGGTTGCGAGCGCTTCAGCTACTACTCGATGCAGACCCTGCTGACGCTCTACATGGTCAACTACCTGTTGCTGCCCGAGCACTTCGGCAGCGTCGTCGGCCTCGGCTGGATGCAGCAGCACGTGTTCGGCGGCAAGAGCGGCCAGCCGCTCGCTTCGGACATCTTCGGCGACTACACGATGCTGGTCTACGTGACGCCCATCCTCGGCGGCATCATCGCCGACAAGTGGCTCGGGCGACGCGGTGCGCTGGTCGCAGGCGGCCTGATCATGTCGCTCGGCCATTTCCTGATGGCGATCCAGCCGGCCTTCCTGCTCGCGCTCTTGTGCCTCGTGGTCGGCGTCGGCCTGTTCAAGGGCAACATCGCCAGCCAGGTGGGCGAGCTTTACGCTCCCAGCGACTTGCGCCGGGCCGTGGCTTTCCAAATCTTCTACATTGCCATCCAGGTCAGCGTGATTGCGGCGCCGCTGATCTCGGGCACCCTCGGCGAGAACGTGGGGTGGCACTACGGCTTCGGCTGCGCCGGCGTTGTCATGGTGCTCGGCCTGCTCATCTACCTCAGAGCCAGGCCCCACCTGCCAGCGGACAAACCCACGAACGGCACGCGAGGCGGCCTGTGGCTTCTAGTCCTGGGCGTGATCGCATTTGTCGTTGCGGCGCTGTTGCTGCCCTTGGTCGTATTCGGATTGGTGATCCTGGCTGGCGTTGTCGTGTGGATCAGCCGGATGGATCCGGCAGACCGGGTCCGCATCATCGCGATCCTGCTCCTCGTCCCCGCGCTCGCCATCTCCCTCCTGCCCAATCAAGAAATCTTCAATGCCTACCTCGTCTGGGCAGACCAGCAGTTCAACCTCGATTTCATGGGACACAAGGTCCCGACGAGCTGGATGATTACGCTCGATTCGATCTTCAGCTTCACCACGCTCGTGGGAATCACATGGTTCTGGCAATGGTATCCCAAGAGCGGCCGCAAGGAACCCGACGAACTCTCCAAGCTGATTATCGGCAGCCTCTTCACCATCGTCGGTTCGCTGTGCCTCTACATGGCCGCGATCACCCAGGGGACGGGCAAGATCGGCCTGTTCTGGCCGGTCATGTTCCATTTCTTCAACAGCATGGGATTTGGCCACACGCTGCCGGTAAGCCTTGCGCTGGTTTCGAAGATGTCTCCCCGCAAGCTGGTCGCCACCTCGGTCGGCATTTACTACCTTGCCTTTGCCCTCGCCAACTACGTGGTCGGCCAGGTCGGCGGCTGGTACTCGACGATGGCGACGCCGCAGTTCTGGCTGGTCCACGTCGGCGCGGCCGTCGTCGGACTGGTCGCTTTCGGGTTGTTCAAGCTGTTCCTCTCGCACCGCTTCGGCGACGAGGGGGGCGAAGCGGCGGCGGCCACTTAAGACGATTCGTTCATGTCCGAACGGCCTTGTCCGACGAGCCGCACAGGAAGAGGGTCACTCGAGTCATGCTTTCTGACGCTCGCGTCCTCAAGCAACGACCTCAATCCAATCGCATCTCCCCAACCGGGGACGGGTCGGTCACGGAGGCGATTCCCGTACGGCCAGGCGTCAAGGAGTGCCGCACCTTCCCGAGACAAGCCGGGGGACAGTTTAGCGCAGCGTGACGACGTTGTCGCTGATGCGCTGGTCCGGGCGGCCGGTGTAGAGGCTCGCCATCGGCTCGTCCTCCACGGTCACCGCGATCGCTTCGCCGAAACCGTTGAAGCCGGTCTTCATCGCCGCGCCGTAGGCGCCGATCATGCCGATCTCGACGTAATCGCCCGCCTGGATGTCGGCCGGCAGCATGAACGGGCCCTTCATGAAGTCGCCATCGTCGCAAGTCGGACCGTAGAAGGAGAATTCGGCCAGCGGCTGGAGCAGCTCGTCCTCCAGCGCGCGCACCGGGAAACGCCAGCCGAGGTGGGCCGCGTCGAACAGCGCGCCGTAGGAGCCGTCGTTGATGTACAGCTCGTCGCCCCGCCGCTTCTCGATCTTGACGATCAGCGAGCTGTACTCGGCGCACAGCGCGCGGCCGGGCTCGCACCACAGCTCGGCCGAGTACGAGATCGGCAGCGCTTCGAAATGGCGCGCGATCAGGGCGAAAAAGTCCTCCAGCGGCGGGGGCTCCATACCCGGGTAGGTGCTCGGGAAGCCGCCGCCGACATCGACGATATCGACCGTCACCGCTGCCTCGGCGATCGCCGCGCGGACGCGCTCGAGCGCCTGGACGTAAGCGAACGGCGTCATCGCCTGGCTGCCGACGTGGAAGCAGATGCCGAGCGCGTCGCAGTGCTGGCGAGTTGCCTGCAGCAGCGGCGCGACGTCGGCGAGATCCGTGCCGAACTTCGAGGCCAGCGAATACTCGGAGAACTCCGACGAAACCCGCAGGCGGACCAGCAGGTTGAGGTCGCTCGGCGCCCCGGTGGCTTCGACGATCTTCGCCAGCTCGTCGTGCGAGTCGAGGCTGAAGGTGCGCACCCCGTGATCGCGGTAGGCTTCGGCGATGGCGTTCTTCGTCTTGACAGGGTGCATGAAGCACAGCGTCGCTTGCGGAAGCAGCGA
>Ga0207706_10000113_pt1 | contig 87078 bp, 74 predicted proteins | sample KBSC53metaG_FD_184318 | JGI IMG/M metagenome (GOLD analysis project Ga0207706, IMG submission 184318) | Corn rhizosphere microbial communities from Kellogg Biological Station, Michigan, USA - KBS C5-3 metaG (SPAdes) (version 2) | ecosystem: Host-associated > Plants > Roots > Rhizosphere > Soil ...
GCTCGCACGACCGCCTTGTTGACCGCGCCAATGGGAATGAGGATGAGGTTGCGGCGCGGGCGCGGTGGACGGGCGTCCCGGGTCAGTTGGACTTGCTCGGCGACGGCCTTGTAGTGGGAGCGGATCGCCCGGAACATCATGATGAGAGCTGCGACGAGCAGAAAGACAATCCAGGCCCCTTGCATGAATTTGGTGACGGCGATGATGGTTGTAGCGATCCCCGTCGTAATGGCGCCGATTCCGTTGACGATTAACTTCTTCCGCCAGTGCAATCCCTTCTTCATCACCCAACGGCGCACCATCCCTGCCTGGGAGAGGCTAAACGACACGAAGACGCCGATGGCATATAGCGGAATGAGGGCGTGGGTGTCGCCTTGGAAGATCACGAGCAGAAGACAGGCAAAGAATCCTAAAATAATGATGCCGTTGGAAAAGACCAGGCGATCGCCGAACGTGGCCATCTGATGGGGCATAAACCCGTCCCTCGCCAGAATAGATGCCAAATGAGGGAAGCCTGCGAAGGCGCTGTTGGCCGCCAGCACGAGGAGTGTCATGGTTCCCACTTGGATGACGTAATAGACCAGACCGGTCCCGAAGGTCAGGCGGGCCAGCTGTGAGACCACGGTCTCATCCTCCTTCGGGATGATGCCGTAATGGTAGGCCATCAAGCTGATGCCCATGAACAGCGATCCAAGGATGACGGACATCCACACCATAGTGGTGGCAGCATTCCCGGATTCTGGAGAACGAAAGGCTTTGACGCCGTTTGAGATCACTTCCATGCCAGTGACCGCCGCACAACCCGCTGCAAAGGCACGCAAGATTAGAAACAGCGTCAAGGCTTCGGTTCCACCATTCAGCCCAGTTGCAGTGACCGGAGGAAGCAGGATGCTGGCGTTCGACAGGGATCGATAGGTGCCCGCCACGACCATGAGACCCAAGGCTCCGATGGCCATATATGTGGGCACCGCGAAAAACTTGCCCGATTCCCGCGCCCCGCGGAGATTCACGACCACGATGAAGAGGGTGAACAGCAGGCCCAAGGTTGTTCGGTGGCCGAACCACTCGGGGACTGCCGAGGTGATTGCGGCGACTCCGGCCGCGACACTCACGGCGACGGTGAGCACATAGTCGATCATCAGTGCCGCGGCCGCGATCAACGCAGGCATCTCGCCAAGATTGGAGCGCGCCACAATGTAGGCGCCGCCGCCCTCCGGATATTCATAAATGATTTGGCGGTATGAAATGGTCAATACAATGACCAGAAATAGAATGGCCAGACTGACGGGAATGGACCATGCCAGCGCCGCAGTCCCCGCAAGAATCAATACCAGGAGAATTTCCTCGGTCGCATAGGCGACCGAGGAGATCGAATTAGATGAAAAGATGGCTAAGGCGAGCCGTTTGGAGAGCCGTTCGTGTGCAGCTTGGGCGGTCTTGATGGGGTCGCCGACCAGCCAACGCTTGAGGATCATGGCAAAGATTATCGCACAAACAGGGGGGGAACGAGAGGAGAACTCGATCCGGGGCCTGATGGACGAAAGTGCATTCGAATTCGGGAGGTTTTCTGTGGCCTCGCGCTTCCGCTTTGCTGAAGAACACCAACGGGATCAAGGGGATTGACACCCCATAGAAACTTGAGTATCTTTCCAATTCCCTCGCGGGCGTCACCAAAGTTTCTGCGAGGGATTTTTCGTCTGTTACTCGGTCTTCTGATTGATCGGTCCTTTTTCTATAGAGGTTCTTCACCGGCAATTTACACCTTGTTCTGTTAGTCAACTCATTCATTTGTAAGGAGGCCAGTCCATGTTGTCTCATCTCACAGGGGTCCACCGACCCACCTGCACGCTCGGCGTGTTAGCAGCTGTGGCCCTACTCTGGGCTCCGCTTGCATCCGCCGAGAACGCATCGTCCCATGGGGCGATGACGCATCAGCTTCCCGCTTGGGCGGAGCAACTCAAGGGGCAAACGATCGTGGAAGACACCATGTCCGGCAAGGGCGAACGTGCCGCGATGGTCGAACAACAACATCAGCGCATCATGGAGCATATGTCCCATGATCCGCAGGTGCAGGGCGTCAACACCGGCATGTACAACACCTCCGCGATGATGCACCAGTATGGCGCAGGCGGGCAGGACATGCTGCTCGTCTCCGATCCTCGGGTGGAGCCGGTGGCCATGACGGGTGGCGGCAAGTGTCCAGCTACGGCACCCGTCAAGCAGTACAACGTTTCCGCGATCAACATCGAGATCACGCTCAATCAGTGGCTCGATTTTTATCCCGGTTACATGTACGTGCTGGATGAGAACCTCGACAAAGTTCGAGCGGAAGAAAACACCAATAAGGAAGCCCGCGATAAGGAAGGTCATGATCCGGGTGCCGTCATTCCCGGTGTGCAAGCCCAGTGGATTCAGCCACTGGTGATTCGTGGTAATCAAGGCGACTGCGTCAAGCTGAAACTCAGCAACAAACTGGAAGGGGGCGAGGACGTCAGCCTTCACATTCATGGCTCGGCCATGATCGTGAGCGCGACGGGCGCGGCGGCGACCACGACCAATCCCGATACGATCGTCGCCAAGGACAAGAGCGGCGATTATGAATGGTACATCCATCCGAGCACGCAGGAAGGCGTCCGTCAGTTCCATACCTTCAGCAACGACCGTGAGTTAACGGTCATGGGACTTTTCGGTGCCTTCGTGGTGGAACCGCGCGGCTCGAGCTACCTGGAGCCATTGGGTTCTGGCGATGCCACGGCGGCCACGAGCGGCTGGCAGACCATCATCAAGAACGGCACCGGCCCCGACTTCCGCGAATTCGTGCTGATCTATCATGAAGTCGGCGATGAGGCGTTTCGTCCGCTGAACAAGAAGGGGGACTTCCTGCCCCAGCGCGATCCGCTCACCGACGCCTATCGTCCGGGCGGCCGCGCCATCAACTATCGCAGCGAGCCGTTCGGCATCAACAACATGCATGTGCAGCACGAATACTTCGGTTTCGAGGACGAGTCGATGGGCTATAGCTCCTATACGTTCGGCGATCCGTCCCCGACGATTCCGCGCTCGTACATGGGCGATCCAGCCAAATTCCGCCTCGTGCATGGCGGATCGGAAGTGTTCCACAGTCACCATCCGCACGGCGGGACCATCCGGTGGCCGCGCAGCCCGCGAGCGATCGATGACATGAACCTCTGGTCCACGGCTACGAATGGGCCCGTGAAATATCCCGTGATTCGGGCCAAGACCGACCGCGTGGACGTCGAGGTCATCGGACCGTCGGAAGCCCTCGACCTCGAAACCGAGTGCGGGTCCGGTCTCTGCCAGCAGCTGGCCGGCGACTTCCTGTTCCACTGCCACGTCGCCCACCACTATGTAGCGGGCATGTGGGGGTATTGGCGGGTCTACAACACGATCCAACAGGGTGATCTGCGGAACGACGTGATGCCGGATCTCCGCGAGCTGCCGGATCGCAAAGGCCGCATCAAGACCCCAATCTCATCCGACAAGTTAGTCGGTCAAACGGTCGATTGGTTCGGCACGCAGTTCAAGATCGTTGATAAGGGCAAGAGCAACTGGAAGGGCAATCCCGCCACGATCACGATCAAAGACTGGGTCGAGATGCAGCTGCCCACACCGGGCAAACCTGGCCACAAAGACGATGAGAAGGGCCAGATTGTGTCCTATGACGCTACCGTGCTGGACTGGACCTGGAACGGCAGCGTGGCGATGAGTGAAAAGGAGAGCACGATCGACAATCCGAAGTATAAATCGACCCATCCAGGCAAGCGGCATCCGATCATGTTTGAGCCGCTGACGGGGAAAGTGGCGTGGCCGCACCTCACGCCGCACTTCGGCAAGCGGGTGATGTTCTCTCCGAACCACGCGGGCGCGCCCTGGCTGGAGATGATCAGGCGTGACGCCAATGGCGAGGAGAGTGTCGACCAGGCGCAGCCGGGTGAGCAGGGCAACTGGAGTCTCTGCCCGGTGAATGCCGGTCGCAAGAGCTACAACGTGCATTTCATCAAGCTGCCGATCAAGATCGCCAAGGCGCAGGGGAAGGAACCGCCCGTGGTCGATCCGAACGGCTTGATCTATGTGCTGCATGAAGAAGAAGCCGCGATCCGCGCCAATGATGACCTCAAATATCCGTTGGTGGTCCGCGGCAACATCTATGATTGTGTGGATTGGATGCTGACAAGCGAGTGGGACGACGACGACTACACGAACTTCCAGTCGTCGAAGATCAACACCCACTGGCACTTCCTGCAATTCGACAATCAGGCATCGGACGGCGTCATCACCGGCTTCTCCTATGAGCAGTCGGTGCGGCCGTTCACCATGCTGGAGAAGAAGAACAAGAAGGGCCTGCCGATGCCGATGAACACGGTGCTGACGGCGGCCGCGAAGAAGGGCTCGAACAGTCTCTCGGTGAAGAATGCGAAGCAGTACCATGTCGGGACCTTGATCCTCGTCGGGGCCGACAATGTGAAAGGCAACGAAATCTCCCGCATCAAGGCGATCAACGGTAATACGATCACCCTGGCCAAGGGATTGAAGAATGATCATCCGGCGAACGACATCGTGACGGTGGAATTCGTCCGGCAGAGGTTCTGGGTCGATGCAGACGTCGGTACGGTCTTCTGGCACGACCATGCGTTCGGTGCCACCACCTGGCCGCACGGCGGATTCGGGACGTTCATCGCCGAGCCGGTCGGCTCGACCTATCATGATCCGAAAACCGGCAAGCTCGTCTGGAGCGGTCCGATCGCGGACATCCATACCAACGAGCCGGTCGGACATGGCGTGAACAACAGCTTCCGCGAATTGATGGTGCAGGTGCACGACACCGTGCCACACACCGTCAATATCGTGACCGCGGGCAATCCTCCCGGACAGCCGGTCGAAGTGGCGCTCGAGGCAGGCAAGACCGTGTCCTTCATGATGCCTGAAAAGCTGTACATGACGCCGATGCCGTTCCTGAACGGCGGGACGCACACGACGGGCAGTGGCCTGAACTTCCGGGCCGGCCCGATTGCCCAGCGGTTGGCGACGAACCCGGATGTCTCGCAGGCGTTCAACAGCCAGATCCACGGGGATCCCTATACGCCGCTGCTGCGGGCCTACACAGGGGACACGATGGTCTTCCGGCTGCTGCATACGCTCATGAACGAAACGATGACGTGGACCTTGTCCGGTCATACGTTCTGGTCCGAGCGCTATGCGTCCGATGCGAATCGCAAGAACTCGATCCACATCGGGATTGCCGAGCGGTACGACCTGGTGGTGCCTGAAGCAGGCGGTCCGCGGCATCAAGCCGGCGACTATATCCACTTCAACGGCCGTTCCTCGAAATTCTCAGAGGGCGGATGGGGCATTATCCGGGTGTATGACAAGGAACAGTCGGATCTGAAAAAGCTTCCGGCGGGGTTCTCGGTCAAGGGTGAAATTCCAAAGGCGTTGCCGGTCTGTCCGGCCGACGCCCCGGTGAAGACCTTCAACGTCGTGGCAATGGATTATCCGGCCATGACCTTCAATGCGAAGGCGCCTGAGGCCATTGAAGTGGACTTCGAGCGGAAGATCCAAATCACCAATCCCGACGCCAAGATCTACGCGTTGGAAGAAGACGCGGCGAAGGTCTCCGGCGGCTCGCATCCGATGCCGCTCACGCTGCGCGTGAACGTCGGGGATTGCGTGAAGGTGCAGTTGAAGAACAAGATGAAAGAGAGCAAGGCGTCCTTCTCGGCCATCGGATTGGTGTTCGATCCGAAGGATTCGATGGGTGCCAACGTCGGCAACAACCCTGGCGATCAGACGATCGCTTCCGGCGGAGAACGGACGTACACCTACTATGCGGATCCGTTCAACGGCGAGACGACCTCGCTGGTCTGGGACTGGGGGAACGTGATGACCAATCCACGCAACGGCTTGTTCGGCGCCGTCGTGGTCGGTCCGAAGGGTTCAAAGTATCGCGACCCGAAGACCGGTGCCGATCTCTCGAACAAGAATGCCTGGGCGGCCGATGTCATCATCGACCGCACGATCCCGGGCAACGAAAGCCGGCCGAATTACCGAGACGTGGCCTTGTTCTTCCAGGACGAGGACAACATCATCGGCACCAGCTTCATGCCCTACGTGCAGAACGTGGCGGGTTTGACCGGTGTCAACTACCGGTCGGAGCCGTACAAGTATCGTGAAGAGCAGGGCTGCTCGCTCGGCAAGGTGTTCCAGCCGTGCAAAGCGGACAAGCCCGAAGATCCTGCGACGCCCATCATTGAATCGCATGCGGGCGATCCCGTGCGCATTCACGTGATTGGGGCGAATAACGAGCAGAACGGCATGTTCAGCGTCGAGAAGCATGAGTGGCCAATCGAGCCGTTCATGCGGGGTGCCGACCAGATCAGCGTGGTCGAGTTCTCCGGTTCCGAAGTGCTGGACGCGTTCGTGCCGTCGGCCGGTGGACCCTACCGCTTGCCAGGCGATTATGTGTACAGCAACCAACGGTTGCCGTACTCGCAGTCCGGGCAATGGGGCTACCTCCGCGTGTTGCCGGCTGGCGACCAGCGGCTGCTGCCTCTCGCGGGCGCGGGCGCAGGCATGAAGAGCGCCTCGATCGACAATGCGACGCAGGTGATTCCGGTCGCTGCGAAGTAAGCATCGGTGCCCTCCGGGACGGAGGGCAATGCAGCAATGAAGGGGGAGGCCGCAAGGCTTCCCCCTTTTGCTTTGTGTAGTGCATTTGGTACGATGACCAGATTGCACGGTGTCGGATCGATCTTGGAGGCATGATGAAGAGGCTGCTGTTGTTGTTGTGCGGTTGGCTGGTGATGACTGGCGCAACTGTCTGGGCATACGAGGAAATTCAGGTCACCGATGGGGGAACCATCACAGGAAAAGTGGCCATCACCGCGGGCAAGCCGATTCCCAAAGGATTCAACCTCGTGACATTTCCAGATCCAGTCTACTGCGGAAGGATTTCGACCGGGACCGGCTGGCGAATCTTAAAGGAATTCGAAGTAACGGAGAGCGGAGGTCTCAAGAGTGCCGTCGTCTGGTTGGCTGATGCGACCAAAGGCAAACCGTTTAAGTTTGAGCCACCGACCATCGAAGCGCGAGATTGCCGGTTTTTACCCTTTGTCACAGTCGTGCGCGACCGATCAGAGGTGGTCGTGATGAACATGGATCCTGTGATGCACGACATCCAAGCCTATGAGACATCACACCTGGGTCCACGGGTGCTCTTCAACACCCCGCTTCCCATGAACCCGCACCACAAGCGCTTTGTGAGTGCCGAGACCCATGAGCATCTGGCTGGTCAGCCGGTCCGAGAATCGATCCAGATGACCAAAGGGCGGAGGTTTTTCGTCATGCAGTGTGGATTTCATGCCTATATGGAAAGTTGGGGGCTTGCGGTGGACAATCCCTACTATCAATTGACCGACAGTAGCGGAGGATTCTCGCTGACCGAAGTGCCACCCGGCGACTATACGCTGATGGCCTGGCATCCGGGTGTGGGAACGGTCCTCGAAAAGAAAATCACCATTCCGGCCAAGGGATCGGCGCAGGCCGATTTCGTGTTCGAATCTCCCAAGGGCCGGCGCAGCGCCCATGAAATCGAAGAGAACCCGCATTTTGGGCCTGATTCGCTTGGCAAGAGCTTAGATATTCGACCGACTCTCGAAGTGCAGACACCCTAAGGTGACGACCGTTCATCCATAATACATAGGTCTTATCCATTCCTTCACATCATACGGAGCACATCGTGAATGCAAGTCTGATCACGCACTTCTTACGATTGAGTCTCGTCGTCGCGGTCGCCCTCAGCAACAGTGCCGCCTTCGGGTATGACGTCATCGACGTGGAGCATGGCGGCGTCGTTGAAGGGACGGTCACACTCGAAGGGGCCGTGCCCGAACCCAAAGGCTTCAATCTGATTACGTTTCCGGACCCTCAGTATTGCGGCCGCATTTCGAACGGCCGCGGCTGGCGGCTCCTTCATGATTTTGTGGTCGGTCCTAACGCTGGCCTGAGGGATGCGATCGTGCTGCTCGAAGGCGTAGAGGCAGGCAAACCCTTTGAAGTGTCCGTCCCATTAATAGAGGCGCGCGACTGCATGTTTCAGCCGTTCATGACGATTGTTCGCAACGGGCACGCCGTCGAAGTGGTCAACATGGATCCCGTCATGCATGATATTCAGGGCTATGAAACCTCGTTGGAAGCCGGCGCCCGGGTACTCTTCAATACGCCGCTGGTCATGAACCATCAGCACAACCGCGGCGACCTCCATGCAATTCACAATCATGCGCCGGGCAAGTCGCTCGTGGGACCGATCTATCTGAACAAGGGCCGGCGTACCTTTTATATGCAGTGCGGGTTTCATGCGTACATGGAAAGCTGGGCCATGGCGGTGAACAATCCCTACTATGCCCTGACGGACGAGAACGGAAAATTCTCTCTGGAGCAGGTGCCTCCTGGAACCTATCAACTCATTGTCTGGCATCCGCAGACAGGTCCAGGTATGACGAAAATGGTGACCGTAAAGGCCGACGGCAAAGTGACCGAGCAACTCTCATTGCCGGCGCCGAAAGGTGACCGGTCCGCGTATAAGGTGGTGGACAATCCCCGTTTCGGCCCGGAATCGCTTGGTCGAACTATTGAGATTGATCCGTTCGTCGAACATCAGCATTAGTGGATGTTGAAAAGCCGCGAACCGATTGCTTCTGCCAAGTCCCTGGCCTCTTTCCTACTTGCCTCGACCTTTGCCACTACGCTTTGGATACCCCCTGTTCCTGCAGTTGCCGAAAAACAGATTGCCTCTCCGCGCGAGTTTTCGGGAACCCTCATCAAGCAGGTGAACGGAAAGAAGCATCAGGCGCAAGTGTTTGCGAAGGGTGACCGTTTCAGGCTCGAGTACAAATACGCGATCCGCACGGACTATGGCTACGCGGCAATCGAGATCATCCGACTGGATCGTGAAGAAGCTTGGTACCTGCTGGCACAACAGAAGCAATTGCTGGTTACGCCGCTCGACCCGGACGATGTGCTTCCGATGCAGCCGACCCTTCCAGGAGAACGTGGCCGGACACTCGTCGGCGAAGCAACGGCCGTAGGCCGGCCGGCACAGTTATACGAAGTCCAAACAGACCGTCATGGACGAATGGAACAGTGGTTCGAATGGGTCGATGTGGAAACAGGCACGGTGCTCAAGCTCGTCAGCCGCGACCGTGACTGGTCATTCGTCTATGAACGGATCAGATGGTCCCCGCAGCCCACCGAGTATTTCAACGAACCGCCGGGGTACCAAAAACGGCAGCTTGCAACGGTTCGAGGGCAGCGTGGATAGCGGAATGAGCCACATGAGATGGGCTGCGCTCGTCGTTCTGACGTCCTTCGCGCTTGGAGCTGGTTCGGCTTCCGTGCCGCCGGACCTCAAGGCGTTGTACGACGAGAAGAAATATCAGCAGGTCATAGATGGTCTCTCCAAGTTGAGTCAGGACGCCCAGGCATCGCCGGAGGTCCGCCGCTTGAAAGTGCGGACGCTCATAAAGCTTGGAACGCCTCGAGAGGCGCTTGCGGAATATGACAAGCTCGAGGCGGGACTACATCAAGACGATGTCCCGCTGTTGCGCGAGATGGCTCTTGGGTTCATTCTGTCGCTCGTGAAGGATATGCGCGAGCAGATGCGTGGGGCCGCCTATACGGCGCTGAAGGAAATCGACTCCGACGAGGCGGTGCCGTATTTCGAAGATGGATTGAGTGACGGCTCCGGACCTGTGAGGGTCTTGGCCGTGGAGGGGCTAGGGCGGTCCGAGAGAGGACGCAGATCAAAGAAGCTACAACTCGCGCTGGACGATCAGGCTGGGATTGTGAAAGCCCGTGCGGTCAAGGCGCTCGGCAAGAGCGGTGACCGGTCGGTGCTCCCGCTGATCGAACGGGCTGCGAAGGACGAATTGGCGACCGTCCGCATTGCCGCCTTTGGGGCATTGATCAGGCTCGGGCGTGCGGAAGCCTGGGAGGAATTGCACAAGGCGGCCGAGGCGCCCAATCCGGAAGATCGTGCGGAGGCCCTTCGTACCATGGCGGACCTGAACGATCAGCGGGCCACGCCGTTGATGAAGGGTCTGTTGACCTACAATCAGCCTTCGGTTCGTGCGGCCGCTGCCAGAGGGCTCGGCCATCTGCATGGGTATGAGGCCAGGGAAGACATCGAGAAGCTGCTCGGGGACCCCGTGCCGCCTGTCCGTGAATCCGCAGCCGCGGCGCTCGCCGACCTTGGCACCAATTATGCCGTGCCGGCATTGACGCGTAAACTCAATGACGCCGCATTCAGTGTGCGAGCCGCGGTAGCCGCAGGCCTGCTCCAGCTGGGCCAGCCGTTCGAGACGGTCGGGCCGACGCTGTTGGCGCTCGCCCAGCACAATGACCCGGCTTCACGATCGTCGGCTGCGTTTGCCATGGGGAAGGCTACCAAGGCGAATCGCCAGGGGGCCATCTCCCTATTGTCGGCGCTCGCCGAAGATCCGCTTCCTGGTCCAAAAACCGTCGCCCTTCGTTCCCTCGGCCATATCGGCGATCAGGCGATCGTGACCGACCTGAAAGCCGCTCTGCACGATCAAAACGAAGCCGTCCGGGCCACTGCCGCCGGCGCATTGCTCCATGTGCTTCCGCCGGTGAAAGGGGCCGCCGGGGCGAGGTTACAACCTGTTGACATCCCACGGTAACATTCAGTATATCTACTCCGTCTAGAACCAGCCTCGCCAGCCAAGTCGTCAATCGAGTACCCAGAGAGGGAGCGGTTTCTTGTTCCTCTCGTAACCGGAATGAAGACGGGGGACAGCGAGCTAATAACCATATAATGTTGGGTTTTTCGTTTAATCACAAGGAGGCAGTAACATGAAGAGTGCGTTATCCATCGTATTTGGCGTGGCAGCCGTCGCGTTCGTCGCGGCTCCTGTCACCTCCTTTGCAGGCGGGACGATCGCCGGCAAAGTTACCTACGCGGGGAAGGCTGAGAAGAAAGAGTTTTCCTTCGCGAAGTTCCCCAACCCGAAGTTCTGCCCGAAGAATCCTCACAAGGAGCTCATGGATGGGGACAAGCGGTTCTTCCCCACGATTGAAGTCGGCAAGGATGGCGGGTTGAAGAACGCTGTCGTGGCGGTCGTGGATGTCGAAGACAAGGCATTCATGGACGGCTACAAAGGGACGGAAGTCATCGCCGAATTTTGCGAGTTCCTACCGTATTCAGGCGTGGTGGTCAACACCAAGAACTTCCATGTGGAAAACCACGACTCCGATCCCGACGATCCCAAGTCCGTCCAGGGAGTGCTCCACAATCCTCACAGCTTCACCGTGAAGGGCTCCACCTCTGCGACCGGCTTCAACATCGGTCTCGCGAAGAAGGGTGACAAGTTGGACAAGCCCGTCACCTTCCGTGGTGGTGCAGAAAAGGACGGGTTCTATCGTCTGCAGTGCGACCAGCACGAGTTCATGCAGTCGTTCTTCCTCCCGGTCTCGAACCCCCACTTCGCTGTGGTGAAGGACGACGGGACGTTCGAGATCAAGGATGTGCCGCCCGGCAAGCACAAGGTCGTTGCCTGGCACCCGTTTGTTGGAAAGGGCAAGAAGACCGAGTTTGAAGTCGAAGTGGCAGATGGTGGAACAGCCAACCTAAAGGCTGAACTCAAGTAAGCGCAACTCGGCCGCGACAACGGCAGCAGCCGTCGAAGGGCAGCGGATCCTCCGCTGCCCTTCGTGTTTTGCCGACATCTTCTCGATCCCTTCCTGCCTTGCCTTTCCCTTTCTGAACTGGGTAAGATGCCGTCTTTCAACAACTATTTGGGCTGCAGGATGTTCCAAAAGACGTCGCATCCTGCTGTGAGGGGATTGGTGTGCCACGGGAACTAAGTCTCGCCGAAATCTTTCAGCTGGGCTATTACTGGGAAACCAAGATTCTTCTGACCGCAGTCCGGCTAAACGTCTTCTCGGTTCTTGACGGGAAGCCGAAAACAGCAGCCGAAGCGGCCGCCAAAATCGGTGCTCACGAGCCGACGCTTGTGCTGCTCTTGAACGCTCTCGTCGCCATGCGCCTTCTGACGAAGACGGCGGAGTTCTACGGCAACACCACTACGGCAGACGCACATCTCGTCCGCCACTCCCCGCAATATATTGGTCATCTTCTGCTTCTGCATGACGCAGAATGGAACAATTGGGGGAAGTTGGAAGACACGATCCGTTCGGGCAAGCGGACGGTGGACCGGCATGTGTTCGAAACCGACCCAACCTTAGGGGCGAACGTGCTGGCCGTGCTCCATCGCATCGGCCGGCAGAGCGGACCGGAACTAGCCAAAAGATTGCGGCTCGAGGGACGCGTCCGCCTCTTGGATTTGGGTGGGGGAGCCGGCACCAACGCGATTGCCTTCTGCCAGGTCTATCCCGAACTTACTGCGACGGTGTTCGATCTTCCCGCGACGCTTCCCCTGGCGGAAAAAACAGTCAAAGATGCCGGATTCGACTCTCGAATCGGGATGCTGGGTGGAGACTTTAACCTGGATGGACTTGGCGGTCCCTACGATATCGCGCTCATGTCCGACATTCTGCACTATCAGACGTGCGAGACGAATCAGACGCTCGTCAAGAAGGTTCATGAACATCTGGCGCCAGGCGGGCGACTGGTGATCAAGGATCGCTTTCTTGATGAGGCGGGGACCGGTCCCGCCTGGACGACGGCCTTCGCCGTGCACATTCTGGTCAACACCCAACAAGGGGCCTGCTACAAGACGGCAGACGCGATACGGTGGATGAAGAGCGCGGGGTTTCATTCGCTCGAGGAATTGGAAAAAACCGCCGTAGTCCAGGGTCTGAAGGCTTCGAGCGGACAAAGGACATAACGATGGATTGGCTCCGGGAACCGGGATTTTTCGGCACTCATGCCACGATGGGCGCCGACCTCAGTCAATTGATGGCGACGATCTTTACCACGCTGTTTGTGCTGGGCTGGTTCAAGGCACGTCGCGGTCAGGCGAGTGCCCATCACTGGTTGATGTTTTGCGGCATGTTGGCCATGGTGGGATTCTTCACTGCCTATTATCTGTTCCGTCAGCTGGGTGTGCTGGCCGTGGAGGGAAAGGAAGGCTTCGGCGGGTCGCAGGAGCTCTATGACCACGTCTTTGTGCCGATCTTAGTCGTGCACATCATTCTCGTGATCATCGGCCTGGTCATGGCGATTTACATGATCATTCTTGGGTTTCGCGCGCAAATGTTCGTGGGGGATCGCCGCCAGCTCAACGAAAGGCCGTTGCAGACGACGTGGAAACGCATCGGCGCCATCGTCGGCACCACGACCGCTCTTGCGCTGTTGTTGTTCGCATTGCGCGGTGCGACGGCAGGCTTTTCGTTGCGCAAATTCGAGGTGTATGCGGGTTTGATTATTCTGGTCTCCTTTGTGTTGGGCATCGAAACGACGATTCAGCGGCTATGGCCCAGCGGCGCGCAGCGGCATCGCACGCTGGGCCTGTTTACCATGATCATTTACTGCATTCTGTTTGTGACCGGCACGACGACGTACACGATGCTCTACATCTTGTATCCCGGCAAGATCGGTTAACAGAATGTTGAAAACGGCCTCCAGCTTCGTTCTCGCATCGCTCAAACGCTCCGCGTACGGCCCCAATGTACGCCTCGCGCTTTCACTCGCTGCGGCCTCGCTGGAAGTCCCTTTTGAACATTCTGTGGGAGCGTAGTTCCAATGTTGACCTGTGGCTGCGGACGCTGGATGCATACGGAAGGGATCGAGGAACGGTCCTGCGAAGACGGCTCGCAACAATGGTTCATCCGCTCCGAATGCCGAGGCTGCGGCCAGAAAATCGGCGTGGACGTGCCGGCGGGACAGATGAACGGACTTGTGGATCGTCTGATGTGGACCGATGACGCATTGCATCGGTTGCACCGGATGCCGCCCTATCTGGCTCCGCTGTTCCAGGACGAAATCGAGCAGGATCTGCGCGCCCGCGGAGAACGAGTGGCGACGTACGACGGTCTGCTGCGACCGCGAAGCAGTGCGCGGATCGAATGGGACCCGGACGCCGAACGTCGGTTGAACAACGTGCCCGCCCCGGTACGGGCCATGGCGAAAATCGAGCTTGAGCGTACGGCGGCGGACCGCGGGAGCGGTCGAATTACCGTCGCACTCATGGAAGAGGTAAAGGCGAAATATTTTGGCCTTGGGGCCAAAGATTGAAGATGACTGAATCATGCTGCATCGAATGGCATTGCGCGTCCTTCCTAGTCTGAGCCTGGCCGTCACCGAGGACGCTGTCCGGAAGCAGAAGCGCCTGGTGATGTTCGTGCCAGGCCTGGTCGCCTTTGGAATGTATCGAGTGGCCAAACACCTGGTGCCATTGACGGAGCCGGTGGTGCTGTTGCTGATCAGTGGCATTGTGGGCCTGCTGACGGCGATGTTGGCCTACCGAGTGGGTCGCGGGACGACATGGGCTCAGCTCTTGCGCGAGGACGCCAGAAGTCTCCTGACATGGATGGCCGGATGGATTGGGTTTGTCTATGCTGTGCAGCTGTCTCTTCTCGTTCTCGCGCTCTTATGGCTCGTTGGCTACGACTATCTGAAACATCCAGACGGCCCTGCGATGATGGCCATGATCATTTCCTGTACGGCTGTCGCCCGTGACGCGTTCGAAATCGGCTATGTGCGCAAGGTGTCGTTGATGGGACGGCCCTGTCCCACCTTTCCGAACGGCCGTGCCCTGCGGAGCCTGCTGGCCACTCACGCGACGATCGTCGGACCGTGGATTGCGGTGGGACTCATGGTCGGCGCCGGAAGCGCCTCATTAGGAGCGCTTTTCGACAGTCAGCAGGCCGCGACGCTCGTGCAGGTCTCGGCTGTGACGGTGTTCGCCGGCGCCCTCGCACTGTGCGCCTATTTCGGCGGTCTAAGACCGTCGGGCTCATGGATGGAGGGATTGATGGAAACCAAGCCGGCCGAGCTACTGAAATACTGGTGGTGGCCAGGCTTGGCATTCGCCTCGACCTACTATCTGGTCTTGGCGGGCGTCGTGATTTTCCTGCTGAAGCAGCCGGGCGTCCCTACCTCCTATGCCATTGGTGGCGGCGGCCTGGTCGCCGGCTTGATGGCCCTGTATGGATATTACCTAGGCCACAGGCGGCAGGTTGAGGAGCGGCAGGGCATCAGCCTAAGCCCCTCCTTGCTCCGGTGCCCGTTTGTCATGGGGATTTTGAGCAAGTCGTCCGGGTCTGCTGTTGCCGGTGTTTCGAAGGGATAGCGTAACGATGTCAACGAAGCGATTACTCTCAGCGGCTTTTCTTCTTGCAGTGTTGGCGTGCGGTCTCGTCGCGGGTGTTGGGCTGCCGCTTCCGGTGCATGCAGAGGATGCTGCGGATCTCTACTACCAGGTACCGGGGACCCCGCGAGGTCCTGCCGCGCCGTTGCCTACGGACACGGTGTATTCACGGATCGGCTCGTTCGACAGTCGTCTCGTCGTCTGGTTTGTCACACAGCAGCATACCTACTTCGGCGGATTCGTGCTGGCGTTGCCGCTCTTTTGCGCGCTGCTGGAATTTCTGGGATTGTTGACGAACAAGCCCGCGTTGTCGCTGCGCTACGACGGTTTGGCCAGAGACCTGGCGAAAGTGGCATTGCTCGCGCTGTCCGTCACGGCTGTCGTGGGCAGTCTGATGCTCGGAATGTTCCTTTGGCTCTATCCGAGTTTCATGAAGTACATGGGAGGAACGTTTAAGGCGTTTATGCCGGCCTATGCCATCGTGTTCGTCGGCGAATCCCTTCTGCTCATTCTCTACTACTACAGCTGGAACCGCATGGCGGAACCCGGCTTGAAGTGGATCCATGCCGCCGTCGGTATCCTGACCAACATCTTTGGAACGGCACTCCTTCTTCTCGCGAATTCCTGGGCAGCGTTCATGATGTCGCCGGCCGGCGTCGATGCCCAAGGTCGGTTTTTGGGCAATGGCTGGCACTTGCTGCATTCCGCGCTCTGGAATCCGCTGAACGTCCATCGGTTCCTGGCGGACATCATGTCGGGCGGGGCCGTCGTGCTGGCCTATGCCTGCTACCGCTTTTTCACGAGTAAGACGGATGGCGAGCGCGCGTACTTCGATTGGGTCGGCTACATTTTCTTGTTTGTGACCGTCTGCGCCCTCCTGCCGATGCCGATCGCCGGCTATTGGTTGATGCGCTCCGTGTATGCGTTCAGACAAAGTATGGGCGTGACGATGATGGGTGGATTGTTGACATGGCTCTTTGTCGTCCAAGCGCTGCTCATCGGCGCGCTGTTGCTCGGCATTAACTACTACATCTGGCAAAGCATGGCGCGGATCAAGGGAGGCGAGCGGTATCAATCGTATTACCAGGTCCTCCTGGGGGCCTTGACCCTGGCACTGTTCATTTGGTTGACGCCGCATACAGTCTTGATGTCGCCAGGCGAGTTCAAGGCGATGGGCGGCGCCCAGCATCCGGTCGTAGGGAATTATGGCGTCATGTCCGCCAAGAACGGCGCGGTCAACGTCATGATTCTCCTCACGGCCTTGAGTTACCTCTATCTTCGGCGAGCGAATCGCACCATGACCGTATCCTGGGTCAAAACCGGCAATATTCTGATCGGGACGCTTTTTGCCGTGGGACTAGTGAATGTGACCTGGCTCTCGGTCTACGGCTTTTATCTGCCCGCGAAACTGCGCGTAGGTCTCTCCACGCCGCAAGCGGTCACTACGCTGACCGTCATCGTCGCCAGCCTGTTGATCAACCGGGCCATGCTCAAAGGATCGCTCGTCCATGGGCCCGTGCAGTGGGGCAAGATTTCGGTTCGAGGCATGGTGGTGCTGTTCGCTCTGGCCGGCGCCTTTACGTGGGTGATGGGTCTCATGGGATACATCCGGTCGTCAGGCCGCTTGTCATGGCACGTCAACGAAGTGATGGCGGACGTTTCGCCCTGGGCCTTCACGCCGGAACTTGGGTTTGCCGCCAAGATGGTGACGCTCAACATGGTCGTGTTTTGGAGCGCTGTGCTCGCGCTGTTTTGGATGTGCCAACGGGGGCAGCAGCAGGAGCTGGGAGAAGAATCGTTCGATACGCCTTCGCAGACGTTCGCGCCGGCGCCCTCGCAAGAAGTGTGAGAATCAGAAAGGATTGTTGAAAAACATGAGCAGAAGCAGGAGTGGGAAGGTCGTGATGGCCACAGGATTGCTCGTCCTATTGTGGTTCCCATCTGGGTCGCTCTCCGCTCAGGGACAGCAGCTGGTTCTAGAAGATTTTCAGGCGAAGGAAGCCGATGGGTTTCCGGCGAGCTGGGACCATGAAAGCCAGCGCAGTCACTCAAAAGGCCGTGAAGCGTATAAAGTCCAATCCGAGAACGGAACCCCTTTCTTGTCGGCGAAAGATGCCGGACAACGGATCAAAAAGAAGAAAATCGATTGGGATCCCAAAGCCTACCCGGTCCTGACCTGGCGCTGGCGGTTGAACAAGGCGTCGGAAAGCACGGAACCGCTCGCCGCCGTGTATGCGTCACTGGATACCGACCTCATGTTCATTCCGGTGTTCACTAAATATATTTGGAGCGCGACCAAACCCGAAGGCACCGTGATCGAAGGCGGCATGTTCAGCGGCTCCGAGATCGTCGTGCAAAGCGGGACAACCCAGATCGGCCAATGGGTGGAAGAAAAAGTGAATGCCTATGAGGACTTCAAGCGGATCCACCAGCATGAGCCGGCGGCCAAAGCCTGGGGCATCTCCATCATTGCCGGTCCCGGTGTGGAAATCGATTTTGGACCGATGGTGGCCACGTCGGAAAAATAGGCGCTCGTGAGTGTGGATATCATGACAGCCGAAACCATGCCCCTGCACAAGTGGCTCGATATTGCGTTCGGGCTGGCCGTCATGGGCACCGTCGGCGGCTTGATTGGTCTCATTACAGGCGGCGGCCTAATGCCCGTGGCGATTGTCGTCGGCTTGGCCATGGGCGGGGTCATCGGCTATCTCGGAGGGAGGCGATTCCTCGTCAGCATTTTGATCGGCAGCCTTCTCGGCGGTGTCTTGGCATGGATCGTGGCAGGGGTTGATCGCATTTCGGTGGGTGCAGGCGCTGGAGCGGCGATGGGCGGGTTTCTGGGTGTGCAGATTTCTATGTTGTTGGACGTTCGGGCTGCGAGAAAGGCCCAATCGGCGCAGTCGGAGACGGCTGATCCTTCGTCATGAGCGGCCAGCGAGGAGCATAAACGGTTATGGAAAACAAAGGCGTCTTGATCGGATCCATCATCTTCGTCTTCGGGTCCTTCATTCTCATGATTGTCATGATGCTCTATGAGTCGAACAAAGCCTATAAGATGAAAGAGCTCGCCCAATCGGTGAAAACCGAGAGCCGGCCTGCAGCCGGCAATGTTCCCGCGCAAGACTACTCAATGTACAAAACCAAAATGGGCGACGAAGGCCGCGAAATGGTTCAGATCCCGGAAGGGCCTTTCACAATGGGTAGTCAGGACGGCGATCCAGACGAAGTGCCAGAACACCAAGTGTTTCTGAAAGGATTTTTCCTCGATCGGAAAGAAGTGACGCAGGAAGAATACATGCGGTTCGCCAAAATGACGAAGCGCGCGATGCCTAAGATCGAGGTGTTCGAGGACGACCAGACCAAACTGCTGAAGCCCGAATTCGCGGCCATGAGCGTTTCATGGGATGACGCGCTGGCCTATTGCCTCTGGGCCGGAAAGCGTCTGCCGACAGAAGCCGAGTGGGAAAAGGCCGGCCGCGGGGAGGGCAAGCGAAAGTACCCGTGGGGAGACAAGTTCATTACGAACGGCGCGAACGTCGACGGCAGCGAGGACGGCTACAAGTACCTGGCTCCTCCCGGCTCGTTCGATGTCGGCCGGAGCCCCTACGGCTTGTACGACATGACCGGGAACGTCGCCGAATGGGTCAACGACACGTACGACGAAGGCTATTACAAGAAGGCTCCGTACCGTGATCCAAAGGGCCCGGAAGGCGGAGGCGATCTGCGGGTCGTGCGCGGAGGGTCGTGGCGTGAAACCGAGCACAATTCCCGGTTGTCCAAACGATTTGCGGCGAAACACTGGCGTACGGACATCACGATCGGCATCCGCTGTGCGAGCGATCTCGAACCGGGAGGTCACGCTCCCGCCTCCTGATGGGACGCCATGCTGGAAACCAAATTCAAGATCGCCTTTCTCCTCGTGGTCCTCGCCTTCGCCGCGATCCCCATCATGGGCATACTTCGGGGAACGATCATGACTCCTTATGAAACGGTGCCTGAGGGAACGGAGGACGGTCCCTCCGAGCCCGAGTCCGCAGCAAACGAAGAACCGCTCCCGGAAGAGATGGTCACCATCCCCGGCGGACCGTTTGTGCGCGGGACCACGAACGGCGGCTTCGATGAACAGCCGCAGCGAACGCTCGCTCTGGAGACCTTCTCGATCGACCGCTACGAAGTCACGAACCATCAATACCAACAATTCGTTCTTGCCACCGGCCACCGCAAGGCCGGCCCTCCCTCGCGTTACGCGAAGAGCATCAGCAAAATGCGCGGACCGAATCAGCCCGTAGTGTACGTGTCCTGGGATGATGCGAACGAGTATTGCCGTTGGAAAGGCAAGCGGCTGCCGACGGAAGCCGAGTGGGAAAAGGCCATGAGAGGAACTGACGCCCGGCTATGGCCCTGGGGAAATCAGGAAAAACCCAATGGCGCCAACTGGGCTCGCGTGCAGGACGGCCATGAGGTCAGTGCGCGCGTCGGATCGTTTTCAACGGACAAGAGTCCGTACGGGGTCATGGACGGGGCCGGCAATGTGATGGAATGGGTGGCCGATTGGTATCAGGAGGCCTATTACAAAGAGGCTCCCGACAAGGATCCCCCGAGTCCAGAATTCGGGACTTTCCGAGTCATGAGAGGGGGAGGGTACACCACTACCGGGGGTGATATTCGCATCACTAGTCGGAGCAAAATGGTGCCAGACTTCCGTGACGAAACGATCGGATTTCGATGCGCGATTTCGGGAAGTTTTACGGGATCTGGAACTAGGGAAAAACTGAGCTAAGTCTAGAGAAAATCGAAGTAATAGAGGATCAGAAACACGGCCAGAATGATATTGACAACCATACCAGCCAAAACTATAATGTCGAACACTTTTGAGTTTTTATTCATGGTTTTCCCTGCGGTTACGCGCCCAACGACGAATTTTGAATAACACACGGACCAGTGTGTGTCAAGAAACGCGCCGAGGTAAATCACACGCATTTTTATTTCCTACGAGGAAAAGGAGACAGTGATGGCAACGGCAACCGCTCCAGACAGTGAGATCAAGGTCAAAATCGGAAAAATGATTTTCTACATCACCACGGCGATCGGTCTGTGGTTTTTCTATTGGTTTGCCGGCATTCAGTGCCCCTGCTGAGCCTAGGGCCACGGAATGCATTTCACCCTTTGTCGTTCGTGGAATTGAGGAGGAGCTGAAGATGGGGCAGACGATTTTTTATATCCTGATCTCGACCGTGATCTGTGTCGCGTATTTCACCTTGGTCGATCATTACCTGATGGATATGCAAGGGTTGGATTACTGGTACCTCTTCCGCAAGTAACAGCCGCGGAGAGTCGACCTTACTAGGCATCTTTAGAGGATTTTATCGGAATGCATCAAGGAGGTATCCCATGGGCCTTATAACCCGCAAGAAGGTGTTATCGGTCATGGCGCTCTGCGCGATGATTACCCTTCTCCTGCTTCCCGTGGTCGTCTCGATTCCCTCGCCGGCAGCCGGTGAGGAAGCGGCGGCGGACGCAGCAAAGAAGGATGGAGACAAGGTCGAGAAGGGACGGGACGTTTACTACAAGACCGAAGGCATCGTCGTCGGTGCCCCGGCACCCAAAACCACGGATGGTCCCAAAGACTATCCGCGGTACAACTTCGAGAGCCGAGTATTACTCTGGTTCGCCAACCAACAACATCTGTATTACGGCAGCTTCGTGCTGGCCGTCCCAATTTTCTGCATGATCATCGAATTCATGGGAGTCGTCAGCAAGGACAAGGCGCTTGCGAAACGGTACGATCAGTTAGCCTATGACTTCGTGAAGATCAGCCTCACGGCCTACTCCCTGACGGCCATCCTCGGCGGTATCCTGATCTTTACTTTCCTCACCCTCTATCCTGCATTTTTCGGATATCTCTCCAGCATCTTCCGCCCCGTCATGCACATCTATGCCCTGATGTTCGTGGCCGAGAGCGGCACCCTCTACATTTACTATTACGGCTGGGACAAGATGAAAGAGGGGTTCTTGAAGTGGATTCACCTGAGTATGTCGGTCGTGCTCAACATCATCGGGACCCTGTTGATGTTCCTCGCGAATTCTTGGATCGGTTTCATGATGTCGCCGGCCGGTGTCGATGAACAGGGCCGCTTCCTTGGCAATATCTGGCACGTGATTCACACGGCCTTGTGGAACCCCCTCAATGTGCACCGCATCCTCGGCAACATGGCGTTTGGCGGCGGTGTCGTTGCGGCTTATGCGGCGTATCGGTTCCTGGCGTCGAAAACGGATGAAGACCGTGCCCACTACGACTGGATGGGATACATCGCGATGGCCATCGGCGTGGCGTTCCTGATCCCCTTGCCGTTTGCCGGCTACTGGCTGATGCGAGAAGTGTATGCCTATCGTCAACAGATGGGCATCACGCTGATGGGTGGTCTCCTCGCGTGGTTGTTCATCATCCAAGCCACCATGATCGGCATCCTGTTCCTCAGCTCGAATTACTATCTCTGGCAAGCGCTGGGCCGTATGCGCGGCGCCGAAAAGTATCAACGCTACATCAAATATCTTGTGTTCCTGCTGGTCTGCGGGTTCCTCGTGTTTATCACCCCGCATACGATGGTGATGAGTCCCGCGGAGTTAAAGGCGATGGGCGGCCAGCAGCACCCGGTGCTGGGTAACTACGGTGTCATGTCGGCCAAGAACGGCGGCATCAACGTCATCATCACGACGACGGTGCTGAGCTTCATCTGGTACATGCGCGGCAATAAGGTCTCGACCGTCTCATGGTCGAAGTTCGGGAACATTTTCATGGGAGTGTTTTTCTTCTTCGCCTACGTTAACATCATCTGGCTCGCCATTTACGGCTACTACATTCCCGCCAACGTCCGGGTCGGCCTGTCGGTGCCTCAGGTGGCGACGACGCTGTCCTGCCTGTTCTTCATGATGGCCTTGAACGGCTTTATGATGAAGGGTGCGAAGCAGATGGGGCCGATCGAATGGGGCAAGATCTCCGCTCGTTCGCAGTACGCCCTGATCATGCTCGCGACGGCCTTTACCTGGATGATGGGATTGATGGGCTATATTCGCTCCTCAGTCCGGTTGTTCTGGCACGTCAATGAGATCATGCGGGACAACTCGCCCTGGGCTTACACCCATACGGTCGGTTTTGCAGCGAACATGATTTCGTTCAACGTGCTGTTCTTCTGGATCAGCATACTCTTCGTGTTCTGGCTCGGCAGTTTGACGGCGAAGAAAGTGCCGGTCGGGGAGAAAGCGGGTGTTCCTGGCGGCGCGCCGCAACCTGCTGGCAGCCACTAACCATCTCTATTGAGCATAGGCTCGCGGTGGGAGATGCATTGCGTCTCCCACCGGTGTAGCCGCAGGAGGTTAAAACCGTGGGTAATCTGATTAATGAGGCCCTCTCGATCGGCTGGGTGGTTCTGGCCCTGCTGGTCGGCTTGCTCATTTACTTCCAAGTGTCCATCAAAGACCCTGTCGCCAAAAAGCGAGCGACCTTCAAGACCTTGATCGGCATCATGGCGGCGTTCCTGCTGTTCATTGCCATCGCCAACTACAAGAACAATTTTTACGGTGAAAATCGGTTGCTGCCGGTCTCGCTCGTGATGATTACCGTCACGACGTTCGTCATGGCTTTGTATTTTACGAATCTCGCAGCGCTGCTGAAAATCGGCGGCTTCATGTTCTTTGTCGCGGCGTTTCTCTCGGGCTACGGAAACTGGCTGCCTCAAGTCGAGGGCGGGTTTCCCCCGAAGGAAGAAAAATTGGACTTCAATTCAATGTCGCCACAGCAGTTGGCCGATGAAGGTGAAAAGATCATCTTCGGCGGCATCGGGCAAAATAAGGTGCAAGGCGCGATCGGTAAAGGCCAATGCCCTCTGTGCCATGCGTTCCATGCCGGTATGCTCGGTGAACGGGCTCCCAACTTACTCGGTCTTCCCGAGCGGGCAGGCAAGGAACGGCTCGACGATCCGAAGTATTCGAAGGGGAACCCGGCGAAGCGCGAGTACGCCGATAAGGAATCCTGTCCCGGCTGTGGAACCGCTGAAACTGGTCAGGAATATATCGCCGAATCCCATTCGTGCCCCAGTTGCTATGTGGTGTCCGGGTACGGCGTGAAGGGCACCAACGACAAAGAAAGTCCGATGCCGAAGATCCACAAGCCACCAATATCGCTCTCGCTGCCGGAATTGGCGGCGGTCGATACGTGGTTCTACGTCCGTGAAGGGCGGGAAGCGCCGTCATTTGAAGAAATTGTAAAATCGTACGAGAAATTTATTCCCGAGGCCGACCGTCCGAAGCAGCAAGAGGACAAACCGGCAGGCGCTGCCAGCGCATTGCTGGCCGATGGCTCCGAGCCTGTGGACCAGATTTTCGCCAAGGCGCAGTGCGTCGTGTGTCACACGATTCCTGGGATTCCAGGCGCCACTGGCACGCAGGGGCCGAAGCTCGAGGAGGGGACGAACGCACCGACCCGCATCAAGGATCCGGGGTACAAGGGCACCGCGCATAGCACTCCGGAGTACATCATGGAGTCTGTGGTGTCTCCCAGCACCTACGTCGTCAAGGGTTTTCCCGACAACCTCATGCCGAAGGTGTTCGGGCAAAAGCTGAGCGCGGGCGCTCTAAAGAAAATCGTCGATTATTTGTCGCAGGTGAAGGCGGGAGCACCGCCCCCGAAGATTTCCTAAATCTTGGCCGTCTATCTGTAGACATAAGGGAGTATACCCATGAAAGCATTGATGTCAGTGGGCGCCTTGGTCGGCGTCATCGGACTCCTTCTGCTGGTTGGAATGATCTTCGATGTCGTGCCAGCCAATACCGTGCGCTTGGTCGAAGGCTACATGCCGATGCAGATGCTCACGGAGCTGACCTGCTTCGTGGCAGGCTTCGCCGGCCTGAGCTATATGCTCAGCGCGATGGGGATGCCCCTTCCGCGTTTTTGGCAAGGGGTCGGCTTCTGGGCATTTATCCTCCTGTACCTCAAGTATCGTGTGTATCCGCCGATTCCATTCAGCGTGCGCGCCATGTACGGGACCGTGTCGCTCGTCGCCGTCTTCATGTGGGTGTCGTCCAATGAGGAAGACTGGAAGAAGTTCAAACAGCCGATTCTGAATGTGTTGGATGCGCAGAGCGGCGGCAACAAGATGTTGCGCTACGCGTATCTCTTTCTGCTGCCCATTCTCATCGGCGGATTCTCCTACAACGCAATGAAGCCCAAGTCCGAGGAGCCGATCGAGTTGCGGACCGTGCATCCGGCCCCGCCGGCCAGCACGAAGGTACATGGCAAGACGTACGTGCTACAGACCTCGCAAAATCCCTATCGCGTGAATCCGGAAGGCAAGTACGATCAGGAATTCACCAACGCGAATATCGTGGAGCAAGGCATGGGCCGGTTGATGAAGCCCAATGCCAACCCCTGGGATGAAAAGAACACGGGGTATCTTAAGTACGTGCGTGAAGGCGGAGAGATTTTCTTCCAGAACTGCCATTTCTGCCACGGCGATAACTTGAACGGCCGTGGCTTGCACGCCTTTGCGTTCAACCCAATCCCTGCCAATTTCACCGACCCCGGAACGATCGCCCAGTTACAGGAGACATTCATCTTCTGGCGTGTGTCCAAGGGCGGAATCGGACTGCCGAACGAAGGCTTTCCCTGGGCTTCGGTCATGCCGCCCTGGGAGCAGCATCTGACGGTCGATGAAATCTGGAAGGTGATTCTGTTCGAGTACTGGCACACGGGCTACTATCCCCGTACCTGGGACTAATCGTCGACGCGATTCATAACCTGGACATACTTGAGATGAGGGTAATCATGATGAACAGTTCAAGTCGGAAGGCAGGAGTAGTTGCCGCGACCGCCTTCGGAATGATCCTGGCATCGGGAACGTTCGGCATTCCGTTGATCGGAGCCGAAGACATGCCCGAAGGGTTCAAGAAGGGCGAACTCGCCCCAGAGCCTGCTGCCGAGATGATCGAAGCGGGGAAACGCGTCTACTTTACGAAGTGCGTATGGTGTCACGGGGTTGATGGAGCAGGCGATGGGCCCGGTGCGGATCGCCTCTGGCCTCGTCCGCGTAACTTCAACCAGGGTACGTTCAAGATCCGTCATACGGCGAGCGGCGAGCTCCCCTTGTTCGATGCCCGCAAGCCCGTTCCCGGCCAGAATGACCTGTTCGAGACCGTCACGCATGGGTTGCCGGGTTCAGCCATGCCGTCCTGGGAAGGCATCTTGACGGAGGAGCAGAGACTGCAAGTCCTTTCATTCGTGACCACTCAGTTGGTCAAGGATAGAAAGTTTACGGACAAGCAGTCCGAGTCGCAGACGATTCTCCAACTTGGAGATATTAAGCCGATCGCTGCGACGGAGGAAAGCTTGAAGAAGGGATCGGAGCTCATTGTCGAAAAGAAGTGCGTTGAGTGTCACGGTGCGGACGGTCGCGGTGATGGAAATGCCTTCAACCTGAAAGACGACTGGGGTTTTGCGATTCAGCCGGCCGATTGGCACAAGTGCTGGAACTTCCGTGGCAGCCGCCAAGACCCCTATAACGTGCGGAACATTTTCCGGACCTTCTCGACCGGCGTGAACGGCACTCCGATGCCGTCATTTGCCGACAACACCACGGTTGAGGAGCGTTGGCATATTGCGAATTGGGTCAATTTTCTGTGCGAGCGGGACACGGATGGAAAGCCCCTCCCGATCGACCCGTTGACCGATAAGCCGAAGATCAACTTCGTCGTGCCGTCCGATCCGGTCGAGGGCGAAATTCCGACGGATATGGAGAATGAGGCCTGGAAGAAGGCCGCCAAACGGTACGTGGCCATGGGTGGACAAATTACTCACAAGCCGCGCAACTTCGTGAATCGGATCGACGACATCTGGGTGCGTTCCTTGTACAACGATAAAGTGATCGTCTATCTGTTGGAGTGGGACGACCGTACCAAGAGCGTGGCCGAGGGCAAGCTGCCCTGGGCTCCGACGCAAGTGAACCTGGATATCAAGGAACAGGACCCAAAGACTGGCGAAGAAGGGTCTATTGCCTCGAACCAGAACAAGTACCGTGTCTACAACGATGCGATTGCCATTGAAACGCCGGTGAAATGGAAGGAGCTTCCGGCTCCGATCAAGCCCCGGTATCTCTTCGGGACCAACGAGCAGTTCCCGGTCGACATCGTCAAATGGGAAGCTGATGGCTCCGTCCGGGCGTTCAAAGGCACGGGATGGGACAAAGATTTCGAAGAACGTGACACCTATGAGGAGAACCTGAAGATCCTCAAGGGCGAATGGATCAATGGCCGCTGGTACGTCATGATTCAACGCCCGCTCGGCAACAAGAAGGATCAGGATTACGACGAAGATACGTTTTTCGAAGTCGGACAATATGTGCCGACCGTGTTCTTCGCCTGGGACGGGCACAACGGCGATGCAGGACGAAAGATGGCCGTCTCGGCCTTCTACTACACGTTCCTGAATCCCCCAATCCCAAAAGAGACCTATATCTATCCAGTCGTGATTGCCTTCGGCGTCGTGCTGCTGGAAGGGTGGGTTCTCACGAGACGCGCGAATAAGAAGAAGGGGAAGACCCTCTAGTTCGCGAAGGTCTGCGAGGAGTCAAGACGAAGGGGGTGGGGAAACCCACCCCCTTTTGTTTTGTAAGGAGCCCGTGTGAACACTTCTCTGATTTCCGATGTGACCGGCGTGCTCTTGGCCGGCGGGAAGAGCCAAAGAATGGGCCAGGATAAGCGTCTGCTCTCAGTCGGAGAGGAGACGCTCTATGCGCGGAGTTTATCCGTGCTGCGGGCGATCTTTGAACGGGTGGTGGTCGTTGTTGCGCAGGATAGTCTTCTCGTGGCATCCGATGCGCCGGTCTTGCGGGACCTCATCCCTCACTGCGGTAGTCTTGGCGGACTCTATACCGGGCTGAAGCAGGCTGGGACACAGTGGGTGTTTGCCGTCGCCTGCGACATGCCATTTCTCGATCCGGACACGATCAGGCATTTTATCGGTCTCAAGAGCGAAGGCGATGTGGTCATGGCCAAGCTGCAGAATGGATTTCATCCCATGCACGCGCTCTATCATCGCAACTGTCTGCCGATCATGGAGAGTCTCATTCACGCGCAGGACTTGAAAATTCACCGGTTGGCCGATCATCCTGCACTCCGGGTGCGCGTCGTGATGCCCGAGGAACTCCGTCAGCTCGATCCTCAGGGACGCTCCTTCTATAACGTGAACACGCCTGCCGACCTCACTGCCGCACGTTCGCTCTTCGATCAGACCGGTAAACCGTCGTCCTCCTGAGGAGCATGTTGCGCACAGTCTTCATTCTGCATCCGGGAGGGTTCGGCGACCTTCTGCTCGCCGTACCGGCCATTCAGAGCCTCCGGGAACGTTTTCCATCCCGTCAATTCCTGCTTTGCGGACAGGATGAGTCAGCGGAATTCCTTGCCGACTGTGGCCTGGTCGATCGATGGCTCTCGGTTCAATCCACGGCCTGCACGGCACTCTTCGGTGGAGCGGCGCCTGATGATCTCTCGGTCAGAGACTGGCTGAGCCGATGCGACTTGGCGGTCGCCTGGACGCATGATGACGCCGGTATCCTGGCAGCAACATTGGAAGAGCATGGTGCTGAGGCTGTCGTGGTGGAATCGCCCTTTGCACCGAAGTTGTCCCGCGTCCATCAAAGCGAGCGATTTCTCGAGATCGTGGGCGGGCAGGGTGGTCAGGTCTGGAACGCTCCTCTCACAGTACCGCCTGCGGTTCGAGAGCAAGCTGAGGCATTCCTGACGAAGTTAGGGGTCTCGCGCCAGCGTCCACTGGCGATGATCCATCCCGGAAGTGGCAGCCGCCACAAATGCGTTGCACCGGCGGTATTGCTGCCTGTAGTCGAAGGACTGGAAAGCGAAGGCTTCGAGCCGCTCCTGCTCGATGGACCGGCGGATCATGAAATCGTTCAACGTTTCCTGGTCCACATGGCCCGACATCCGATTCTCCTGAGCGGTCTTTCCATCCGGCTACTGGCCGGCGTCCTTTCGCACGTCGACCTCTTTCTCGGTCATGATTCTGGGGTCACTCATCTGGCCGCGTTGCTGGGAACACCGACGGTGGCCCTGTTCGGTCCTACCGAATCGGAGCGCTGGGCACCGCGAGGTCGGGCTGTGGCGGTCATTCAAGAGAGGCCTTGCCGCTGCGCCTCGTGGGACGCCGTCAGGAATTGTATAGAGAAGCCCTGCCTTGAGTTGTCGCCTCCGGTCATCCTCGCTGCCTGTCGAACCATCCACGCTCTCGGCGTAAACCCTCGGATTTCCTGACTCGCGCCTTGTCTCCTCATTCAGCCCTGTGCTACAGTGCCAAGTTAAATTTCTCTTTCAATGCTAAGGACTTACGAGCGTTAGGAGCCAGAGTTGTCGCACGGCGTGGTGCAGGAAAAAGTGACCAGCGCACTCCTGGATGCTCTGAACGGAGCCAGGGAAAAGGGGCAATTGAAGACGGCAGCCTGGCCCACGCTCAGCCTCGATGCGCCCAAACGGCCGGAATGGGGAGATCTCGCCTCGACGGTGGCGATGTCACTGGCAGCCTCTGAGCAACGAGCGCCACACGATATTGCGCAGATCATTGTCGAGAATCTTCTGCAGCGGGACCAACTCTTCGAACGCGTGGAGATCGTCAGGCCGGGGTTTCTGAATCTTACCGTCAAGCCGGCACTGTGGCAGGAAACGCTCAGAGAAATCGAGCACCAAGGCGCCTCATACGGCACCACCGATGTCGGCAAAGGACAGCGGGCGCTGGTGGAGTACGTGAGCGCGAATCCGACCGGTCCCTTGCATGTCGGACATGGACGAGGTGCGGCCGTCGGTCAAGCCGTCGCCAATCTGCTCACCGCGGTCGGGTTCGAAGTCGTCAGCGAGTATTACATCAACGATGCCGGCCGTCAGATGAAGCTATTGGGAGCCTCGGTGGCCGCCCGGTATCGGGAACTAAAGGGCCAGCCCGCCGACCTTCCGGAAGACGGGTACCATGGCGCGTACATTACGGCGCTGGCGGAGCGCCTCACGCCCGCTCTCGATGCGGAAGAAGGCCTGTCGGCCGAGCAGCTCGAAGAGCGCTGCCAGTCGCTGGCCTACCAAGCACTGCTGAGCTTGATCCGCGAGGATCTCAAGACGTTCGGGATCGAATTTGCCTCGTGGTTCAGCGAAGCGTCTTTGTTGTCCTCACAGGCCGTCGAGCGCGTGCTGGATGAGCTGAAGTCCCGTCGGCTCGTATTTGAGCAGGACGGGGCCTGGTGGTTCCGTTCGTCGGACTTTGGGGACGAGAAAGACCGCGTCGTCAAGAAGCAGGGCGGGGAGTACACCTACCTGGCTTCCGACATCGCGTATCATCGGGACAAACTGCGGCGTGGCTATGATCTGCTCATCGACGTTTGGGGCGCCGATCACCATGGCTACATCCCGCGTATGCAGGCGGTCATGCAGGCCTATGGCCATCCCAAAGAGCGCTTGCAGGTTGTGCTCGTGCAGCTCGTGAAGCTGCTGAGAGCCGGTGAAGAAGTAAAGATGTCGAAGCGGACGGGCGAGTTCATTACGATGCGGGAAGTCATCGACGAAGTGGGTGCCGATGCCGCCAAATTCTATTTCCTCATGCGGGATTCCAAAACGCACCTCGAATTCGATCTCGAACTCGCCAAGCAACGATCGGCTGACAATCCCGTGTACTACGTCCAGTATGCGCATGCCCGTATTGCGAGTCTCTGGCGGGTGGCTGCTTCGCGTGGGATCACCTGTCCGCCCCCAAGCCGTGCGAACCTCTCGTTGTTGTCCGATCCGGACGAACTGGGGCTGATCCGGAAGCTGGCCGCCTATCCGTCGGTGCTGGAGGCCGCGGCGATTGGCTATGAGCCGCATCGGATGACTTACTATTTGCAGCAGCTCGCCGCGCTGCTCCATACCTTTTACAACAAGCACCGGATTCTGCCCACGGCCGCGGATTCGGAAGTCTTTGCACAGGCGGCTCCAGGGATTACGGCCGACGAAGGCGCCAAGCGCGAAACGCTGAGTCCGGAACGGACTGCCGCGCGGTTGGCGTTGATGCGGGGCGTACAGCAAGTCATCAAGAACGGTCTGACTGTACTCGGTATTTCCGCCCCCGATCAGATGTAGGGCCATCGAACGAACGACCATGAATTTTACTGTTGACCATACCGACCGGGACACGAGCGCAAGGCTCGGAACGCTCACGACCGCCCGAGGCGTGGTCGAAACACCCGCGTTCATGCCAGTAGGGACCTTGGGCCCCGTCAAGGGGATTGATCCCCAAGACCTCGAACAGTTGGGTTTCCGGATCATGCTGAACAATGCGTACCACCTTTACTTGCGGCCCGGGCACAAAATCATCGCTGAAATGGGCGGGCTGCACCGGTTCACTGGCTGGCCAGGCGCAATCCTCACCGACAGCGGCGGGTTTCAAATGTTCAGTCTGGCGAAGCTCTGCCGCATCACTGATGCCGGCGTGAGCTTCCAGTCGCACCTCGACGGCTCCGCGCATTTCATCACGCCGGAGACGGCGATTGAGATTCAAGAGGCGCTGGGCGCCGATATCATCATGGCGTTCGATCAATGCCTGGCTTTGCCGGCGGACCACGACGCGATCCGGGAGGCGGTTAGGCGTACGTCGCTGTGGGCCGCACGCTGCCAGGCCAGCCGACGCCGCTCCGATCAAGCGCTGTTCGGCATTGTGCAGGGCGGATTGGACCCCGAGCTGCGCGCCGGCTCAGCGCGTGATCTCGTCAGGCTGCAGTTCGACGGGTATGCAATCGGCGGACTCTCCGTCGGCGAAAGCAAGTCCGACATGTACCGCATGCTGGAGGTGACGATGCCGGAGCTGCCGGCTGCCAAACCGCGCTATCTGATGGGCGTCGGCATGCCGGAGAATCTCATCGAAGGAGTGGCTCGCGGCATCGACTTGTTCGACTGTGTGGTACCGTCCCGCCACGGACGGACCGGGTGGCTGTTCACAAGTTTCGGCCGTGTGCTGATTAAGCAGGCCCGCTACCAACGCGACGAATCGCCCATTGATCCGGCTTGCGGGTGCGCCGTCTGCGCGCGCTATTCGCGCGCCTATCTGCATCATCTCTATCACGTGAAGGAGATGCTGGCCTCGCGACTGAACACGATCCATAATCTCTGGTATTTTTCCGATTTCATGCGTCGGCTGCGACTGGCGATCGCGGAAGGACGCGTTATGGCGTTTCGAGATTCGTTCTACCGACAGCAAGTTCAGGAGGAGAGTGGGCTTACCTGCGTTGAGACGGACGCCGCAGCACGGGGCGAATAGCGTCAACACCTCGCGCGAGATGCATGCGTTGTTAGTCACATAAGAGAGGAACACCTGTATGTGGATGGAATCGGTGGCTTGGGCACAAACAAGCGGAGGAAGCGGATCGGGCTCCGGGACGCTTCTGTCGTTGGTGCCCTTTGTTTTAATCTTCGTGATCTTCTATTTCATGCTGATCTTGCCTCAGCAGAAAAAACAGAAGCAGCAAAAAGCGCTGATGGAGGGATTGAAGAAGGGCGACAAGGTGATCACGGCTTCGGGAATCTGGGGCACCGTGACCAATCTTGGGAAAGACACGGTGACGCTGCAGATCGCCGATAATACGAAAATCAAGATGCAGCGGGAGTACATTGGCCGTTTGCGGTCGGAGGAGGACGATAAAGATGCATAATCGCATGACGGTAAGAGGTCGAAGAACGTCCAGGATGGACGCGCGATGAAAAAAGTACGTGGACGGCTCTTGCTGCTGCTGCTGGTCGTCGTGGTGTCGGTCATCTGCGTTCTCCCATCCATTCCTGATTGGTACCAGGTCCTGCCGGCCTGGGCCAGATCGATCTTGCCGAACAAAGGCATCGCGCTCGGGTTGGATCTCCAAGGCGGCATCCACTTGGTCATGGAAGTGGATGAAGACCGGGCGGTGGAGATCGCCGTGGATCGTTCCGTCGTAGCGCTACAAGACGTGTTGGTCGACAAGAAGATTCCCGTTGAATCCGTGAAACGGATGTCCTCGACGAGGATCACCATTCAGTTTCAGAATGCCGACCTGAAACCGCAGATCCAAAAGTTGCTCGATGACTTTCCGGCATTTAGCGAAGCCGAATCGGCTGGTTCTGCCAATACCATCGTCTGGGACCTGCGTGAGACCGAGAGCAAGCGCATCAAGGATTCGGCGATCAACCAAGCGCTGGAAACCATCCGCAACCGGATTGACCAGTTCGGAGTGGCGGAGCCGCTCGTGCAACGGCAGGGTTTGAAGCAGATCGTGGTCCAGCTTCCGGGTATCCGCGACCCGAAGCGGGCCAAAGATCTGATCAAGGAAACCGCGCTGCTCGAGTTCAAGATGCTGGATGAAGAGAATCAGATGAAGATGGATTTGCCGGCCCGCATTCCTAGAGACCGGGAAGCCGAGGTGGTGAAGCAGGCTGAGAGCAAGTTGCCGGAGGGCAGTCAAATTCTGTTCGAGCGGGCCGTCGAGCGCGATACGGGTCGCGAATATCGCATTCCCTACCTCGTGAAGAAACGGGTGATGCTGACCGGCGACGTGCTGAGCGATGCCCGTGTGTCCATCGGACAGTTCAATGATCCGTACGTCTCCATCACGTTCGATGGCAAAGGCGGACGCGAGTTTGATCGCATCACGAGCGAAAATGTCAAAAAGCGCATGGCCATCGTGTTGGACAACACGATCTATTCGGCTCCGGTCATCCAGGAACGCATTAGCGGCGGCCGTGCGCAAATCACCGGCACGTTTACGACGCAAGAAGCCAACGATCTGGCGATCGTCCTGCGGGCGGGTGCGCTGCCGGCACCGCTCAAGATCATCCAGGATCTGACCGTTGGGCCGTCCTTAGGCAAGGATTCGATCGAGAAAGGCGTACGGGCCACCTTGATCGCCGGCGTAATAGTGATGGTATTTATGGTGGTCTACTACCGGCTCTCGGGCGTGGTTGCCGACTTCGCGCTGATTCTCAATCTGATCTGTCTGATGGGAGCCTTGTCGGCCCTGTCGGCGACCCTCACCCTGCCGGGCATCGCCGGCATCGTGCTGACGATCGGCATGGGCGTGGATTCGAACGTGCTGATCTTCGAGCGGATCCGTGAAGAACTGCGAAGCGGAAAGGGCGTCCGGCTGGCGGTGGACGGAGGTTACGACAAGGCCTTGCTCACCATCGTCGATTCGCACGTGACGACGCTCATAACGGGCGTCGCCCTTTTTCTGTTCGGGACCGGGCCGATCAAGGGATTTGCGGTCACACTGTGTCTTGGCATCGCGATCAACCTGTTCACGGCCCTGGTCGGCACCAAGGTCATTTTCGATATCATCAACCAACGTCATAAAGTCGAGCAGTTGAGCATCTAGGGTCAGGCGCTACTCGTCTTGTGAAATCTGAGGAGTTGTGACCTCGGCGCTGAGCGCCGAACGTGAAGGAGCCGGCATGTTAGAAATTCTCGGGAAGACCAATGTGGATTTCATGGGCAAGCGCCGTTATGCGTTTCTGTTTTCCGGCATCATGGTGGTACTGGGCATCGTGGCATTGATCCAGATCGCCCGTGGCCAGGCCAACCTCGGCATCGACTTTGCGGGCGGGACGGCGGTGCAGTTGAAGTTCGATCAACTCGTCCGGATCGAAGACGCCAGAAAGGCGCTTGAGTCCAACGGCCTGGCCGATGCCGAGCTCCAAGAATTCGGTCAGGAGAACAAGCTCCTGATCCGCGTGAAGGCGTCGACGACCATTGAGGAGAAAACCGCGGAAAAGGTCGTGTCCATTTTCAGTAAGGAATTTCCGGGAAACAAGTTCGTGGTGGAGTCCAGTACGGAAATCGGCCCTACCATTGGCAAGAAGCTCCAATCCGATGCGCTGGTGGCCATCGTGATCTCGTTCGCGGGCATCATCCTCTACATCGCCGCGCGATTTGAATTGCGATTCGGCGTGGCCGCGGCACTGGCGACCTTTCACGACGTGCTCGCCGTGCTGGGGGCCTTCTATATTCTCGACAAGGAAATCACACTACTCGTGGTGACGGCGCTCCTGACCCTGGCAGGCTATTCGCTCACCGACACGGTAGTGGTCTTCGACCGCATCAGGGAAAACCTGCGTCTCCGGCGCCGCGAGCAGGAAGAGACCATGATCAATAATGCGATCAATCAGGTGCTAAGCCGCACGATCGTCACGAGTTTGACCGTCGTGCTGGTCCTCATTCCGTTGACCCTGGCAGGGGGCGAGGTGCTCCATGACTTTTCGCTGGCGCTGCTCTGGGGGGTCATTTTTGGTACCTATTCGTCCGTGTTCGTGGCGAGCCCGCTGCTGTTATTGTGGCCCGGGGGGGCCGGACGCCTCTTGAAGCGGGCATAATATATGGTGTTGAAAAAGGCCTCCAGCTGCGCTGGGTGAGCAGGCTGGGTAACAAACGATTGCGCAGCGCGGGCGGGTGGGTAAGTAAGATGGACGCTCGTTCTAAACACCATGTAAGATTAGTTGCCGCTAAAACGAGGCGTTAGGATACGCGGACCTGTCATGGCATTCTGGAGTCGTGCTCACAGTCTCCAGCACAAGATCATCATGGCGATCGTGATGGTCGGGCTCCTGCCGCTCACGTTTCTCCTCGCTCTGACCTATCTCGAAGAACGTCGCGCCTTGCGGGAGACGACCGGCACGAGCTTCAAGGAAGTGGCGGTCGATGCCGCCCGCCGGATCGAAATGCACGTCACCCGCGTCATGAACGAGGGACAGCAACTCGCCACCACGCCCTTTCTTCGCACCGCCGTCACTGAAGCCAACCGGACCTACGAAGACAAAGACCCTCACAGAATCCAGGAGATGATCAGGGACTGGCAGCAGCGCTGGAAGCAGCGGAACAAGCGCAGCGAGTTCCCGCTCTTCATCAACCGCATCGTGACCAACTATCTCATCCGGTGGCACGACATCAGGAAATCGGATTACGTGGGGATTCTAGTCACCGATCAGCAGGGGGCACTCGTCGTCAGCTCGATTCCCCAGGTGGAGTATTTCTATGGCAAGGCGCCCTGGTGGCAGGCCGTGGTCAAGGGCAGCAGCCAACAGCCGTACGTCAGCGAGATCATGTTCGATCCGTCGTTCGGCACCCACGTCGTGGTGGTTGCCGCGCCGATTTTTGACGACCTCCAGAAATCGGTCATTGGTGCGGTGACGGTACTGCTCCGCCGGGATACGCTGTTCCATTCGATCGCGGACGTCACGATCGGCTCAACCGGTCATGCGATGTTATTCACCACTGACGGCACACCGGTCATCTGCCCGATCCTGGCGCCTGAAGAACATTCGGTGAAGCCGGAGCTGATCAATGTGTTGGCAACGCTCAAGTCCGGCTGGACTGTGGCGGCAGACGATTCGCATGGCAGCAAGGATTCCCTGCTCGGGTTCGCGCCCGTGCGGTTCAGTCAGCCGCTGGCTCCCGGCAGCATTGGCGGCAAGCACTGGGTGACCGTGGTCCGCCAGGATCCGAAGGAAACGTTTGCCCCGTTGGCCGACCTTGTCGCGAAAGTGCTGCTCTATGGGCTTGCGGTCCTGGCCGTGCTGTGGGGAACGGGTCTCTTGGCAGCGCGGCGAATCGCCCGGCCGATCCAGTTGCTGCACGATGGCGTGCAGCAAATCGGCAGCGGACGGCTGGAGCGGAGGCTCGAACTCAAGACCGGAGACGAAATCGAGAAACTGGCCGATGCGTTCAATCAAATGGCTTCGAATCTTCAGAGATCGTTTGGCCAGATCGAACAGCGGATGGGGGAGGTCCGGGCCCTTGAGGAGAAATATCGCGACCTGATCGAGCATTCTCCCGAGATGATTTACCAACTGGACCGAAGCGGCCGATTTGTGCACGTGAACAAGACCGGCCTCGATAAGCTGGGCTATCAGCTGACAGAAATGCTCATGATGAAGCTGTGGGATGTGGTGCCGCGAGGGCAGGAGTCTCGGGTGCTGCAATACCTCGAGCGGCTCGTCTCTCAAGGGCAGAGCACGATGGAAACCGTCCTGCTCGCCAAAGACGGGCGTCCCATTGACGTGGAGATTCATGCGACGGCGCTCTTGGATCAGGAGCGCGGCGGCCTCGTGCATTCCCGTGCGTTCGTGCGCGACGTGACCGAGCGGCATCGGCTCGAGCAGGAACTGCAGCATTACACGTCGGGATTGGAGCAGGCCGTTTCCGAACGCACCCAGGAACTGGTCGCTTCCCAGGCCCGCTACAAAGCGCTCTTCGATCTGGTTGCCGATTCCGTGTTCATGGTTAACGCGGCGGGGACGGTCGTCGCGGTCAATAAGCGCGAAGAGCAGGCGCTCGGCTATGCCGAGTCGAAAGTGGTCGGAGGCAGCATGTACGACGTCGTCGTACCGTCGCACCGGGAAGCTCTCGCCGGATGGCTGGCCGAGATCGGGACCGGGCAACGGCAGGTGCCGACGCAGGAAATCACGGTGTACAACGCTGAAGGGCACGAGACGCCCGTTGAAATGGATTTGATTCACGTGGCCGGCTCTGGGCAGGTTTTGGTGATGGTGCAGATGCGCGACATTACCGACCGCAAGAGACTTGAACGGCAGCTCCAAACCTATCGCGAAGAACTCGAAATCAAAGTCCGTGAGCGGACGCGAGAAATCGAAGAAACCAAGCAATACCTAGAAAATCTGCTCGAGAACGCGAATGACGTCATCTACACGCTCGACACCGAGCAACGGTTCACCTACGTCAACAGTAAGGTGAATGTCTGGGGCTATCGCAAAGACGATCTGCTCGGCCGTCCCTATCTCTCGTTGTTATCCCGCCGTCATCGGGGCCGCCGCCTCAAGAATACGCTCGATATCGGTGCGAAGCAGGTGTACGAAGTGGAAGTGGTGACGCGGATGGGAGAACCCCGCACGGTGATGGTCAGCGTGTCTCCGCTGCACGGCGCCGAGGGAGAAATTCTGGGCGTACTTGGCATCGCCCGCGACATGACTGACACCAAGAAGCTGGAGCAGCAGATTCGGAATTCCGAGAAGCTGGCATCCGTCGGCAAGCTGGCCGCTGGCGTCGCGCATGAAATCAACAACCCACTCGCTGGTATCCTGAACTGTCTGTATAACCTGCGCAAAGGCACCCTTTCCCCTGCGCGTCAAGAAGAATACTGGGTGTCGATGGAGGACGGCGTCCGGCGCGTCCAGAAGATCGTGCGGCAGCTGCTCGATTTTTCGCAGCAGCACGAGCCCGAGTTCAGTTCCACCGACATCAATCAGATCGTCGACCGCGTGCTCGTGCTCACGAACCACTTGTTCGCGCCGAATCTCATCCGGCTCGAGACGCTGCTAGGCCCCGCCTTGCCGAGCCTCATGGTGGATCGGCACATGATCGAGCAGGTGTTGATGAACCTCATTCTGAACGCCGTGCAAGCCATGAAAAGCGGCGGGGTGTTGACGATCCGGACGACGGTGGCCGAAGGTGTGTGCCGGGTCGAGGTCGGCGACACGGGCTCCGGCATTCCGCCCACAGTGCTGCCGCGCATCTTCGATCCGTTTTTCACGACGAAGAGCGAAGGCGAGGGGACGGGGCTGGGGCTCTCCGTGAGTCTCGGCATTGCAGAGCGGCATGGTGGTAAGATTTTGGTGGAAAGCGAAGTCGGGAAAGGAACCACATTTACCTTATGTCTACCGTTGTCGAGAGAGCGATCATTAGTGGAAAGAGTGTCATGAAGGGGATGGCCATCCTGTTGGTCGACGACGAGCCCCTCATCAGGCTATCGATGGTCGACGCCCTGGAGGCGGTCGGCTACGATGTCCGTGCAGCGGCCTCGGGCACAGAAGGCCTCGAAGTGCTGAGACAGAAAGCCTTCGATCTGATCATCACCGATCTGCGGCTACCAGGCGTGGATGGGCTCACGGTCCTCAAGGCCACAAAGGACAAGTCGCCGGAGACCGAGGTCGTCATGATCACGGCCCACGGATCGGTCGAGTCCGCAGTCGGTGCCATGAAGCTGGGGGCCTTCGATTACATCACGAAGCCCTTCCAGATGGACGAGCTCCTCTTGATCGTCGAACGGGTCGGACGCGTCATCGCGTTGCGCCGTGAAAACCAGGACCTGAAGGAAACGTTGGAGAGCAAGTTTTGCTTCAACGGCATTCTCGGCACCAACACCCAGATGCGCGGCGTCCTGGACAAGATCAAAACCGTGGCGGGGACCGATTCGACGATCCTGATCCTGGGCGAGAGCGGCACGGGAAAAGAGCTGGTCGCCAATGCCCTTCACCAGAACAGCGCCCGCAGCCAGCATCCGCTCATCAAGGTGAGTTGCGCAGCATTGCCGGAAACGCTGCTGGAAGCGGAGTTGTTCGGTCATGAAAAGGGCGCGTTCACCGGCGCCTTGCGGCAGCGGCGAGGGCGGTTCGAGTTGGCCCATCGTGGCACGCTGTTTCTCGACGAAATTGGTGAGATTTCCCCGGTCGTACAGGTCAAGCTGCTGCGGGTGCTGCAGGAACGCAAATTCGAGCGGGTCGGGGGCAACGAGACCATCGACGTCGATGTCCGTCTGGTGTGTGCCACGCAAAAGGATTTGCGCAAAGAAGTGTCGATGGGACGGTTCCGCGAGGATTTATTCTACCGCTTGAACGTCGTCCAGGTCGTGATTCCACCGTTGAGAAAGCGGCAGGAAGACATCATGGTCATCGCAGACCACGTACTGCAGAGCTGTTCGGTCAAGATGAACAAGAAGCTGAAGGGCTTTTCGCCGGCCTCACGGGAGCTGCTCCTGCGCTATTCCTTCCCCGGCAACGTGCGGGAACTGGAGAACATGGTCGAGCGGGCCGTGGCGCTGGGGCGCGACCGCGAACCAGTGCAGCCACAGGACTTGTGCGGCTTTCAGACCTGTCCCTTCACCGGGGGCGTCCCTCAAGACACGTGTGGATTTTGTAGCGAAGGTTTGACCGGACAAAAAAAAGCGGAGCGCCCATTGAATTCGCTCATGGCGGCGCGGGAAGAGTTCGAGAAGGAGTACATCCTCTCGGTGCTGGAAAGGGTGGAAGGCAGCCGCACGACCGCATCAAAGATCCTGGGGCTCTCTCGAAAAGCGCTCTGGGAGAAATGCAAACGCTACGGCATCCCCTCCGCGAAAGACGAGCCCGAAGAAGAAGATCAGAAATAGAGCTGTATAGGTACGAAGAACCACAAGAGGCGACAGGCGCGGAGCGCCTGTCGCCTCTTCTTCTATAAGTGAAGGGGTGGATGGTGGAGCTTGCTGCGACTTGCGATGGGTCGCATGCCTTGTCGATGCGGTCGCGTGACGCGATGGCGAGACGCAGTGTTCGAAGGTCCGTTTAGACGAAGTCTCAAACGGAACGAGTTTGCGGAGCCAAGCGGCGATAAGGCATGCGGGTTCACCCATCGCCGGAGCAGCAGCCCACCGTCCGCACTTACTCTACCGGTTCCGCCCCACCTTCCCACAGCTTCACCGTCCGGTCCCATGACGCGCTGGCGAGGCGAAGGCCGTCCGCCGAAAGCGCCACGCCTCGCACGCCGCCTGTGTGACCCTTGAGCGTACGGAAGCAGCGGCCGGATTTCAGATCCCAGAACCGGATGGTGTTGTCGTCTCCGGCGCTGATGAGGACTTTACCGTCGGTCGTGACGATCAACGAGCGGATCCAACCTCCGTGTCCCTTCAGCGTTCGCTGCTCGAGCGCCTCCGGCATTTCGAATATTTTGATCGTCTGATCGCGGCTGCCGGTGATGAGGTACTTGCCGTCAGGCGTGAAGGTCATGGCCCCGATCCAATAGTCCATTGGTTTTTGGAATCCGCCGTCGTCCTCGATGAAATAGCCGCGGGTCTCGGTCGAGTCTTCCTCGGTTTCCTGCCAGTGCCCGTTGTGCAGGACCTTCTCTTCGCCGCTGGGAAGGACTTCCCAGATCTTGATCTTGCCGATGTCCATGCCGCTGGCCAGATGGCGGCCGTCTGGTGAGAACGCCACGCAGACCGACCAATGGTGATCGTACTGGTCTTTGCCCAGCAGGGTCATCAACTCGGTTCCGGTCGTGACTTCCCAGATCTTGATGTCCTTGTTGTGGCTGCCTCGCGCCAGCATCAAGCCGTCTGGAGACAGCGAGAGGCTGCAGATATTGTGATCGTAGCGGGTGAAGAGCAGTTTCAATGGTTCGCCGGTTTTGGGATTCCACAAGCGGATTGTCCGGTCTTCACTGCCGGTGGCCAACGACTGACCGTCCGGGGTGTAGAGGACGGCGCGGATATCATGGGTATGGCCCCGCAGCGACCGAAGCAGCCGGCCGGTCTCAATGTCCCAGATCCGGACGAGACGGTCGACGCCGGCGCTGGCGAGCGTCAAGCCGTCCGGCGCGAATGCAACGGACCAGACGCCGTGCGAATGTCCGCGGAAGGTTCGGGCTTCGCGGGCGCCCGCAGTCCAATATTCCAGCGAGTCAATCGGACCTGTCGGAGCGGTGGCCGCAGCTGAAGGCTGTGCGGGAACGGTCGAAGAGGCGCTTGGTTGTGTCATGGGTGGGTCCCTTGCCGAATCCTTAGTAGTCAACCAGCGGCGACGACAGGCTTGATTGCAAATCGCCGTTTCTAGCCGGTATAATTTGCGGTCGATTTGGAGATCGTAAGAGAAGCTACGGCGCCAAGTCAAGCCGCTCGGAGCGCCGTCCACACCGCACCACGACTGGGGAAAAGCGGCCCCGAAACCGGAACACCGAGGCTGACATGGAATTGCGTTTTCAGCCTGCTTTGCTGCAGGAAGTGATCGACTCGTTCGTGGAAAAGACCGAACGGGAAGGAGACCCCACCTACTATAAGGAGTTCCACGAACTGGCGGATCCGATCTACGAAAAGTTCACGCTCGACGATCGGGAAAGCGAGTTCAAGAAGCTTTACCAGTATCTCTTCGGCACCTGGGGGTTCTCCGACATTATCCGCGATGCCTTCAACGAGTATCCGCTCGTCAAAGATAAGGTCGGCATCGTGCTCGTCAAAGGCGTGCTCAAAGAAGATCAGGAAGGCGTCGACATCCTGCGCAAATGGGGATCGGTCGAGCACGATATGGCCAGGCAGTTCGAAGAGAAGGGCCTGAAGGGCATCGGGATCAAGCTCATTCCCCGGCGATTTTATGATCCGGCGCTGACACGGTATTGCCGGCACGAGCTCATGCACATTTCGGACATGCTGGATCCGGTCTTCGGCTACGACCCCGATACCAAGGTCGGGCTGAATCCCGGAGAAGAAACCCTCATCCTCCACCGCTACCGCATCCTCTGGAGCTTGAGCGTCGACAGCCGGTTGACGGCCGCCGGCAAGGAACCGATGCTCCGGAAAGAAGACCGCTTCAAGGAATTCCGATCGTGGTACCGGAAAATTCCCGCTCTGCAGCTTAAATCCGTCTTCGAAGGCTTGTGGCTGACGAGCTTCTTCACGCACGCAGAATTGATCGAAATGGCGACGGACACGTTGCGGGTCATGGACCGTGCCGTCGACGTCGAAGGCGGTGAAGTACCGGAGACCGAAAACAAGGTCATGCTGATGCCCGGTTTCCCGTGCCCGCTGTGCCGCTTCCCGACCTATTCCTGGGTCGAGGACATGGGGAACAAGATCGAATCCTATGTGCTGGATTTCATCCGCGAAAATCATCCTGGGTGGGACGTCGAGTTCGGTGCCTGCGACCGCTGTGTCGAGGTCTACAAGCTTCGCGCCGACGGCGTGATGTGAAGCAGATGGTCAAAAGGTCGCAACTTCGTTCTCTCTTCACTCAAGGCTTCGACGTAGAACGACGACACTAACCGTGGCAACTGATCCCAAATACGGCCGGCGGGATTTTTTCAAGGATTCCGTCCTCTCGGTCGCAAAGGCGGCAAAAGAATATGCCGCCCATGTGGACGCGGTGCCCGAGAAGGCGGCGCCTCCCGTGCGGACGGATTGGCTGCGGCCGCCCGGCGCGGTCAGCGAAGCGCTGTTTTTCGAGCGGTGCACCAAGTGCAGCGACTGTGTGAAAGCCTGCCCGCATGACTCGATTGTGTTGCATCCGGACGGCACCCCCGTGATTTTTCCCGACCAGGTGCCCTGCTACCTCTGCGACGACATGCCCTGCATCGCCGCCTGTGCGACCGAAGCCTTGCTGCCGGTTGCAGGAACGCAGGACGTCCGCATGGGGGTGGCCGTCGTGAACCATCGACTCTGCACGGCGGGGCAGGGGTGTCATGCCTGTGTGTCGAAATGTCCCACGGATGCGTTGGCGATGGATTTTGATGCACAACGGCTTGTAGTGTCGGTTGAACGGTGTGTAGGATGCGGCATGTGCGAGCACGTCTGCCGCACGGTTAACGACCACATTGCCATAAAAATAACGCCCTTTCGTTCGATGGAACTATCCCCTCGCTAATAGGTCACTGGTGGAAATCAGCCAAGACCGTAAGCAGTCGCTTACACATAACGGCCCATTTCTTATGCGAAGCAGTCCGAATGAATGCGTGGTGGAAGAGTCAGAATCGGTGCTTGACAAGCTTTTAACCTTTACCTATCATACCCAGGCTTTCGCCACTGGTTTGACCGAAGTTGCCGAAGAATGTTTCACGGCAACGAGGTCAAAATGAGGAGCATATTCTCATGACGAGTAAGCAGTCGATACAAGGTTCTACGCAATCCGCAGCCGCTGTCATTTCGAATCCCCCGATCAAAGATTCCCCCGCAGTCGAACGTGCACTCAACCGCAGTAAGTTGTATCTGCTGGTTTCTTGGAGCCTGCTCTACCCCGAAGACGACGAGTTCCTCGACTACTTGCAGTGCGGCGAATTCGTGGAGGACGGGCGTGCGGCCCTCGATGCCTTGGAGACGGCACTCGACGGCATCGGAGGGGACCGGGCCAAGCAAAAGTTGGCCTTGATGCGCAAGCAGTTCGACCAGATCGAAAAACTGATCGCCTCCGAGTGTGTGAACTGGCAATTGAGCGAATTGCAGGCGGAACATCGGCGCGTGTTCAGCAACGTCATTACGCTCGACTGTCCTCCCTACGAAACACTGTTCGGCAACGATCACGTCTTCGCGCAATCCCACGTCATGGGCGACATTGCCGGCTTCTATAAGGCATTCGGCGTCGAGCTCTCCAAAGATATCCACGAGCGGCTCGATCATCTGAGTGTCGAATTCGAGTTCATGCACTTCCTGGCCTACAAGGAGTCCTACTCGCGCTGCCATGACGGCGCAGAAAAAACCCAAATCGTCGTCGATGCCCAAAAGAAGTTCGTGAAGAATCATATCGGGCGCTGGGTGCCTCTGTTCTGCCGGATGCTGATCAAAAAGGCGGACTCGGGTCTCTTCAAGCATGTCGCGGAGCTGATGAGTGACTGGATGGATTTTGAAGCGGCCTTCCTCGGGGTGACTCCGCAGACCTATTCAGAAACGGATTATCGGCCGGCCACGTTCAATGCGCCCGAGGGGCAGACCTATGAATGCGGTGCACAGGATCAAGGCAACGAATTGAATCTCTTGTTGAACGAAACAGGCGCTCAAAATTTCATGGATCAAAAGGACAAGGACAAGGAGGAAGGGGGGCCGGTCGGGACCGCCTAGCGCTCTGTGGTGAGTCGGTGTTTGCTTTTATGCAGCAATTTTGGGTCAATCTTAATCATTTAATCGAGAGGAGGGCATAGTCCATGAGAGTAGTGCAGACACACAACAAGTCTGTGGTGTTTGGCATTCTTCTCTCTGCCCTGATCGTTGGCGTGATGTTGACGATTGGGCAGGTACCGTTGGCCGTCAGCCAACCGGTGACCATCCCGGCGAAGGCGGTCAAGGGACCCATCCCGATGGATGGGGCGAACCCTGTGTGGGAGAGTGTGCCCGGTGTTATCGTACCATTGAGCGGCCAATTGATCACCACGCCGATGCACCCGAACATCTCGGTGAAGTCGGTGTTCGTGAAGGCCATGAGCAACGGCAAGGAAGTCGGGCTGCGCGTTGAGTGGAGCGATCAGACCAAGAATGACACGACGATTGGTCCACAAGATTTCCGTGACCAGGCCGCGATCATGTTCCCGGTGAATACCTCGGGTGCGCCGCCGTTCCAGTGCATGGGGCAATCCGGCGGGACCACCAACATCTGGCGGTGGAACGCGGAATGGCAAAAGGACCTCGGCAAAGACAGCGCGGGCCTCTGGGATGTGGACGATCAATATCCTGGCATTTTCTGGGATTACTACTTTGAAGAGCCTGCCGGCGGCGTGACCTATCCGGACCGGATCGGCCGCAGCCTCGGACCCTTCAATCCCGGCATTTGGTCAGGCAACATCATGTCAGATCCGACCCTGCGTGTGAGCTCCGTTGAGGATCTGAACGCCAACGGCTTCAGCACCTTGACGACCCAAGCCCATCAGGATGTCATCGGTAACGGCGTGTGGGAGCCGGCTGGTTCCGTCAAGGGCGGCGGCTATAGCGGCCCGACCTGGCGCATCGTCGTGAAGCGCACGATGGAAACAGGCGATGCGAACGACACGCAGTTCAAGGCAGGAATGTCCGTGCCCATCGCGTTCGCGGTGTGGGACGGCAACAATATCGAGCGTAACGGCATGAAGGCGCTCTCCACCTGGTTCACGCTCAAGCTTCCGTGAGCTGAACGGGTCTGAGTGACCATGTTCCATCCTTTCCGGGGTGGAGCAGACATCCGATGAAAAGCCCCAGTTCTCCGAGCTGGGGCTTTTCTATTTATGGGAGCACTTCTTCGGGAGCGGGAGGGTTGCATTTGCGCGGGGCCGGAGTGTATAAAAATAGGTCCATATCTTTCGAGATTTATCTTATTTTTCAATTCTCTCGGTAGAGATTTGGCATGAAAGTCTCACTGCTTTTTCCACCGACCTGGCATCCGTCTCAGCCCTATCTCAGCCTCCCTTCGTTAACAGGCTTCCTCGCACAGGCCGGTGTGACCAATGTGACTCAGCGCGATCTGGGGATCGAGCTCCTGGATGAGGTCGTCACCAAATCCTATGGCGCCGGGCTGTATCAAGAGTTGCTCGACAAAAAGCACAGCCTTGAACGGGAGCGAACCGGCGAGACGGGACCAGGCAGTGCCGAGCATCTGGCGAGAGTCACCGAATCGCTCGACCGGTTTCCGTATTTGATCGACCGCATTGAACTGGCGAAGGATACGCTTCGCAGCGAGGGCTTCTACGACATGGAAGCCTACCGGGAAAGCCTCTTTTTGATCGACAAGTGGCTCGAAGTGCTGTCCACGGTCTACTTTCCGACCAGACTCACGGTGGTCGACAATCAATTCAGCACGTATTCCATCTACTCGTCCAAGGACTTGATGAAGGTCATCCGCGACGAGCAGCAGAATCCGTACATTAAGCTGTTCCGCGAACGCTTCCTTCCTTCGATCATTGCCGACCGTCCGGAACTGATCGGGGTGTCCATCACGGCGACCTCGCAGATCATTCCAGGCCTCACGCTGTGCCGACTCATCAAGGAAACGGCGCCCGACATCCATCTGACGATCGGCGGCAGCATCTTCACGCGACTGGTCGACAATCTCCGCCGCTGTCCGACCCTGTTCGACATCACCGACGACATCGTGGTCTTCGAAGGGGAGACCGCCTTGCTCGAGTTGGTGAACCAGATGGCGGGAAAGAAGGATTTTAGCCGGGTGCCCAATTTGATCTATCGCGAGAACGGCAAGATCCATGTGAACCAGCCGTTTTATTCGGAGAACGTCAATCAATTGCCCGCCCCCAACTACGATGGCTTCCCGCTGGGTCGCTATCTCTCGCCCGAGCCGGTGCTGCCCGTGCAGTTCTCCCGCGGCTGTTACTACAAGGATTGCGCGTTCTGCGCCTTGACGCTGGACCATCAGAATTTCCGGCAGAAGGAACCGGGCCGCACGATCCAGGAACTGGAATGGCTCAAGCAGCGCTACGGGGTGCGGAACTTCTTCTTTACCGATGAATGCTTCGCACTGTCGCCGACCAAGCGGCTCTGCCAGCAGATGATCGATCGCCAGCTCGACGTGAAATGGACCTGCGAGATGCGGTTCGAGAAACATCTGACGCGCGAGTTGCTCACCTCCATGCGGGATGCCGGCTGCCTGAAGATCGTCTTTGGGTTGGAATCGTTCAACCAGCGGATCATGGATTTCATGAAGAAGGGCATCCAACAGGAATGGGTGCGGCGGATCGCAAGCGACTGCGTCGATCTCGGCATGGCCGTGCACTGCTACATCATCGTCGGTTTCCCAACCGAGAAGGAAGAAGAAGCGTTGGAGACGATGAACTTCATCGTCGAAAACAAGAAGCTGAACGAGTCCTATGGCTTCTCGTGCCAGCCCTGTCTGTTCGATCTCGAGAAAGAAGCGCCCATCATGAGCGATCCTGGCGGCTACGGCATCCGGCGGATCATGCGGCCGTCGGCCGAAGATCTGAGCCTCGGCTTCTTCTACGAAGTACAGGAAGGCATGACGCCAGACCAGGCCGAGCGGCTGTATCAGCATGTGTACGAAAAAATCAGTGAAGTGGTGTGCGAGCTGCCGTTCAACTACTCGATGGCAGATGGGCTGCTGTACATCGCACGGGCGAAGGCAGAAGAGCGGCGCGCGGTGACCGCCGCGCAGTCGTAACGGCTGACAGGCAGCGTTGACCGGTTTTTTTGCCGGTCGGTATACTTTTCAACATCGTCGGAGCATTCGTGCCGGCAACTGCAACCACCATCGAACGCATCACCGGAAAGCTGAGCGATCAGCCGCTCCTCTTCCAATACACCATCAAGCTCGTGCTGTTGGTCGCCTTCCTCGAGCTGATTCTCTACCGGCTGGTGTCCCGGCTCGGCATGCACTTGAGCAAGCTGGCCGCCGATCATCAGTGGATTATTCCGACCTTCACGGCTCTGACCGAAGTCGGGCAGTGGCTCTTGAACGTCGTCGCGATTCTCTTGTTCCTCGGCTTGACGGTCGGCAGCGTCAATCGGCTGTCGTCGCGTGGGTTTACCGGATTGACCCGCTTCATCGTGCCCTGCATTGCGCTGTTGCTGCTGCTGACGATCGGATTTCTGTTCGTGCCGCCGTCCATGCTCGGCTCGGCCCTCTACAACACCGTGGCCCTGGCCGCCATTGTCCTGCTGATGAGCGAATATCTGTCGACGCATCACGACCGGTCACACCGGCTTCTTGGCATCACGTATCTCTTGGGCATCGGCGGGTGGCTGTATTACCAGATCGTCTCCACCTTCTTCAGTTTTGCAGGGACCGTGGTCGCGCCGCCGATGGTGTACGAATCGCACCGGGCCGGTGAAGCCTTCATGGTGCTGGCCAGCATTCTCGTCTTTTGGGCCTACGGGCGGGGCGTGTCGTTCCGATCGCGCAACCAGCGCCAGCGACACCGCGCCATGTGGTTCTGGAGCACCGCCGCCGTCATCTTCATCTCGATGTTCTTCTTGGATTACCTGCTCAATCAATACAATCCGGGGCTCGCTACGAACGTCCGTAAGGCGGCGGACGGCATCGGCTGGATTTTCCAGTTCGGGATGGGATACACCTTTTATCTTCCGTTCGCGCTGTATATGGCAGGCTTGCTGTGCTGGTCCTATACCGTCATCAAGCTTCTGACCATGGGACGGCTGGCGGGCTATGGCCTGGGGCTCATGTTTATCGCGGGCTATGCCCTCTTGTACTCGAATTTGACGCTGATGGTCGTCCTGGGCGTGATGTTGTTGACGATGGACCGCTCTCGGCGCGATGCGTCCGACTCCGTGGCGGACCGGGCAGTAATGAGAACGTCCGACTCGTTGGTCGGCGGACATGTGTAATTCCCGTAATCTTTTGCCATAGGGGCTTGTCATGGACGACACAACGTCTTCGGAGCAGAGCAGGGCAGCGGTCGATCCGGGCGATCAGCCGTTGAACCCGGATGAGGAAATCGTCGAAATCGAAAAGCTGCTCGCTGCCGAGCCCGACGATTTTCAGGCCCGTTGCCGATTGGGGGAACTGTATTTCAGCAAGGGCCGGTTGGACGACGCCTTGGTCGAAGTGAAGAAGTCGATCGAAATGGCTGAAGGCATCCGCGCGGAAATGAACCGCTCGCTCGCCATGTACTATTCCAATCTCGGCACGATCTATGCGACCAAGAACATGGCGGACGAGGCCGAAGCCGAGTTCAAGCGCGCGCTGGACGTCTTCCCGCACGACGTGCTGGCGCTCTTCAACCTGGGCCGGCTCTGCGCCGATAAGAAAAAGTACATGGACGCGAAGGGGTTTTATGAGCGGCTGGTCGAGATCACGCCGGACGATCCGATGGCCTGGTACAATCTTGCGGGCGTCTACGTCGAGCTCGACAATCCTCAGGTCTCCGACTACAACACGATCGATGCGGCGATCCAGTGCTATCTCCGCACCCTCGAGCTGGACCCGAAGCATCTGGAAGGCAGCTTCAAGCTGATGGAGCTGGCCCTCAATCACAAAAAATCGGATCTGGCCATCAAGGTCATGGAAGACGCTGTCGAACACAATGCCGACGAGCCGCTGGCCTATTACAATCTGATCAGCGTCTACGACAAGTGCAAAATGTTCGAGCAGGCCGAGCAGGCGCGTCAGCGGTTGAAAGAACGTTTTGCCAAACGAAGTAAAACCAGCGCATCCTGATTCACTCTTACCGGAGGAACACACCATGTTTGGGAGTATGGGATTTACAGAGCTGATCCTGATCCTTTTCATCGTTTTGATCATTTTCGGCGCAGGCAAGCTGCCGCAGCTGGGAGAAGGACTCGGGAAGGCCATCAAGGGCTTCAAGAAGTCGGTGCATGAAGCGGAAGCCATCGAAGCCGAGGCCGAAGCCGCGGCCCAGCAGCAGATGGCGGCGCCTCAGGCATCCATCCAGGCGGCCCCGGCGCCCGGCGTTGAACAGCCAGCCGCACAGCCGGCGACCCGCGCCTAAGCGGCGCGACGGAAAGGACGCCATGGAGACCGCACTTCAGCTCGCCCTCGGGTACATCGAGACCTTTGCGGGAAACGGCAAGGCGCGCAGCACAGGAGACGGCAAACGCGCGGTCAAGGCCGGCATTCCGCTGCCACATCATGCCGCGCTCGACAAGCACGAGCGCTGGTTCTATTTCGCCGAGTCCGGGTCAGACCGCATACGGCGCGTCGACCTTCAAGAGGGCACGCTGCACAATTTCGCCGGCATCGGTGAAACCTGCTACAGCGGCGATGAGGGACCCTGCGGCGAAGCCGGCCTCTATCTGCCGCTCGATATCGCTTTCGATTCCCAGAATCATCTCTATATCTGCGACTCCGGCAGCAACCGCATTCGCAAAGTCGACCGCGACACCGGCGTCATTACCACGATCGTGGGCACCGGCCAACATGGTTTCAACGGCGACGGTCCGGCCCTCGAGGTCAATCTCACGTGGCCCGCGGCCATGGCCTTCGACAAAGACGACGTGCTGTACATCGCCGACACGCAGGCCCACAAGATCCGCTGCTACGATCCGCGCACGGGCCTCGTGACGACGATCGCCGGCGCCTGGTCGGCCGAAGACGATGCGCGCGAACAGCCGCTCGTGGCCCGCAATCTCGTGGTCCTTTCTGGCGACGCCATCGGCATCGATTTCAGCGACGATCACGGCTGGCTCATGCCGGTCTGCTCGGACGGCCTCGACATGTCGATGTATCTGGATGACGGCAAGCCCGCACTGGAGGCCCGCCTCTATGACGTCGTCGGCATCGCTGTTGACGGAAAGGGGGACGTCGTCATCGTCGACAAGGGCAGCAACCGCGTCCGGAAGATCGATCGGAATACGGGCGTGATCTCCACGCTCGCCGGCGTCTGCCGCTACGGCTACGATGGCGACAACAAGCCAGCCACTCGCGCGATGCTCCACGCGCCCGAGGCCGTGGTCTTTGACGCACAGGACAATCTGTACGTCTCCGACACCATGAACCATCGCGTGCGCCGCGTCGACGCGGCCACCGGCATCATCACCACCGTGGCGGGGAACGGCGACAGCGGCTACGAAGACAAGAACATGGGCGGCTGCGGGGCGGCGCGGTTCGTCGCCAAGGAATCCGCCGGTGGGGTCAAGCACGGTGACGGCCTGCTGGGCGTCGAGGCGGTCGTCAATTCGCCGGTCGGGCTCGCCTTGGATTCCGTCGGGCATCTCTACATCTGCGAGCGCGGCGAAAACAAGATTCGGCGCGTGCGTCTTTGGTAGAAACCCGAATTCGCTTCAATTGGTCGCTCAAGTGTTTTGTGGTATGGTGACATCGGCGGTCGCCGCTGGGCGGTCCGCAGGCTGTTTCCGCCGGCTCTCAGCTTGGTCAACCAGGACATGAGCATGCTGCGCAACACGACCAAGAAACCTCCCCGCTCTCTGCTCTTCCTCTTCTTCTGCATTCTCGTATCGGCCGCGGTCCTAGGCGGCATGGGCATCCCGCTCGTAAGCTCCGAAGGCATGGTGATCCGAGCCCATCTGATCGAGGGCGATCTCCCCGCGACTCCTGAGGACCCGACGTGGGCGAAGGTGCCACCGATGACGCTGCCGTTGAGCGGCCAGGTGATCACCAGACCTGTCTGGCCGGAGCCGACCGCGCGCGCCTTGAGCGTCCGATCCATTCACAACGGGAGCGAGATCGCGTTTCTCTTGGAATGGCAGGACAACACGAAGAATGACCGGTTGACGCCCGGCACGTTCCGCGACGGCGTGGCCATCGGCCTTCCGCTCGGCGATGCACCGGCCTTCTTTTGCATGGGCCAACTCGACCACTACATCAATATTTGGCACTGGAAGGCCGATTGGCAGAGTGATATCGACCGGCGGGCTGCCCGCAGCAACGATAAGCAGCGGGAAGGCGTGCGGACCTTCGAGGTGATCCCGCGCCGCGTGTCGTCGGTGGAAGACTTGATCGGCGGCGGGTTCAGCACGTTAACGACGAAGGAGAAGCAGGGGCGGGTGCAGGGCAAGGCGACGTGGAAGGATGGGGTCTGGCACGTGGTGATGCGCCGGCCGCTTGGCGCCGAGGAACAGGACAATGAGGCGAAGCTCGTTCCCGGCCGCATCCAAACCGTCTCTTTCGCCGTGTGGAACGGGGAAAACAAGGAGCGGAACGGCCAAAAAGCGGTGGCGCCGTGGTTTCAGTTGGTCATTGATCCGATTGCGAAAATCTAGGTTTCATGGTGTGATGAACGAGAAACCATTGCGCGGGTGATCGGGCATCGCGAGGCGCCGACCTTGGAGGAAGATCGCAACAGGGCTGTGCACGGCACCACCGGGGCCCTTCGTTGGGGAAGGGCCCTTGTTGTGTGTGGAGTAGTATTCGGCTTGTTGGGTAGCCCGCTTCCCGGACGAACAGCGAACGACGGAGCGGCAGACGGTATGACGGTGGATGAGGCGGCCAAGCTTGGGGAAGACTTCGGCGTCGTCGTCGGCGAGGTCGACGAAGAGATCCAGAAGGAACTGAAGCTGCAGCGCCCCCAAGGCGTGGCGGTGTTCGAAGTCATCGGCAATTCGCGCGCCGACTACGCAGGGATCAAGGTGCGGTCCGTCATCAAGGAAATCGACAAGAAGGAAGTCAAAACCATGCTCGATTTCGGACGGCACATCAAGAAAGCCATGAACGAATGCAATTTCACGGTCGGCACCTACGAGCCGGCCGATCCTGGCGACCCCGTCGGGTGGGGTGTGAATTTTCACTTTGTCGGGTGCAAACGAGATTAGGACTTCCACGTTCGATGTGGTTCAGACGAATGTTGACAAGACGACACCTAGTCGCCACGTGCATCGCCCTGCTCCTCCTTGGGGTCATGGTCTATCAAGACGGGGCGGTGGCGCAGAAGGCCAACGGCCAGAGCCCGGAAAAGTGGGTCGACGAGATCGAGAGGGTCTTCATCCGTTCCGAGGAATGCAAGCAGTGTCACGACCGGCACTATGAAGAATGGAAAGGCGCGCGGGAACAGACCCCCGACCTCAAGACCTTCGGCCGTGTGGACGCTGCCTTGCTGCACGGCACGTCACTGGAGTCGCCGGTGTTTCGAACCGTGCTCGGTGTATGGCTGCAGACGAATCCCACGGCGGACGAACGCAAGCGGTGCCTCTCCTGCCATGTGCCGTCGACGACGGTGTTCCCGCAGTATGCCGAGAAAATTGCCGCACAGGTCATCTCGGGCAATCCGCAGGTCGAAGGCATCGGCTGTGCATCCTGTCATCTGATCAAGGAAAGCACCAATGGGCCGCCGCCCACGTTCAAGATCGAGCCGGGCAAGACCATGCATGGCCCTTACGCCGATCCGGAGGAGAACCTCGTCCATGAGGCGGTGCAGGTGCCGTTGTTCCGCGGCGCAAATTATTGCGCCTCCTGCCATTTCGACAAGGTGAAAGACGTGACGCAAAAGGATCTGCCTGGAGAAATCCTGCAAGGCACGATTTGTCAGGATTGTCACATGGAACAGTCCACGGGCAGTTCGACTTCGAAGCGCGGAGCCATGACGCGTTCGATTGGCCGCCATTATTTCCGGGGCGTCGTGATCCCGGGCATCCTGCTCAAGAACCGCAACCTTCAGGCCGAGTGGATGCCCCGCATCGACATCGACAGCAGCAAGTCCGCCGAGAAAGTCGAAGGCACGGCCTTGGTCAAGGTCGGAAGCCTGCCGCACAGCTTCCCAGACGGCGATCCGGTGCTCAAACAATTCGATTTAGCCATCACCGTCAAGGATGCGCAGGGCAAGGTGCTGGCGCAGGAGACGAAGCACTTCGGCTTGCCCTACGACAAGATTCTTCGCGGGCCGATTCCCGACCCGTTCATCAAAGGCGGCAACACGAGGAAGGTGCCGTTCTCGTTTGCGATCCCGGCCGGCGCGACCCCCGCTTCCGTGGAGGCGGTGTTGAGCTACACCTTGATCCCCGCGCCTGAGCCGGCCCTGAAAGACAAATATCTCGCGACGCTCAAGGACGACAAAGAACGGCAGACCGCCAAGAAGATTTTCGACGAGTACACGCAACCCCGTATGCTGACCTACCGGGCAAAGACTCTCTGAAGGGGCCGGGACATGCGAAGCGTGCTGCACAAGGCAGGTCTGTCAATTGTTGTCGCGGGCGTCGTATGGCTCGGCGGCGCGGCGTCGCATCTGTGGGGCGATCGGCTGTTGGCCCAACAGGACGGCAAAGCCCCCATCACGATGGACAAGGCCTTCCCGAACTCCAACAAGTGCAAACGCTGCCATGAGCGCGTCTTCGAAGAGTGGGAGACCTCCCCCTTGTCGCGGTCGATCCACTCGCCTGCCTTCCGCGCCGCACTCGACGCGTTTTTGGCGTCGCCTGGCGGCAAGGACAAGGCGCTGTGCTTCCGCTGCCATGCGCCGCACGTGCGCGAATTCCCGGATAAGGTCCAGTTCTTCATCGATCAGGCGAAGTCGGGCGATCCGCAAATGGACGGGGTCGCCTGTTCGCAGTGCCATCTCATCAAGCAAGTGGACCGCACGAAGCAGCCGCCGGAGCCGAAATATGAACCCGCGGGGAGCAAGACGCTCTATGGCCCCTACAAGGATTTCGCCCAGAACCTCGCCCATCAGTCGATGGAGCTGGGCCTGTTTCACAAATCCGATCTCTGCTTGAACTGCCACCAAGCAGTGCCGGCGGGGGCCAATCTCGGCAAAACGAACGACCTCCTCGGCAACTGGGATCAAAGCAAAGCCATCAAGTCTGGCAAGGAGTGCCAGTCCTGCCACATGCCGGAGCAGACGGGAGAATCGGCGAATGGGGAGAAGAAACGGACTGTGGCCAATCACACGTTCCCCGGGCGCATCGGCAAGTTACGACAGGAAGCGGCCAAACTCGACATCGAGACGAAGATTGAAGGCGACAAAACGACCGTGGCGGTCAAAGTGCAGAGCCTCGTGCCTCATAATCTTCCGACGACCCATCCGGCCTGGGCGAGCGTCGTGCTGCAGCTGGACATCAAAGGCAAGAATCTTAGGACGGTTTTTGCGGAGAAGCGTGTCTATGGCAGGACCTATCAGGACGCGAAGGGCCAGAACACGATTTTTGACTTCGAGGCCGTGAAGGTCGTCGAGGATACGGTGTTGAAACCGGAAGAATTGCGCGTCGAAACCTTCACCTTCCCGACACCGAAGGATACGCGGACTTTCGATGTAGAGGCCACGCTGAGTTATGCGGCCATCTCCGGTCCTCCGGCGTTCCTGCAACGCATTGAGGCGGAGTCTTCGAAAGGCGCATCCGATCCCGTCTTCCAGCCGATCGACATTGTGAAGAAGACCGAGAACATCCCCCTCGTGAAGTAGCCGGTCCTTTTCACTTCATCAAGATTTTGTCCTTACAGAACAACTATTTTGGGGTTCGGGCTGCTCGCACGTTGTCTTTCTTCACACACCCAGCCCCCAAGGACTCATTTTCTACCCGGCCGACCCACCGATTGCTTCGCAATCGATTACCGGCGACGTTCGCGTTCTGCGATCGGACACCTAGGGAACCAGGCTCTGGCACACCCTGAGACTGGAGAGTAGGCTAAGGGCATGCGTCTTAGCGGCACATCCGTTCTCGTCGTCGGTGCCGGACTCGCCGGACTCTCCGCCGCCGTTCGTCTCAGGAAGGACGGCGCACGCGTGACGGTCGTGGAAGCGCGAGACCGCGTCGGCGGACGAGTGCTGACGATTCGCGATGGCTTTGCCAAAGGCCAGCATGCAGAGGCCGGCGGCGACTTCATTGACCACGAGCAGGAAGATATCCGGCGGCTCGCCGACCAGTACGGTCTGCCCGTACGCACGATTCTGCGACAGGGATTTTCGTTCGTGCGCCACAAGGGCAGAGGGCAAATCCACGGCCGTCCAATGAAAGGTGCGCGGGCCTGGAAGCCGATCGTCGACCGCGCGAAGCCTTGGATCGAAGCCTATCGTCAGGCGGAGCAGCGTTGGGAAAGCGCCGTCGTCAGGAGCCTGGCCCAGCGATCGGTCGCGCAATGGCTCGATGAGATCGACGCCGACGGCAACATGCGCGCGATGGTCCGCGGCCTGCGCGGTTTCTTCCTCGCCGATCCAGAAGACCTCTCCCTGCTGGTGCTGATCGAACAGCTCGCCTCCGAGGCGCCGGGAGCGGAGCCGGAGGGACGCATCGAGGGCGGCAACGACCGTCTGCCGAGGGCCATGGCCGTGGAACTGGGCGAGGCGGTGCATCTCAATACGACCGCGCGCGCGGTCCACGACAATCAGAGGTCGGTGCGCGTCACAGTCGAGCGGGCCGGCGGCGATCGGACGCAGATGAACGCGGACTATGTCATCCTGGCCGTGCCGGTGACCACGCTGCGCGCCATCGAGATCACCCCGGACTTGCCGACCGAGCAGGCGAAAGTATTTGAACGGTTAAGATACGGGCGGGTCACGAAGAGTCTCTTGCAGTTCGACCGCCGATTCTGGAAGCGCAAGGGCCGCTCGCCTGCGTATGGCACCGATGCGCCGACCGGCGCCATCTGGGACGCCAATGAGGAACAGCGCGGGCCGGCGGGCATTCTGACGCTCATGGCGGGCGGCCAGGCGAGCGAAGACACCCAAAAGATTCTGGCACAAGAAGGGGTGCAAGGCTTGGTCCACGCCCTCGATTGGCTGAAGCCGGACAAGGCCGCGCTCCTCCACAGCCACCACGTCACCTGGGAACACGACTCATGGGCGCAAGGCGGCTACGCCTATTTTGACCCGTCGTTCGATCCGTCCGGGCGGCCCTGGCTGGCGCGTCCGCATGGCCGCCTGCTGTTTGCAGGTGAGCATACGAGCATCCAGTGGCAGGGCTATATGAATGGAGCGGTGGAAAGCGGTCTCAGAGCGGCGGCAGAAGTCTGGGCGTTGGCCTCCGGGAACTAGCCGCTACTCGTAGATAATTCTGGAGCCCGGCGACTTCATCCGGAAGATCTGCAGCGCGTTATAGATGCCCTTGGCGGGATGGTTCAGGATCAGGCGTGAATTGGTGATGTGGGTATCGAGCAACTCGTACTGTCCGCCGCTGTAATACAGATCGCAGTCGTCGATGTGGCAATTTTTGTAGACGTGATTGTCGAGGGCGAGTTTGGTCTTGCTGAACGTCTGACCATCCACCACAATGTAGTTGGGCTCGAATCCCATCGCCTGTTTCTCCGGCGCGGACTATAGCAAAGTTCTTCCCCCCACCGCAAACATTGACCGGGCGTTTGCGCCTTTTCTTTCAGATTTTCCTAGGGTATTCTTCCGCATGACTATGCAGGCCTACAGGTGTGGTGCCCGAGTCCCATGGCTGTTCGTCCTGGGTCGGCCATGGCCGGCTCGGTTGAAGCCGCTCCGGACTTGAAGGTTTGTGTCTCGACTGCATTTGGCTTACGCTAGCGGCTCTGCACCCTATCAGGAGGAAGCCAGGTCCTATGTTCGTCCTGCGTGCAGCTGCCGTCCTTGTTGTTCTCTTAAGTGGATGCGCCTCAAGTCCGCCCGAGACGAAAACTGATAATCCAACGGCAACACGCCTCGTCGGAAAAACTCGAGCGGAGCTTCTTCAATGTACTGGCACGCCTCTGCGAGAAGAGCCCTACGGGCATGGTGTCGTCTTCCGTTATTACAAGGAAGCGCCCATGTTCGAGGAGTCCCGCCCATTTTTAAAGGGCAGCATTGCCCAGGAACACCATGGATGTTGGGCCAGCCTGCTGCTCGAAAAGGATGAGGTCACGGGGGTGGAATTTCGGCCCGTGCCCGACGGAACTGAATATGATCACTGCGAGGACATCTTTGTGCGTTGCATGCAATGAGCGGGCATGAAGTATTGTGGATGATATTCATCCGTGCAGTCAGAACTTCCTCATTGACAACTTGTAACAAATCCGGTACACGCCATCGGGATCACTAAATTCTTATTCATTTACGGATGAAATGGAATGGACCCCGACGGTAGCCCCCTAAGTGCAACCAATACTCCGCCTTGTTGTGTGTCTTCGGCAGCTGTCCCCTTCATGGTGTGAACAGATCACATGATGGCTGCCACCGGCCCCGTCCATGCGGATGGGCTCAAGGACGCAGCCATGATGCTCTCGACTGTTTCATCGGACCGATCCGGCCTTGGCAAAAACCTCTGCTTCGTGGTGCTTATCTGGTGTGCCGGGCTGTCATCTGCCTATGGGTTAGAAAAATACGGGCGTCCGCTGCCTTCGATGGAGAAACAAGGCGAGGAAGCGCGCGAGGCCGAGGAAACCTTATTCGGTGGCTACCTCCTCGCCGCACCTTTTGTATCGAATCCAACGTTTGCCGCTCGTCCGGACAACACCGGCCTCGTCGGGATGCGGTATATGGCCCATCTTGAAGTCGACCTCTACAAGCAGTACCTCACCTTCTACACAGATCAAAACTTTTTTTCTGACCGCACGAACGGGTGGATCATCCTCAGCGAGTGGGATATGGCGTATGCCTTGACCGGGCTGATCGATCGGTGGGGATGGCGCATTCAGTTCGAACGCGATGCTCCCATCGATAAGAGCGGCCTCAAACAAGCGTATGCCGATGTACTGGGGACCGGTAACCTTCATGCCGCCGAGGATTTTTCCTGGTGGCGCAAGTACTTCCCTCACCAAAACTTGAATGCCTATATGGGATTCGGCTGGTTGTTTCATAACAGCAGTTATTTCGCTCGACCGGACAATACCGGAAGGGCGCTGTTCCGGTATGTGGCTCATGCTGATTTTGATCTATACAAAAACAGGCTCGTGCTCTATGGCGACGTGAATTTCTTCACCGACCGTGAATTGAGCAACAAGCTCAGACCCACTGAATTGGATTGGATTGTCGGTCTCGCCTTTCGTTTTAAAGACGACTATGAAATTAGTGTCTACCGTGAACAGGATCTCTCGTTAGACAAACCGGGCACGCTCATCCAGGAATACTGGGCGGTCCAATTGCGGTTCGCATTCGATGTACCCAAACGGATGTTTGCACGAACGCCATAGACCCCCCCTTCACGGGAATTTTACAAACGGTGCATTCTCGAAGTAATGGCGCCTAGCGTATTGCCCAGATGCGCGTAAATTGATAGACTCCGACCGGCGTGAAACGAAGACCCGTGGGCACTGGCGCGGAACCGTTTTGCGATGATCACCAAGGAGGGAATATGACTCGTCGACTAATCTGTCTGTTGGTGGTGGGCTGCATGGCCATGTGGACGGCGGGATGTTCCAAGAAATCGGTCCAGTCAGATGGGCGCGCGACAGGCGCACCCCGCGCGCCGGTTCAAGAACCGCTGCCCAACTTGTCCTTCGACGATCCGGCCGGCACGGAGCGGCTGAGTTCCGGCATTGCCGTGGCCAAGAATGACCCGGCGACAGCCAAACGGCTGATGAACGAAGGGCGTGCCGAGCAGGCCGCGACGGCGGCCGCCGGACTCCGCGATGTCTACTTCGGATACGACAGTTGGACCATCAGCGAGGAGGGCCGGCAGGTCCTGAGCCGCAATGCTGAATGGCTGCGCAGCCATCCGGCCGTGCAGTTGAAGGTGGAGGGGCATTGCGATGAACGCGGCAGCTCGACCTACAATTTCGTGCTCGCCGAGAAGCGGGCCAAGGTGATCCTCAACTACCTGACCGATCTCGGCATCAAGCGCGAACGCCTGGTAGGCGTGTCCTACGGCAAGGAGCGGCCGTTCTGTAATGATCGCAGCGATGCGTGCTACCAGCAGAACCGCCGCGGCCATCTCGTCGTCAGACCGTGAATTGACCGATCGGAGCTGGCCGCCGACCGGCGGCCAGCCTCTTCCTGCCCGTTCGGGCACGCTAATGGAGATGAACGTTCGCCCGCAATCCGCTGTTCTGAAAATGATTCGGCAGCAACATGATGCAATTGGGATTGTATCCGGCAGATTTCAACGTATCGATGTTGCCCAGGACCTTGTCATTCTTCAGATCGATCACAGTAATGGATCCATCGCTCATGCCTTCCAGATTGAGAAAGCTATTCTGGACGAACAGGTACCGCTCGTCGGGCGAGAGCACGCTATGATGAGCGCCGGGTGCTGAGGCAATGGCTTTGATGAACTTCGGCTGACGCGGCTCGCTGTTGTCATAAAGATTCACGAATCCCGTTTTGGCCGTGGTGACGAAGAGGCGGTCTCCCTTCTTGTTGTAGAGCATCTCCAACGGCATCCCCTGTTCCTTTGCACCGAAGTCGTCGACCTGAGCGAACGTGAACGCCTTCGACTTCGGATCCCAAATCCCGGCCCAGAGGGTGTCCTCGAGCATGTTGGTAATGTGCACCACGGGGGGGTTCGAATTCGGCGAAAACATGACTTCGACAGGGGCGGATTTCGCGGGCGTTGGCTTTGATGCTACTTGGTGTGTCGAGAGGACCTTCCCGGTCTTCGCTTCCAGCACGGTCACCGTATCACCCTGATCCGACATGTCCGGTTTGACCGTGCTGGTGACGAGCACCCGATCGATGCCGTTGTGAATCGCAATGCCGTGCGGATACAGGATGAACGCGGCTGCATCGGACGAGCTGATCGTCTTGATCGGCCTATCGGTTTGTGCATCCCCCATCACGACATTGCTCGAACCCATGCAGGTGAGAAACCAGGTCTTGTTATCTTCCGAGACGACCAGATCCTCATTGACCTGGCAATCCGGGACATCGATCGTGCGCAGACGATACGGAAACCTGGTGAGATCTATGGCAAGCAGAACGCTCTTCCCCAAGGACGTGATGTACGCCTTGCTCTTGTCGCGGTTGAAAAAGATGTGATGGGCGACGAGATCGGACGGGAGGGGAATATCCATCAGGATTTTCCCGAAGTCCGCTGATTCGGGATCGATCTCCATGATGGCGATCCCTTCGCGCCGCACCGGCTGACCGGGCTTGCTCTCATAGTTCAACAGGGCCAGCAGTTCGGCCGATGCGGGCGATGCCCACAAAACCAACAAACCAAGAGTGACCAAGAAGAATCTGAGCCGTAGCATGACGGGCCTCCTCGTGATGGCGGGTCGAGCGTGAGCTCGACCGGACAGGGTTTCACATCGCCGGTGCGATGACATGCCGCGGACTATAGGGGAATCAAGTACTGGGAGTCTTATCCGAGCGTCTGGATGTCTTATCAGCCCCAAGGTAGGTTCGTGTCATACTTGCCTATCCGTCCGGTCCAGTTTGCTGCTCCGAGGCATCACACCTGCCAAAGTTTCTGCTTTCCCTCATGCTCCTCCGTGGGGAGTGAAAAGTCTTCCGGAGGGGCATAAGGTTCTCGGCGAGTCCTCGATCAGTCAAGAAGACGACGTGTCTTGCCCAGCACAGGGTTTCCGCCGCCTGCCTCTGATACGAGCCAACAGGAAAACCCATTCGCCTCCAGCCCCGCGAATTTGCACCGGAAATCGATGAGAAGAGCTGGTCCATTGGGTGGCCTTGCCTTTGCAAACTTACGGCGGAAAGGCCCGTGCCGCGTAAGGGAGGCATGTGACATGGAACTCTATCTAATGGAGGGACTGAGCATATCGTCTGTGATCATGTGGTTGTTGGGAGTGCCGTTAAGTCTGATTCTGCTGCTCCGGGTCGTGGGAATCGGCCGCTGACGGCCGGAATGGAGGGCGCCACCCGGTGCCCTCTCCCGCCTGCTGAATGCAAAAATACGTGCTATTTTCAAAGGTCCAAAAACTTCGCCCTTAACCATTGACACCTTTCAGCGAAGGGACTAGCCTCCCCTCGTTTGTGTTCGCCCGCCACGATCGCGTTCAGCTGGTCGATATGCAGGGACTCCGGCTCCTTCATCCGAGCGATGGCCGCTTGTTCATTCCTACGACTCTCATCGACGTGTTGAGGTTTCGATGCACGACTCAAGGCGCTCAGCGTGCCTTTTCCTTCTTGCCGGACGGTGAAACAGAAGGCGAGTGTTTGACCTACGCTGAGCTGGATGATCGTGCACGTGCAATTGCCGTCTCTCTTCAGCAACTGACAAATCCCAATGAGACCGTGCTCCTGCTCTTCCCTCAGGGACTGGATTTCCTTGTGGCATTCTTTGGATGTCTGTATGCCGGAAGGATTGCGGTTCCTGCCGGTCTGCCCAAGGCATATCGGGTGGACGCGCGGATTGCCGCCATTGCGGCCGACGCCGGAGCATCGATCGCCTTGACGACCACGACGTTCGCAAAGATGACGCGCCTTTCTGACATCGGTGTCCGTCTGTATGCATTGGATGCGCTTGAGCCTGAACGGTCAACGGACTGGGTTCCGTCTTCGATGAGCCCTTCCACGCTGGCATTCCTTCAGTACACATCCGGGTCGACCGCTGATCCTAAAGGGGTCATGGTCAGCCACGGGAATGTGCTCTACAACTCCGGCTACATTCATCATGACTTTCACTATGAGCCGAGTAGCGTGGCCGTGACCTGGCTTCCGCATTTCCACGATATGGGGTTGATTGAAGGTCTCCTGCAGCCTCTGTTGCATGGGTTTCCAGGTTACCTGATGCCAGCGGTTTATTTTCTCCAGCAACCCCTCAAATGGTTAACGGCAATCGCCCGATACCGGGCCACACACAGCGGCGCGCCCAACTTTGCCTATGAACTCTGCATCAGAAAAGTCAGCAGCGATCAGGCAGCAAAGCTCGATCTCAGTACGTGGCAAGTGGCGTATAACGGCGCCGAACCGGTTCGTCTCGATACCTTGAGAAAATTCTCATGCCACTTCAGCGGAAGCGGATTCAAGCCCGAGACCTTCTATTCCGCGTACGGACTTGCCGAGGCGACGTTGAAAGTCAGTGGGGGATTTAGCGGAATATCTGCCCGCTCTCTCACGGTGCAATCGAACGCTTTGATGCAACATAGCATCCACGAAGCTGAAGAAGGTGAGCGCAATACTCACACATTCATGAGTTGTGGAACTCCATCCTTTTCCACGCAAGTCAAGATCGTGTGTCCTGAGACGGAACAGGAATGTGGAGACAATGAGGTCGGGGAAATCTGGGTGTTAGGGCCCGGTGTTACACAAGGGTACTGGTGCAAACCGGATGAATCACAGAGAAAGTTTCTCTCGACCCCAATGCCTGGAACAGGACTGGGGTATTTGCGAACAGGCGACTTGGGATTCATGAGTGGGGGAGAACTTTTTGTCACCGGACGTCTCAAAGACCTGATCATCGTCCACGGCCGCAATCACTATCCTAATGATATTGAGCACACGGTCGAAGCGGCCTCGACGGCGGTGCGGCCAGGCTGTACGGCGGCATTCAGTATTGAAGTACAGAACGAAGAGAGACTCGTTCTCGTGGCTGAGCTGCACCGAGCGAATCTCCGACACTACAAGGAAGAGGACTCCGACAGTTCGCAGTTCCGACAGGCGTTTCGAACGATTCAGGAAGCAGTGACGGAGCAACATGATCTCGGCATCTATGCCCTCGTGTATATCCGACCTGGAACGCTTCCGAAGACGTCGAGCGGAAAAATCCAGCGTCGTTTGTGCAGGGAACGATTTCTTGCCGACGCTCTCGATGTAGTAAGTCGGGTGGGTGCAACAGTGACCGGAGCCTCCATGGTGCGCGCATGAATGGCAAAGGGTCGGTCGTTGTCGTCGCCCCCAATTCGTTTGAACGGGTCATCGGCCGTTCCTGGGAAAACCAATTTCAGGTGGTCACGAAGACTGGTCATCTCGCATCACTCACCAATTTAGACACACTCTTCAACAGACCAGTGGCCACTATTGGTCTCGATCGGGGGTGGAAGGGCACCAACCCCATGGCCGGGTACTATTTGGAAAGCTTCCTGAAGCTCAACGGTTATGAGGCTCATGCCGTCTTCGAATGGGAAGACGATGAGCAGGTGTGTCGGGCCATGAGATCGGATCCGTTGGCGGTCGCGTTCTCGACCACGTATGTCACGGACAATGAGATGCTGGCGTCGTGCGTCAGTGCACTTCGAGGAGTGGTCGGCACTGTGCCGATCGTCGTCGGTGGGCCATACATCTGGAAGCAACGGCTTCAAATGCTTCGAGACGGCGTGGTCGACCAGCAACGAGTCAAAAAGTGGCAGGACATCGGTGTCGATGTTGTGGCCGACTGTCTGTTTTCGCCATGGACCGAGGCGATTCTCCGGGAGCCGATTTATGTGGCGAGTGAGTTCGGCGAGTACACGCTCCTACGGATCCTCGAGGCTCAGTCGGAGGGAACGCTGCGTCGGGAGATCGTCTCCATTCCCAATCTCGTCCTGGCAACCAAAGATGGATCCTGGCATGCGACGCCGACGGTTCCCGAGCCGGTGAATCTGAATGAGAACTACACGCGGTGGGATCTTGTTGACCGGGTCCCCTCCATGGTGCCGATACGAACCAGCATCGGCTGCCCGTATCGATGCCGGTACTGCGATTTCATAGAACTCCATCCAAAGGTGGTCAAGAGAGACCCTGCATCAATCGCGTGCGAGCTCAAGCTGGCAAAAGCGCGCGGACAGTCGTTCTTCAATCTCATCGACGACAATATCTTTCTCACACAAGCCCGCATCGCAGACTTGACGCGCACCATTCGTGAGAACGAAATGAACATCATTTGGGGCGGGTTTTTCCGTGTCGACCGGATAGACGAGAGCAATATCGACGATATCTATGCCTCAGGATGTCGCTTCGGTATGTGCGGCATCGAGAGCGGGGACGATGGCCAGTTGGAACGGATGAGGAAAGGCTGCCATCGAGAGGAAATCGCTCGTGGCATCGACCTCGCCACGGCAATGGGCATCAAACTGGTGCTCACGTTCATTGTGGGCTACCCAGGAGAAACGCAACACACGATTGATTCGTCTCTCGACTTCATCAGTGGCATGGCCACCCAGCACAAAAGTTACTCATCGTTCCAAGTGTATCCCTTCTATCTTCTTCCCAATACGGCGGCGGACGATTTGGAATACCGAAAGCTCTTTCACCTCACAGGACGCCATGGTGACTGGTCCCACGACTCGATGAACGCTGATGAAGCGCGCTCAGTCTGGGCTCCATACATGTTCAGACACGTGCAAACGTTGCCGTACGATTATTACGCGACCGATTGTCCTTCCTGGTGGACTGTCGGGAAACGGAATGCCGGATTTGCGCTCAGAAGGCAATTGACCCTGGATTTTTTGGATAGGGCCGATGACGCCTGTATTCAAGAAAACTTTTCTGCTCTCTATGGTCTCGTCCATGAGCAGCGTGGAAGCCGTCAGCGCATTCCTCGGTGGGACACGGTATTGGCTGACAGGAGCTTGCAACCAGGCGAACGCATGCCGCGGGTACGACTTGGGAGCGGTTAAGAAAAGGAGTAGGTCTATGGAGCACAATCATGGCGTCCTTACCCAGGGGCAGTTGCGACAGTGGCTTACCAATAAGGTCGCAGAGGAGTCGGGAATCGAGCCGGCGATCATCAGTGAGTATGAACCGTTATCGAGGTATGGGCTCACGTCGATGCAAGCCGTCACGATCACTGGGGATCTCGAGGTTTTGCTTGGTCGTCAGATCGTCCCTACACTCTTGTGGGAAAATCCGTCCATCGATGCGGCGGCAAAAGCGCTGATTCCACACATGGAGGGGGTTCCACGATAGACCGGATGAGGTGCTGCCATGACGAACACTATGGATCGACTCGGTCGCCTGTTGGATGACACCTATGACACCGTGAGTGACGGACATGCTGTGGAAGACGGTATGGAGCATTTGATTGAAGGATTGTGGAGCCTTCGACGGTCATGCTCCGCCTCGACATGGAAATCATTGCAGGGTCAAGCGCAAAGACACCCCCTTCGTGACGTGCTCCATGACGATCCATTTACCAAATGGGGGTTTGATAAGCCTCGGGGATACCCCGGCGATGCCGTTCTTCTTGACTATACCTACGGCTATGGCCCTTTCGTAGAGCATACACTCGCCAAGGCAACGAAAGTGGGCCAGCGAGTCCATTCGTGGCTGATGACCCACTCAGGAGCGGCAGGCATTCGGGATCGCCGACGTGTGCTCGCGCACATGATCGATGCAACCGCCTTCTCGACGCCCTATCCTCACGTGTTGTCGATCGCGTGCGGCCATCTTCGTGAATCTCTCCTGTCCCAGGCCCTGCAAAACGGTATCATCGGGCGTTTTGTAGCCATGGATCAGGACGAGGAAAGCCTCAAGGACGTACGGCAACATCACCAGGACGGCACCGTGGAGACCATTCGCTGTTCGGTGAAGGAACTCCTCTTGGCCCCGCAGGACTGGGGAACATTTGACTTCATCTATGCCGCTGGACTGTATGATTATCTGCCAGCGTCAATCGCAGAGGTGTTAGTGGCCGTCACTTTCGGTATGTTGAATCGCCGTGGAAGGCTGTTGATCTCGAATGCGATCGACACCGTCAAGGACGCGGGGTATATGGAGCTCTATATGGATTGGTGGTTAGTCTATCGCCATCCACGAGAGTTGCCCACATTGCTCTCGCGAGTGCCCTCGGATGAAATCGCAAGTATCAAGCAATGGGACACTCCGCATTTTATCTTTCTGGAAACTGTCCGTCGATAACCTCCGCCTGCTTCTTCACGCCAATCTAGACATTTCGCGAAATCCCGCGTAGGGTTTTCTCGTGGCACCTGCTCCTCCCAAGCATTTCTCGATGATCCGCGAGTTTCATCTGGCCGATGCGCTGACGCTGGCGAATGCGGCATGCGGAGTGGCGGCGGTTCTGTGCGCCATGCTCTATATGGGCAGCCACTCGTCTGTCCACTACCTCACCGCTGCGGCCCTCACGCCGGCCGCCCTCGTCTTCGACTGGCTGGACGGCCGTGTCGCGCGTTGGCGGCACACGCATTCTGCCCTGGGCCGGGAGCTCGATTCGCTTGCCGACATCATCTCGTTCGGGCTGGCGCCGGCGACGCTCGGCTTTGCCGCGGGACTTCGGGGAACGTGGGATTGGCTGGCGCTGATCTATTTCGTCTGCTGTGGCGTGAGCCGGCTCGCGCGCTACAATGTCACCGCGGAGCGTCTTTCGGAAGGCAGCGACAAGGTCGCCTATTTCGAAGGCACGCCGATTCCAACGACCTTCATGCTGACGGTCGTCCTGGCGCTGGCCGGCTGGCAGGGGAGGCTGGGCGATCAACTCTATGGGGGCGTCTGGATGCTTGGTCCCTGGGAACTGCATCCATTATCTTTGCTGTTTGTGCTCTCCGGCAGCCTCATGATCAGCAAAACCCTCCGAATTCCAAAAATCTGAACAACCAGGCGGGCCACAGATAAAGATGGACATGGAATCTGGTATGATGCGGCCCCGCACGTGAGTACTCCCGACCAGCCGCAAAGGCCAGAGGCGCTCCCCGACGCCCGGGTCGCGGTAGTTCGCTTCCGCCTTCCGCTCTACACCCAGGTCGTGATCGCCGTCATTTGCGGCACCATCGTCGGCGCCCTGTTCGGCCAGGAGCCCTATATCGGTGGTCTGCGCAACGAACAGCTGGGTCAACTGGGGATGTTCATCATCCTGTTACTCAAGATGCTTGCGATCCCGCTCATCTTCTTTGCCGTCCTCGATGCTTTTCTCACCACGGTCCTCCCGCTGCGTCAGGGCACACGGCTGATCCTCATCTGCGTGATCAACGTGTCGGTCGCGATGGCGATCGGCCTCGTCATCATGAACAGTTGGCAGCCAGGCCTCGTCTGGCGGGGCCACGTCGACGAATTGCTCAATCTTGCGCCAGAGTCCACGTCCCTTTCCGCTGGTGGCGGTGCCGCCAACGGCCATCCGCTCGAAGACCTCGCTTCCTACATTCCGCGCACGATGCTTCAGCCCTTCACGAGCAACAACGTCATCGGCGTCGTGATCCTGGCCCTGGGGCTTGGCGCGTTGCTTCGGCGTCTGCGCGGACCGGAGGATGACCACCGCAGGTCGATCGAACCGTTGGTCCTTGCGGTCGAGCGCATCTATCGCTGGCTCGTCCGCATTCTCTGGTGGATCATCCGCCTCGTGCCGTTTGCCGTGTTCGGTGTGTTGGCCTCTATTGTGGGCCGGGTCGGATTGGGCGTGTTTTCCGCGCTCTGGGTCTTTCTCGTGGCCATTCTGGTCGGTCTGTCGCTGCACGCGTTCGTGTACTACCCGCTCGTTGCCTGGTTAGTCGGCAAGAAACCGCTCCGCATCTATGTCGGCCGCGGCGTCGACGCGATCATGACGGCCATTTCCTGCAACAGCAGCCTCGCCACGGTGCCGGTCACGCTCCGCTGCCTGGACCGCATGGGCGTGTCGCCCCAATCGGCGCGGCTCGCCGCCTGCGTGGGCACGAATCTCAACAACGACGGGGTCACGCTCTATGAAGCGATGGCTGCGCTATTTCTCGCCCAGGCGCTCGGCTATGAACTTTCAATGGGACATCAACTCCTGATTGTGCTCGCCTCCATCATGGCGGGCGTCGGCGTGGCGGGCATTCCTGAGGCCGGACTGATTGTCCTGCCGCTCGTGCTTTCGGCCGCGGGCCTTCCGAATCAGGTCATCGCCGCCGCCATTCCGCTGATCATGTCGGTGGATTGGATTCTGGCGCGCGTGCGCTCGGGTGTGAACGTGATGAGCGACATGCTGGTGGCCATCCTGCTTGATGAATTGGAAAGCAAAGAGGCATCGGACGACCCTACGTCTATTGCTGCAAAGTCCTCCATGCTATGATCACAACACGTCATTGAGGAGAGCGCCATGACGGCCGAACTGGGTAAAGTCGCGTCCCTGTGGCGGTATCCGGTCAAGTCAATGCAAGGCGAGGAGCTGTCGGAGGCCGAGGCGACACAGCACGGCCTGCTGGGCGATCGGGTCTACGCGCTGGTCGACGTGGCCGAAGGCAAGACCGCCTCTGCAAAGAACCCGGTCAAATGGCCGACGCTCTTCGGCTGCAAGGCGGCCTTCGCCGGGCAACCGAAAAATGGCGCCGCCCCCCCGGCCGTCCGCATCGCGTTGCACGATGGTTCCGACACGGAAAGCACCGCACGCGACTGTCATCAGATTCTCTCAAAGGCGTTGAAGCGGACGGTCATTCTCGCGGTGGCCGACCGCGGCTGGATGAGCGGCGTCCATGCGACGCTGCCTGCCGCATGGGCCGGCAAGGCCGAGCAATATTGGCCCGATATCGATGGCCTCGACTATCGGGACGCGGTGACGGACTTCACGCTCCCTCGTGGTACGTTTTTCGACGGCGCCACGATCCACCTGATCACGATCGCCACGCTGATCAAACTGCATCACGCCTATCCGAAGGGCCGCTTCGAGCCGCAGCGCTTCCGTCCCAACATTCTTGTCGATACGCCGGAAGGGACGAACGGCTTCGTCGAGCACTCCTGGGTCGGCAAGACGATCAAGGTCGGCGATGCGCAGATCGCCATCACGGGCCCTTGCGGCCGCTGCGTCATGACGACGCTGGCTCAGGGCGATTTGCCCAAAGACAACGGCATCCTCCGGACAGCCCTCCAACAGAACGAGGGAAACGTCGGCGTCTATGCGAAGGTTGTCCAAGGCGGTCAGATCAAACGCGGCGACCGCCTAAAAGTGGTTGACTAGCAAGCATCCCTTCTCGCTGCGCTCGTTCACGCAAAACCATTGTGCCCGGACCGCCGTGCTTACTCCTAGGGCCGTCACCATTCCTGCCAGGGGTGGTGCTAGTTCTCTTCCTTCCAACACCGGTGCGTTAATGGGCGAACACGGGCATGAGGGCTGTTGATCTCCTTTGCTCGCCGAACGCGCACACCAGATCCAACTTATTTTTAGAGAGTCGGTGCTCGTCCAAGCGCGCAGTAGGAGATCAATCAGCCCTCGCCCTGGAGAGGAACGAGCAAGCTTGGAAGGACCATTACATTAAAAGGAAAGGCGGCGGGATACCGCCCTTTGGAATGCAGCACCTTCAATCTTGAAATCTGACATTTGAAATCTGAAATTTGAGATGCGAGGAAACCATGGACTTGCAAATCGAAGGAAGGCAAACCGCCCTAAGACCCGAATGGCGAGCCGACATCGAATCGCGGGTGGCTGATTTACATCCGAATCATGAGATCACGCATATCCGCGCCACGCTCACGAAGCACGATCACCGCAAACCGGCTGATTCCCACAGTGTGCTCCTCGTCGTGCAGATCCCAGGGCATACGATCACGGCCGGAAAGCACCATGAGACGTTCGAAGAAGCCATCCGCCTGACGTTCGACGCGTTGGGGCTCGAGCTGGAAAGAATCCGCGAAAAGCGTGCCTCGCATGAGGTCCATGTCAACACACCGCCTGAGCGGGGGGTTGTGACGAAGCTGTTTCCCGAGGAAGGCTACGGCTTCATTGCGCTTGAGGATGGGACGGACGTGTACTTTCACAAGAATGCGGTGCGTGATGCCGTTTTCGAGCAAATGGACGGCATGGAAGTGAGCCTGAACGTCGAACCGGGCGAGAAAGGCCTGCAGGCTACGGTCGTCCAGCCGACGCCGCCGGAGGCCCGTTACGTCGACAAGCGGTCGGTGGCGGCGTAGGGAAGAGGACGAAGCCTGTTGGCCTCTCGTGCTCGCCCAACGCGCACACCAGAATGGGATGGATCAGCCTGGTCAGTCCTTGTGCTCGCGGCAGGCGGCACACCAGACCAATCGTATTTTCAGATAGGCGGTGCTCCTTCACGCGCGCACGTTTGGACTGATCCAGGCTGCTCCTTGAGGGAACGAACGAGCAAGCTCGGAACGACCATGAAATATTCGGTCGCCATCGCCACCTGGGAAAAGGGCGCGTCCCGGGTAAACGATTGCAACGCAATCGTTGGGTTGGGTGGGTGAAAAAGGATTGCCCAGGGTCGGCGGGTGAGAATGGCGACCCGCAGCGCCAGGCCCTGCAACCCATCGCAAGTCGCAGGGATTCCATCCGTCTTATTGAAAATCAGCGAAGGAGGAACACGATGAATAAGACATTTTCATTGGTCAGTGGTGCCACCCTTGGAGCTGGACTGATGTATCTTCTGGATCCGGATCGCGGACGGCGGCGCCGGGCGCTGGTGCGCGGTAAAGGCATCCGTTGGTCGAGAAAGACGCGGGAATTTGCCGGCAGCACCTCGCGAGACGTGCGGAACCGGGCGATTGGAATGGGAGCGGCGGTGAAATCTTGGATTCAATCCGAACCGCCCGTGACGGATCGGATCTTGTGCGAGCGCGTCCGCGCCAAGGTCGGGCAGTTCTCGCGCCATCCTTCGGCGATCGACGTGCATGTGACGGACAGTGCTGTGACGCTCAGCGGCCCAGTGTTGGCGGACGAAGTCGAGGGGATCTGTCATGCCGTTTCAGGAATCCGCGGCGTGACGCAAATCTTCAATCGCTTGGAGCCGCATGAATCCTCTGAGGGCGTCCCGGCGCTACAAGGATCAGCGGAGCCGAAGCCCGGCCCACGCATCGCACTGATGCAATCCCATTGGTCACCGACTGTGCGGATGGCAGCCGCCCTGATGGGAACCGCTGCGCTGCTCTATGGGCTCAGCCAGCGGACGGTGGGCGCCGCGACGCTGGCGGCAAGCGGACTGGGACTGTTAGTCCGCAGCGCAACAAATCAGGAGTTCGCTCGATTGTTGAACTTTAGGGTTGGAACAGTATGGGAAATATGAAGGAGCAATGGCAACCCGTAAAGGAGGTAGTTCAATGACAACGGTCGCAAGAGGAGTATGTCTTACGGCGTTCAGCGTCGCGTTGGTTTGTGGCGTTGATGCATTTGCGGCGGAGCAACCAGATACACAGTTGTTGATCATTCTGGCGCAAGCTGGGGGAGGCAGTGGCGGTGGATCTGGCGGCGGCACCGGCGGAGGAACAGGTGGAGGGACCGCGGGAGGTATGGGCAGCAGCGGATCTGGAGGCACCGGTATGGGGTCTGGTGGTTCAAGTTCGGGCATGGGAAGCGGGAATGTTGGTGGAGGAAGTACAGGAATGGGAAGCGGAACCGACACATCCGGAATGGGCAGCGGCAGATCAAGTGATCCCGGTGCAGGAATCGGAAGCGGAAGTTCTGGTGGATCCGGGACAGGAATGGGCAGCTCGGGAACTTCGAGTCCCGGTACGGGATCGGGGAAGACAGGACCGCAGTCGAGTGGTAAGAAGGGAGCTGGCAGCGGACGGTAGGCCTGTGTCCCCGATGCCGCGTTACCTCACGCGTGTGTCTGTGTCACCGCGTATTCGGCTTCCTCGGTCAGCCGATTGAGTTCCGTCTCGAGCATCAGGCGGTCGGCTTCCAGCGCGAAATCGTCGCCCTCTCGCGATACGAACATCGGCTTTCCATAGAGAAACAGACCCCTTGAGAAGGGATAGGGGACCATAAAGTGATCCCAGCTCGAGAAGAGTTGCTTGGTTGAGCAGGCAAAGGCTAAGGGAACAATCGGAAGTCCGGTGGCCTTCGCCAGTTGTACAATGCCCAGCTTTGCCACCTGTCGTGGCCCTTTCGGCCCATCGGGGGTTACGACCAGATCCTTGCCAGCGCGTCCAAGCTTGATCAGGGCCCGGAGCGCACCAGCGCCGCCTCGGGTACTCGAACCTCGAACCGCCTCATGACCGAAATGGGCGATGATGCGGGCAATGATCTCGCCATCGCCGTGCTGACTGATCAGAACATTGGCTCCCGTGCCGCGATAGCCCGCCGGAATCATGAGCTGTTGGGCATGCCAGAAGGCGAGGATAATGTGCCCTCCGCTCCGATACACGGCGTCGAGCTCTTCATGACCGCGTGTCGTGGGGCGCATGGTCGCCGCGATGCCCCACACCAGCGCGGCGCCGACTGGAGGCAACAACGAAAACTTGGCCCAACGCTCGAGGCGTTTCTTGAGCGATGTCTGTGCCTGCACGTGGTCACTCATCACCGATCACCAACAGCGGTGGATTCGTTACAGTGCTCGTGCGGCATGTGCCGAGATTGCGTGGATCGCGGCACCTCGCACGTGCGAGCACCCTGACACATCCGCGGGAAAGACGCAAAAATAAACTCAGATGCGTGACGAGCCTCAAGTCTCTTGAAGGCAGCTTGAGACTAAGTCCGTCCTTTTTTCAAACTATAGAGCTGAATGGGTTCGCAGGGGCCAGGTCCGTCAGGGAGCCGGGTAAACCGGTTTGTGTCGAGAGCCCGATAGCGTCTCTGAATGCCGTCGACACAGAAGATAAACATCTCTTCCTCTTGGGTTGTCCGGGACACAAACAGATCCAGCAACTCGCGCTTCAACGGGATACGCCGGGTCTCCAGCCAAGCCAGATCCTCCTCGAGCTCTGCCTTCTGCGACACATTCCTGAAGTTCAACAGCCTCCCGATCCAGGGAACCTCATTCAAAAGACTGGCGACGGTCTGCATCGTGGCTTTGGGTGTGTGGGCCAACTTGAGCTCGGCACTGGCTTCACTGATCTTTTCATCGGCGACCCGTAAAGCGAGCGGCTCGAGGACGTAGTCACTAAGGTCTCCGACGGACGCGCGCGGGATGGTCGGCGTAAGTGAGTTCGCACAGGAGGCGAGAGCCCAACAGATGAGGAAGATAGAACCCACGTGAAACGTGCTCATGGTGGATCTCCTTGATGCCATTCTCTTCGCGAGGGCAGCAGCATAGTGCAACCGTGTGCATTATATGTGCTTCGCAAGTTGAGACTGACTAGGCAGTTCCCCCATTATTCTTCCTGTAAACGAACGAATGCTCTGGCGGAAACCAGGTCCTGCCGGGTGACGAGCTGTTTTTCACGGAGGAGATGCTCCAGCGCTGCCACACGGGCCGTGACTTCCGGCAGAACGAGATCGATCTTTTCGGACAAATCCTCCAGCTGCTGGCGTAAATCGGCAGTGTGATCGATGACCTTTGACCCAGCCGCTGGTTTCTTCGTCACCCGGCTCCGCGAATCGAGCTTCTTCATGGCTCCTCCTCAGCAACAGAGATGGTATTGTCAGCGTGCCCAGCGGCTAATCTATCGCCGTTGGACCGCTCAAGAATATGGCGGATACTGTCGACCATTCGGGCTTTCGGCCAGAGAGCAAGCGGCGAGTGGGCGTTCCATACCTCGGCAATCACTTGCTTGAGATCCCCCGGCGAGGCATCGATCGTTCGAAGGAAGGCCTCGTGCGGCCGGTCCTGCCGATATTCCGGTTGCCTGGCCGGATGCTTGAGATAGCGCGCAATGAGATCGCTCTGCATGGCGTAGAGGATCGTGCCATGAAAGAGCAGCGCATTCCGCTTGCGCCGTTGGGCGTTCCCCGAGACTTTTCTCCCGCCGATCGCCAGATCGCTGACGCCTTGAAACACCGTTTCGGGCTCCCATCGATGGAGTGCGGTCGCCATCCGCTCGAGGATGAATTGATTTGTGCTGCGGATATTCGCAAGCCGAGGATCCCACGTGAGCGGCAGGACGAGCGCATACGACAAGCAGCCGGGGCCTTGGAGAACCGTTCCGCCGCCGCTCGCGCGCCTGAGCACCGGCACATCATTCCGTTCACAGGCGGCGACATCGACGTCGTCGATGAGACGGCAGGAAGGCCCCAGCACCACGAAGTGACGGTGGCTCTCCCAGAAGCGCAGGACCGGATCACCCCCCTGCGCATCCAGTTCTTCGAGCAAGGCGACGTCCAGCGCGAGATTCTCCACCGGTGAAGGCAGGGTCAGATCCAGCAGGCGGAAGGGATGCACGGCGTTACCGCTTCGAGGCCTTCGAGAGGTACAGATGGGTGGGCTGGCCGTGGAACGCTTCGGCCGCTTCCATGACCGTCTCGCTCAAGGTCGGATGCGGATGAATCGACGCGGCGACGTCTTCGGCCACTGCGCCCATTTCGACGGCCAGCACACCTTCGGCGATCAGTTCTCCCGCGCCAACGCCGCAGATCCCCACACCTAGGACCTGGCCCGATTCTGCATCCAGCATCAATTTCGTCAGGCCATCGTTGCGTCCCAATGTCGTGGCGCGGCCTGAGGCTGCCCACGGGAACCGGGCGATCGTCACCGCCTGTCCTGAGGCTTTGGCCCCCTCTTCCGTGAGGCCGCACCAGGCGATCTCAGGATCGGTAAAGATGACGGCAGGAATAACTGCATCGAACGCCGCCTGTTGGCCGGCGATCACTCGCGCGGCGATCAGTCCCTCATGCGAGGCTTTGTGTGCGAGCATCGGCTCGCCGACCACATCGCCGATCGCGAAGATGGCCGGTTCGGACGTCCGCATGTGCCGATCGACCTCGACGAAGCCTTGTTTGGATACTCCAATCTTCGTCTGCTCCAGCCCCAGTTGCTCCGTATTGGGCTTCCGCCCGACCGCGACGAGCACCCGGTCGAACGTGTCCTTGGTGCTGCCGTCAGGTCCCGAGCAGGTCACGGCGATGCCGTCCTTGCGGGGCTCGAGTGTTTCGACCTTCGTGGTCAGCTTGATGGCTTTGAACCGCCGCTGCATACGCAGCTGCAGCGGCCGCACCAGATCGGGGTCCGCCCCATTGAGCAGATGCGGCAGGGCTTCGACCAACGTCACCTCGGAGCCGAGCGCTTGATAGACGGTGCCCAATTCCAAACCAATGTAGCCGCCGCCGACGACCAGGAGGCGCCCCGGAATCTGCGGCAAGTCCAGCGCGCTCGTCGAATCCATCACGCGAGGGTCGTCCACTGTGAGGGAGGTCGGCAGCGCCGGCCGGGAGCCGGTGGCGAGGATTGCATGGGCGAACGAAAGTTCACGCGGTCCGTCTCCCGACAGCGCGAGCGTCGTCGCGTTCTTGAACGTCGCGCGCGCGTTGATCACGGTCACCTTACGGCTGGCCGCCAGGGTCTGGACGCCTTTGGTCAGCTTGCCAATGATCGCCTGTGTCCGGCGGCGCAAGGCCTCCAGATCGACCTTGGGCTTGTCAAACTGAATGCCCCAGGACTGCGCGTCTTCCGCGTCGGTAATCAGACGGGCCGCATGCAGCAACGCCTTTGAGGGAATACAGCCGCGCAAGAGACAGACGCCGCCCAGTTGCGCCTCCTGATCGATCAAGGCCGTGCGCAAGCCGAGATCCGCTGCCTGGAACGCCGCGGCATACCCGCCCGGCCCTCCGCCGATCACCGCCACGTCGTAGTGCGACTCCGCCATGGGTGGTCTTCCTCAGTTACAATCCAAGGAACATCGCTTGGAAGTCTTCCAGAACTTTGACGATCTCGTTGGAGAAACGCGCGCCGTCCGCGCCGTCGATCAGCCGGTGGTCATAGGCCACGCAAAGCGGCAGCATCATGCGAGGAATAAATTGCCCGTCGCGATAGACCGCCTTCCGCTGACCCTTCCCCACGCCCAAGATCGCCACCTGCGGCGGATAGACAATGGGCATGAACGGCCCGGCGCCCAGCCCGCCCATGTTGCTCACGGTAAAGGTGGCGCCGCGCAGCTCTTCGAGCGTGACTTTTCGCGTGCGCGTGCGTTCGGCCAGATCGGCCAGCTCCAGAGAAATCTGCAGCAGATCTTTCTGATCGACATGATGGACGACTGGGACGATCAACCCATCCGGCGTCTCCACCGCCACGCCGATGTTGTAGTACTCCTTGAAAATCACTTCACCGTTGGTGAGGTCGAGCGTCGCATTGAACTGTGGGTAGAGTTTGAGGGCGTGGGTGACGGCCTTGAGGAACAGGCTGGTTAGCGTCAACGTCGCGCCTTTTTCTTTGAACTGCGGCGCATAGCGCTTGTGCAGGCCCAGGAGGTCGGTGATATCAGCCTCCTGAAACTGATGGACGTGGGGGATCGTCGTCCAGGCTTGCGTCACCGTTGCGGCGATCTTCCGCCTGAGCGACGGAATGGCTTCCCGCCGTTCGCTGCCGTACGTTGTAGTAAAGACGGTGCCGCCCTTGTTCTGGCCGCTCTGGCTCGACGGTGCACCCGCGCGCCTGGTTCGCTCGCGCACGTATGCTTTGACGTCTTCGGCCGTGATCCGTCCGCCGGCCTCGGAACCTTTCACATGACCGAGCTCCACGCCGAGTTCGCGTGCCAGCCGTCGTACGGACGGCGGCGCAGCAATGCCGGCGCCGGAGGAGGGGGATTCTGACGGTCCGGGGGGAGCCGTTTGTGCTGGTTTCGCTGTGGCGGTCGATGGCGCTGCAGCAGATGATTGTGCCGGCGGCTTCTCACGCTCTTCGACAGATTTGGCATGCGCTGCCTCAACGGATGGCGGCGGCTGCGGGGCCGGGGCGGACTGGGTACCGGCCGGCTGTTCGTGCCAGGACGATGGACCGGGCTTCTTGTCAGAAGGCTTCCCGGCTGCAGGCGTAATGTCCGCAGCGGTCTTCGGTGCTGCTGTGTTTTGAGGGGCTGATGCGCCCTCGCCGTTGAGCTCCACCAAGGCCTGTCCGACTTTCAGATGGTCGCCTTTTTTCACGAGCAGGTGCGTGACTGTGCCTGCGGACGGTGCCGGCACGGGCACGGTGGCTTTATCGGTTTCCAGCTCGATCAGCGACTGTCCTTCCGTCACCTGATCGCCTTCTTTGACCAGGACTTGGACGACGTCACCGCCTTCGACGCCTTCAGCCAGAAACGGCAGTTCGACTCTCATGTATCCATCCTTCGAGAAGTCTATGAGCAGCCGTTAGCGCTGCCAGGGCGCTTGATCGTCCGGCGCCAACCCCAGATCCTGCGCGGCCTGCCGCACGGTTTGTGCCGTGACCTTCGCGCCCTGCTGATGCAGCGCGTACAACGTCGCGACGGCCAGGTGCTCGGCATCGATTTCGAAGTACCGGCGCAGCGCCTTGCGCGTATCGCTCCGGCCGAATCCATCGGTTCCCAGCGCCAACAAGCCGCTCGGTATCCATGGACTGATCTGCTGGCTGACCAGCCGGACGTAATCGCTCACCGCCACACAGGGGCCGTCGAACCGCTGCACGGTCTTCTGCAGATAGCTGACGCGCGGCGGCTCATCCGGATGCCACAGGTTCCAGCGCTCGGCCTCGAGCGTCTTGACCCGCAGCGTTTTATAACTCGTCACGCTCCACACGTCCGCTGCCACGCCGTAGCGTTGCAGCAACAGCTCCTGCGCCTTGAGCGCCTCATTGACGAGGGGGCCGCTTGCCAGGAGATGGGCGCGGTGCTTGCCCTTCTCCGGCGCAGCCTGGAAACGGTACATCCCTTCGCGAATCCCTTCTTCCGCATTCGCCGGCATGGGGGGCATCGGATAAGACTCATTATAGAGCGTGATGTAATAGGACAGCTCCTCTTGATCCTGGTACATGCGCTTCAGACCGTCCTGCAGAATGACCGCAAGCTCGAACATGAAGGCCGGATCGTAGGCAGCTATGGTAGGAAAGGCGCTCGCCAGGAGATGACTGTGCCCATCCTGGTGCTGCAGGCCCTCGCCTTCCAAGGTCGTCCGCCCGGCCGTCGCTCCTAACAGAAAGCCGCGGGCTCTCATGTCGGAGGCGGCCCAGATCAGGTCGCCGACGCGCTGAAACCCGAACATCGAGTAAAAAATGTAGAAGGGGATCGTGTTGAGCGCGTGCGTCGCATAGGCTGACCCAGCGGCGATGAACGACGAGAGCGCGCCCGCTTCGGTGATGCCTTCTTCCAAGATCTGGCCGTTTTTCGCTTCGAAGTAATAGAGCAGCGAACTCTTGTCGACCGGTTCATAGAGCTGGCCGATGTGCGAATAGATCCCATACTGTCGGAAGAGCGCCTCGAGGCCGAACGTCCGGGCTTCATCGGGGATGATCGGCACGAGGTGTTTCCCGAACTCTTTCATGCCGAGCAGGCGTCCCAGCATGCGGGCAAATCCCATCGTGGTGGAGACCGCGCGATCTCCCGAGCCCTCGATGAATTCCTTGAACTGCTCCAGTGCGGGCGTTTGGAGCGACTCGACCTTCACCCGCCGTTCCGGGAGCGGACCGCCCATGGCCTTGCGCCGCTCGACGAGATAGGCGGCCTCCGGACTGCCGGCCGGAGGACGGAAGAACGGCGTGGAGCCGAGCTGCTCGTCCGATACCGGAACGCCGAATCGCGTGCGGAACTCGCGCAGCTCGTGCTCGTTCATCTTTTTTTGCTGATGGGTGATGTTGCGCCCTTCGCCCGCCTCCCCCAAGCCGTAGCCTTTGATCGTTTTGGCCAGGATCACGGTGGGCTGGCCCTTGTGCTCAATCGCAGCCTTGTACGCCGCATAGACTTTGCGCGGGTCATGGCCTCCCCGCAGCATCTTGTGGATCTGCTCGTCGGAATAGGTCTCCACCAACTTCAGCAGGCGCGGATCGGCGCCGAAGAAGTGGGTTCGCGCGAACGCGCCGCCTTCCACCGTGTACTTCTGATACCAGCCGTCCACCACCTCGCCCATCCGCTTCACCAGCAGGCCTTCGTCATCCTGCGCCAGCAACGGATCCCAGTGCCTGCCCCAGATCACCTTGATCACGTTCCAGCCGGCCCCGCGGAAGATGGCTTCCAGTTCCTGAATGATCTTGCCGTTCCCGCGGACCGGGCCGTCCAGGCGCTGGAGATTGCAGTTCACGACCCAGATCAAATTGTCCAGCCGCTCGCGGGAGGCCAGCGTGATTGCGCCGAGACTTTCCGGCTCGTCGGTTTCGCCGTCGCCGACGAAGGCCCATACCCGCTGCGCGCTCGTATCTTTGAGCCCGCGATCGTGCAGATAGCGGTTAAAACGCGCCTGGTAGATCGACATGATCGGGGCGAGCCCCATCGACACGGTGGGAAATTCCCAATAGTCGGGCAAGAGCCACGGATGGGGATAGGAGGACAGGCCTTGTGCACCGCTCACTTCGCGGCGGAAGTGATGCAGGGCCTCTTCCGGCAGGCGGCCTTCGACATAACTGCGTGCATAGACGCCCGGCGCCCCATGGCCTTGGAAATAGACCTGGTCTCCGCCTTGCGGGGCATCTTTGCCATGGAGAAAGTGGTTGAAGGCGACTTCATAGAGGGTCGCCGCCGAGGCGAAGGTGGAAATATGCCCGCCAATGCCCTGATGCTGCTTGTTGGCCTTGACGACCATCGCCATCGCGTTCCAGCGGATGAGGCTCCGGATGCGCCGTTCGATTTCCAGATTACCGGGGTAGGGCGGTTCCTGGGCGGCCGGGATGGTGTTGATGTACGGCGTATTGAGTGGAGCGGAGACCTGGGCGCCGCTCGCGCCGAGCCGGTCTCGGAGACGCTCAAAGAGATAGGTGGCGCGGTCGGCGCCCTTGGCCTTGAAGACGTACTCGAGGGAATCCAGCCACTCGCGGGTTTCTTCAGGATCGGCGTCGGACTGGGGTCGAGGAGTTTCGTCGTCGCTCATGCCACCCTCGGTGTTAGGTCCATCTTACTCAGCGCAGAGGGAGAGCGCAAAACAAAATAAACGGAGCCCAAACGGGTCGGAAGGTGGTGGCCTACTGCTCCCAACGCGCGGGGAAAACTGCATGCGCCTGTCCCTGCTTGGCTCCGCCAACTTGGTCCGTCCCGGACTTCGTCCGAACGGACCTTCAGACATGGCGTCTCGCCATCGCCGGGTTGGGCGGGTGAGAATGGCGACCGCATAGACAGGCCATGCACCCCTCGCAGGTCGCAACTAGTCCACCGCCTTCCTCATAGGTAAGAATTGTTTGTTTTGCGCCGATCCCTTCTTTTCTTCCAAGCTGATCTCACCCCAGGATGCAGACATGGCTCCTTTTGGGAGGGCAAACAGCAAGCCTGCGTACGGCTGCATCGCAGCGCGCAAAAGGATCTGCTCGACGACTGGGACGAACATGGGACGCCGACGGGGAGAAGAGGAACAAGCAAGCTAGGTACGCGATTTTGGATGTTTATTACGTCTGGAGTTCGGCAGCCACGACGGCAGCTTCTTTCGAGACCACCAGTTCTAGCGGGTAGGCCAGTTCACGCCAGGCGTCGATGCCGCCGGCGAGCGGCCGCACACGGGTAATCCCTCTCCGCTTCAGCATCAATGCCATCCGCGCCGCGGTCGCTTCGTTTGGACAGGCACAGAACAGGATGACATCACGGTCTCGGGGAATATCGTGATGGCGTTGCTCGAGCGCTTCGGCGGAGATGCGCAGGGCGCCTGGGATCGTATAGGGGTCGGCCACATGGTCCAACGTGCCCCGCAAATCGACCACCACTGATTGGTGGCCATCGTCCATCAGCTGCTTGAGCTCGCTCGGGCTGATCCGAGCCACTCGAAGCTCTCTCAACAGTCTTTGCCTGTGCAGGTATTTATAGAGCACATAGCCAACCAGCCCCAGGGCGACGATCGCTGTTCCCGTCTCTCCGAATCGCACCGCCTGTTCGGCCACATAGCCGATCTGATCGCTGAACACATAGCCGAGGAACAGGAAGCAAAAGCTCCAAAGGAGCGCGCCGGCGCCATTGAACAGCAAGAATCGTCCGATCGAGATTTTGAAGAGACCGGCCAATGCCGGCGCGAGCGTGCTCAATCCGGGGATGAACTTGGCGAGAATCAGCGCTCGGATTCCATGGATCAGGAAGAAGTTCTCCGTGCGTCTGACACAGGCGTCGGGCTCAAGCGCAATTCTGCACAACAGGGTGAGCGTTTGTCGCCCCCGATGACGCCCGAGCTCAAACCACACCATATCACCGAGCAGGCATGCAGCGACGGAGAGCGCGGTGAGAACGATCAGACTCGCCTGTCCATCGCCTGCGACGGCTCCCGCGGCCAGCAGTAACGGAATGGCCGGAATGGGAACGCCGATCTGCTCTGCGAGGACGGTCAGGAACAGCACGAGCTCGATATGATGGAGGAGAAAGTCCAGCGCCTGTTGCATGCTGTGATCCGTCTGCGCGACGGTGCCCCTAGATCGATGAATGTCGATGCCCAGTCATGCCTTACACACTGCGCACCTGCCGGATCGCGCTCGTGAGTGCGCGTACGTCATCATTGCCATCCTGCCGACGGCCGTTGACAAAAAACGTCGGCGTTCCCGTTACGCCGGATTGACGGCCTGTGGCCACATCGGCCCTGACACGATCGAAATATTTGTGGGTCTTGAGCGCCTCGCCGAAACTCGCCTTATCCAGCTCAAGCCGCCCCGCATAGTCCATCAGATCGCGGTATTCAAGTTCCCCCTGGTGAGCAAACAGCATGACATACATCGACCAAAAATCGCCCTGTGCGGCGGCCGCTTCGGCCGCTTCCGCCGCCTGTATGGCATGGGGATGTTTCTCTGCGAGAGGAAAATGCCGGTACACAAATCGAAGCTCACCGCCGAATTCACGCTGCAAGACCTGAACCGTCTTGACCGCCTCGCGGGAGTAGGGGCATTCAAAATCACCGTATTCCACCAACGTGACTGGAGCGGCAGCGGCTCCTTGCACGTGATCGTGATCGGTAATCACGAGTCCGGTGTCATGACCATGTCGCTCGGCCATCGTCTGTTTTCTACACCTCATCTAAGTAGCGTTCGATCATCTTTTCGGCAATCGTGCCCTCACCGACGCCGGATGCCACTCGCTTGATCGAGCCATGGCGCGCATCGCCGGCCACAAAGACGCCCGGGACGCTTGTTTCGAACAAGTGTGGCGCTCGAGCGAGCGGCCAGCTCGACGGGAGACACCCGTCCCGAAGCAAGTCGGGGCCGGAGACGAGAAACCCATGCTCATCTCGCAGCACGGTTTCACCGAGCCAGTCGGTATGCGGCGACGCGCCGATGAGAATAAACAACGATTGCGCGATCACTGTCCGGCGGTGATTGGTTTTGGCGTCTTGGAGCACCAAGGACTCCAGTCGCGACGTGCCGTGGGCCTCGGCCACTTCCACGCCGGTCTCGACGACGATATTCGCCGTGTGTTTCAGACGTTCGATCAAATAGTGCGACATGGTTTGGGTGAGGGAGTCGCCGCGAACGAGCATCGTTACTTGCCGGGCGTACCGCGCAAAATAGACGGCCGCCTGCCCGGCTGAATTGGCTCCGCCCACGACAAAGACGTCCTCGCCCTTGCACGCGACGGCCTCGGCCATCCCGGCGCCATAGTAGACCCCCGCGCCGGTCAATGGCTGGACTCCAGGGACGTTCAGCGTCCGATAGGACACTCCCGTGGTAATGAGCACCGTTTTTCCGCTGAGTTCGCTGCCATCTGACAGTGTCACGACGCGCGCCGGGCCGGCCACTCGAAGACTGACGGCCTCCTGAGGATTCAAGAGTTCGACGCCGAAGCGTTGCGCTTGTGTCAAGGCACGTCGAGCGAGATCCTGGCCGCTGAGACCAGCCGGAAAGCCCAAATAGTTCTCAATTCTGGAGCTCATGCCGGCCTGTCCACCGGGTGCTTCCCGTTCGATCAACACGGTCTTGAGCCCTTCAGATCCGCCGTAAACGGCAGCGGCCAAGCCGGCCGGCCCAGCGCCGATGACGATGAGATCATAGAACGGCTGTTCGGCCTTCATGCGAAAGCCGACTTTCTCTGCCATTTGCAACGTGGTCGGTTGAATCAGGGACGTGCCGTCTGGAAACACGACCACGGGCAGCTGCCCTTCATCGGCATGCGCAGACTGGAGCAGGGAACGCGTCTCCGCATCTTTCTCAATGTCGAGCCATTGATAGGGCACTTGGTTTCGGCCGAGAAATTCTTTGATCTGATGCGTCTGGCGCGACCAGCGGTGACCCAGCACTCGGATCCCGTGAAACGGCATCTTAAAGGAGGCATGCCAGTCGTCTAAGAGGTCGTCGATGACTGGATACAAGCGCTCTTCAGGCGGGTGCCAGGGCTTCAATAAATAATAGTCCACTTGCGCGCCATTAATAGCGCGGATGGCCGCATCCGTGTCGGCATACGCCGTCAGGAGGGCTCGTTTCGCTTCGGGATAGAGGCCAATGGCGCGCTCTAAAAATTCCACGCCGGTCATCTGGGGCATCCGCTGGTCCGCCAGAAACAGGGCGACCGTCTCGTTGCGCAGCTTGAGCTGTTCCAGCGAAGTAAGCGCCTCTGACCCTGACTCCGCCCTGAGGATCCGGTACTCTCCTCCATACTTGCGGCGGAGATCCCGCTCGACGGCGCGCGAGACTTCCGGATCGTCATCCACCGTGACCAGAAAGGGTTTCATACCGTCTCCTCGGGCGGCTCGTGGGCCACGCCCGACGGCTCCAGTGCTTGGCGCGTCGTCGGCAAGCGGGCAAGGAACACGGTGTGTCCCGGCTGAGATTCAAACTCCAGCTCTCCGTGATGGCGATCACCCACGATGCGATAGCTGATGATCAACCCGAGTCCCGTCCCCTTCCCAACTCCTTTGGTCGTAAAAAACGGCTCGAAGAGGTGAGCGCGAACGTCATCCGGAATGCCCGGTCCGTTATCGTGGATCTCCACGAGCAGTTGGTCATCCTCGCGGCGCGTGCGGATTCGTATCTCTCCCTGGCTGTTCACGGCATCGATCGCGTTATCGATGAGATTCGTCCACACCTGGTTGAGCTCGGTCCCATAGGCGGGAATCGGCGGGAGCGACCGATCATACTCGCGGACCAGCGTGACGCCTTTGAGTTTATGGGACAGCATGGTGAGCGTGCTCTCGAGGCCTTCGTGGACGTCGACCTCCTGCACCGGTGCGCGGCCCTCGTACGAATAGGACTTTACCGCATTGACTAATTCCGCAATGCGCCCGGTGCTGCGCTCCACTTGCTGGGTCAGGTCTTGCAGCGATAGTGTGCCCGTCATCCATCCCAGCACATCGCCGATCGCCTCCTGAGGAAAGGCCTTGCCGATCTTCTCCACCCACTCCCGATCAAGACCGGCATTCACCAGAACGCTGGCGAGTTTCCATGCATCAGTGACGCGATGCTGCTCAAGGCAGCGGACCAGCTCTTCCTCACGGTCGCTCCGTGTCAGCGGATCGAGCGGCATCGGACGGGGACGGGAGGCAAGCTCGCTCTGGATGTGTGCGACCGCCTCGGATTCGGCGGTCGACAACTGCTGCTTATTGAGGCGGCAGGCCAGCGCCGGCAGGCCGCCCGTGACGGTGAGCAAGTCGGCAGCCGCGCGGCGCGCCGCCGCTGCAGGGTTGTTCAGCTCATGAGCAAGTCCGGCCGCCATCGTCCCCAGCGAGACGAGTTTTTCACGTCGCTGTGAAAACCCTTCCAACCCTCGCAGTCGTGCCGCCATTGTCCGTAAAATTTCTTTCGCCGCCGACGGGCACATGCGCATGAGTGACCAGAACTGGTCCTTGGAATACCTCAACAGCCGGCAAGGTGTCCGCGCCTGTCCATCGATGAAGTAGGGCATGTCCAACAGGAGCGGCACTTCCCCAAAGAACTTTCCCGGCGTGTGGACGGCCATCACGACCTTTTGATTCCCGTACGTCTTGCTGACGCGGATCTCTCCTTCGACAATCACGTAAAAATAGATGGCGGGATCGCCTTCTCTCGCGATGATCTCGCCGGCGGCCACGGTGATCTCCTCGCCCTGTTCCAGGCAGCTGCTCTCTTCAGACGAGAGGCCGGCGAACAAGGGAAGTTTTTGTAATTCATCTGGATTCATATGTGCCGCATCCCAGAGAGCCTTTACACTGTCCTCCCAACGATCAGGCGTTTGCAATAGTGCGGTCTCGGTGCTGATGGCTCCGACGCCGTCTCATGTATTGGGCAGCCGGCCTCCAGTGCTTCTCGTGTTGCTTGATCGAAAGATACACAAACCAGAACATCCCGAAAATCCCCCCTGCGAGAATCCAGGTAAACAGTGGCCATCTCATGGCGTCCTCCTCATCGTTGTCCGATCCCATGTTCTCTCCACAGAGTATGGCAACGATCGTTCCTTCATCGGCAAATTCCAGCCAAAGGGGAAAACCATCATGGAACGCGGATTTAGCAAAAACATCCGCAGCCCTTGTCAGGGTCAGACCACGCAACATCTGCCGGCCCTTCGGCAGCGCGCCGACAGTTCGACAGTGCGCATGTTGTGGTGGACTGTCAAAATTGACAGGGGCAGTTGCCTCGTACGTTGTGCAATACTTGATTATTCCGTGACTGGAGGCGGCCCATCGTGGAAGACGCCAAAAAGTCCAGCCATCCTACCCCCGCAAACCTCGTGACTATAATGATTCCATGACTCAAGGAGGCCGAAATGCCGCAAATGATCGCAGTGCAAATTCGCTCACCAGGGGGGCCATTCGAAGCGATCAAGCGAGAGATCCCAGTGGCCGGGCAAAGCCAGATCCGCATCAAAGTGCAAGCGTGTGGGATCTGTCATAGCGATGTGTTTGTGAAAGAGGGCCATTGGCCCGGCCTGCAATATCCGCGTGTCACGGGCCACGAGGTCGCCGGAGTGGTCGACGAGGTAGGCGCGGGCGTCTCAGTATGGAAGAAGGGGCAACGGGTGGGCGTGGGTTGGCATGGCGGCCATTGTGGTCAGTGCGAATCCTGTCGTCGTGGCGATTTCATGGGTTGCCGATATTTCCAAGTGACCGGATTCCAGGAAGACGGCGGGTATGCCCAGTACATGATCGCAAGGCAGGAAGCGGTGGCGGCGATTCCAGACCTGCTCTCTCCAGCAGAAGCCGCACCGCTCTTGTGTGCCGGGGTCACGACGTTCAATAGCTTGCGCCGCAGTGGAGCACGGGCGGGCGATCTGGTGGCCGTGCAGGGTCTGGGCGGACTCGGCCATCTCGGCATTCAGTTCGCCAGCAAAATGGGATTTCACACGGTGGCCATCGGTCGAGGTCAGGACAAAGAGCCCCTCGCGCTGAAGCTTGGGGCCGTCCGATATCTCGACAGCAGTGCCGTGGACGTCGCGAAAGAACTCACGAGTCTTGGCGGTGCATCCGTCATTCTGGCGACCGCTCCGGACAGTAAGGCCATGTCGGCCCTCATTGACGGGCTTGGGGTTGGAGGGCAATTGCTCGTGGTCGGAGCCTCAGCCGATCCCATTAACGTGACCCCCGTTCAACTCATCATGGCGCGCCGTGCGATTCGAGGGTGGCCCTCAGGTACTGCCCGGGATTCCGAAGACACGTTGAACTTTTGCGCCCTCACAGGGATTCGTCCCATGGTGGAGACGGTGCCGCTCGAACAAGCCGCGAAAGGCTACGAGCAGATGCTGAGCGGCAAGGCGCGGTTTCGCATGGTGCTCACGATGCACTAACGCGACACCGTGTCCGGTCACACAGAGGAGTGCGCCACATGACGATGTTCACAGGCAAATTCCCATCTGGGTGAGCACGCTGGCTCATGAGTGAGAAGCGCCCATGAAGCGACAGGAGAAGACGGTCCTACCTGAGATCGCGTGTGCCCTCACGATGGGGGCCGCGCTGTTCCTGCTGAGCTGTAAAGGAGAAGTCCAGTCCTCGCCTTCCCCTCAGGTGCCGGAAATCGGGGTACTGACGGTGACACCGACCTCAGTCCCCGACGAGCCGGAGTTCATCGGTCAAGCTGAAGCGTCCCGAATCGTGGAAATTCGATCGCAGGTGACGGGCATCATCCAAGAGCGGTATTTCCAGGAAGGGAGAGAGATCAAGAAGGGCGATCGGCTCTATCGGATCGATGAGGTGCCCTTCCGCGCAGCGGCGGCCAGTGCCACGGGCCGAGTGTCCCAGTCTGAGGCGCGCCTCGTGCAGGCCAGGCAAAACCTGGCGCGCGTGAAGCCGCTCCTGGCAGAGCACGCCGTCAGTCAAAAGGACTACGACGATGCGGTGGCGGAAGAACTGTCGGCGAAGGCAGCCCTGGACACGGCCAAGGGAGAGTTGATCAAAGCCAAGTTTGATCTCAACAATACGGTCATCGTGGCGCCGATTACGGGATTGGTCGAGCGAACACGTGTCTATGAAGGCCGCTTGGTCTCCGCACAGACCGATTTGCTCACGATCATCCACCAGATTGATCCGATGTATGTCGTCGTCAATGCGCCGGAAGCGTTTTTGATCAAGCGGCGGGA
>Ga0207706_10000114_pt1 | contig 86582 bp, 82 predicted proteins | sample KBSC53metaG_FD_184318 | JGI IMG/M metagenome (GOLD analysis project Ga0207706, IMG submission 184318) | Corn rhizosphere microbial communities from Kellogg Biological Station, Michigan, USA - KBS C5-3 metaG (SPAdes) (version 2) | ecosystem: Host-associated > Plants > Roots > Rhizosphere > Soil ...
CGCGCACGCCGCGATAGCGCCACTCGGTTGGCTGGTATTCGTCGAGCGACCCGCCGCCGACGCCTACGCGGCTCTGCGCGAGCCGATCGTGCGCAGCATCGTGATTTTCGTGCTGGGGCTCGCCCTCGCGTTGCTCGCCAGCGGATTTCTCGCGCGCCGCATGGTCGCGCCGATCCGCACGCTCCAGGCTGGCGCGGCGCGCATCGGCGCCGGCGAGCTCGACCATCGTGTCGTCGTCGGGACCGGCGACGAGCTGGAGGCGCTCGGCGACGAGCTCAACCGCTCGGCGGCCGAGCTCGCGGCTGCGCGTACGACGCTCGAGCAGAAAGTGGAGGCACGCACACGCGAGCTGGCGCGCTCGCTCGAGGAGCTGCACGCGCTCGGCGAGGTTGCCCACGCCGTAAGCTCGAGCCTCGATCTCGACACCGTTCTCGATACGATCGTCGCGCGCGCCGTGCATCTCGCGGGTGCGAGCGGCGGCGTCCTCTATGAATACGAGCACGCCACCGAGCGCTTCAGCCGCATCCGTGGCGCCTGCAACGTCGAGGACGACCTTCTGCAGGTGCTGCGCGCGCACCCGTTGCGTCTCGGCGAGGGCGCGGCGGGGCAGGCGGCGGCGTTGCGCGCGCCGGTTCAGGTCGCCGACGTCCTCGCCGAAGGCAGCTACGGCGTTACGCGGGTGCGCGTGATCTTCGAGCGGCGCGGGTATCGCTCGCTGCTGGCCGTGCCGCTGCAGTTCGAGAATGACGTCGTGGGCGTGCTGGCGATCTGGCGGCGCGAGCGTGGAGTGCTGGCCCCGCAGGTGGTCAACCTGGTGCAGACGCTCGCCACGCAATCGGTGCTCGCGATCCAGAACGCGCGGCTGTTCCACGAGATCGCCGACAAGAGCCGGCAGCTCGAAGCCGCGAGCCGCCACAAGAGCGAGTTCCTCGCCAACATGTCGCACGAGCTTCGCACGCCGCTGAATGCAGTGATCGGGTTTTCCGAGGTGCTTGGCGAGGGCATGTTCGGCGAGCTCAATGCGAAGCAGGCCGAATACGTCCGCGACATCATGGACTCCGGCCGGCATCTGCTGGCCCTCATCAACGACATCCTCGACCTGTCCAAGGTGGAGGCTGGGCGGATGGAGCTCGAGCTCTCCGAGTTCGATCTGCGCAGCGTCATCGACAGCGCACTGCTCCTGCTGCGGGAGCGGGCGAGCCGCAAGGACATCGAGCTTGCACGCGGCGTCGACGATTCCATCGGCGTCGTTCGTGCCGACGAGCGCAAGATCAAGCAGGTGCTGTTGAACCTTCTCTCCAATGCGCTCAAGTTCACGCCCGAAGGCGGACGCGTCGCCGTTCGCGCGGCCATTCGGGATGGAATGGTCGAGGTGGCGGTGAGCGACACGGGCGTCGGCATCGCGAAGGAGGAGCAGGAGGCCGTGTTCGAGGAATTCCGGCAGGTGGGCGCGCACGAGAAGCGGGTCGAGGGCACCGGGCTCGGACTCGCCCTCGCGCGAAAATTCATCGAGCTCCACGGCGGACGCATCGGCGTCGAAAGCGAGCCGGGCGCCGGCTCGACGTTCACGTTCACGATTCCGGTGACGCCGCGCGCGCCTTGATGCCGCCTTCGGCACGCGGCTGCCGGATCTGCGCGAGCGTGCACTGGCGCGGCGACTTGTCCGGACGCCAGCGCACGAACGCCGTGCCGTGGCGAAAGCGGCCGCCGCTGACGTGGTCGTAACGAACCTCGGCGACGAGCTTTGGCCGCAGCGGCTCCCATTCGCCGCTGCGCTCGGTGCTCCAGCGGCTCGGCCCGCCCGGTGCGCGGCCGGTGAAGCCGGGAGCGGCGACGAGTTGCTCGAGCTTCGTCGTCAGCGCTTCGCGTTGCTCGCGCGGAATGTTGGAGGTGAAGCCGACGTGATGCAGCAGCCCGTCGTCGTCGTACAGCCCGAGCAGCAGCGAGCCGACGGTGCGCGACTTCGCGCCGTAGCGGAAGCCCCCGACAACGCAATCGGCGGTCCGGACCGGCTTGTATTTCTGCATGCCGGTGCGATCGCCGCTGCGATAGGAGACATCGATGCGCTTCGCGACGACACCGTCGATGCGGTCGCCCAATGACGCGAGCCAGCGATCGACGTCCGTTCGCGATCGCGTCGCCGGCGACAGGCGAAACGCCGGCGCCTTCGCGAATGCGCGCGCGGCGAAGCGTTCGAGCGCGTCACGCCGTTCCGTGAGCGGTAGATCGACGAGCGACCGGCCGTTCGCGTCCACGAGCAGGTCGAACGCGACGTAGCGCGCCGGGTGCTCGCGCGCGAGCTTCTGCACGCGGCTCGCCGCCGGGTGGATGCGCATGAGCAGAAGATCGAACGAGACCGCATCGCCTTCGGGGATCACGAGCTCGCCGTCCAGCACGAAGCGCTTCGCCGGCAGCGCGGCGACCGCGGCGACGATCTCGGGAAAATAGCGCTCGAACGGCTGGCCGCTCTTCGAGCGCAGATGCACGTCGTCCCCATCGCGGAACGCGAGGCAGCGGAACCCATCCCACTTGGGCTCGTATTGCCACGCGCCGCCTTCCGGCAAAGAGGCGACGGATTTCGCCTCCATCGGCGCGTAGTCGAGAGGGATCGGGAGCGTCATTCGATGCGGCGCTTGCGCGCATGCACGTGGTGCCGCGCGAGGGAAGGGTAACATTCGACGATCGACGCGAAAGGAGGGTGCAATGCACGCAGCAGCCAACTACATCGCCGGCGAATGGCTCGAATCGTCGCAGGCCGCCGAGAATGTCAATCCGTCGAACACCGCCGACGTTATCGGCCTGTTCTCGCGTGCGGACGCGCAAGCCACCGAGCGCGCGATCGCCGCGGCCAAGCAAGCGTTCCCCTCGTGGTCGCGCGGTTCGATCCAGCAGCGGCACGACATCCTGAAGCGCGTCGGCGACGAGATCCTCGCGCGCAAGGACGAGCTCGGCCGGTTGCTGGCGCGCGAGGAGGGCAAGACGCTGGCCGAAGGTGTCGGCGAGACGGTGCGCGCAGGGCAGATCTTCCTGTTCTTCGCCGGCGAGTGCGTGCGGCTCGCGGGGGAGAAGATCGCGTCGGTGCGGCCGGGCATCGACATCGAGGTCACGCGCGAGCCGGTTGGCGTCGTCGGGCTGATCACGCCGTGGAACTTTCCGATCGCGATCCCCGCGTGGAAGATAGCGCCGGCGCTCGCTTACGGCAATTGCGTCGTGTTCAAGCCCGCCGATCTCGTTCCCGGGACCGCGCACGCGCTGTCGCAGATCATCGCCGGCGCCGGGATTCCGCCGGGCGTGTTCAACCTCGTCATGGGACGCGGTTCCGTCGTCGGCGAGACGCTGATCCGGCATCCCGACGTCGCCGCCATTTCCTTCACGGGGTCGGTTGCGACCGGCCAGGGCATCGCCGCGGCGTGCGCCGCGGGCATGAAGAAGTTCCAGCTCGAGATGGGCGGGAAGAATCCACTCGTCGTGCTCGACGACGCGGATCTCGGCATTGCGGTCGAATGCGCCGCCAACGGCGCCTTCTTTGCGACCGGCCAGCGCTGCACGGCGTCGTCGCGCCTCGTCGTCACCGAAGGCATCCACGACCGCTTCGTCGGCGCGCTCACCGAGCGGATGAAGTCGCTCGTCATCGACGACGCGCTGAAAAGCGGTACGCACATCGGCCCCGCCGTCGACGAGAGCCAGCTCGAGCAGGACCTGCGCTACATCGACCTCGGCAAGGCCGAGGGCGCGCGGCTCATGGCCGGCGGCGAGCGGCTGACGCGCGGATCGCCGGGATTCTACGTCGCGCCGACGCTCTTCACCGACGCGCGCAACGACATGCGGATTTCCCGCGAGGAGATCTTCGGCCCGGTGGCGGCGGTCATTCGCGCGAAAGGCTACGACGAAGCGCTCGCGATCGCCAACGACACGCCGTTCGGGCTCGTTTCGGGCATCTGCACGACGAGTCTCAAGCACGCGACGCATTTCAAACGCAACGCGGAGGCCGGCATGGTGATGGTCAACCTGCCGACGGCCGGCGTCGATTATCACGTGCCCTTCGGCGGCCGGAAGGGATCGAGCTACGGTCCGCGCGAGCAGGGACGTTACGCCGCGGAGTTCTACACGACGGTCAAGACATCGTACACGCTCGCGTGACGCCGGCGGTCGACGGCTCCGCGATGTCCACCGGCCGGCAGGATCCCGGCGCTTATCGGGTCCTGTTCGCGAGCACGTTCGCATTCATGGTGTGCTTTGCGGTGTGGATGATGTTCGGCGTGATCGGGATTCCGATCAGGGAAACGCTGAATCTCAACAACACCGAGTTCGGCCTGCTGACGGCGACGCCGGTGCTCCTCGGTGCCGTGATGCGCCTGCCGCTCGGCATCTGGACGGATCGCTTCGGTGGCCGCATCGTGATGACCGTGCTGCTGCTGGCGGCCGCGGTGCCGGTGTACGCGGCGGGCTATCTCACCGAGTACTGGCAGTTCCTGGCGGTTGGCTTCGTCCTTGGCATCGTCGGCGCATCGTTTGCCGTCGGCACGCCGTACTGCGCCCGCTTCTTCCCGCCCGAGCGGCGCGGATTCGCGATGGGCTTCTTTGGCGCCGGCACGATGGGTGCGGCGCTCAACATGTTCGTTGCGCCGCGGCTGATCGAAGCTTACGGATGGGAGATGGTGCCGAAGGTGTACGCGGTCGTGCTGGTCGCCACCGCGGCGATGTTCTGGCTGGTCAGCACGCCCGACCCCGGCGCCGGCGGCACGCGCAGCCCGACGCTCGCGCAGCAGCTCGCGGTGCTGAAGGACTGGCGCGTGTGGAAGCTGTGCCAGTACTACTCGCTCACCTTCGGCGGCTTCACCGCGCTGTCGCTGTGGATGACGGAGTACTACGTCCAGGAGTACGGCGCGAGCGTCAAGACGGCGGGCCTGCTCGCGATTGCGTTCGCCTTGCCGGCGGGCGTGCTTCGCGCGGCCGGCGGCTGGCTCTCCGACCGCGTCGGTGCGCACAGCGTCACGTGGTGGGTGCTGTGGGCCGCGTGGATCACGCTGTTCCTGATCTCGTATCCACAAACGATACTGTCGGTGAAGACCATCGACGGCCCGGCCAGCTTTCACCTGGGTTGGAGCGTCGTGCCGTTCACGCTGTTGCTGTTCGCGCTCGGGGTCGCGCTGGCGTTCGGCATGGCGTCCACGTTCAAGTACGTCGGCGACGAGTTTCCGAACAATCTCGGCGTGGTCAGCGGCATCGTTGGCCTGGTGGGCGGCCTCGGCGGCTTCCTGCTTCCGATCCTATGGGGTATGGTGCTCGATGTGACGCGTATTCGCTCGAGCTGCTTCATGCTGCTGTACGGTATCGTCTGGGTGTCGCTGATCCTGATCTACGTCACCGAGGTGCGCAAGGTTCGCCTGGTCGAGCACGTCGCGTGAGACGCCTGACCGCTCCGGGCACGAACGCCGGAGCGCGCCGCGTGAAGGTCGTGCAGCTTGTCGCCGGCCCCCCTCGCTGAAAGCCCGCCATCATGAGTCACTTCCTCGACCGCCTGATGTTCCTCACGCAGCACCGCGAGCCGTTCGCCGGTGGCCACGGTGAAACGCGCATGGAGGATCGCAAGTGGGAGGAGGGCTACCGCCTGCGCTGGCAGCACGACAAGATCGTGCGCTCGACGCACGGCGTGAACTGCACCGGCGGTTGCAGCTGGAAGATCTACGTCAAGGGCGGCGTGGTCACCTGGGAAACGCAGCAGACCGATTATCCGCGCACGCGTCCGGGAATGCCGAACCACGAGCCGCGCGGCTGTTCGCGCGGCGCGTCGTACAGCTGGTACCTGTACAGCGCCAATCGGCTCAAGCACCCGATGGTCCGCGGCCGCCTGATCCGCCTGTGGCGCGAGGCGCGCAGGACGCTCGAGCCGGTGGAGGCCTGGGCTTCGATCGTCGAGGATCCGGCGAAGGCGAAGGATTACAAATCGATCCGCGGGCGCGGGGGCTTCGTGCGCGCGAGCTGGGACGAGGCGGCCGAGATCGTCGCCGCGGCGAATGTCTACACGATCGTGAAGTACGGTCCTGACCGCGTCTGCGGGTTTTCGCCGATCCCGGCGATGTCGATGGTGTCGCACGCGTCGGGTGCGCGCTACCTGTCGCTGATCGGTGGCAGCCTGTTGTCGTTCTACGATTGGTATTGCGACCTGCCGCCCTCGTCGCCGCAGGTGTGGGGCGAGCAGACCGACGTGCCGGAATCGGCCGACTGGTACAACTCGCAATTCATCATCGCGTGGGGCTCGAACGTGCCCCAGACGCGCACGCCGGACGCGCATTTCTTCGTCGAGGCGCGTTACAACGGCACGCGGATCGTCTCCATTACGCCGGACTACGCCGAGGTCGCCAAGTTCGGCGACCTGTGGCTGCATCCGAAGCAAGGCACCGATGCCGCGCTCGGCATGGCGCTCGGCCACGTGATCCTGAAGGAGTTTCACGTCGACCGGACGGTGCCGTACTTCGAGGACTACGGCCGGCGCTACACCGATCTTCCGCTGCTGGTGCGGCTCGAACAGCGCGGCGACCGCTACGTGCCCGATCGCTACGTGCGGGCATCGGACTTCGCCGGCGCGCTCGGTCACACGAACAGCGCCGAATGGAAGACCGTCGGCATCGACGAGACCGACGGCGGGCCGGTGGCGCCGCAAGGATCGATAGGACACCGCTGGGGACCGCGGATCGACGCCGATCTCGGCAAATGGAACCTCGAGCAGAAGGACGGGCCGACGGGACGCGACGTGCGGCTCGCGCTGTCGCTCCTCGAGCGGCGCGACGACGTCGTGCCGGTCGCTTTCCCGTATTTCGGCGGCACGCTGCACGAGCATTTTCCGGCCAACGACCAGGGCGGCGACGTGCTCGTGCGCAACGTGCCGGTGAGGCGCATCGCCACCATCGACGGCGACGTCCTCGTGGCCACGGTATTCGATCTGCTGTGCGCCAACTACGGCGTCGACCGGGGTCTCGGCGACGGCTGCGCGAAGTCCTACGACGACGACGTCCCGTACACGCCGCGCTGGCAGCAGGGGATCACCGGCGTCGAGGCGGAGCTCGCGATCCAGGTTGCGCGCGAATTCGCGCAGACCGCCGAGAAGACCGGCGGCCGCTCGCAGATCATCATCGGCGCTGGCATGAATCACTGGTATCACCAGGACATGAACTACCGCGCCGTCATCAACATGGCGATGCTGTGCGGCTGCGTCGGCGTGTCCGGCGGCGGCTGGGCGCACTACGTCGGACAGGAAAAGCTGCGGCCGCAGACGGGCTGGCAGGTGCTCGCGTTCGCGACCGACTGGGTGCGCCCGCCGCGGCACATGAACGGCACGTCGTTCTTCTATGCGCATTCCAACCAGTGGCGCTACGAGAAGATCGACGTGCGCGGCCTGCTCTCGCCGCTCGCCGATCCTGCGCGCTACACCGGCTCGATGATCGACTTCAACGTGCGCGCGGAGCGGATGGGCTGGCTGCCGTCCGCACCGCAGCTCGCGGCGAACCCGCTGCAGGTCGCGAAGGACGCGGCGAGCGCGGGCTTGGAGCCCCGGGATTACGTCGTGAAGGGCCTGAAGGACGGCAGCCTCAGGCTGGCCTGCGAAGACCCGGACAATCCAATCAACTTTCCGCGCAATCTCTTTCTGTGGCGCTCGAACCTGCTGGGCTCGTCGGGAAAAGGACACGAATATTTCCTGCGGCATTTCATGGGCGCGCAGCACAGCGTGCTCGGCCCCGACCTGGGCGAGAGCGGCGCCGCGAAGCCCGAAGAGGTCGCGTGGCGCGACGAGCCGCCCGAAGGCAAGCTCGACCTGCTGACCGTGCTGGATTTCCGGATGTCGACGACCTGCCTGTACGCGGACGTCGTGCTGCCCACGGCGACCTGGTACGAGAAGAACGATCTCAACACCACCGATATGCACCCGTTCGTCCACCCGCTGTCGGCGGCGGTGGATCCCGCATGGGAGGCCCGCAGCGACTGGGAGATCTACAAGACGATCGCCAGGAAGTTCTCGACGCTCGCCGCAGGCCATCTCGGTGTCGAACGCGACGTCGTGCTGCAGCCGATCCTGCACGACACCCCCGGCGAGATCGCGCAGGCGCTCGACGTCGCGGACTGGAAGCGCGGCGAGTGCGAACTCGTTCCCGGCAGGACCGCGCCCAATGTCGTCGTCGTCGAGCGCGATTATCCGAACACGTACCGGCGCTTCACTTCGCTGGGGCCGCTGGTGCAGCAGCATGGCAACGGCGGCAAGGGCATCAACTGGCCGATGAAGGACACCGTCGACGGGCTGGGCGAGCTGAATGATCTCGTCGACGACGACGGCCCGACGCGCGGGCTGCCCCGGATCGACACCGACATCGACGCCGCGGAGACGATCCTCTACCTGGCGCCGGAGACCAACGGCCAGGTCGCGGTGGAGGCCTGGGCAGCGCTCTCGAAGCAGACCGGGCGTTCGCACCGGCACCTGGCCGAGGCGCGCGAGGACGAGAAGATCCGCTATCGCGACATCCAGGCGCAGCCGCGCAAGATCATCACGTCGCCCACCTGGTCCGGCATCGAGAGCGAGCACGTCAGCTACACGTCGAGCTACACGAACGTCCACGAGCTGATCCCCTGGCGGACGCTGACCGGGCGCCAGCAGTTCTACCAGGATCACCGGTGGATGCGCGATTTCGGCGAGGCGCTGTGTGTCTACAAGCCGCCGATCGACACGCGCAGCGTGGCGGCCGTGCGCGACCGCAAGGCGAACGGCCACGCGGAGATCGTCCTCAACTTCATCACGCCGCACCAGAAGTGGGGCATCCACTCGACGTACACCGACAACCTGATCATGCTGACGCTGTCGCGCGGCGGCCCGATCGTCTGGATCTCGGAGACCGACGCGCAGAAGGCCGGCATCGTCGACAACGACTGGATCGAGCTCTACAACGCCAACGGTGCGCTCACCGCGCGGGCGGTGGTGAGCCAGCGCGTGCAGGCGGGCATGTGCATGATGTACCACGCGCAGGAGAAGATCGTGAACGTGCCGGGGTCGGAGATCACCGGGCACCGCGGCGGCATCCACAACTCGGTCACGCGCACGGTGCTGAAGCCCACGCACATGATTGGCGGCTACGTGCAGCTCGCCTACGGATTCAACTATTACGGAACCGTCGGCTCCAACCGCGACGAGTTCGTGATCGTGCGCAAGATGGACAAGGTCGACTGGATGGATTCACCACTGCCGGCGACCGGAGGAGCGACCGCATGAAGATCAGGGCACAGATCGCGATGGTGCTGAACCTCGACAAGTGCATCGGGTGTCACACCTGCTCGGTCACTTGCAAGAACGTGTGGACCTCGCGCGTCGGCATGGAGTACGCGTGGTTCAACAACGTCGAAACCAAGCCCGGCATCGGTTATCCGAAGGACTGGGAGAACCAGGAGCGGTGGAAGGGCGGCTGGGAGCGGAAGGCCGGTGGCGGCATCAAGCTCAGGCAGGGAAGCAGGCTCGGCGTGCTGCTCAAGATCTTTTCCAATCCGCATCTGCCCGAGATCGATGATTACTACGAGCCGTTCACCTACGACTACGAGTTCCTCCAGACGGCGCCCGAGATGCCGACGCCCCCAGCGGCGCGCCCGATCTCGATAATCAGCCGCCAGCGGATGCAGAAGATCGAATGGGGGCCGAACTGGGAGGAGATTCTCGGCGGCGAATTCGCGAAGCGCTCGCAGGATTACAACTTCGCCGACATGCAGAAGGACATCTACGGCGAGTTCGAGAACACGTTCATGATGTACCTGCCGCGGCTGTGCGAGCACTGCCTCAATCCATCCTGCGTCGCATCGTGTCCGTCGGGATCGATCTACAAGCGCGAGGAGGACGGCATCGTCCTGATCGACCAGGACAAGTGCCGCGGCTGGCGGATGTGCGTGTCGGGCTGTCCGTACAAGAAGATCTACTACAACTGGAACACCGGCAAGGCCGAGAAGTGCATCTTCTGCTATCCGCGCATCGAGGCGGGCCAGCCGACCGTCTGCTCCGAGACCTGCGTCGGCCGCATCCGCTACCTCGGCGTGCTGCTGTACGACGCCGACGGCATCGAGCGCGCGGCGGCGGTCGACGATCCGCAGGATCTCTACCAGGCGCAGCTCGATATCTTCCTCGATCCGCACGATCCCGCGGTGCAGGCGCAGGCGCATGCCGACGGCGTACCGGACAACTGGCTCGAGGCGGCGCGCCACTCGCCGGCGTACAAGATGGCGATCGACTGGAAGATCGCGTTTCCCCTGCATCCGGAGTACCGGACGCTGCCGATGGTGTGGTACGTGCCACCGCTGTCGCCGATCACGTCGCGCGCGAACGCCGGCCAGGTCGAGGATGCGAACGGCATTCCCGACGTGCGCGGCCTGCGCATTCCCGTCCGTTACCTGGCCAACCTGCTGACTGCCGGCAAGGAGGAGCCCGTGGTGCTCGCACTCGAACGCATGCTGGCGATGCGCGCTTTCTACCGCGAGCGGCAGCTCGAGCAGCGCGACAACACGGCGCTGCTCGATCGCGTCGGCATGAGCGCGCGCGAAGTCGAGGAGATGCACCGGTACCTCGCGATCGCCGACTACGAGGACCGCTTCGTGATCCCGACGACGCACCGCGAGTACGCGGAGACCGCCTACTACCTGCGCGGCGAATGCGGCTTCAGCTTCGGCAACGGCTGCTCGGACGGCGAGAGCTCGGCGAGCCTGTTCGGCGGCAAGATGGGCGGCAAGCGCACGTTCCCGATTCGCGTGCGCGGCGAGGATGGCCACGAGAAGGTCGCGGATTTCTGACCGGATGCCGACACCCATGGACAATCCGCTCATCCTGCGTGCGCTGGGTGCGCTGCTCACCTATCCGCGGGCCGATCTGATTGACGCGCTGCCCGAAGTCGGCGATGTCATCCGGAGCTCGCGCACGCTGCCGGGCCCCGAGCGCGAACGGCTGACGGCACTGATCGCGACGATGCGCGCCGCTGATCCGCTCGATCTCGAGCAGGCCTACGTCGAGCTGTTCGACCGCGGCCGGGCGACTTCGCTCAATCTGTTCGAGCACGTCCACGGCGAGTCGCGCGACCGCGGGCAGGCGATGGTCGATCTGCTGGACGTGTATGGAAAGGCAGGCTTTCGCCTCGCGACGAACGAGCTGCCCGACTTCCTGCCGGTCGTGCTCGAGTACCTGTCGTGCCGGACGCAGGACGAGATGCACCGGATGCTCGGCGATTGCGCGCACATCCTGCGCAACGTCGGCGAATCGCTGGTGCAGCGCGGCAGCGGCTACGCGGCGGTGCTCTCCGCAGTGCTCGCGGTGGCGCGCGAGCCCGGTCTCGACTGGAGCAAACGCCACGAGGCGCCTCCGCCCGAGCGGCCCGTCGACCTGGACTGGGCCGAGACGCCGGCGTTCGCGCCGCCCGATACGGGGAAGGGCCCGGGCGCCCCCGAAGTCGCCGTGATGGAATTCGTGCCGCGCCGCGCCGGTGCGAAAGCCCGCGACGCAACGCGTGGAGGCACGCCGTGACGACCGGTTCCTCTCTGCACCAGTTCGTGTTCGGCATCTATCCGTACATCGCGCTGACGGTGTTCTTCGTCGGCAGCCTGATCCGCTTCGACCGCGACCAGTACACGTGGAAGAGCGATTCGTCGCAGCTCTTGCGGCGGGGCGAATTGCGCTGGGGCTCGAACCTGTTCCATTTCGGCGTGCTGGTCGTGTTCTTCGGGCACCTGTTCGGATTCCTCATTCCGCATGCGATCGCCGACCTGGTGATGACGCCGACGCAGCATGCGCTGGGGGCGATGATCGGCGGCGGTGTCGCCGGCGTGTGTGCGCTCGTCGGATTGACGCTGCTGATCCATCGCCGCGTGGCGGATCCGCGCATTAACGCCAACACGCGCCCGTGGGATATCGGGATCATGTCGCTCCTGTGGGTGCAACTCGTGCTGGGGCTGTGGACGATCTATTTCTCGGCGCAGCACCTCGATGGGGCGATGTTCCTGCAACTGGTGACCTACGTGCAGGGCATCGTCGCCTTCCGCGGCGGGAACGCCGACCTGCTGCTCGGCGTGCCCTGGGTCTACCGCGCGCACATTGCGCTCGGCCTCACGATCTTCCTGGTCTTTCCGTTCACGCGTCTTGCGCACATCTGGAGCGGCTTCGCGACGGTCGCCTACCTGTTCCGGCCGGCACAGCTCGTGCGCACTCGGCGTACCCCCGGTCGGCAGAACGAGGGCCGTCGTGGCCCCGCCGGCAGCATCTGACGGAGCAATGGAGATCTCGGTCAACGGCATCGCCGTCGATGCGGCCGGCTTCCCTGGTCCGGAGGCCGCCGCGGTCCGCGAGTTGCTGCGCCAGCGCGCGCTCGCGACGGGACTCGTGGCCGATGGCTCCGACGCCGGAGAAGTCGACCTGGCGATCGAGCGGCTGCTCGAGCGGGAGGTGAAAACGCCGGAACCCACCGACGAGGAATGCCGGCGGCATTACGACGCGCATCCGGAACGCTTCGTCAGCGGCGAGCTCGTCGCCGCGCGGCACATCCTGTTTCAGGTGACGCAGCGCACGCCGGTTGTCGCGTTGCGCGCCAAGGCCGAGATGACGCTGGTGGAGTTGCTGAAAGCGCCGGAGCGGTTCGAGGCGCTCGCGCGTGAGTTGTCGAATTGCCCGTCGGCGCAGCACGGCGGCAACCTCGGCCAGCTGCAGCGAGGCGAGACGGTGCCCGAGTTCGAGAAGGCGCTGTTCGACGGCACGTGGACAGGCATCCACGGGCAGCTTGTCCGGACGCGCTTCGGATTCCACATCGTTGCGGTCGACCGGCGCGCGCCGGGGCAGCGCATTCCGTTCGAGCCGGTGCGCGGCCAGATCGCGCAGCGGTTGCGCGATGCCGTTGTCGAGCGCGCGCTCGCGCAGTATGTCAGCGTGCTCGCCGGTGAGGCCGACGTGCGCGGCGTGGAGCTCGCGTCCGCGGCGACGCCGCTCGTGCAGTAGCGGTCACGGTCCCGCTCGCTCGCGCAGGTCCTCTGGCGGCGTGACGCACATGGACATTCTCGATCGAAGCCGCGCCAGGATCCGTGGTCGCGGCCTTGCGGTGGTCTTTCCCGAGGGCGGCGACGAGCGGATCGTCGCGGCGGCTTCCCGGTTGCGCGACGAGGGCCTCGCGCGGCCGATCGTGCTCGATGCCGGCACTGCCGCGGATTCGAAACTCGACGTCTATGCGGCGCTGTATCTGCAGGGACGGCCCGACACGAATCCGAAGATCGCGCGCAGGCTCGCGGAAAAGCCGCTGTTTCGCGCCGGGCTGATGGTCAAGGCGGGCGATGCGGACGCGATGGTGGCCGGGGTTGCCAATCCGACGTCGCGCGTGATCGAGGCGGGCATGATGACCGTCGGACCCGCCCCGGGCATCGCGACGCCGTCGAGCTTCTTCCTGATGCTGCTGCGCGGGCGCATGCTGCTCTATGCGGATTGCGCGGTCAACGCGGATCCCGATCCGGGTCAGCTCGCCGATATCGCGATCGCGTCCGCGACCAGCTATCGGCAGTTGATCGGCGAGGATCCGCGGGTCGCGCTGCTGTCGTTCTCGACGAAGGGCAGTGCGAAGCATCCCCGCATCGACAAGGTCACCTCGGCGCTCGCCATTGCGCGCGAGCGCGCGCCCAACCTCGCGATCGATGGCGAGCTGCAGGCCGATGCCGCGCTCGTGCCCGCGGTGGCGGCGAAAAAGCTGAAGGGCGCGAGTGACGTGGCGGGGCGCGCCAACGTGCTCGTGTTTCCCGATCTCGACGCCGGCAACATCGGCTACAAGCTGACGCAGTATCTCGCCGGTGCCCAGGCGATCGGCCCGATCCTGCAGGGTTTCGCACGTCCGGTGAGCGATTTATCGCGCGGCGCGAGCGTCGACGACATCGTCGCGACGACCGCGATCCTGCTCGCGATGACGGTGTCGGAGGTGTAACCCCCGGTGTCGGAGGTGCAACCCCCGGTGTCGAGGGTTGCACCTCCGACACCCCCGGGTTGCACCTCCGACACCCCCCGTCAGCGCGCGTCGATCGGCACGTAGTCGCGCGCCTCCGGCCCGTTGTACATCGTGAGCGGCCGGATCAGGATGTTGTTCTCCATCTGTTCGAGCACCTGCACGGTCCAGCCGGGCACGCGGCCCGCGGCAAAGATCGGCACGAACAGGTCCTCGGGGATGCCGTTCAGGAAGTAGACGACGCCGGCGTAGAAATCGACGTTGACGTTGACGCCGTGGCGCGCGTACGGCTTCATCGCGTCGACCAGCGCCGCGAGGATCTGGTACCACTTCGGCTCGCCCATCGCGCGCGACAACTGTTCGACGCCGGCGCGCATGTGTCGCGCGCGCGGATCTTCGGCGCGGTACACGCGATGGCCGAAGCCCATGACCGCCTCCTTGTTCGCGCGCTTGCGCTTCACGTACTCGGCGGCCTGCGACGGGTCACCGATCTCCTGCGCCATCCGCATCACGTTCTCCGCCGCACCGCCGTGCGCGGGGCCCGAGAGCGCCGCGACGGCCGCGGTCATCGCCGCGTGCAGGTTCGCCTCGGTGCCGGCGACGACCCGCGCCGTGAACGCCGACGCATTCGAGCCGTGCTCGGCGTGCAGGATCATGTCGACGTCCATCAGGCGCGCCGCGTCGCCGCTCGGCCGGAAGCCCTTCAGCATGTACAGGAAATTCGCCGCGTGACCGAGCGCAGGATCGGGACGCACGAGCTCGCGTCCCCTGCGGATGTGATCGTGCGCGGCGATCAGCATCGGCACTTGCGACGTGAGACGCACGCCCTTGCGCAGCGTCGCTTCCGCAGAATTGTCGGCGACGTCGGGATCGAACGCCGCCAGCGCCGAGACGGCCGTCCGCAGCACGTCCATCGGATGCGCGTGCTTGATCGTGCGCACGATGTCGTAGACGGCGTCGGGCAGCGTGCGCGCCCCCTTGAGCTCGCTATCGAAGTGGGCGAGCGCATCGCGCGAAGGCAGCTCGCCATGCAGCAACAGGTAGCAGGTCTCCTCGAACGTGGACCGCTCGGCGAGATCGTGGATCGAGTACCCGCGATAGCGCAATTCGCCCGCACGGCCGTCGATCGCGCACACTTGCGAGCGGTCGAAGTAAACGCCCTTGAGGCCGCGATGGATCTCGATCTTCTCGGTACTTTCGGTCATCGATCTTCCTTACGTCCAAAGCATGAAGCCGCGCGGGTCCTTGGTGATCGCCACCGACACGATGTAGCCGAATGTCAGCAGCGCCAGCACCCAGGCGGCGGCACGAACGCCTTTCGTCCGGCCGAAGCGCAGCGCCACCATGCCGAGCGCGATGTACGCCAGCAGGCCGACGATCTTGGCGGTGATCCATGGCGCGTTGGTCGGGCCCTGCCGCAGCATCCATGCGAGCCATATGGCCGACACGATGAGCAAGGTGTCGACGACGTGGGGCAGCGTCTTGGCGAGCCGATGCTGCACCCACGCGGCGTCGCCCAGCATCCCGATGCCCCGGGTGAAGAAGCCGGCGAACGAGATCGCGACCGCCGACATGTGCACGAGCTTGAGGTCGTTGTAGTCCATCACCGCTATTGTTCCAGATGTCGTCACGCGCCCCGCGCGTACGCGAAAACCGAGCGCGCCCGGCGGTGCCGAACGTTACGCCGGCTGCGCGCGGTCCGTCCTTGTGCGCCGGTCGGGCCGCAGCAGCTTCAGCGCATAAACGCCGAGGCGCGCCGCGCCGAGCGCGAACACGATATCACCGGGCACGCGCAGCCACACGAGCGTCTCCATCACCTTCGAATGGACGGCCTCCGGCGAGCGCGCGAACCACAGGCCTTCCGTGATGATGAAGGCGACGCGCAAGTATTTCTTCACGGTCGTTGGCCTGATCCGCGACGGCGTCGCGACTGCGTTGACCAGCGGATCGGACCGTGGCGCCTGCGGGTCGGGATCTTCCGCGTGCGCGGTGCGATACCAGATCATGCCGGCAATGCCGCCGATCAGCAGGATGATTGGCGCGAAGCGGCGAAACCGTGATCGTCTTCGTCGCGTCGTCGTATGTGTTGACGCGCAGCTCGGCCTTGACGTCGGCGTCGACGGCCGCCTTCTGCGACGGCGTGAGCACGTCGTATTGGAGGCCGAGCCGCTCGACTGCGACGAGCTCGCGCAAGGCGACGGCCTCGCGTTGCGGCCAGTCGGCCGACCAGGCGGGGGAGACGTAGCTGCCGTGACCCCACACGGTGCCGAGCTGCTGGCCGCCCCGGCGGCGGCGGGTCAGCGGATCGTCGTGCCGGCGGCGGCTATGCCGCCGGGATGGCGTGTCAGCGAATCGTCATGCCGCCGTCGGCGGCGACGACCTGCCCGGTGACGTAGCTCGCTCCGTCGGAAGCGAAGAACACGAACACCGGCGCGATCTCCTTCGGCTCGGCCCAGCGGCCGAGCGGAATGCGCGCCAGGTATTTCTCCCGGAAACGGTCGTCGGTGCGGATCGTCTCGGTCATCGGCGTGGCGGCGCCGGGCGCGATGGCGTTGACGGTGATGCCGTGCTGCGCGAGCTCCCGCGCGGCCGACATCGTCAACCCGACGATGCCGGCCTTCGCGGCGCTGTAGTTGATTTGGCCGATCGTGCCGAGCACGCCGGCGGTGGACGTGACGTTGAGGATGCGGCCGTAGCGCTGCTCCATCATGACCGGTGCCACGGCCTGCAGGCAGTTGAAGCTGCCGGTGAGATGGACGCGGAGCACCGCGTCCCACTGCGCAGCGGTCATCCTGTGCAGCATCGCGGGGCGAATGATCCCCGCGTTGTTGACGAGGATGTCGACGCGGCCGAAGCGCGCGATCGCGGCCGCGACCATTGCGTCGACTTCCGCGCGATCCGACACGTCGCAACGGACGCCTATTGTCTCCGCCCCGCCCCGCGCGAGCTCCTGCGCCAGGGCCTGCGCGCGCTCCACGGCGATGTCGGCGATGCACACGCGCGCCCCTTCCGCTGCGTACGCGCGAACGATCGCCTCGCCGATGCCCTGGGCCGCACCGGTGACGAGCGCCGTCCTGCCGGCGAGCTGCATGAGCCTCCCCTCCGCGCATTTCGCGCGAACGGGAGGGACAATGCCGCACGGTGCGCCCGCCTGCATTGACCCGCATCAAGGCACCGGGCGCGGCGGCCGTCGCAGAATCGACGCACTCGGATCTCGACAGGAGCGAATGCGCATGGAGCGGTCGTTCGAGCGCGAAGTGCGGCTGCTCGCGAAGGGCGACGGCGACGTCTTCCACGGCGAAGGGATTCTCGCCGTCACGAAGGCGCTGCTCCAGTCGGGCGTCAGCTACGTCGGCGGCTACCAGGGCTCGCCGGTGTCGCAGCTTCTCGACGTGATGGTGCAGGCGCGGGAGTACCTGGACACGCTCGGCGTGCACGTGGAGCCGTGCACGAACGAGGCCGCCGCTTGCGCGATGCTCGCCGCGTCAGTCAACTATCCGGTGCGCGGGGCGGTGACGTGGAAGTCGATCGTCGGCACCAACGTCGCGTCCGATGCGCTGTCGAATCTCGCTTCGCCCGGCGTTCGCGGCGGCGCGCTGATCGTCGTCGGCGAGGACTACGGCGACGGGTCGAGCGTCGTGCAGGAGCGCACGCACGCGTTCGCGATGAAGTCGTCGCTGTGCCTGCTCGATCCGCGGCCCGAGTTGCCGCAGATCGTGCGCATGGTCGAGCACGCGTTCGCGCTGTCGGAAGCGTCGGCGACGCCCGCGATCCTGCAATTGCGGATCCGCGCCTGCCATTTGCAGGGCAGCTTCGCGTGCAAGGACAACGTCGCGCCGGCGGTGTCGGGCCGCCACCCGTTGCAGGCGCCTGCGCCGTTCGACGGCAACACGATGTCGCATCCGCCGTATACGTTCGAGCACGAGCGGCTCAAGGTGGAGGAGCGCCTGCCAGCCGCGCGGCGCTACATTGCAGAGCATCGGCTGAACGAGACGTTCGGAGGCGACGTGCGCGATGTCGGCATCGTCGTCCAGGGCGGTCTCTACAACAACCTGAGCGCCGCCCTCGCGACGGCCGGCTTCGTCGACGGCGCGGGTGCGAGCCGCATCCCGCTGCTGGTGCTGAACGTCACCTATCCGCTCGTTCCCGACGAGCTCGTCGCGTTCTGCGCGGGCAAGCGCGCGGTGCTCGTGCTCGAAGAAGGCCATCCGGAGTTCATCGAGTTCGAGCTCGCCGCTACGCTTTCTCGCGCGGAAATTCCGTGCGCGGTCCGCGGCAAGGCGACGATGGTGAAGGCGGGCGAGTACACGGTCGAGCGGCTGGTGCGCGGGGTCGCGCGCTTCGCGGAGGAGTTCGCGCCATCCCTATCGACGATGCGTGCGACCGCATGGCGCGACGGCGTCGACGCGGTGCGCGAGCAGGCGCGCGCACTGCTGGCGGCGCCCGTGCCGGCACGCCCGCCCGGATTCTGCATCGGCTGCCCGGAGCGCCCGGTGTTCAGCGCTCTCAAGCTCGCGGAGCGCAGGCTGGGGTCGCGGCACGTCGCAGCCGACATCGGCTGCCATTCGTTCGCGATGTTCGAGCCGTTCATGATCGGCAATTCGATCACCGGCTACGGCATGGGGCTCGCGAGCGCCGCCGCTGTCGCCCCGCTCGCGGACAAGCGGCCGCTCGCCACCGTGGGGGACGGCGGGTTCTGGCACAACGGCTTCCTGTCCGGCGTCACGTCGGCCGTCAAGAACGGTACGGATTCGGTGCTGTTGATCTTCAAGAACGGCTACACGTCCGCCACCGGGACGCAGGAGCTGGTGTCCACGCCCGCGGCCGCGCGCCGCGACGACGCCGGCGGCCGCAGCACGACGGCGACCGATACGCGCATCGAGGACGTCGTGCGCGGCGTCGGCGTGCAGTGGCTGCGCACCGTGCACACGTACGACGTCGCGCGCATGCAGGCGACGCTGGAAGACGCGTTCACGACGCAGCAAGGCGGCCTCAAGGTCGTCGTCGCCGAAGGCGAATGCCAGCTCGAGCGCCAGCGAAGGTTGCGCGCGCAGGCCGCACGCGAGCGGGCCGCCGGGACGCGCGCCACACGCGTGCGCTACGGCATCGACGAGACCGTGTGCACCGGCGACCGCGCCTGCATCCGGCTCTCCGGTTGTCCGTCGCTGACGCTGAAGGCTTCGAGTCATCCGTTGCGAATCGACCCGGTCACGACGGTGACCGCGGACTGCGTCGGGTGCGGGTTGTGCGGCGAGCTCGCGCAAACGGCGGCGCTGTGCCCGTCGTTCTACCGCACCGAAGTCATTACCGCACCCACCGCGTGGGAGCGGTTCATCGCCGGCGTGCGGGCGTTGGCCATGCGCGCGCTGCTTGTTGCATGAGCGCTGAGACGTCGCCGCCGCAGATGTCGCCCCACGGGCCGGTCACGATCCTGATTGCCGCGCTCGGCGGGCAGGGGGGCGGCGTGCTGACGGACTGGATCGTGCACGCGGCGCGCGGCGACGGCGCGCTCGCGCAGGCGACCTCGACGCCGGGCGTCTCGCAGCGCACGGGCGCGACGACGTACTACATCGAGATCGCACGGCCGCCGGTGGGCGCCGCGGTGCCCGTGTTCGGACTCGCCCCGGTTCCCGGAGCGGTCGACGTGCTCGTCTGCGCCGAGCTGCTGGAGGCGGCGCGGATGCTCGAACGCGGCATGAGCACGCCGGCGCGCACGACGGTCGTCGCGTCCACACATCGCGTCTACACGACGCGGGAAAAAATGAGCGGCGGCGACGCGCGCTTCGACAGCGGCCGCATCGTCGACGCAGTGCACGCGCTCGCGCGGCACGCCGTGTTGTTCGACATGGAGGCGATCAGGCGCCGGCACGCGACCGCGATCAGCGCCGCGCTGTTTGGCGCGCTTGCAGGCAGCGGCGCGCTGCCGCTCACGCGCGCCGAGTGCGAGGACGCCGTGCGAGGCGCCGGCCGAGGCGCGGACGCGAGTCTCGCCGCATTCGCGGAGGCGTACGAGCGCGCGCAGGCGACGCCGCCGGAACCGGTGGGTGCAGCATCAAGCGGACGCGAGCGCGACGCCGGAACGGTGACCACGGACGTCGGCGACGTCAGATCATCGTCGCACGCGCTGCCGGCGGACATCGCGCACGCCGTCGCCGCATTGCCGCAATCCGTGGGCGAGTTCGCGGCCACCGGCGCCGCCGAGCTGATCGAATACCAGGGACCGCGCTACGCATCGCGCTACCTCGATCGCGTCGCGCGCATCGTCATCGCAAGCCGCCGTCTCGACGCGGACGGTCGGCGGCAGGACGCGGCGCGCGAAGCGGCGCGCTGGCTCGCGTTGTGGATGCGCTACGACGACGTGATCCGCGTCGCGCGGGAAAAGATCCGCGCATCGCGCTTCGCGCGCATCCGCGACGAGGCCGCGGCTCCGGTCGGCGCCATCGTCCGCGTGTACGACTTCTTCAAGCCGAGCCGGTTGGAAATGGCGGCGATCCTGCCGCGGCGGCTCGGCGCATGGCTCGAGCGCGGTGCGCTGCTGCACCGGTTCGCGTCACCTGGAGCGGGCGAGAGTTCGTCAGCGCGCAAAGGCGTCACGCTGCAGACGACATCGGTCGCCGGCGCGCTCGCGCTGCGCGCGCTCGCCGCTCTGCGGCCGTTGCGGCCGCACTCGCTGCGCTTTGCGCGCGAGCAGCAGGCGATCGAGGACTGGCTCGTGGCGCTCGAGCTCGCGCTCACGCACGACGCCCGATGGGGCGGCGACGCGGCCGGCTCGATCGCGCGGCTGCCGCGGCTCATCCGCGGCTACGGCGACACGCACTCGAGCGGGCGCGAAAACTTCCGCCGCATCCTGGATGCCTATCGCCGCACGTCGAAGATCGATCCGAAGCGCGCCGCCGAGGAGCTGCGCCGCGACGCGGAAGCGGCGCTCAACGACCCTGCTTGCGGGCAGCCGGGCGCATTGCCGGCCGTGCCTGGCGTTCGACCAGCCGCAGCATCGTCGCGAGCGTGACCGAGCCGAACGTCGACTTCGCGATCTCGTCGATCTCCGACTGCACGAGCCGCAGCGCCATGCCCACGGGAGTGGCTTCGCCCGGCTCGCGGCGCGCCGCCGCCGGCTCGAAATCCTCGAATAGTCGGATCACGTCGAGCAGCGTAAGCCGCCGCGCGTTGCCGATGAACCGATAGCCGCCGCCGGCGCCGCGCACCGATTCGACGATGCCGGCGCGCGTGAGGTCGGACAGCACCTTCGCGAGGTGATGCGCCGACACGCCGTACTTGGCGGCGATCTCCGCTGCGGAAACGTGCCGCGCCGGATCGGCCGCGAACTCGATCACGCTGTAGAGCGCGAGCGACGTGTTCTTCTGCAGTCTCATCGCGGCCGGCGGCTTCGCGCTGCGGCCGGCTCGCGTGCGCCCCCGAGGTCCATCTCGAGCGGAATGAACGGCCCGGCCATCATCCCCTGGCTGCGGAAGAACGACAGCACGAGCGTGTTGTCTCGCGCGAGCATCGTGCGCACCGTTTGCACGCCGGAGCGGCGGAAGCGCTCGCAGATCGCGGCGAGCAGGCGCGTGCCGACGCCTGCGAGCCGCATGTCGGGCCGCACGTCGATGCCGAACACCCAGCCGCAGGGCGGAGAGCCGAACTCCCAGTCGCGCACTTCGCCGATGACGAACCCAGCCACACGCCCGCCGGCGTCGGCGACCAGGAACTGCCGCCCGGCCAGCCCGTTGGCTGCGTAGCGGCGGAACACCGCGTGCCAGTAGTCGCGTTTCTCGAGGCCGGTGACCGTCTTGTCGATCGCGATCACCTGATCGAGGTCGGCGCGCTGCGCCGGGCGCACGGCGATGTCGCGCGCCGCTGCCCGCGCGCCCGCGCCGCGGCGTGGCGGACGGCGCACGCGCGCCGCGTTCGTCGTGCCGGATGCGCCCGTCACCACGGCGTCCGGGAAAGGATGATGCAGATCAAATCAATACCCGCATTGCGGTACCAGAATCCGTCGAAGAACGGGGATTCTATCCGTTCACCGAGCACTGGGCATCCGCCGGCGCGCGCAGGCCAAGTGAGGCGGGCGCAACGCCGTCCGCAACGTCGCCGTCTTTCGGGGAAGGAGAAGCTGCCATGGGTGTGACCGACATTGCCCGCCTCGCGCTGCGCGGCGCCGGCATCGCGCTCGCTTTTGCCGCTGCCGCCGCGTTCGCGCAGGAGCCGATCCGCATCGGCGCGTTCCTCTCGGTGACCGGTCCCGCCGCATTTCTCGGCGATCCGGAGCAGAAGACGCTCGAGATGTACGTCGAGCGGCTGAACGCCGCGGGCGGCGTCGCCGGGCGCAAGCTCGCGCTCACCGTCTACGACGACGCGGGCGACGCCGAGAAGGCACGCACGTTCACGAAGCGGCTGATCGAGCAGGACAAGGTCGACGTGATCGTCGGCGGCTCGACGACGGGAACGACGATGGCCGCAGTGCCGCTCGTCGAGCAGGCGCAGGTTCCGTTCATCTCGCTCGCGGGCGCCGTCGTCATCGTCGAGCCCGCGAAGAAATGGGTGTTCAAGACGCCGCACACGGACCGCATGGCGTGCGAGAAGATCTTCACGGACGTCAAGGCGCGCCAGCTCACGAAGGTCGCGCTGATCTCGGGCACCGGCGGCTTCGACAAATCGATGCGCGGCGAATGCGTGAAGGTCGCGCCCAAGTACGGCGTCGAGATCGTCGCCGACGAAACGTACGGCGCGGCGGACACCGACATGACCGCGCAGCTCACGAAGATCCGCGGCACGCCGTCGGTGCAGGCGGTGCTGAACGCCGGCTTCGGACAGGGCCCGGCCATCGTCACGCGCAATTACCGCCAGCTTGGCATCACGGCGCCGCTGTACCAGTCGCACGGCGTGGCGTCGAAGGAGTACGTGAAGCTTTCGGGCGATGCCGCCGAAGGCGTGCGGCTGCCGGCCGCAGCCCTGCTCGTCGCCGACATCCTCCCCGACGCCGATCCGCAGAAGAAGGTGGTCGTCGCGTACAAGAGCGAGTACGAGACGAAGTACAGGTCGGACGTCTCGACGTTCGGCGGTCATGCGTACGACGGCCTGATGCTCGCGGTCGAAGCGGTGCGCCGCGCAGGCGGCACGGACAAGGCCAAGGTGCGCGACGCACTCGAGGCGACGCGCGGCTACGTCGGCACCGGCGGCGTCGTCAACATGACGGCCGACGACCACATGGGCCTCGATCTCACCGCATTCCAGATGCTCGAAGTGCGCAAGGGCAACTGGGTCGTGATCCGGTAACCGCGCGGCGCGCGCAGGCCTCACGCGGCTGCGGCGCGTCATGGAAGGCAGCCCGATGGACGCGCAATGGGTGCAATTCGTCGCCGGCGGTCTCACCGTCGGGTCGATCTATGCGCTCGTCGGCCTGGGCTTCTCGATCGTCTTCAACGCGAGCCGCGTGATCAACTTCGCGCAGGGCGAGTTCGTGATGATCGGCGGCATGAGCGCGGTGTCGCTGCTGATCGCGGGCTGGCCGATGCCGCTCGCGATCGGCGGCGCGATCGTCGTCGCGACGATCGTCGGCCTGCTGCTCGCGAAGGTGGCGATCGAGCGGGCGCGCCGGGCCGACGTCGTCACGCTGATCATCATCACGATCGGCGCGTCGATCCTGCTGCGCGGCGTGGCGCAGCTCGTCTGGGACAAGAGCGTGCACCGCCTGCCGCCGCTGTCCGGCGACGCGCCGCTTCAGCTCTTCGGTGCGACGATCGTGCCGCAGAGCCTGTGGGTGCTCGGCGCGACGGTCGCGATCGTCGCCGCGCTGACCTGGTTCTTCCGTCGCACACGGCTCGGCAAGGCGATGCTCGCGACGTCGCACAACAAACTCGCGGCCGAGCTCGTCGGCATCGACGTCAAGCGCGTGCTCCTTGCGAGCTTTGGCCTCGCCGCCGCTCTCGGCGCGGTCGCGGGCGTGCTGATCGCACCGATCGCGTTCACGTCCTACGACACCGGGATCATGCTCGGGCTCAAGGGATTCGCGGCGGCGATCCTGGGCGGCCTCGGCAGCTTCCCCGGGGCGATCGCCGGCGGGCTCGCGCTGGGATTGCTCGAAGGCGTCGGCGCCGGCTACGTGTCGTCCGCCTACAAGGACGTCATCGCGTTCGTCGTCATCCTCGCCGTCCTCTTCCTGCGCCCCGATGGACTCTTTGGTGCACTTCGAGGCGAACGCGTCTAGCCGCGGCAGCCGCACGCGCGCGGTCGCGCTCGCGCCGCGCACGCGGCTCTTGCTGCTGCTCGCGCTCGTCATCGCGGCCGGGCCGCTCGTGATTCCGAACGCCTATTTCTACGACGTTGCGATCCTCGTCGCCTTCAACGCGATCGTGTGCGTGGGGCTCAACCTGCTGATCGGCCACGCTGGCCAGATCAGCCTCGGCCATGCCGGCTTCTTTGCGCTCGGCGGCTATGGCACCGCGCTGCTCACGGCGCGCTACGGCGTGCCGCCGCTCGCCGCGCTCGCGGGCGCGATCGCCGCGGTCGCATTGCTGGCGTTCGTCGTCGGCCGGCCGATCCTGAAACTGAAGGGCCACTACCTCGCGATGGCGACGCTCGGGCTCGGCATCATCGTCTCGATCGTGCTCGCCACCGAGGACCGAATCACCGGCGGGCCCGACGGCATGCAGGTCCCCGCGCTGACGCTGGCGGGCTTCGCCGTCCAGGGCGAGCGCGCCTGGTACTGGATCGCGGGCGGTGCGCTGCTCGCGACGGTGTTCGTCGTGTCGAACCTGATCGACTCGCCGACCGGTCGCGCGCTGCGTGCGCTGCACACGTCGGAGGTTGCCGCAGAAGTGACCGGGATCGACACGGCGCGCCACAAGCTGCTCGCCTTCGTCGTGTCGGCGTCGCTTGCGGCATTCGCCGGCGCACTCGTCGCGTTCTACTCCGGCTTCGTAACGCCGGCGAAGGCGTCGTTCCTGCATTCGATCGAGCTCGTCACGATGGTCGTATTCGGCGGCATGGCGTCGACGGCCGGCGCGATCGTCGGCGCGGCCGTGCTGACCGTGCTGCCGCAGGGGCTGACGGTGCTCAAGGACTACGAGATGGTCGCCTTCGGCGCGCTCCTGATGGCGACGATGATCTTCATGCCGCGCGGCATCGTGCCGACGCTCGCGGCGCTTTTTTCGCGGCGGACATGACGACGGGACGCGCTCCGGGCGGGCTTCGCGTCGAGCGGCTGTCCAAGGCGTTCGGCGGCGTGCATGCGATCGAGAACCTGACGTTCGCCGTGGAGCCCGGCACCGTGCACTCGATCATCGGCCCGAACGGCGCCGGCAAGACGACGCTCATCAACCTGCTGACCGGCGTGTATCGGCCCACCGCCGGCCGCATCCTGTTCGAAGGCATCGACCTGACGGGCAGGCCGCCGCACGCGTTCGCGGTCGCCGGCATCGGCCGCACGTTCCAGAACCTGCAGGTGTTCTTCAACATGACCGTCGTCGAGAACGTGATGACGGGACGGCACCGGCTGGAACCCTGCGGCCTCGTGCCGACGCTGCTGCGCACACCCGCGCTCGCCCGCTGCGAGCGCGAAAGCCGCGCACGCGCGCTCGAGCTGCTGCGTTTCCTCGGCCTCGCTGGCCGCGCCGATGCGTGCGCCGATGCGCTGCCGTACGGCGCGCTGAAGCGGCTCGAGATCGCCCGCGCGCTGGCAGGCGAGCCGCGGCTGCTGCTGCTCGACGAACCCGCAGCGGGACTCAATCCGACGGAAGCGCGCGAGATCGACGAGCTGATCCGCAAGCTCGCGGGCACCGGAACGACGGTTGTCCTCGTCGAGCACAACATGCATCTGGTGATGGGCGTGTCGGATCGCATCGTCGTGCTCGACCACGGGCGGCTGCTCGCCGAGGGCACGCCCGAGGCGGTGCGCGAGGACCCGCGCGTCGTCGACGCCTATCTCGGCGCGGCGCACGAGACCGAGGTGGCCGATGCTTGACGTCGCAAAAATCGCGAGCCGCTACGGCCGCATCCCCGCGCTGGCCGGCGTGGACTTGCGCGTGGGCGAACGCGAGCTCGTCGCGCTGGTCGGCGCGAACGGCGCCGGCAAGACGACGCTGTTGCGCGTGCTGTCCGGCGTGCAGCCCGCAACCGGTGGCAGCGTTCGGTTCGGCGACGCGGACATCACGCGCGCATCCCCGCGCTCGCGCGTGCGCATGGGCATCGTGCAGGTGCCGGAAGGACGGCAGATGTTCGGTCCACTTTCCGTCGAGGACAACCTCCGGCTCGGCGCATTCACGCGGCCCGCTGGCGAGATCGCCGCATCGCTCGCGCGCATGTTCGACCTGTTCCCGATCCTGCGCACGAAGCGGCGCGAGGCCGCCGGCACGCTGTCGGGGGGCCAGCAGCAGATGCTGGCGATCGGTCGCGCGCTGATGGCGAAGCCACGGCTCCTGTTGCTCGACGAGCCGAGCATGGGACTCGCGCCGCGGCTCGTCGCCGAGATCTTCGCAGTGATCCGCACGCTCAAGGAAGCCGCGACGACGATCCTGCTCGTCGACCAGAACGCGCGCGCGGCGCTGGCGATCGCCGACCGCGCCTACGTGCTCGAAACCGGGCGCGTCGCGATCGAGGGCGCGGGCCGCGATCTGCTCGGCGATCCGCGCGTACGGGAAGCCTATCTAGGACTTTAGATGTCATGACGAAAGGAAGCGCATGAAATCCTCGTTGACCGTCGGCCTCTCGGCGACCACCCGCATCGCGATCGACCGCGCACGGACGATCGACTTCATGGGCGAGAGCGCGCGCGTGTACGCGACGCCGATGCTCGTGCGCGACATCGAGGTCGCGTGTCGCGAGCTGCTGCTCGCGCATCTCGACTCGGGCGAGGATTCGGTCGGGACGCGGATCGAGCTCGACCACATGGCCGCGACGCTGCTCGGCATGACGGCTTCGCTGACGGTGACGATAACCGAGGTGAAGGGACGTGCCGTCTCGTTCGCGATCGAGGGCAGCGACGGCGTCGACGCGATCTGTCGCGGAACGCACAACCGCTTCGTCGTCGACCTCGCACAGACCAAATCGCGGCTCGCTGCGAAGGCCGCGAAGGCGGGGATCGCGTGAGCGCCGACGTCGTGAGCGGCGACGCCGGACGGAATCGCGCGCAACCGGAGCCCGTTGCGTGAGCGTCGTCGCACCGCGCAGCGATGCGCCACCCGCCTCGCGCCGGGTACCGACGTACTGCTATCAGTGCGTCGCCGGGCCGGATCTGCTGACCGTCAAGGTCGTCGACGGCGTCGCGACCGAGGTCGAGCCGAACTTCTGCGCGGCGTCGGTGCATCCCGGCGGCGGCAAAGTGTGCGTCAAGGCGTTCGGGCTCGTGCAGAAGACGTACAACCCGCATCGCGTGCTGTCGCCGATGAAGCGCACGAATCCGCGCAAGGGCCGCGACGAGGACCCCGGCTTCGTGCCGATCTCGTGGGACGAGGCGTTCGACCTCATCGCCGCGCGCCTCGAAGCGGTTCGCCACGAAGGGCTCACCGACGCCTCCGGTTATCCGCGCGTCGCGGCGAGCTTCGGTGGCGGCGGCACGCCGCAGTCGTACATGGGCACGTTCCCGGCGTTTCTGTCCGCCTGGGGTGCCGTCGACATGGGCCTGGGCTCGGGACAAGGCGTCAAGTGCTACCACTCCGAGCATCTGTACGGCGAGCTCTGGCACCGCGCGTTCACCGTGTCGCCCGACACGCCGCTGTGCGACTACCTGATCTCGTGCGGCGCGAACGTAGAAGCGTCGGGCGGCGTCGTCGGCATCTGGCGCCATTCGCAGGCGCGCGTTCGTGGAATGAAGCGGGTGCAGGTCGAGCCGCATCTGTCGGTGACGGGCGCGTGCTCGGCGGAATGGGTGCCCATTCGTCCCAAGACCGACGCCACGTTCCTGTACGCGCTGATCCACGTGCTGCTGCACGAAGTCGGTGGCGAGCGCCTCGACGCCGAGTTCCTGCGCAAGCACACGGCGTCGCCGTATCTCGTCGGGCCGAACGGATACTACCTGCGCGACCGTGAAACACGGAAGCCGCTGGTCTGGGATTCCGCCGATGCACGCGCGGTCCCCTACGACGCCGCAGGCGCCGTCGAAGCGCTCACCGGACGGTTCGACGTGGACGCGATCGAGACCGGTCCCGACGGCGACGTGCTGGCCGACGGCCGCGTGAGCGGCGAGACGGCGTTTTCGAAGCTCGTCGCGCACATGGCGCCGTACTCGCCCGAGCGGGCGGCCGCGATCTGCGACGTTCCCGCCGCGACGATCCGGCGCATCGCGAACGAGTTCATCGACCATGCGCGCATCGGCGCGACGATCGACATCGACGGCGTCACGCTGCCGTATCGGCCGGTTGCCGTCAGCCTCGGCAAAACGGTCAACAACGGCTGGGGCGGCTACGAATGCTGCTGGGCGCGCACGATCCTCGCAACACTCGTCGGCGGCCTCGAAGTGCCGGGCGGCACGCTCGGAACGACGGTGCGGCTCAATCGGCCGCTGTCCGAGCGCCTTGCGAGCGCGACGCCCGGACCGGACGGATTCATGAGCTACCCGATGAATCCGACCGACAAGGCGCACTGGTCGCCGAGGCCGAACATCCGCAACGCGTACAAGACGATGGTTCCGCTCGCCGGCAACGGGCCGTGGAGCCAGGCGCTCGGACCGACGCACTTCTCGTGGATGTTCCTCGACGACACGCCGCAGGGGCTGCCGCGCGTCGCTCCGCCCGACGTGTGGTTCGTCTACCGGACCAATCCGGCGATCTCGTTCTGGGACACGCAGGCGGTGGGCGAGAAGATGGCCCGCTTCCCGTTCGTCGTCGCGTTCGCCTACACGCGCGACGAGACGAACCACTTCGCCGACGTGCTGCTGCCCGACGCGACCGACCTCGAGAGCCTGCAGCTCATTCGAATCGGCGGCTCGAAGTACGTCGAGCAGTTCTGGGACCACCAGGGCTTTGCGCTGCGCCAGCCGGCCGTGACGGTGCGCGGCGAGGCCCGCGACTTCACCGACATCGCCACCGAGCTTGCGCGGCGCACCGGGCTCACCGAAAAGTACAACGCGGCGATCAACAAGGGCGCGGCCGGCGTGCCGCTCGCGAGCGGTGACGGCGACTTCTCGCTCGACGTCGCGCGTGTGCATTCGCGCGAAGAGATCTGGGACGCCGTGTGCAAGGCCGCCAGCGCCGAGCTCTCGGGCGGCGGCGACATCCGCGGCCTCGACTGGTGGAAGGCGAACGGCCTGGCGACGAAGCGCTTCCCGCGCACCGACTGGTACCTGTTCCCGACGCTCGTCTCGCGCGGCCTGCGCTTCGAGCTGCCGTATCAGGAACGGCTGCAGCGTGTCGGCCGCGAGCTCGGCCGCCGGCTCCACGAGCACGGCATGCATTGGTGGGACCGGCAGCTCGAGGAATACCAGGCACTGCCGCCCTGCAAGGATTTTGCCGCACCATGGGTCGCGGCGGTCACGACCGCGGGCGGCAAGCCCGATGATTTTCCGTTCTGGCTGCTGACGGCGCGCAGCATGCAATACGCATGGGGCGGCAACGTCGGCATGCAGCTCATCAAGGAAGTCGCCGACAACGTCGCCGGGCACCGCGGCGTGATCATCAACACGCAGGCCGCGGCCCGGCTCGGCATCGCCGACGGCGATCCGATCGAGATCGTCACGCCGCAGCGCGCCGTGCGCGGCCGCGCCGTGCTGCGCCAGGGCATCCGGCCCGACACGCTGCTCCTGATCGGCCAGTTCGGGCACTGGGCGACGCCGTTCGCGAAGGACTTCGGCGTGCCGAGCCTCAACTCGCTCGCGACGATGTCGCTGGACCTGACCGATGCGACGGGCTCCGGCGCGGACATCGTGCGCGTGAACATCTCGCGAAGCCATGGCGGGGGCCGGCCATGACGCGCTGGGCCATGGTCGCCGACCTGCGGCGTTGCGTAGGCTGCCAGACGTGCACGGCGGCGTGCAAGCACGCCAACGCGACGCCGCCGGGCGTGCAGTGGCGGCGCGTGCTCGACCTCGAGTTCGGCACGTATCCCGACGTGCAGCGCGCGTTCGTGCCGACCGGCTGCATGCATTGCGACGACCCGCCGTGCGCGGACGTCTGCCCGACGACAGCGACGAAGAAGCGCGCGGACGGCATCGTGACGATCGACTACGACCTCTGCATCGGCTGCGCGTACTGCATGGTCGCGTGCCCGTACGAGGCGCGGTCGAAGGCCGCGAAGCCACTGTTCGCGTACGGCCAGCCGACGGCGAGCGAGGCGGCGCGCCGTCACGACGAGCGCATCGCGGTGGCGACCAAGTGCACGTTCTGCGTCGAGCGCATCGATGCCGGCCTCGAGCAAGGCAAGACGCCCGGCGTCGATCCGGAAGCGACGCCCGCGTGCGTGAACTCGTGCATCGCGCAGGCGCTCGCGTTCGGCGATCTCGACGACCCGCAGAGCAACGTGTCACAACTGCTCGCGGAGAACGAGCATTTCCGGATGCACGAGGAGCTCGGCACCGGTCCGAATCTCTTTTACCTCTGGGACGCGAAGGCCGAGGACCCTGCGCCGGCGCCGGAGACCGAAGGGGTGGGCGGATGAGCAACCTCGCAGCGTCGCCGTCGCGGCAGCGCAACTGGGACGCGCGCGCGGCCGCCAACTTCGTCTGCGGCGGCGTCGGTGCGGGCCTCATCGTGTTCGCCGCGCTCGCCGGCGTGTCGGGGCTTTCGCTGGCGGTGCCGCTGCTCGCCGGCCTCGCGTTGATTGGTACCGGGCTGCTCTGCGTGTGGCACGAGCTCGGGCGGCCGCTGCGGGCGCTGCACGTGTTCTTCCATCCGCACACGTCGTGGATGACGCGCGAGGCGTATGTGGCGGCGCTGCTTTTCCCCTGCGGCCTCGCGGCCACCGCCGGCACCGCGGTGTTCGTACCGGTCGCCGCCGCGCTGGCGTTTGCGTTCGTCTTCTGCCAGGGACGGATGCTGCAGGCCGCGCGCGGCATTCCGGCGTGGCGGCACGCGCTCGTCGCGCCGCTGCTCGTAGTGACCGGGCTCGCCGAGGGCGCGGGCCTGTGGCTCGTCGCGGCGGCGTGGCTTCGCGTCGGCACGCAAACGCTGCTGACGCTGTTCGGCGCGCTCGTGCTGCTGCGAATCGTGATCTGGCTCGCTTACCGGCGCGCGATCGCGACCCGGTCACCGCGTGCGCACGCCGCACTCGAGCCGGCGAGCCGCGTGCTGCAGCTCGCGGGAACGCTGTTGCCGCTCATCGCGATCGCGATGATCGCGACGGGCCTCGTGAACGGCACGGCGACGTTCGCCGTGACCGCGATCGCGGGTCTCGCGGCAGCGGCGGGCGGCGCACACATGAAATTCACGGTGGTGACGAAGGCCGGATTCACGCAGGGGGCGGCGCTGGTGCGCCTGCCGGTCCGCGGCGTGCGGCGGCCCGCACCGATCTCGGAATAACGGGGAGCGACGATGGGCGCGATCACGATGGCCGAAGTGGGCGTCGACACACGCCGGTATTTTCATCCGCAGCAGGAAACGATGCCGCGCGAGCGCCTCGCCGCGCTGCAGCTCGCACGGCTCAACGCGACGCTCGCGAACGCGTACGCCAACGTGCCGCTGCACCGCAAGCGCCTCGACGCCGCCGGCATCGGCGCGGAGCGCATCGAGCGCCTGGCCGACGTCGCGCGGCTGCCGTTCACCGTGAAGACCGACCTGCGCGATCACTATCCGTTCGGCATGTTCGCGCGCAAGAAGGCCGATCTCGCGCGGCTGCACGCGTCGTCGGGCACGACGGGCAAGCCCACCGTCGTCGGCTACACGCAGAACGACCTCGATCACTGGTCCGAGCTGATGGCGCGCTCGCTCTTTGCGGCCGGCGCGCGCCGTGGCGACGTCGTCCACAACGCCTACGGCTATGGATTGTTCACCGGCGGCCTCGGCGCGCACGCCGGCGCGGAGCGGCTGGGCGGCGTCGTCGTGCCGGTGTCCGGCGGATCGACCGAGCGCCAGGTGGCGCTGATCGTCGATTTCGGCGCGCGCGTGCTTTGCGCCACGCCATCCTATGCGCTGGCGATCGCCGAAGTGGCCGAGCAGCAGGGAGTCGACCTGCGCAAGAGCGCGCTCGCCGTCGGGCTCTTCGGCGCCGAGCCGTGGAGCGCCGCGATGCGGCGCGAGATCGAGTCGCGACTCGGCCTGCGGGCCGTCGACATCTACGGGCTGTCCGAGATCATGGGCCCGGGCGTCGCATGCGAATGCGAGCGGCAAGAGGGCCTGCACGGGTGGGAGGACCACTTCCTGTTCGAGGTGATCGATCCCGACACCGGCGCGCCGGTGCCGGAAGGGCAGGCGGGCGAGCTCGTGATCACGACGCTCGCGAAGGAAGCGCTGCCGATGATCCGCTATCGGACGCGCGACATCACGAGGGTCACGACGGCGCCCTGCGAATGCGGGCGTACGCATCTGCGCATCCTGCGCGTCACGGGCCGCAACGACGACATGCTGATCGTGCGCGGCGTGAACGTCTATCCGTCGCAGATCGAGGCGGTGCTGATCGGCCGGCCGCGCATCGCGCCGCACTACCAGGTCGTCGTCGAGCGCCGCGGCACTCTGGATCACGTGTCGCTCGATGTCGAAGCGCTTCCCGGCGTGCCGGCGACGGAGTTCGACCGCATCGCGCGCGACGCTGCGCATCACGTCAAGTCGCTCGCCGGCATCACCGTCGACGTCTGCGTGAAGAGCCCCGGCGAGATTCCGCGCTCGCAGGGCAAGGCCGTGCGCGTGCGTGATCTGCGGCCGAAGGGAGGCTGACATGCCCAAACGCTTGCTGAAGCTCGTCGTCAACGGGCGCGAGCGCGAAGACGCCGTCGCCGAGCATGCGCTGCTCGTCGACTACCTGCGCGACGACCTGGGGCTGACCGGCACCAAGCAGGGTTGCGACGGCGGCGAATGCGGGGCGTGCACCGTGCTCGTCGACGGTGTGCCGCGTCTAGCGTGCATCACGCTCGCCGTCGGCGTCGCCGGCCGCAGCGTGGAGACGATCGAAAGCCTCGCGCAGGGCGGGCGCATGAGCCGGCTGCAGCAGGCGTTCCACGAAAAGCTCGGCACGCAATGCGGCTTCTGCACACCCGGCATGATCATGAGCGCGGAGGGGCTGCTGCGCCGCGATCCTGCGCCGTCCGAGGCGTCGATCCGCGAGGCGCTCGGCGGCAATCTCTGCCGCTGCACCGGCTACGTGAAGATCATCGAGTCGGTGCAGTGCGCGTGCGCTGCGGCGGGGAACTGACGCCATGGACACGCGCGTCAAGTCGACACCGCTCATCGCGCTGCCCGAACGCAGCGTCGGCCAGGCCACGCCGCTGATCGACGGCATCGAGAAGGTCACCGGCCGCGCGCAGTACACGGCTGACCTGCCGGTCGGCGACGCGCTCGTCGGCATGATCCTGCGCAGTCCTGTCGCGCACGGCGTGATCCGCGGCATCGACACGTCGCGCGCGCGTGCGCTGCCCGGCGTGCGCGCGGTGATCACCGGTGAGGACTTCGCGGCGCCGTACGGCGTGATCCCGATCGCGCAGAACGAATGGCCGCTGGCGCGCGAGCGCGTGCGCTATCGCGGCGAGCCGGTGGCCGCCGTGGCCGCCGTCGATCACGCGAGCGCGAATGCGGCGCTCTCGGCGATCGTGCTCGACATCGAGCCGCTGCCGGCGTACTTCAGCGCGGCCGACGCGCGCGCAGAAGGCGCGGTGCTGCTGCACGACAACAAGCCCGGCAACGTCGAGCGCGACGTCGACCAGACGTTCGGCGACGTCGATGCGGGTTTTGCCGCCGCCGATCTCGTGCGCGAGCAGACGTTCCGCTACGCCGAGGTCGCGCACGGCCAGATCGAGCTCAACTGCGCGCTCGCGACGTGGGAGCCCGAGCGCGCGCGCCTCACGAGCCGGTCGACGACGCAGGTCCCGTATTACCTGCACCTGACGCTCGCGCAATGCCTCGGCCTCGACAGCGCGCAGGTGCGCGTCGTCAAGCCGTTCGTGGGCGGCGGTTTCGGCCATCGCGTCGAGCCGCTCAACTTCGAAATGATCACCGGCGCGCTCGCCCGCGCCGCAGGAGGCACCGTGCGCACCGAGCAGTCGCGCGAGGACAGCTTCCTCACGCATCGCGGCCGCCCGGAAACCGACATCCGGCTGAAGCTCGGATTGAAGCACAGCGGCGAGATCGTCGCGGTCGACTGCGAGATCGTGCAGCGCGGCGGCGCGTACGGCGGCTACGGCCTCGTGACGATTCTCTACGCGGGCGCCTTGCTGCATGCGCTGTACCGCGTGGGCGCCGTTCGCTACCGCGGCTTTCGCATCTACACGAACACGCCGCCCTGCGGCGCGATGCGCGGGCACGGTGCGGTCGACGCGCGCCATGCGTTCGAGGCGCTGCTCGATGCGATGGCGGGCGAGCTCGGCCTCGACCCGTTCGCGCTGCGGCGGGCAAGCCTGATCACGCCACCGTTCCGCACGCTGAACGACCTGCAGGTCAATTCGTACGGCATTCCGCAATGCCTCGATCATGTCGAGCGCGCGTCGGGGTGGCGCGAGCGGCGCGGCCACCTGCCGCGCGGCCACGGCCTCGGCATGGCGTGCTCGCACTATGTGTCGGGGTCGGCGAAGCCCGTGCACTGGAGCGGCGAGCCGCATGCCGTCGTCAATCTGAAGCTCGATTTCGACGGCGGCATCACGCTGCTGACCGGCGCTTCCGACATCGGCCAGGGCAGCTCGACGCTGCTCGCGCAGGTCGCGGCGGAAGTGCTGCTGTTGCCGCTGGCGCGCATTCGGGTCGTCGCCGCCGACAGCGCATTGACCCCGAAGGACAACGGCTCGTACTCGTCACGCGTGTCGTTCATGGTCGGCAATGCCGCGCTGCGGGCCGCGCAGGCGCTGCTCGACGTGCTCGTCGCGGCCGCCGCGAAGCGGCTGAACGTCGCCGTCGACGACATCGAATGGCTCGGCGAAGGCTGCCGCGTGAAAGGCGCGGATCGCGGGCTGGATTTCGCGTCCGTCGTTTCCGCTGCGCTCGCCGACAGCGGCACGCTGACCGTCAAGGGGACGTGGTCGACTCCGCCGGAAACGCAAGGCGGCAAGTTTCGCGGTGCCGCCGTCGGTTCCACCGCGGGATTTTCTTACGCGGCACAGGTCGTCGAAGTGGCCGTCGACGAGGACACCGGCCAGGTGAGCGTGGAGCGCGTCTGGGTTGCGCACGACTGCGGCTTCGCGATCAATCCGCTTGCCGTCACCGGGCAGGTGCAAGGCGGCGTTTGGATGGGGATGGGGCAGGCGCTGCAGGAGGAGACGCAGTATCACGAAGGCCTCGCGCTGCGTCCCAACTTTCTCGACTACCGCATTCCAACGATTGCCGAGTCGCCGCCGATCGACGTGCATCTGGTCGAAAGCCGCGACCCGCTCGGGCCGTTCGGCGCGAAGGAGGCGAGCGAAGGCGCGCTGCACGGCTTTCCGCCCGCACTCACCAATGCGATCGCCGACGCGATCGGCATCCGCCTCACCGAGTTGCCGGCAACGCCCGACCGGGTGCTCGATGCGATCGTCGCAAAACGGCGCGCCGAGCGCCTCGCGGCGACGCGCGCGCAAAGGACCTGAAATGGATGCCATGGCGGTGTTCGAGGTGAAGCGGCCGACGACGATGGGCGAGGCTGCAACGCTGCTGGCGGCCGCAGGTGCGCGTGTCATCGCGGGCGGCACCGACCTCGTGCCGAATCTGCGCCGCGGCCTCGAGCAGCCGGCGACGCTCGTCGACGTGACCGGCATCGGCGCGCTCGGCACGCTTTCGCTCGATGCGAAGCCGCGGGTCGTCGGCGCCGGCGTCACGCTCGCGACGATCGCGGCGAACGCGCGGATCGCGCGGGAATATCCGGCGCTCGCGCAGGCCGCATCGGCCGTGGCAGGACCCGCGCATCGCAACGCCGCGACGCTCGGCGGCAATCTCTGCGCCGACACGCGCTGCGTGTTCTACAACCAGAGCGCGTGGTGGCGCGCCTCGAACCGGTATTGCCTGAAGCGCGGCGGCGACACCTGTCACGTGGCGCCGCAGGGCGCTCGCTGCCATGCGGCGTTTTCGGGCGACGTAGCGCCCGCGCTGATTGTGCTCGGGGCCGGCGTTGAAGTCATGTCGGCAACAGGCACGCGCCGGCTCCCGCTCGCCGACCTCTATCGCGACGACGGCGCCGCGCATCTCGCGCTTGCGCCGGGCGAGATGGTCGTCGCCGTGCACCTGCCGCCGGCGCAGCCGGGCGGCGCGTCGGGCTATCGCAAGGCGCGCGTGCGCGGCGGCATGGATTTCCCGCTGGCCGGCGTCGCCGTCGCGATCGTCATGGATGCGAACCGCATCGCGCAATTGCGCATTGCGCTCACCGGCACCAACTCCCATCCGCTGCTGCTCGCGGGGACGGATGCCCTGATCGGCCGGCCCGCAGACGCGGAGGCGCTCGCGGCCGTCGGCAAGCTCGTCGCGAAGCAGGTGAGTCCAATGCGCACGACGGCCACCGCGTCCAACTACCGCCGGCAGGTCGCGTCGGTGATCGCGCAACGCCTGTTGCGCGAGCTGGCCGGCGACTGAAGGCGGCACGTCATGTACGCGATCGCCCGCCGCGAGCAGTTCTCGGACAGCGCGTTCCTCTGGGAAATCGACGCGCCCGACGTCGCGCAGGCGGCCGAGCCCGGCCATTTCGTGATGCTGCGGCTCGCGGAGGGCGGCGAGCGCATTCCGCTTACCGTCGCCGACTTCGATCGCGCGCGCGGCACGGTGACGGTCGTGGTGCAGGCGCTCGGCAAGACGACGCGCGCGATGCGCGACGATTACGTTGAGGGCGACGCCTTCGCCGATTTCGTCGGACCACTCGGCCTGCCGCAGCACATCGAGCACGTCGGGCATGTCGTGCTGATCGGTGGTGGCCTCGGCGTCGCGCCCGTGTATCCGCAGCTGCGGGCGTTCAAGCAGGCCGGCAACCGCACGACGTGCATCGTCGGCTTTCGCAGCGCCGATCTCGTGTTCTGGCAGGACCAGCTCGCCGCATGGAGCGACACGCTCGTCGTCTGCACCGACGACGGCAGCGCCGGGCGGCCGGGGTTCGTCACCGCAGCGCTCGCCGAGCTGCTCGAGCGCGAGCGACCGGATCTCGTCGTCGCGATCGGCCCGATGCCGATGATGCGCGCATGCGCCGAGACGACGCGACCGTACGGCGTCCAAACGCTCGTCTCGCTCAATACGATCATGGTCGATGGGACCGGGATGTGCGGCTCGTGCCGCGTCAGCGTCGGCGGAGAGGTCAAGTTCGCGTGCGTCGACGGTCCCGACTTCGACGCGCACGCGATCGACTTCGCCGAGCTCGTCGCGAGGCAGAAGCGCTTCAGCCGCGAGGAGACGCGCGCGAGCGAGGACCAGGCGCACGTGTGCAGCCTCGAGCAGAAGCTGATCGTCGACGGCAAGCGGACGTACAAGAAGTATGCCGCGCTCGAGCGCCACCAGGTGAAGATGCCGGAGCGCGATCCTTCCGAGCGCGCCCGCCACTTCGGCGAGGTCAACCTGGGCTACGGCTGGGCGGCGGCGCTGCGCGAGGCCGAGCGCTGCATCCAGTGCGCGAAGCCGACGTGCATCGACGGCTGTCCGGTGTCGATCGACATCCCGCGGTTCATCCGCCACCTGCTCGTGCGCGACGTCGACGCAGCGGTCGCCGCGATCCACGAGTCGAGCATCTTTCCGTCAGTTTGCGGCCGCGTGTGCCCGCAGGAGCGGCAATGCGAGGCGCAATGCGTGCTCGTGAAGGCGAAGATGGAGCCGGTGGCGATCGGCCGGCTCGAGCGCTTCGTCGGCGACCATGCGAAGCCCGTGAAGGAGGAGCCGCCGCGCTTCGAGCGCTCGCTCGGCAACGTCGCGATCGTCGGCTCCGGTCCCGGCGGGCTCGCCTGCGCAGCCGACCTCGTCAAATACGGCGCCGACGTCACCGTCTACGAGGCGCTGCACGTCGTCGGCGGCGTGTTGCGCTACGGCATTCCCTCGTTCCGGCTGCCGCGCGACATCATCGAGCGCGAAGTGGCGCGGCTGTCCGACATCGGCGTTCGCTTCGAGACGAACAAGGTCGTCGGCAAGACATTCACGATCGCGCAGCTCACCGGTGCGATGGGGTTCGACGCGGTGTTCATCGCCGCCGGTGCCGGCGCCCCGGCCTTCCTGGGGATCCCGGGGGAATCGGCGGGGCAGGTCTTCTCGGCGAACGAATTCCTGACGCGCGTGAACCTGATGGGCGGCGACCAGTTCCCGTATCGCGACACGCCGATCGGCCTCGGCGACGACGTCGTCGTGATCGGCGCCGGCAACACGGCAATGGACTGCCTGCGGGTTGCGCGCCGGCTCGGCGCGTCGCGCGTGCGCTGCGTGTATCGGCGCTCGGAAGCGGAGGCTCCGGCGCGCGTCGAGGAGTTGCGCCACGCGCGCGAGGAAGGCGTGGAGTTCTGCTTCCTGCACGCGCCGGTGGCGATCGAAGTCGACGCCGACGGGGGCGTCCGCGGCATCCAGGTCGAAAGGATGGCCCTCGGCGAGCCGGACGCGCGCGGACGCCGGGCACCGGTGCCGCTCGGCGAATTCGTGACGTGGCCGTGCGACACGGTGATCTACGCGCTCGGCACGAAGGCGAACCCGATCGTCGCCAAGGCGACGCAAGGTCTCGCCGTGGGCAAGTGGGGCTACATCGTCGCCGACGAGGCGACGCAGGCGACGAACCTGCCGGGGGTGTTCGCGGGCGGCGACATCGTGACCGGCGGCGCGACGGTAATCCTCGCGATGAGCGCCGGACGCCGCGCGGCGAAAGCGATCGGCGCATACCTGCAGCGCGGGCGGGCGCAGTGGCCGCTGACCGCGGACGACATTGCGGCTTTCGTGCCGCCGCGGCCGCTCGGCGTTGCTCGGCAGGCGTAGGAGGACGCGATGCTCTGTCCCAAGTGTCATTCCCCACTCGACGGCGACGGCGAGTCCTATATCTGCTGCGCGGGCGCGACGCTGCGCTGGCACTGCACGTCGTGCGCGAAGGTGAGCGAAGGCTTTGCGTTCCCGTATGGCGGCTGTCCGCTGTGCGGAGGCACGCTGACGCGCTTCGAGCCGGGACCCGTCGACGACGCGACGGCGATGGGCGCGGTGCGCAAGGCGTTCGAGATCGAGCTGGGCGGCCAGGCGTTTTACCATCGCGCCGCCGCGAGTGCGACGGACGCCGACCTGCGCGAGCTGTTCGGCCGCTTCGCCGCGATGGAGCGGACGCACATGGACACGCTGACGAGGCGCTACCACGTCGATATGACGCCCGTGTACGACGCGTACGCAATCGACTGCGCGGCGGTGTTCGCCGGCGTTCCGAGGCGCGTGGACGACGCGGACGACCTGTTCCGCATCGCGATCGCGATGGAGGAACGCGCCGCGCAATTCTTCGAGGAAAGCGCTGCGCGCGAGGCGCCCAACTCCGCGGGGCGCGGGCTCTACCGCGAGCTCGCCGCCGAGGAGCGCGAGCACGTCGCGCTGCTGACGACCGAGCACGCGCGCTGGCGCACCGGCAAGCCGGGGCTGATCGGATTCGAAACCGTTGCTGCGACGGAACCCGTTGCGGCCGCATCGGCGACACAGAACGCGGCGTACGTGCTGCTTTGCGAGCATGCCGCCGAGCGTGTCGCGCTTGTGTGCGGCACGACGCAGATGACGCGTGGCGAATTGCGCGACCGGGTCGCGCGTGCGGGTGCGGCATGGCGAGCGCGCGGGCTCGGCCGTGGCGAGCGCGTCGCCGTCAAGCTGCCCGACGGCATCGACTGGGTGGTCGCGTATCTCGGCGCGATCTGGGCGGGCGGCGTCGCTGTCGGCGTCAACCCACGCGTGCCGCCGGTCGAGTGGCGCGCGATCCTCGACGCGGCGGGATTCCGTTTCATCCTCGCCGAACCCGGCGACGATACGCCGGCGCCATGGAGCGCCGAGGTCGTCACCGTCGACGAGTGGCGGTCGACGGTCGCGCAGACGCCGCCGTGCGCCGCAGAGCCGATGGGACCGGAAGAGCCCGCGTTGTGGGTGCATTCGTCGGGAACGAGCGGCCGCCCGAAGGCGGTCGTGCACCCGCAGCGCATCGCGAACGAGATCGAGCGCGTTGGCCGCGAGCGTCTCGGGCTCACGGTCGAGGATCGCATCTACGCGAGCTCCAAGCTCTTCTTTTCCTATCCGCTCGCGAACTGCATCTTCACCGGGCTGAAGCTCGGCGCGACGGTGATCCTCGATCCGCAGTGGCCGACGGCGGAGAGCGTGGTCGCGAGCGTCGCCGCGCAGCGCGCAAACGTGCTGTTCAGCGTCCCGTCGCTGTACCGCAACCTTTTGAAGCAGGGGCTGGCACCGGCGCTCGCGCAGTCCGGCGTGCGGCTCTTCGCCTCCGCCGGCGAGGCGTTGCCGCCAAGCCTGCGCGACGAATGGAAGCGCCAGACCGGATATACGATCGTCAACGGCTTCGGCGCGTCCGAGACGCTGGTGCTGGTGCTCGTCGATCGCGACGACGGCGAAGGACTGTGCGCATCGCCTGGAATCGAAGTGCGTGCGCTTAACGATGCGACGGCGCCCGCGGAAAAGACTGCCGCTCAGGACAATGCATCTGAGTCGGGTGCCGCTCCGTGCCGCATCCTCGTGCGCGGCTCGACCGTCGCGCTCGGCTACTGGAACCGGCCCGACGCGCAGGCCGAGCATTTTCGCGACGGCGGCTTCGCGCCGTCGGATCTGTTCGAACGCGCGGGCGACGGCGCGTGGCGTTTCGCCGGGCGCGAAGACTCGCTCGTCAAGGTGCACGGGCGCTGGGTCGACCTGATCGAGCTCGAGCAGCATCTGGCGCTCGCATGTCCGGGCATGGCCGAGGCCGCAGCGGTGACGGTGCCGGACGCCGACGGCGTCGATGCGGTCGCACTGTTCTTCGTCGCTCAGGCGGGGACGCAACTGCCCGATACCACGGCGCTGCGCGCGCACGCCGATCGCCTGCCACCGTACCAGCGTCCGCGCTGGATTCATCCGATCGACGCGCTGCCGCGGACGCCGACCGGAAAGCTCGTGCGCCGTCGGTTGCGCGAGCTGCATCGCGAGCTCGCGCCCGATCCTTTGCCGAATGCCGGCCAGGAGGTGGCCGATGCTCGCCGTTGAGCGACGCGGCCACGTGCTCGTCGCGGCGCTGGCGCGACCGCCGGTCAACGCGATCGACGCCGCGCTGCTCGCGCGACTCGACGCGGCCGTCACCGAAGCGGAAGCGGATCCCGCGATATCGCTGCTGCACGTGCGCAGCACGCAGAAGGCGTTCTGCGCCGGCGCCGACCTCGCGCTGATGCGTGCGTCCATGGCTTCGCCGGACGGGGCGGAGACGATGCTCGGGGTCGTGCGCGACATGCAGCGTGTGTTCGCGCGCATCGCCGCCGCGCCGTTCGTGACACTGGCGGAAATCGGCGGGGCGGCGCTCGGCGGCGGGCTCGAGCTCGCGCTCGCCTGCGATTTGCGCGTCGCGGCCGCCGAGGCGATGGTCGGTCTGCCTGAGGTGCGGCTCGGATTGTTGCCGGCCGCCGGTGGCACGCAGCGGTTGACGGCGCTTTGCGGGGCGGGCGTCGCACGCCGGCTGATTCTCGGGGGCGAGACGGTCGACGGCGGCGAAGCGCTGCGCCTCGGCCTCGTGCAGTGGGTGCGGCCGGCCGCGCTGCTGTCCGAGTGGACCGCAGCGCTGGCGGAGCGCGTGGCCGCACATCCGCGTGAGGCGCTCGCCGCGAGCAAGCGGTGCATCGCGCTCGCCGCTTCCGGATCGCAAGCCGGATTCGATGCCGAGATCGGCGCGACGCGTGCGCTCTATGCATCGCCGCAGACGCAGGCGCGCGTCGCGGCGTTCCTGGATCGGCCGCGCAGCGCGGCATGAATGACGAGGAGACCGTGATGAACATGCAGGGACAGGTGGCGGTCGTGACGGGCGCCGCATCGGGCATCGGCCGGGCGACGGCCGAGGCGCTGGCAGCCCGCGGTGCGCAGATCGTCGTCGCGGACATCGATCGCGAAGGCGGAGAGAAAACGGTGGCGGCGCTGCGCGAGCGCGGCCAGACGGCCGAGTTCATCGCGGTCGACATGACGGATCCGGCGTCGATCGCAGCGTTCGCCGAGGCGGTGCACGCGAAATACGGCGCCGTCGACGTGCTGGTCAACGGGGCCGGGTGGGGACGCACGCACCCGTTCTGGGAGGGCACGCCCGAGCTGTGGAACAAACTGATCGCGCTGAACCTCGTCGGGCCGATGACGCTCGCGAAGGCGCTGCTGCCCCACATGCTCGAGCGCAAGAGCGGCCGCATCGTCAACATCGCGAGCGATGCCGGCCGCGTGGGCAGCCTCGGCGAGACGGTCTATGCGGGCGCGAAGGGCGGCCTGATCGCTTTCACCAAGTCGCTCGCGCGCGAGACGGCGCGCCACGGCATCAACGTCAACTGCGTCTGTCCAGGCCCGACGGATACTCCGCTGCTGGCCGCCGTTCCGGAAGGCCATCTCGAGGCGTTCAAGAAGGCGATTCCGCTGCGGCGCTTCGCGCAGCCGTCCGAAATCGCCGACGCGGTAGCATTCTTCGCCGGCGCGCAGTCCAATTACGTGACGGGGCAGGTGCTGAGCGTCAGCGGCGGCCTGACGATGGTGGGGTGACGATGCGCGCGGCGCGGCACGATCGGTGGTCTGAACAGGAGAAATCGACATGAAGCAGGTGCAACTGGCCGGATACGAGGCCACGCATTTCCGCTATGCGGCGCGCGGCAAGGTCGCGACGATCACGCTGAACCGTCCGGACAAGAAGAATCCGCTGACGTTCGATTCCTACGCCGAGCTGGGCGCGCTGTTCCGCAGGCTCGCACACGCGAGCGACATCAAGGCGGTCGTGATGACCGGCGAGGGCGGCAACTTCTGTTCCGGCGGCGACGTCCACGAAATCATCGGCCCGCTCGTCACCATGGACATGCCGGGCCTGCTCCGCTTCACGCGAATGACGGGCGAGCTCGTGAAGGCCATGCGCGAATGCCCGCAGCCGATCGTCGCGGCGATCGACGGCGTGTGCACCGGCGCGGGCGCCATGATCGCGTGCGCATCGGACCTGCGGTTCGCGACGGCGCGCAGCAAGCTCGCGTTCCTGTTCGTGCGCGTCGGGCTCGCGGGCGCCGACATGGGCGCGTGCACGCTGCTGCCGCGGCTGATCGGCCTGTCGCGCGCGGCCGACCTGCTGTACACGGGACGCGTCGTCGGCGGCGAGGAGGCCGAGCGCTTCGGCTTCCACAATCGCCTCGTCGCGCCGGAAGCGCTGCTCGACGAGGCCACGGCGATGGCGCAGAGCCTTGCCGACGGACCGACATTCGGCCACGCGATGACCAAGACGATGCTGTGGCAGGAGTGGAGCGCAGGCCTCGGCGAATGCATCGAGGCCGAAGCGCAGGCGCAAGCGATCTGCATGCAGACCAGCGACTTCGAGCGCGCGTATCGCGCGTTCGTGGCGAAGCAGAAGCCGGTGTTCGAGGGCGACTGAATCACGAACCATGCCTGACCGCACGTTTCTCGAATGGCCGTTCTTCGACGACGGGCACCGCGCGTTCGTGACCGCGGTGGATGCTTTCGCGCTGCGCGAGGTGCCGGGTCTCGTCGAAGGCGCCGAGCGGGACACCGATGCCGTATACCGCTGCGTGCGTGAACTGGTGCGTGGGCTTGGCGACGCCGGCCTGCTGCGGGCGTGCGTGCCCGCGGCATTCGGCGGCATGCACGAGCGCGTCGACGTGCGCAGCCTGTCCCTCGCGCGCGAGTCGCTCGCGCACGCGAGCGGCCTCGCCGATTTCGCGTTCGCGATGCAGGGCCTCGGCAGCGTGCCGATCTCGCTTTTCGGCAGCGACGCGCAGAAGCGCGCCTATCTGCCCGGCGTCGCGGCGGGCACGCGGATCGCCGCCTTTGCGCTGTCCGAGCCGGAGGCCGGTTCGGACGTGGCCGCCGTCGCCGCGACCGGCGTGCGCGACGGCGCCGGCTGGCGGCTCGACGGTGTCAAGACGTGGATCTCCAACGGCGGGCTCGCAGACTTCTACGTCGTGTTCGCCCGCACCGATCCCAACGCGGACAAGCCTTCGCGCGGATTGTCGGCGTTCATCGTCGATGCGGGCACGCCGGGGCTCGACGCATCGGAACGCATCGACGTGAGCGCACCGCATCCGCTCGGCACGCTGCGCCTTGCGAACTGCCGCGTCGGCGCGGATCGCCTGCTCGGCGCGCCGAATGACGGCTTCCGCATCGCAATGGGCACGCTCGATCTCTTTCGCACCACGGTCGGCGCCGCGGCGCTCGGTTTCGCGCGACGGGCGGCCGACGAGGCGATCGCGCGCGCGCAGGCGCGCCGCATGTTCGGTCGCGCGCTCGCCGATTTCCAGCTCACGCAGGCGAAGCTCGGCGACATGCTGGTCGCGATCGACGCTTCCGCGCTGATGGTCTACCGCGCGGCGTGGACGCGCGACACGCAGATGCGCCGCGTGACGCGCGAGGCGTCGATGGCGAAGCTGTTCGCCACCGAGGCGGCGCAACAGGTCATCGACGCCGCGGTGCAGGTGTTCGGAGGCCTCGGCGTCGTTCGCGGCGTCACGGTCGAGCGGCTGTATCGCGAGATCCGCGCGCTGCGCATTTACGAGGGTTCGAGCGAGGTGCTGAAGCTGATCATCGGCGCCCGCGCGGCGCACCCGGCGTAGCGAACCATGAACGGCAACCTGAACGGCGAAGGTCCATCCCGGCGGTGGGTGGAGGCGGACGGTATTCACATCGACGTGCGCGGGTTGCCGCCGCCGCAGCCGATGGTGTCGATCCTCGCGCTCGTCGAGTCGATCCGCGATGCGACGCCGGTCGTCGTGCATCACGAGCGCGACCCGGTGTTCCTGTATCCCGAGCTCGCGGAGATCGGCTGGACCTCCGAGCGCCTCGATGCTCCGGACGGCGAGGTGCGCCTTCTGTTGAAGCGAGCGGCGTGAGCGAGGCCGGTCCGTCGACGAGCGCCGGCAGTCCCGGCGCCGAAGCGCGCAACGCGGCGAACGGGGAAGCGAGACCCGCGAGCTTCGCGCCGCTCGATGCGGGCGACCCAAACAGGGAGCCACGGCCCGCGAAGTCCTCGCCGGATCCGCGCGGCCGCAAGGTGAAGACGACGCCCGGCTCGTTCCTGGGGGGCGCGATCGGACGGCTGTTGCCGGCGTCGATTCCGTTTCGCTACTTCGGCGCCGCGGCCGCATTCCACGTCGCCGGATGGATCGCGCTGTTCGCGGGCGCCGACAGCGCGCCGCGCTACCGGGGCGGTCTCGGCTGGACGCTCGCGGCGCTGCACCTGATCACGCTCGGCGTGCTCACGACGACGGCCATCGGCGCGAGCCTCCAGCTGCTGCCCGTCGCGACCCGGCAAGCCGTCCGCTCGCGTCACGCGCCGGCGCTCGTGTTCTGGCTGTACACGCCCGGCGTCGCGGCGGCGGCACTCGGCATGGGACTCCCCTCGGTGCCGCTGCTGGCGGCCGGAGCGATTCTCATTGCCATCGCGCTCGCGATCTATGCGGTCCTGCTCGCGCACAATCTGCTCGGCGCGCGCGGCATGCCCGCGGTCATCGCGCACGTCTGGGTCGCGTGGATCGCGCTCGCGATCGTGCTGGTCGCTGCGCTGTCGCTCGCGTTCTCGTACGCGGGCGGTTTCGCGCTGCCGCGCCCGGTGGCGCTCGCGCTGCACGTGCCGTTCGCAGCGTACGGCTTCATGGGCATGCTTGCACTCGGCCTGTCGTACATCCTGGTGCCGATGTTCGCGCTTTCGCGGCCCCCCGACGAGCGCTTCGCGCTCGTATCGTGTGCACTGGCGTGCGCGGCACTCGCGGCGGTCGCCGTGGCCGCATTCGGTATCGCGGTGGTCGCGCTGCGCGTGGCGGCAATCGCAGCCGGCGTCGTCGCGGTCGCGCTGCACCTGCGGCTGATGCTGGCGGCGCTCGCCAAAGGCATGCGGCGCGACCTCGGGCCGTCGTTCCGCCTGGTGCGCATCGGCTGGGCGATGCTCGCCGCGAGCCTCGTCGCGGCGCTCTGCGTCGCGCTCGACGTGCCGTTCGCCGGCATGCCGACGCTGTTCGGACTGCTGCTCATCGCCGGATGGCTGCTCACGTTCCTGCTTGGAATCCTGCAGCGCATCGTGCCGTTCCTCGCGTCGATGCACGCATCGCGCGGCAAGCACCGGCCGCCGACGCCGTCGTCGCTCGCCGCGGGTCCGGCGCTGCGCATTCATTACCTGTGTCACATGTCCGCGCTCGCCGTTCTGACCGCCGCGATCCTTCTCGACAGCGCGTGGTTCGCGCGAATCGGTGCGCTGATCGGCCTCGTCGGCAGCATGGCCTTTCTTGCCTTCTTCGTGCAGGTCGTCCGGCGGATGCTCGGGGTCGGCGCCAAGAGCGGGACGCACGCCGCATCGGTTTGAAGTCCGCAGTGGTGACTGGCTTGACGTCGATCAATGGCGCATCGGCATGCGGGTGCTACCGTGCTCGTGCCACGAAGGGAAAGTCCCCCATGAGCCCGAAGGGCCGTCCCGCAGCGCAGGTGGCACTGGCTGCCATCGGGAGCGCGTTAGCGCGGAAGGTAAGCCAATGACCTATCAGCGCCAGGTGAGCCGTACGCTCGACGACGAGCATCGCGTCAATCTCGAGCTGCTTGGACGCATCGAGCAGGCGTTCGCGCGCGCGCCGCGGTCGGGCAACGCGGGAAACGCCGAGCTGATTCAGCTGGCCGGAGTGCTCGTGCGGCACATCGAGCAGGACGTCGGCCGGCATTTCGACTTCGAGGAGCAGGAGCTCTTTCCGCGCATGAGTGACGCCGGCGACGGCGACATGGCGTCGCTCATGACCGAGGAGCATGACGCGATCCGCGCCGTCGCGAGCGAGGTCCTGCCGCTTGCGCGGGCGGCCGGGGCGGGCACGCTCGACGACGCGGGCTGGACCACGCTGAAGCGGGGCGCGCTCGAGATGGTCGAGCGCCAGGTCGCCCATATCCAGAAGGAAACGATGGCGTTATTGCCGCTGCTCGAGGATCTGCTCGACGACGACGCCGACCGCGACCTGTCGTTCGCTTACGCGGCCGCCTAGGAGGAACACGGATGGAAGCCGTTGCGATTCGGGACACCACGCTGCGCCGGCTCGCGCGCTCCGATCTCGATGCGGTCGTCGACATCGACGCGATCGCGGAAGGGCGGATGCGCCGGCCCTATTTCGAGCGGCGGCTCGCCGCCGCGCTGCGCGAGCCCGCCGCGTACGTCCAGTTCGCGGCCGTGCTCGACGACCATCTCGCCGGCTACGTCCTGGCGCGCGTACTGGAAGGCGAGTTCGGCCGCGACGTGCCGGCGCTGTCCATCGAGGCGATCGGCGCGCGCTACGACGCGAAGGGCGCCGGTGTCGGTCGCCGCCTGCTGGACGCACTGACCGACGATGCCCGCAGGCGCGGCATCGGGGAGTTGCGGACGCAGGCGCGATGGAACAACCACGCGATGCTGCGCTGGCTGGACGAGAACGGATTCGCGGTGGCCGCCAATCACATCGTCGATTGCGCCGTCGCCGGCGGCGCATACGACGCGAGCCGCGACGACGCCGTTCCCGTTGCAGTGCAAGGCGCCGATTACCGCGAGATAGCCTACGACGGCACGCAATCGAACGATTTCGAGCATCTCGCGCGCGACGTCGCCGACATCCGCCTGATGCAGCTGACGGACCTGCCCGACGTCGTGCGGATCGACGCCGCCAGCACCGGCCATGTCCGGGATGCGTACATGGAACGCAAGCTCGCCGAGGCGATGCACGACTCGGCCATTCGCGTGTCGCTCGTGGCCCGCATCGACGACGCGATCGCCGGTTTCCTGACAGCGCGTGTCGACCTTGGCGATTTCGGGCGCACCGAGCCGGTCGCCGTGCTCGACACGATCGGCGTGCATCCCGATCACCGGCATCGCCGCGTCGGCCATGCGCTGCTGTCGCAGCTCTTCGTCAATCTCGGGGGACTGCGGATCGAGCGCGTGGAGACGGTCGTCGCGCCGCGCGACCTCGACCTGCTCGGATTCCTCTATGCGGTGGGATTCGCGCCGTCGCAGCGCATTCCGTTCGCGCGTGCGGTATCTTGAGCAGCATCCGACGGTGGTAAGGTAACACATGACGATGGCGATGCCCGACGACGATGCCGTGCGCGAAGCGCTGCGGCAGGTGGACGATCCAGAAGCGGGGATGAACATCGTCGATCTCGGGCTCGTGTACGGCGTCGACGTGACGTCCGACGCCGTGCACGTCGACCTCACGATGACAACGGCCGCCTGCCCGATGGCGGACATGATCGTCGCCCAGGTGAACGACGTCATCACGGCGATCGTGCCCGTCGGCACGGCGGTCGACGTCGAACTCGTCTGGGATCCGCCGTGGACACCCGACAAGATGTCGGGCATCGCCAGGGAACACTTCGGGTGGACCTTCTAGCGCGCGTCTTCACGAGACGCGTCGTCGAGACCGGTTCCGAAGCGGGGCGCTAGCACCCTTCCATGGCGGGTGACTTGCGTCCGCTGCAGCGCGCACCGCTGCTCGCGCTCGGGTTCATCGGCCTGCTGCTCGGCGTCACCGCAGGGCTCGCGCGTCTCGGCTATCGGATGCCCGACGTGTCGTCCGGCGCATCCGCCTTTCACGGGCCGCTGATGATCGGCGGCTTCTTCGGCGTCGTGATCGCGCTCGAGCGAGCCGTGGCGATCGGCCGCTACGTCGCGTATCTCGGCCCGTTTCTCGGGGGGCTGGGCAGCGTCGCCATCGCAATCAGTGAGCCGGTCGCGGGGGCGTGGCTGCTGTTCGCCGGAAGCGTCGTGCTGCTCGGCGCGTCGCTCGACGTGTTTCGCCGGCAGCGCGCGCTGTTCACGCTGACGCTCGTGCTGGGCGCCGCGTGCTGGGTAGTCGGCAACCTGGCGTGGGCGCTCGGAGCCGCGGTGTTCGACGTCGTCACGTGGTGGCTCGCATTCCTGATCCTGACGATCGCCGGCGAGCGTCTGGAGCTGTCGCGTTTCCTGCCGCCGTCGCCAGTGGCGCGCCGCGTGTTCGTCGCGATACTCGGCGTGATCTTCGCGGGCCTCGTGTCCTCGCGCCACCCGCTCGGCTCCCCGCTGTTCGCACTCGGTCTCGCCGCCTTGTCGGGCTGGCTGCTGAAGCAGGACATCGCGCGGCGCACCGTGCGCAAGCAGGGGCTTACGCGTTTCATCGCCGTGTGCCTGCTGTCCGGTTACGCATGGCTCGCGATCGGCGCGCTGACGATGCTGGCAGGCGGCTTCGCACCCGGCACGCGCGCCTACGACGCCGCCGTCCACGCGCTCGCGCTCGGCTTCGTGTTCTCGATGGTCTTTGGCCACGCGCCCGTCATCTTCCCGGCCGTCCTGCGCGTCGCCGTGCCGTACCACCCGTCGTTTTACGTGCCGCTCGCCCTCCTGCACGGCTCGCTCGCCATTCGTCTCGCGGGCGACGCTGCCGAGCGCTTCGCGTGGACGCGCGCAGGCGGGATGCTGAACGCGCTGGCGCTCGTCGCCTTCATCGTCGGCATGGCGAGCGCCGTGATCCGGAACCGGCGACGGCCAGGCGTCGAGGCGCCGCACGGCGGCCCCGGCAGATGACGCCACATGCGTTGATCCACGTCAACTCGCGACTGTGCCGCTTCGCTAGCATCGGTCCGGGATGACTCCCAAGGGAGAGGTCGTGAGACTGCTCGAGTTTGGAGTCGACGAGATGGCGCCTCCGCCCGGCCTTGCGGATGCTGCGTTGAGCGTCGTGCCGGCGACCGCCGCCCGCGTACCGATTCCCGGCTATCTGGAGCAGGCGTACTGGTGGGCGTACGTCCACCCGCGAGCCGTGCACGCGTTCGAGCGCGAGTGGCTCGTGAACGCGATCCTGTTCGGCAATTACGGACGCCTGCGCGATTGCGCGCTCGCCGAGCTGGGCGAGACGATCGGCGGGAAGACGTTGCAGATCGCATGCGTCTACGGGGACCTGACGCCTCGCTTGCACCGACGCCTGGCGCCCGACGCGCGCCTCGATGTCGTCGACGTCCTGCCGATTCAATTGCGCAATCTCGCGGCGAAGCTCCCACCCGAGGACCCGCGTGTGCTCCTGACGCACGGCGATTCGTCGGCGCTCGCCTGCGCCGACGCCGCGTATGATCGCGTTCTGCTCTTTTTTCTCCTGCACGAACAACCGGCCCGAGTGCGGCGGAGCACGCTTGCCGAGGCGATGCGCGTGGTGAAGCCGGGTGGCAAGGTCGTCATCGTCGATTACCACCGGCCGGCGCATTGGCATCCACTGGGGCCGCTCGTGAGGGTGATATTCCGCAGGCTCGAGCCCTATGCGATCGACTTGTGGCGCGACGACATCGTGGCGTTCCTGCCGCCGGGCGCGAAGCCGGCGACGCTCGCCAAGCAGACGTACTTCGGCGGCCTGTACCAGAAGCTCGTCCTGATCCGTTAGCGGGCTGCCATGGAAACCTTCGATGCGGACGTGGTCATCGTCGGTGCGGGGGGCGCGGGCTTGCGTGCCGCGATCGCCGTCGCCGAAGCGGATCCGGCACTCGTGGTTGCGCTCGTGTCCAAGGTCTATCCGATGCGCAGCCACACGGTCGCGGCCGAAGGCGGCGCGGCGGCGGTCACGCAGGCGAACGACAGCCTCGAAGCCCACTTTCACGATACCGTGGCGGGCGGCGACTGGTTGTGCGAGCAGGACGTCGTCGAGTACTTCGTCGCGCATGCGCACGAAGAGATGGTGCAGATGGAGCACTGGGGCTGCCCGTGGAGCCGCAAGGCGGATGGGCACGTGAACGTCCGCGCGTTCGGCGGGATGAAGATCGAGCGTACGTGGTTCGCCGCGGACAAGAGCGGCTTCCACATGCTGCACACGCTGTTCCAGACGTCGATCCGATACCCGGCGATACGCCGCTTCGACGAGCATTTCTGCGTCGACCTCGTCGTGGAGGACGGGCGCGTGCAGGGTGTCGTCGCGGTCGAGATCGCGAGCGGCGATTTCAGGTTGATTCGCGCCGCGGCCGTGATCATCGCGACCGGGGGTGCGGGGAGGGTCTTTCGCGAAAACACCAACGGCGGCATCGTCACCGGCGACGGCATGGCGCTCGCGTATCGGCACGGCGTACCGCTGCGCGACATGGAATTCGTGCAATACCATCCGACCTGCATGCCGGGCACCGGGCTGCTCTTCACCGAGGCGTGTCGCGGCGAAGGCGGCTTCCTGCTGAACAAGGACGGCTATCGCTACCTGCAGGACTACGGACTCGGACCCGCGGAACCGTCGCCGCGCAACAAGGCGATGGAGCTGGGCCCCCGCGACCGGCTGAGCCAGGCGTATTGGCACGAGCAGCAGAAGGGGCGCACGATCAGGGGTCCGCACGGTGAATGCGTGCACCTCGATCTGCGCCACCTCGGCGAGGCGAAGCTGCGCGAGCGCCTGCCGCAGATCTACGAGCTCGCGCTCGAGTACCTCGGCGTGGATCCCGCCACGGCGCCGATTCCCGTTCTGCCGGCCGTCCACTACACGATGGGGGGAATCCTGGCGGACGGCCGCACGGCGTCTCCGCTGCCGGGGCTGTACTCGGTCGGCGAATGCTCGAGCGTCGGCATCCATGGCGCGAACCGGCTCGGATCGAATTCGCTGACCGAGCTGATCGTCTTCGGCAAGGTCGCGGGCGTCGAGGCGGCGTCCTACGCAAGGTCGGTGCCGAAACTCCGCGCAACCGGCGCGATCGGCACGCTCGCCGAGGAATCGCGCCGCCGCGCGCTCTCCGTTGCCACGCGCGAAGGCGGCGGCGAACGCATCGCGACGTTGCGCAGGGAAATGGCGCAGAGCATGGAAGAAGGTTGCGGCATCTACCGCACCGGCGCGGCAATGCAAGCGACCTGCGACAAGCTCGCGCAGTTGAAGGAGCGCTACAAGCGTCTGCACGTCGACGACCGCTCGAAGGGCTGGAACACGGAGTGGCTGCTCGGGATCGAGCTGGGGTATCTGCTCGACGTCGCGCAGGCGATGACGCATTCGGCGCTCGAACGCCGCGAGTCGCGCGGCTCGCACCAGCGTCTCGACGGCTTCGGCGAGCGCGACGATGCGAATTTCCTGCGGCACAGCCTGGCCTGGTACGCCGGCGACGCTCCGCCGCGCGTGACCTACGGTCCGGTGAAGATCACGCGCTCCCCGCCCGGCAGGCGGGCATACGGCGCCGCGGGCGAGCAGGCGGAAGCTGCCGCGCACAACGTGCAGGCGTCGGTCGATGTCTGAATCCGCCACCACGATCCGGATCGACGTCCTCCGCTACCGCCCCGAGCAGGAGGAAGAGCCGGTGTGGCAAAGCTACATCGTGCCCTACGCCGACGACATGTCGGTCCTGCAGGCGCTGCAGCACGTGAAGGACGAGCAGGACGGCACGCTCGGCTTCCGCTGGTCCTGCCGCATGGCCATTTGCGGCAGCTGCGGGATGATGGTGAACGGCAAGCCGGCGCTTTCGTGCAAGACCTTCCTGCGCGACCTGCAGCCCGGCCCCGTGCGCATCGAGGCGCTTGCCCACTTTCCGATCGAGCGCGATCTGATCGTGAGCGTGGATCCCTTCGTCAGGAAGCTCGAGGGCATCAAGCCTTACCTCGTGCCGAGAAAGCCGCGGTCGCTGGCCGACGGCGAATACCTGCAGACGCCTGCGGAGCTCGAGCGCTACGAGCAGTTCGCCTCCTGCATCAATTGCATGCTGTGCTATGCGGCCTGCCCGCAGTACGGGCTCGATCCGGGCTTCACCGGACCGGGCGTGCTCGCACTGCTCCATCGCTACAACGCCGATTCGCGCGACGGCGGCCGTGCGGAGCGCATGCAGATCGTCAACGCCGAGGAAGGGGTGTGGGCGTGCACCGCCGTCGGCTACTGCTCCGAGGTGTGCCCGAAGCACGTCGACCCCGCGAACGCGGTCAATCAGAACAAGGTCAACAGCGCCACGGATTATTTCCTGCGCTTCCTGTCGCCGCGCGGAGGCCGGACATGAGCCGCAACGCCGGGGCCGGCCGGGCTTACGTTCGGCCGATGAGGGGCTGGTGGCGGCGCAACCCGTTCTTCGTCCGCTACATGCTGCGCGAGGCGACCGCGGTCGCGGTCGCCGTCTATGCGATCGTGCTGGCCACCGGCGTCGTTCGGCTCGCGCAAGGCGAAGCGTCGTGGAACGGCTGGCTCGAAGCGCTGCGCTCGCCGTGGTCGCTGCTCATGCATCTCGTATTGCTCGCCGCGATGATCGTGCATGCGAAGAGCTGGTTCGAGATCATGCCGAAGACGATGCCGATGATCTTCATCGGTGGCCGCCGGCTCGCTGCGGCAACGATCACGCGCACGGGCTGGGGCGCGACGATCGCCGTGTCCGTCGCGCTGTTCGCGCTCGCCTTGGCCTTTTCGCGATGAGGCGATCCAATGCCCCGGTCTTCTGGCTGCTGTTCGGCGCCGGTGGGATGCTCTGCGCGCTGCTCGGCCCGGTGCTCGTGTTCATCACCGGTCTCGCGGTGCCGCTCGGCTGGCCGCTCACGGCGGATGCGATGGCCTATCCGCGCATGCTCGCCCTCGCGCAAAGCGTGCCCGGCAAGGGCGCCCTGTTCGTCGTCATCGCGCTCTTCGCCTGGCATGCGGCACATCGGATCTTCCACAGCCTGCACGACGTCGGCATCCGCAACGGCGCGACGGCGAAGCTCGCGTGCTACGGCGGCGCGCTGGCGATCACGGTGATCACGGCCGCGAGCCTGCTGCGACTCGGGTTCTGACCACGTCATCGTCGAGGCGCCGCGGCTCGCTTTCTCGCGGCGTCGACTTGCGGACCCGCGGCGCCGCGCGCCGCAGGACCGCACCGTCGCCGGATCAGCCCAGCGGCTTCCAGCCCGCGTCGTTGAAATACCGGCCATAGGCATTTGCCGCCGTCACGACCTTGTGCGCCCCGTCGGCCGGATCGCCCGCAGCCTTGCCTTGCATGATGTCGGCGCCGGCGACCAAGTCGGCGACGATCAGATGCAGCATGGCGTCCGCGTCGGTCGGAAGCTTGCATTCGGCGACGATGGCCGCGACCTTCTGCTCGATCGCTGCGCCGAGTGCCGCGTATTGCGTGGGCGAAAGCTTCTTGCCGTGAACGGCTCCGACCTGCGGCGCCATCAACGCGCGGATCTCGCCCATTCGCTGCCGCAGCGGCGCGTCGGTCGTCCATTTCTTGCCGTGGTCGAGCGCAAGCTTCGCAGGCGCGTCGGCGGCGTGCGAATGGGCGTCGGCGGCGAGGGCCGGCTGGCTGGCGCCGAGCACGAGGAGCGCGGCGGCAAGGGCGGCCGTGAGCGTGCGATGCATTTTCATTGCGGTTCTCCTGTCGTCTGACCTTTCCCGGCAGCGGGGATCGCTGTCGGCGGACCGGGGTTGTGAAATGCCGCCGGTGCTCATAAGATAGTAATTGAATACTCACTTTTCAAGAGGCATCCGGATGAGGGCCAATGCGGCAACCCGGGTTTCAGCGCGGCAGTCGTCGGCAGAGCGCCGGCTCGGGATCGTGCAGGCCGTTCTGGACCTGGCCGGCGAGCGTGGACCGGATGCGATCACCACGCAGGCGATCGCCGAGCGCATCGGCGTCACGCAAGGCGCGCTGTTTCGCCACTTTCCGGAGAAGGAAGCGATCTGGCTCGCGGTATTCGAGTGGGTGCGCGCAGCGCTCGGCGCGGCCGTCGACGCCGCGATCGACCCCAGGGCGTCGCCGCTCGAGAACCTGCAGCGCGTTTTCTGCGCGCACGTGGCCCTGGTCGCCGCGCATCCCGGTGTGCCGCGGGCGCTGTATCACGAGCTGCAGACGGTGGGCGATTCCCGCGTGCGCGCCGCGGTGCGGGCGATGCTGGAGGAGTATCGGCGGCGGCTTCTGCGCCTGTTCGAGCAGGCGAAGGCGGCGGGCGAGCTCCCGCCTGATCTCGATGCCGCTCTCGCAGCCGTGCTGTTCATCGGCGCGGTGCAGGGGCTCGTGATCCAGGCGGCGCTCTCGGGCGCCGATGCTGCGCTGACGCAAAGGGCGCGGCCGATGTTCGCGCTGCTGCTCGACGGTTATCGCGGAGCCCGCGCGCCCGGCGGGGCGCGCCGGCCTAAGCGTGCAGCGACTCGTACTTCGCCAGCAGTTCCTCGGGCGACTCGGTGAAGTCCGGATGCAAGACGATGCAATCGGCGGGGCACACGAGCTTGCATTGCGGCTCGTCCTCGGCCCCGACGCACTCGGTGCAGCGCAGCGGATCGATCACGTAGATGGGGTCGCCCACGCTGATCGCCTCGTTCGGACATACGGGCTTGCAGGCGTCGCACGCCGTGCAATTTTCGGTGATCGTCAGTGCCATGTCGTCTCCTTCGATACAGTGCCGGAAGCGCAGCCCGGCATTCGGTCAGGCGGCCGCGCGCTCCGCCGGCGCGTTCAGCCGCTCGTGGCGGAATGCGCCCCACAACGCCGCGCCGATCGCCCCGGCGTAGATCGAGTCGGGGTGGCTCACCGCGGTGACCTTAACTTTCTCGTTGACCATCTCTTCGCTGATCGCCGCGATCAGGCCCGAATCGAGCGCGAGGCCGCCGGTGATGAGCGCCACGCCCTCCTTGATGCCGGTGACCTTCAGAAGCTTCACGATGCGGGATGCCATCGACAGGTGAATGCCTTTCAGCACGTCGGGCGTGGCGATGCCGCGCGACACCATGTTGATGACGTCGGTCTCGGCGAGCACCGCGCAGATCGAGCTGCATTTCTCGGGGTTCTGCGACGTCTTCGACAGCGGACCGATCTCCTCGACCGCGACGCCGAGGTACCGCGCGATGTTCTCGAGGAACTGGCCCGAGCCCGACGCGCATTGGCTCGTCATCTTGTAGGAGAGCACCTTGCCGCGCTCGTCGACGTAGATGGCGCGGCCATTCAGCGCGCCGATATCGACGACCGCGCTGATGCCGGGATGCAGGAATACGCCGCCGCGCGCGTGCGTCGTCATCGAGTAGAAGTGGCCCGTCGCGAACGGAACGTTCTCGCCCTCGCCCGTGGTCGCGACGTAGTCGACCTGGTCGGCGTGCAGGCCAGCGTCGGCGAGCACGCCGTCGTGGCCCTCGCGCGCGAGCTGCATCGGATCGCGCCGCCGGATGCGCTCGCAACGCTTCGCGAGCCATTCCCGGCGGTTGCCCTGCACGTCGAACAGCACGCTCTTGACGGCGCCCGAGCCGACGTCGATGCCAATGGCGTATGTCATTGCCTGTCTCCTGTTCAGGTGCGCGCTTCCGCGGTCTTGCCTTCCTCGACCACCGCGCGCCACGCGAACATCGCGCCGCCCAGCGCGCCGGTGTAGATCGAGTCGGGATTGATGTTGAGCGTGAGCTCGCCGTAGTTCTCCTTGACGAGGTCGTTCAGTGCCTTCACGGCCGCTTCGTTCTTGGCGACGCCGCCCGTGAACGTGAACTGGTCGCGAATGCCGCCCGAGCGCGCGAGGATCGACATCGCGCGCAGGATGATCGCGCGGTGCAGGCCGGCCATGATGTCCTCGCGCTTGTCGCCGAGTGCGAGCCGATCGCGCAGCTCCGCGCCGGCGAACACCGTACATGTCGAGTTGATGCGGATCGTTCGTGTCGACTTCATCGCCATCGGGCCGAGCTCGTGCAGGCCCATGTTCATCTCGTCGGCGATGTAGCCGAGATAGCGGCCGCAACCCGCCGCGCAGCGGTCGTTCATCTGGAAGCTTTCGACGATGCCGTGCGGATCGACCTGGATCGCCTTCGTGTCCTGGCCGCCGATGTCGAGCACCGTCGCCGTCTTCGGATACATGACGTGCGCGCCGAGCCCGTGGCACAGGATCTCCGAGCGCACGTGCTCCTTGGAGAAGGGCAGTCGCGCGCGGCCGTAGCCCGTGCCTACGATGTAGGTTTCCTCCATCTCGGTGTCGAGGATGCCCTTGATCGGCGCTTCCACCTGCGGGCGACGATTCGCGGTGTCCGGCAGCGACACGAATGTGCGCTCGAGCGCGGCCAGCAGGTGTCGGCGGATCGAATCGCCGTAGACGCGGTTCTCGACCTCGATGATCGAGCGGTCGAACACGTTGAGCAGGAAGTCGTACCGGATCCCGGCGTCCTTCGCGACCGCCTCGCCGGTCGCGAGGTACTGGCTGCCGGCGATGTCGCGGAAGAAGTCCGACTTCCGCTTGGCGCCGGGCGCGAACAGCGCGGCAGCCTCCGCACGCAGCCGGCTGAACACTTCGCCCAGCGCGTCGAGCACAGCGTCCGCGCTCGCGCCGAACCGCGTCGCGTCGACGTTGCGGCGGCACGTCTGCTCGAGATCGGCGAGCTGCTCGAGGTATTGCTCGAGCCGGAAATCCCGCTCGAGTTGCCCGAGAAAGCCGTCGAGCGAGCCGTTCAGCGCACCGCTTTGGCCGAGCGCCTGCCGGAACAGGTGAAAGCGGCCGTTGACGAGCGCCTCCTGCTTGGCGATCGCGGCGGCGGTGTCGTAGTTGGAGCGCGAGTTCGTGATGCCGCGGCCGAGGACGTTCTGCTGCTCGTCCATGACGACGGCCTTCGTCGTCGTCGAGCCGAGGTCGATGCCGATGAAGCAGCGCATGCGTGTCTCCCGGTCAGTGTGCGAGCGCCGAAGGGTCGCCCCGAGGCGCGAGGACCGCCCCCTCCGGAGACAGCGCAGCGGCGCCAGCCGCAAGCGTGGGGGGGACACCACCCGCAGAGCGCTTCTGCTTGACCATCTGGAAGTAGCTTTCCAGCCGGTTCTTGACGTTGGCGGCCGAGAAATACCGCGGATCGACGAGATCCGTCTCGATGAATGCCGCCGGCTTGCCGGTGCGCTTCTCGACCTCACGCAGGATCAGGAGCTGGCCGGCCGAGAAGCTGTTGCAGCTCTTGATCGAGTTGATGAGCAGCCCGTCGGCCTGGTACTCGTCGATGTACCTGCAGATCATGTCGATTCGCGACGGCAGGTTGAGATTCGTGTAGCAGCCGAGGCAGTACTCGGCGAGCGATTCGAGCGGGCGGTCGGCATCGTGGCGGAAGCCGAAGTCGTACAGCCCTCCGACTTTCGCGTACGTGGAGCTGACGACCACCGCGCCTTCGTCGTAGAACATCTTCCAGAAGTCGCGGAAGCTGGTCCAGTTGGGTGGGCCCTCGACGATGAGGCGGTACTTCTCCTCGCCCATGTCGCCGTCGGGCGTGACGGGCCCTTTGCCTTCGCGCACGCGTTGCTCGATTTCCTGCCGCAGCACGTGGTAGTACTGCGTCGCCTCGGGCGTGCCGCGGAACGCCGTGAAGATCGGCCCGATGTAGTAGACGGCGCCGAAATAGCCGTCGATCGGCGAGGGCCGATTCTTTGCCGATTGCAGCACCGAGACCAGGTCCTCCTCGGCCTTCTGCGACTCCTTCATGTACTGGCGCAGGCGGTCGATGTCGAACTTCACGCCCGACACGCGCTCGAGGGTGGGAATCACCGTATCCTTGAGCTGCTTCACGACGTAGTCGCGCATGTTCGGCGCGATCTTGCCGTCGCCTTGATACGGGACGTGCAGCATCACCGTCTCGCAGCCGTAGCGATGGCGGATCAGCTCGAACCACTTCATGAACGTGAAGCAGCCGGTGTAGGAGAGCAGCAGGATGTCGGGCGTCGGCAGCACCTCGCCGGTGGGGCCGATCTCGCCGCCCATCATCATGCCGAGGTCGGCCTTCACGTACGTGCAGACGTCCTCAGACTGGCCGTCGCGCTCGGCGTCCATGATCATCTTCCCCGATTTCTTGCGCATGCCGTTCTGCAGCGCATTCGTCTCGGGAAGGCTTCGCGCGAAGTCGAAGCACATGAGCAGCTCGTTCAGGTTGCCGGGCACGAACGTCGCGGACACCTTGCGGCCGGTCTCGCGCGCCGTGGCGAGCTCGTGATAATTCCGGTTGATCAGCTCCTTCTGCAGCCACATGGCGTCTTCCTTGACGACCTTCGGCTTCTTGACGGAGGCGGGCATCGGTGTAGTGGCGGTCGGCATGGGGACTCCGAGTTAGCGGTGACGGTGGGGCCGGCGGTCAGGCCGCCGACCAGAGCTTGATCGAATCGGCGAACGTGCCGGCCTGCTCGCGGATCGGCGCCATCTGCCCGGTGTTCTCCGCGTACTTGAACGCCGTGTACGGCACCTTGTGCTTGCCCAGCACGTCCTGCAGCATCGGTCGCTCGAGCAGCGCCGGATCGCAGAACGACGGGGCCGCGAACACGACGCCTTCGGCGCCGCGCGTCTTGACCTGCTTCAGCAGGAACACCCCCTTGTCCTCGCGCTTCGCGTCGTACCGGGCGGCCGTCGACGCGGAGTTGTGCAGGAACGCCTTCGACAGCTCCTCGAGCGGGTTGCCGTCGGCGGGAACGTCGCCTTGCAGCCAGCGCGTGACGAGAATGAAATCGTCGTCGACGATGTAGCAGCCGGACATCTCGATCGACTTGATCAGGCCGAGCGGCGGCTGCTCGCAGAACGAGCCGGTCAGCACGACGCGCGCGTTGTCGCGCTTCGGGCGTGGCACGGCATCCGTCGCGGCGATGTAATCGCGGACCAGTTGCGAATGGTCCTCGGGCGGCAGCACCATGCCGGCACGCAGGATCAGGTACACCTCGGACGTCGGCGCCTGCCACGGCTTGTCCGAGCGGTAGGCGTACAAGTCGCGCACCGCGGCGCGGTTGTCGTTGTACACGCGGATCGACGCGTTGAGCTCGGCATCCGTGATCGGCGCGCCGCGCAGCCTGCCGAGATCTTCGCGCAGCACCTCGAGCTCGTGCACGTAGAACGTGCCGCCGATCGCGTCCTCGTAGTTCTGCGGCACGTCGAAATAGCGGACGTACTTGTCCTTGAACAGGATCTGCCACATGCCCGACAGGTTGCGGATCACGTCGCAGATCGACGGGAACAGCATGCCGTCGAGGCAGTCGAGGCGGCCGGTGAGGCCGAGCTCGATCGTCGAGCGCGGAATGCGGCAGATGTAGCTCTGGTAGTACGCGTCGCCCTGGATCACCTCGAGCTGGTCGCCGCCACCCAAGATGCCGACCGGCAGCATCCCCGCGGCGTGCACGAGCTCGCGCGGCACGTAGATCGGCATGTAGCCGATCGCCTTGCGGCCCGGTGCGGCCGCCTTCCATTGCTTGACGGCGTTGAAGTCGAGGTCGTCGAACAGCGCCTGGCAGCGCTCGACGATGGCGTTGACGGCCGGCGTATTCATCTTAACGGTGCTCCCACGACGGTTGGCGCTTTGCAAGAAACGCCGCGATGCCTTCGTTGGCATCGCGCGTCTTCATCAGCGCGTTGACATAGAGCCGCTCGACGTCGGCGAGGCGGCTCGCCACGCTCGCCGCGAGCGGCGCGCGCACGGCCTGGATTGCGAACGCCAGCGCCGCCGCGCTCCTCGGCGCGAGGTGCGCGTCGAAGTAGGCGAGGGCGGCTTGCGCGGGATCGTCGGCCAGCACGTCGACGAGTCCGATCGCTTTCGCTTCGGCGCCGCCGATCGTGCGTCCCGAGAACAGCAGGTCCTCGGCCGCCGCCTGGCCGACGCGATGTGGCAGCAGGCAGGACGCGGCGGGCGCGAACACGCCGAGCTTCATTTCCGGCTGGCCGAGCGTGGCGTCCGGCGTCGCGAAAATCATCGTCGTCGCGAGCGCGACCTCGAGCCCGCCGCCCAGGCACTGGCCGCGGACGGCCGCGAGAATGGGTGCCGGGAACTCGAGCATCGCTACGATCAGCGCGTGCAGCGACGAAAGCATCGCGGCACAGTTCTCGGCGCGATGCTCCTCGACGCTCGCGCCGAAGCTGAAATGCGGGCCTTCCGCGTCGAGCAGCATGCCGCGCAGCCCGGTATGTCCGCGCGCCTCGCGCAATGCGTCGTGCAGTGCCGCGATCATCGCGGCGTCGATCAGGTTGGCCTTCGGACGGGCGAGGCGCAAGCGCAGAAGCGCGCCATCGCGGTCGACCCAAACCGAAAGTGGCGTCGTCGAGGCCATCGAGTGCCCGTCACGCACTGCGCCGCGCCTTCGGCTGGATCGTCTGGCAGAGCGAACCGTCCCAGCCTTCGCCGGCGGCGAGCTTCTGCCGCAGCAGCACGAAATCCACCTCGCGGTCGTCCTTGCTGCCTTCGTTGAACGCGATGAAGCCCGCACGCGCTTCGGTCATCATGTTGAGCGCAAGCCACGCGCGCGAGTTCTCCTTGTTGCGGTTCCACGCCTCGAGCTTCGGCTTGCGCAGCTCCTCGAGGGTCTTGGTCGTGCAGTCGGGAAACGTCAGCAGGAGCTTCGCGCACAGCGCCTCGACGCGCGCGTCGAGCAGCGAGAGGTCGATCGTGCCGCGCGCGAGGAGCGCCTTCGCATCCTTCGCGGCGTCGCCGGTCTTCGGCTCGCCGTAGACGTAGCGGCCGTACTCGTCGACGAAGCGCTGCGTCTCGACGAGCGGGTTGGCGACGAATGCGCCGTCGACCTTCAGCGCCGGCACGATGTCGGCGAGCATGCCCCACTGGTACGCCTTGTGGGCGGAGAACGGCTCGCACAGCACGCCCGCGACCATAGCGCGCTCACTGCCGATCATCGGCGGCAGGAAGTCCGTCGCGCCGCCGATCGGCGCCGAGCCGTGCTTGGGACCGGCCTGGCCGAAGCGCGCGAGATCCTGCGCCACCGAGAAGTCGCAGGCCATGCCGATTTCCTGCCCGCCACCGATGCGCATGCCGTTGACGCGGCAGATCACCGGCTTGTCGCAGGCGAGAATCGCCGACACCATGTCGTTGAACAGCCGCATGTACTGCCGGTACTCGAGCGGGTGCCCGGCGTAGTACTCGGCGTACTCCTTCGTGTTGCCGCCGGTGCAGAACGCCTTGTCCCCGGCGCCGGTGAACACGACGCAGTTGACGTCGCGCGCGGACGACGCGGCGCGAAAGGCGAGGATCACGCCTTTCACCATGTCGGTCGTGTACGAGTTGAATTGCGAGGGGTTGTCGAGCGTGATCCAGGCGTTGTAGAGGCCGTCGGCCGGCGTGCCGTCGGGCCGGTGCGCGGGCCGCTTTTCGTATCGGACGCCGGGCCGGCCGATGTCGTCGACGAGATCGTGGGACTTCGGATCAGAGAACGTCACGTGCGGCTCCGGTGCATTCATCGGGCGGGTCCTCGTAGCTTCGTTGGGCATCGTGGGAAGGGGCTGCAGCCTAGGCCGGCACCAGCACGGCGCGCTTGTGGATTTCGCGGTGATGGACGGCGGCGAACACGTCGTTGATGTCGTCGAGGCGGCGCGCCTCCACGAACGGTTTCACCGCGATGCGGCCGTCGAGCACGAGGTCGAGCGCCGCCGCGTAATACTCGGGCGGACAGCCCCAGTTGCCGAGCGCGCGCGCGTCGAACGCCATCAGGTTGGAGAGGCGCACCTCGACCTTGTCCATCGTGAAGCCGACCACCGAGAGCGTCGCGCCGTGCACGAGCAGGCCGAACGCAGTCGCCTGGCCGGCCGCCGTGCCCGAGCACTCGAAAATGAACCATTCGGTCGCGGGCAGCCCGGTGCGGCGCGCGAAATCGCCGATCGCCGCCTTGAGCGCCTTGCCGTCGAGCTTCTTCGCGTTCAGCGTCAATTCCCCGCCGTGGCGGCCGATCATGTCGAGCTTCGCGTCGTCGACGTCGATCGCGACGACGCGCCCGCCGACCGCGTGCGCGATCTGCACGCAGTAGCCGCCGACGCCGCCTGCGCCGACGACGACGACCAGGCTGCCCGGGCGCACGCCCGCGCGATGCACGGCCTGATAGGGCGTGGTGACCGCGTCGGCGACGATCGACACGTCGGCGAGCGTCAGCCCGGCGCGGGCGAGGCGCGCGAGATCGACTTCGCACAATCCCCGTGCCGGCACGACGACGTGGGTCGCGAAGCCGCCCTGGATGTCGTTGCCCGGCATCTTCTGGCGGCGGCAGATCGTGGACAGGCCGCGCGCGCAGTGGTCGCATTCGCCGCACGCCAGCACGGCCGGCACGATCACCGCCTTCCCCTGCCATGCGCCGGCGCCCGCACCCGTGGCAACGACCGTGCCGCTGATCTCGTGGCCAAGCGCGAGCGGCAGCGGCTGGTTGGTCCGCACGCCGTCGTAGAAGTAGCCCAGGTCCGTGTGGCAGACGCCGCAGCCGGCGACGGCGACGACGACCTCGCCGGCGCCGGGCTCGAACGCGACGTCGGTGCGAACGAGAGGAGCGTTCGCCTGGTTCATCTGCCAGCGGTAGCCTGCGATCGCCATTTCCGGTGCTCCTGTCGAGCGGGTGTTCGGGCCGTCGCGGCCCGCTTGCAGCATTGCGGTACCGCAATACCGATTTAGACCGATCGTCGTCCCGCCCGCGTGCACGTGCCTTGATTTGAATCAACGCATTTGTTCGCTGCAAAAAGTTTACTGACGCCATCCTCACGGAGGGACGATGGACGTCGACATGCTGGAAGCCGGAAAGCAAGGCCAGGCGCCGCGCGCGACGCAGCGTCGGCCGGACGCGCAGGCGACGGCGCCGAGCGTTTCCGTCGCCATCGCGGGCAGCGGCGGCAGCGGGGTCATGACCGCCGGCACGCTGCTGCTCGACGCGGCGGCGAAGGCCGGCTACTACGGGCTGATGGTGCGCACGAGCGGGCCGCAGATCCGCGGGGGCGAGGCGGCGGCGCTGGTTCGGCTCGCGCAGGCGCCGGTCGCGTCGCTGACCGACTCGTTCGACCTGCTGATCGCGATCGACTGGCAGAACGTGAACCGCTTCGCCGACGAGATCGCGCTCGGCGGGTCCAGCGTGATGATCGGCGACGCGGATTCGGGCGACGCGCCCGACGTGTTCAAGGCCACCGGTGCGCGCTATGTCGCGCTGCCGCTCAAGAAAACGGTGAAGGCGATCCCGGGCAGCTGGATCAACATGTTCGCGCTGGGCCTCGCGGGCGCGCTCGCCGGGCTGCCGCGCAATGCGCTGGCGGATGCGGTGCGCGCATCCTGGAAGCGCGCCGATTCCGCGCTGCAAGCCAACCTCGCGGCGGTCGCCGCCGGCATCGAGTCGGCAGCCGAGATCGCAGGTGTCCCCGTACTCGCGGCCCCGCGCGCGCGTTCGTCGGCGCGGTGGCTTTTGAGCGGCAACGAAGCGGCGGGATTCGGCGCCGTCCGCGGCGGCATTCGGTTCGTCGCCGCGTATCCGATCACGCCGGCCACGGAAATGCTCGAATGGCTGGCGCCGGCGCTCGCGAAGGTCGGCGGGACGCTGCTGCAGGCCGAGGACGAGCTCGCGTCGGTGAACATGATCATCGGCGCGTCCTACGGCGGCGTTCCCTCGCTCACGGCGACCGCCGGCCCCGGGCTCGCGCTGATGACCGAGGGCATCGGGCTCGCCGTCGCGGCCGAAGTGCCGATCGTCGTCGTCGACGTGATGCGCGGCGGGCCCTCCACCGGCATACCGGCGAAGAGCGAGCAAAGCGACCTGTCGTTCGCGGTCGGCGGATTGCACGGCGACGCGCCGCGGCTCGTGCTGGCGCCGACGTCGATCGCCGACTGCCTCGCGACGACGCAATGGGCCGTGCATCTCGCCGAGGCGCTGCAGGCGCCGGCGATCGTTCTCTCCGACCAGTTCATGGGCCAGTCGCGCGCGATCGTCGATCGGCCCGCGTACGCCGAATGGACCGCGCGGCGGCTGACCGCAGCCGCGAACGTCCCCGATTACAAGCGCTATCGTGACACGGAGAGCGGCGTGTCGCCGATGGCGATCCCCGGCACGCCCGGCGTCGTGTACACGGCCGATGGTCTCACGCACAGCGAAGGCGGCATTCCGAGCAGCCAGTCGCGCGATCACCGGCTGCAGCTCGACAAGCGCCTGCGCAAGCTCGTCGACCACGATTACGGCGACGCATGGGCGGACGTGGAAGGGGATGGCGACGCGGCCGTCATCACGTTCGGCTCGGCGACGCCGCCCGTCCGCGAGGCGCTCACGCGCGTCGCGGAGCAGGGCGTCGCCGTGCGCCTGGTCGCGCTGCGCCTGATTGCGCCGCTTTCACCGGAGCGGCTCGCGCGCGCGTTGACCGGCGTGTCGCGCGTGCTGGTCGTCGAGCAGAATCACGGCGCGCAGCTCTATCGCTACCTGCGCGGCATCGTCGATCTGCCGAAGGCCGCGAGCTTCCACCGCCCGGGACCGCTGCCGCTGCGGCCCGGCGAGCTCTGCACCGCCATCCTCGAATGGAGCCGCGCATGAACGACGCTGCCACCTGCGCACCACGCACGGCGCAAGCGTACAAGTCGAGCTACAAGCCGATCTGGTGTCCCGGCTGCGGCGACTATTCGGTGCTGAGCTCGGTGACGAAGGCGCTCGCGAAAGTCGGCGAGCCACCGGAGAACGTCGCCGTCGTGTCGGGCATCGGCTGCTCGTCGCGCATTCCCGCGTACACGAACTGTTACGGCTTCCACGGCGTGCACGGGCGCTCGCTCGCCGCGGCCACCGGGCTCAAGGTGGCGCGGCCCGACCTCACGGTGCTCGTCGCGAGCGGCGACGGCGACGGCTACTCGATCGGCGGCAATCACTTCCTGCACGCATGCCGGCGCAACGTCGACCTCACGTACATCGTGATGGACAACCACGTGTACGGCATGACGAAGGGCCAGCCGTCGCCGACGACCGAGCCCGACTGGGATTCGAAGCTGTCGCCCGGCGGCACGGGCCTGCGCGTGTTCCATCCGCTCGTGATCGCGCTCGCGGCCGGCGCAAACTTCATCGCGCGCGCGTTCTCGGGCGACCCGAACGGTACGGCGGACATCCTCGCGCAGGCGATCCGCCACCCCGGCTTCTCGTTCGTCGAGATACTGAGCCCGTGCGTCACGTTCCGTCCGGAGCAGCGCGACTGGAAGGACCAGGCGCGGCCGGCGCCGGTCGCGCCGACCGATGATCCCGCGCGCGCTGCGAGGCGGCTGATGAGCGACGACGGCTTCAACATCGGCGTGCTCTTCGAGGGCAATCGTCCTGTGTGCCCGATCGGGCCGGCGAAGCCGACCTGCACGGCGGAGGACCTCGCGCAGGAGTTCGCGCTATGACGAACGTCAAGCTGGCCGGTCCGGATTTCACAGCCGAGGTCACGCCGCGCACGCTCGCGGAGCTGATGGCGGTGGCGCTCGAGATGGAAAGCGAGGCGGCGCAGCGCTATGCCGAGTTCGCCGACGCGATGGAGACGCACAACAACCTCGAGGTCGCCGCGCTGTTTCGCAAAATGGCGAACATCGAGACGGGGCACGTGCAGGCGATCATGTCCGAGATGGGATGGCGCGAGGCGCCGCCGTCGCGCGGCTTCGGCGCAGCCGTCTTCGAGGGCCCGGAAACGCCGCGTCTAGAGGACGTCCATTACCTGATGCAGCCGTATCACGCGCTGACGATCGCGCTCGCGTGCGAGGAACGTGCGGAGCAGTTCTACGCGCAGCTCGCGAGCACGGTCGACGTCGAATCGGTGCGCGAGGCGGCGCGCGTGCTGCAGAACGAGGAACGCGAGCACGTCGAGCTGATCCGCGTGTGGATGAGCAAGGTCGAGAAACCGGCCGACGACTGGTTCGTCGATCCCGATCCGCCGCGCTATACCGATTGACCGAGTTTCGTCCGACAGGACGTTCGCCGTGCACACCGTCAACCGCTTCGCGTGAGGATATCTTGAGCGCGCAAACGCTTCTTCCCGACGGCTGGGCGCCGCCGATCGGCTATGCGAACGGCATCGCCGTCGACGCCGGTCGCATCGTGTTCATCGCCGGGCAGGTCGGCTGGGACGATCAGCAGCGCTTCGCGTCCACCGAGATAGCACCGCAATTCGACCAGGCGCTGCGCAACATCCTCGCAGTGCTCGCGAAGGCGGGTGGCGAGCCGCAGCACATCGCGCGGATCACCGCCTATTGCTGCGACAAGCCGGCGTATCTCGCGGCGCGGCGCGAGCTCGGCGCGATCTGGCGCCGCCACATGGGCAAGCACTATCCGGCCATGAGCATGATCTTCGTCAGCGATCTGCTCGACCGTCCGGGGGTGATCGAGCTCGAGGCGACGGCGGTCATTCCGCGCTGACCCGGCCGCCGCGAGAACGCTCGCCGCCTATTCGAGCAGCCCGGTCGCGAATCGCGCGAATTCGAGCCATGCGGACGTGCCCGACACGATCAGTCGCAACGGCTGCGAAATCAGCGTCAGCAGCCCGCCCCAAAGCGTCACCGGATGCAGGCGGCCGCGCGTGCGGAAATCCCAGACGGCCAGCGCGACGATGAACAGGTCGGTCAAGCCGAAATAAGCCGGCGGGCCGAATGTACCGATCATCGGCCACCGCGCGATGGCGGCGGTCACGAGATTCACGGTCGCCAGCACCATCCACCGCTTGTGACTCTGGGCGTCGCGGCGCCTGGCGATCGCGAGCGCCGTGAAGGTCGCGAACAACGCCATGTCGAAGAGCGGCACCGCCAGGAACTGCAGCGGCGGCACCGGAATGCCGACGAATCCCGTCGCGCGGTGCGCGGCCGTCAGCGCCGCAACCGTTCCAAGGACGACCATCGTGGCGGCCAGCAAGGCGCCGAACGGACCGACCGCCCGATGCATGCTCGTGCGGCCGCCCGCGACAAGCGACGCCTGGACGACGAGCAACAGGATCCAGGCGGCGAAGGCCGCTCCGTGCACGTAGAAGATGCTTTCCGACGGAGACGGCCAGTCGGGAAACAGCGGCCGCAGGAAGAAGCTGCGCGAGAAGCCGACGACGACGGTGACGAGAATCGCGACGGCGATGCCGGTGAAGAATCGGCGCTCCGACAGCGGCAATCCTGCACGTGCGGCCATGCTTCCCTCCCTCGGCGGGCGCCTCCGGCGTCGTGGCCGGAATTTACACCTCCCACACTGGGGTTACACCTCCGACACCGGGGGTTGCACCTCCGACACCGGGCGGGTGGACACCGGGCGGGTGCTGCACACGATCCCGACCAGCGTGGCGAGCAGAACCGCCGCGACGAGGTTGTGCGCGACGACGACTCCTAGCCGCAGCCCGCCGAGCACTGCGGTCGCGCCCAGTGCGAGTTGCACGATCACGATGAGCGCGAGCAGCAGGGCTGCACGCCTGCGACCGTTGCGCGCGAGGACGACGACCAGGATTGCCACCAGCACGAGCAGCGCGTGCGCCCACGCGCGATGCGCCCAATGCAACGCCGCGAGCGCGGGCGGCCGCACGATCGTCCGGGCAGCGTCGACGTCGAGGGGCGCGAACGGGTTCAGCGTGGCGGGCAGGGCCGAAATCGGCGCGTCGGTGCCGCACAGCGGAAAACCCGGGCAGGCGAGCGCCGCGAATTTCGCGCTGACGAGTGCCCCGAGCAGGACCTGCACGACCGCGGCCATCAACGCAATGATTGCGAAAGCGCGCGCGCCGCGCAGCGGGTGCGACGTGCTCGCGAGTGTTGCATCCATCCGCGCCATCGGCTCGCCGCGCACGGTTTCGCGCAGCCATACGAGCAGCGCGAGCAGTGCGAAACCGCCGAGCAGGTTGGCGAGCGTCACCGCCGGCAGCGGCGCGCCGCGCATGGACTCGGACATGACCGCGCCGATTGCAGCGAGCATGAGCGCAACCGCAAGCGCGAGCCCTGCGATCGCCGCCTGCTTCGCGAGGCGCGGCCGCTGCGTGAGGCTGACGCCCAGCAGCGCGATCAGGACGAAGCCCACGGCGCTCGCGGCGATGCGATGGGCGATGCGGGCGGCGAGCTGCGCCGTCGTCGCCTCCGCGATGTGGGAGAGGTTGCCGTAGCACGCCGGCCAGTCGGCGCACGACAGCCCCGCCTGCGAGAGGCGCAGGTAGGCGCTCGACACTATCACGACGAGCACGAGCGCGGCCCCGACCGTCGCGAGCATGCGCAGCAGTCGCCGCACCGACGCCGGCCCGAGGCCTTCGCCCATGAGTCAGGCGCCCGTGCGTCGGCCGCGAACGATAGCCTGCAGCATCACGTAGACGAACAGGATGCCGCCCGCGATCGCGATCAGGCCGCCGAGGCCCATCAGTCCCATGCCGGCGATCTCCTGTGTCGTGCGCAGCACCTGCTCGCTGCCGGCGACTTTGCGCTGCACGCCGTAGCCTCCCGACCAGACGAGACCCGTGATGTGCAACAGCTGGCCGCCGCCGTACACGTACGGTTGCCAGGTCGCGAGCCGCGCCGCGGGGCGTGCGAAGCCGAGCGCCGGCAGCAGCAGGTACGCGAGCCCCATCAGCGCGATCGTCACGCCGACGATGCAGCCGTGATAGTGCGCGGGAATCTTGACGTTGCTGCCATTGATCGCGAAGCCGATGATCCCACCCGCGCCGAACAGCGCGATCGACGACCACAAAGCCGCGCGGAGCGGCCGCGCGTCCGATGCGACGCGCGCATCGGCGGATGCGTGCCGTGTTCGGAGAAGAGCCCACACGACCGCGACGGCAATCGGCGGAATCGCGAGGCCGCCGCCGAAACGCATCAACCACGTCAGCAGCCGGTGGTGCTCGACGGAGCCGACGTCGTAGGCGAGGTAGATCAGCGGCGTCACGAACACCGACGCGAGGCCGATGCCGAACAGCAGTGTCACCACGCGCGGCGATAACGGCACGCGCGCACCGGCGGCGTCGGCGAGCCACAGCCAGGCGACCAGCATCAGCAGCGTCCAAGTGAACTGCAGCACGTGGCCGCCACCCCAGAACACGAGCTCGTAGTACGCCTTTGCGTCGAGCGCCGGCGGGACGGCCGCGAGCGACCACCCGAACGCGAGTAGGGCGACCGCCGTGGACACGAGCGACGCGTTGAGACCGAAGCGCAGCGCATCCGCGCCGGACAGGCGCGGCCGCACGTGCAGCGACGCCTGCATTCCGCGCAGCACCAGCAGCGCGACGCCCGCGGCGAAGACGACGAGGCCGCCGAGGAACAGCGGCTCGTCGAGGACCGGAATGTAGTTCGCCATGACCGGCCGGCCTTGGCCGAGAAACGGCGCGAGCGCGAGGGCCGCGGTACCGGCAGCCGCAAGCGCGAAGCCCGTCGACGCCACGCCGGTCGTGCTCGAGCGGCTGTTGAGCGACCAGAGCGCGCCCGCGAACGCCAGGAACCAGACGAGCACGGAAAGATCGACGTGCGCGACCAGCGCCACGTGGAAGAAGTCCGCGACCGGAAGCACGTTCGCGACGCCGGGGGTGCGCGACAGCACCAGCAGCAGCGAGAGCACGCCCGAGGCGATCAGCGCGGCGAGTCCTAGCAGCAGCCAGCGGCTCGCGAGCGTCCTGCGGGCGTCCTGCGGGACGTCGAGCGCATAGCGATGCACCACCCCATGCGCGCGCGCTGCGCTCGGGACGGCGCGGCTCGCCACGGAGACCGGATGACCGAGCAGCGGTTCAGCCATCGACCACCTCCTGTCGTCGTTTGAACGCGGCGAAGCGCGCCGCGGGAAGAGCGCCCAGGCGCTCGCGAAACCGGGAAAGCGCGTGCGCCAGTGCGACGTCGTCGAAAGGCCCGCACCACGCGGTTTCGACGCGCTCGACGGGCACCGTGCCGCGCAAGTGCGGCTCGCGCACGCCGCGCACGCGCTCCTCGACCCAGCGATTGCCCAGCCGGTACGCGCAATCGCCGTCCCTGCAGCCGGCGATCAGCACGCCGTCGACGCCGCTGCGCAGCGCGTATTCGACGAACGACGGCGGCCACATCGCGGCGCACGGCAGCGAGAGCACGGCGGTGTCGCTCGCCTGCAGCACTTTTGCGTTCGCCGCACGGTCGCATCCGAATACGACGACGCGCGGTGCACCGCGCAACTTTGCCAGCGCACGGGTCAGCTCCTCGCGCACGCCGCCGATCGGCCGCTGCGGCAGGTCGATGCCCGTGTGCAGCACCTCGCCGCTGCGAAACGGCGTCGACGACGGACACGCGCCCGCGCAGATCCCGCACGCAGCGCACAGGTCGGCGTCGACGACCGCCTCGCGCGCCAGCGGCCGGCCGTCGGAGCGTGGGCGCATCGTGACGGCGACATACGGACAGTCGGCGAAGCAGCGGCCGCAGCCGTTGCAATTGGCAAGGTCGACACGCGCGACAGGCGGGCGCCTCGCGGGCGGCAGCCACGGCAACAGAACGAGCGTCACCGTCAGCACTCCCGCCACGATCCACACCAGCGTTCCCGACGACGCATAGAACAGCGGATGAATCGCCTGGTAGATCCAGTCGGGATTCACCTCCGACGGCGCGAGCGCGAGATCGGCAGGGGCATCGCTCGTCGCCGGCTTCGCAAGGCTAAGCAGGACCAACGCTGCCGTCAGTCCGAATGCGAGCAAGCGCGGCGGGCTGGTGCGCGGCCGGCTTGTCCGCTGGATGTGCGCCCACATGCCGAGCAGCAGCGCGAGCGGAATGCCGATGTGCAGGAAGACGAGCAGCGAGAACAACCGGTTGGTGACACCGTCCGCAATGAAATTGCGCGCGAGCGTGCCGCCGAAGAGCGGCAGCGCGTCGAGCCATTCGGTCGTCGCGACGAGACTCCACAGCGCGAGCCGGTCGAACACCAGCCAATAGCCGCCGAGGCCGGACGCGTAGACGAGCCAGACGAGCGGCACGCCCGACACCCACGAATACCAGCGGAAGCCTCGCGCGTGGCCGTTGATCCATTCACGCAGAACGTGCAGCAAAACGACGACGACGAATGCATCCGACGCGTAGCGATGAAGGCTGCGCGCCACCCCCGACAGCGGCCACTCGCCGCGCGTGATGCGCTCGACCGATTCGTAAGCGCCGTCCACGCTCGTGTGGAACGCGGCGAACAGATACGCGCCCGTAACTGCGACGACGAAGAACAGGAAGAAGGCGGTCCCGCCCAGGTGGCGCCAGGGATTCGCCTTCGCGCCGAACGCGGCGTCGAAGCCGCCCTCGACGCGCTGCAGCGCGAGGTGCAGCGCCGTGCGTGGCAGCGGGACTCCGGTCGCGTGCATCGCCGTTGTCTTCAGCGGAAGACGAAGCCGCCCTGCGCCGGATCGAAGTCGATCACGATGACGCGTCCCGGCGCGAGGTCGACCGTCGCGGCGTGCGCGAACGTGAACTCGCCGGCGGAATTGTCGGCGAGGCGCGCGCCGATGCGATGGCGGCCCGCCGCCACGGGTACGCGGCGATAGATCGTCGACGCGCCATCCTTCGAGAATCCCGACGGCGACGCGACCACGCGGAACAGAGGCGCGTCGTCCAGCGTCACTTCGACGGTGACCGGCACGCGCTCGCGCGGACAGACCGATTGCGCGCGCATGTTGGGCGCGAGCTTCGCGAGCTCTTCGGCGCTGCGCTGACGGCAGGCTTCCTTGCGCGCGCCGGCGTGGGTCAGCGACAGCTTGAGAAGCGCTTCGCCGGGCGCCAGGTGCTGGTAGGCCGGCGACGTCGAAAGGTAGCCGATCACCGCGACGAACGCCGCGTACAGCAGCGCCTGCGCGCCGTAGCGCAGCGCGGTCTTCATGTCGGGGTTCCGCCCAGCCGGACGAGATCGGCCGCGGGCGTGGCCTGCTCGCGATGCGGCGCGAGCCTGAACGCGTCGGAAAAGCAGTCGTCGGGCGAAAGCCCGCGCGTGGTGAATGCCGGATGCGCCGCTTCGACCATCTGCACCGACCCGCACGCGTACAGCTGATGGCCCGACAGGTCGGGATAGTCCTCGAGGATCGCTTCGTGCACGAGCCCGGTACGCCCTTGCCAGTCGTCGTCTGGCAACGGATTCGAGAGCACCGGGACGAAGCGGAAATTGGGATGCTCGGCCGCCCACCGCACGGGCAGGTCGGGCAGGTACAGGTCCTTCTTCGACCGCACGCCCCAATAGAGCACCATGTCGCGCTTGACGCCGGTGTGGAACGCGTGCTCGAGCATGCTCTTGACCGGCGCGAAGCCCGTTGCGCCGGCGACGAAGATGATCGGCTTGTCACCTTCCTCGCGCAGGAAGAACGAGCCGAGCGGACCTTCGAACTCGACGACGTCGCCGACCTTCATCGCGTTGAACACGTGCGTCGTGAACCGGCCGCCGGGCACGAGGCGGATCTGCAGCTCGATGACGTCACGCTGATGCGGCGCCGTCGCGAACGAGAAGCTGCGCTTCTCGCCGTCGTCGAGCAGTACGTTGATGTACTGGCCGGCATAGAATTTGAGCGGCTTCTCGCCGACCACGGTCAACCGCACCCGCATCACGTCGTCGGTGAGCAGCGCCAGCGACTCGACGCGTGCGCGGTGCCGTTGCACGGCGAAGCCGCCCGGCCGCTCGACGGGAACGTATTCGAGCTCGACGTCGGACAGCGGCACGGCGCAGCAGGCGAGCGCCTTGCCCGCCGCGATCTCTTCGGGCGACAGCGCGTCGCGCTGGTAAATGCCGTAGTCGACGCGTCCGGACAGCAGCGTGCATTTGCAGACGCCGCAGCCGCCGTTGCGGCAGTCGAACGGAAACGCGATGTCCTCGCGCAGCGCCGATTCGAGCAGCGTTTCGCCTTCGTGACCCGCGACGATCCGGTTGTCCGGATGGATCATCAGATGAAACTCGCCCTTGCGCCGGCGGCGCTTCGGCGGGAGCCACGGCAATAGCGCGAAGAGCAGCGTCGCGCCGCCGACCAGCAGCCAAACGTCGCGCACCGACCACTTGTAGAACAGCGGGAAGATCGGCAGGTAGAACCAGTCGAGCGCGAGCGACGCCGGCGCGGTGGCGAGATCCGCCGTGCCCTGGCTGACGGCCGGCTTGACGAGCGCGAGCACGACGAGGGATGCGGACAGCCACGCCATGATCCGCCGCGGCGGATTGGTGCGGGCCCCCGGCACGCGCTGCGTGTGGATCCACAGCAGCGCGAGCAGCCCGAGCGGGAATCCGATGTGCAGGAACGACAGAAGCGAGAACAGGCGGTCGTTCACCGCGCCTTCGAAGATGAAGTTGCGCACCAGCGTGCCGTTGAACATCGGCAGCCAATCGAGCCACTCCGCCGTGCCGACGGTGACGAACTGCGCGAGGCGATCCCACGGCAGCATGTAGCCGTTGATGCCGGAGATGTACGTGACCCACAGCACCGCGATGCCCGAGATCCACGAGAACCAGCGGAAGCTGCGGTAGCGGTCGAACGTGAAATGGCGCGTCAGGTGCAACAGCATGCCGAGCACCATGCCGTCCGACGCGTAGCGATGCACGCTGCGCAGGACACCGCCGAAATACCATTGGTCCTGCGTCAGGTATTCGACGGAGGCGGCGGCTTCGGCGACGCCGGTCTTGAAGAACACGTACAGGTACAGCCCGCTCGCAATGACGATCCAGAAGAGGAAGTACGTGATCGCGCCGAGATAGTAGAGCGGGTTGTTCGCCTCGCCGAACGTATGGTTGAACAGCGCCTCGACGCGCAGGAACAGCCATTGTCCCGCGCGTTGGACGAGCCTCAGCACATCGGCCTCGCCGTGCATGCGCAAATCGACGCGAGAAGCGACCCGACGGTGGCCGGAATACGCGCGCCACCGTCGGGTGGAGGAACCGCATGCATGGAAGCGATGCTAGCCGGAGGGGTCCGATCGCACTATGACCTGGATCAAAGCGGGGATCGGGCCCCGGCAGACCGCTTCAGGCGATGCTGCGATGCGACGCGGGACGCCGGTGCCGGCGCCATTCGCGCAACAGGTAATGCGCGACCGCGCCGAGCACCGTCAGCCCGGCGAAGATCTCGATGAAGAGCGCGTAATCGAGGCGGTAAAGGCCCGTGGCCGGGTCGTAGACGCTGCACAGGATCCGTACGCGATCGAGCAGCGTGCGGACATCCTGCAAAGGCAGCGGCGCACCCGTCGCCGCCGCGCGCAGTGCGGCAGTCAGCGATGCCGGATCGAACGTCTCGCCGTAGAGCTGTCGCACGACACGGCCGTCCGGATCGACGATCGTCACCTGCGCGACATGGTCGAAGCCGCCGGCGTTCGCGGCGTAGGCAAAGCCGAAGTCGCCGGTGAGCCGCTCGACGCTGCCCGAATCGGGCGAGAGAAATTTCCAGTTCGCGCGGTCGATGCCCTGCTGCTTCGCGAAGTGATCCATCGCGGCGGGGTTGTCGAAGGGCAGGTTGAAGCCGATCGTGGCGACGTTGAAGGCGTCGTCGCCCAATTCGCGCGCCGCCTGCCGCACCGCCTGGTCCAGGAACTTCGTCGTCGTCGGGCAGATCTGGCCGCACCCGGTGTAGACAAAGCTGACGGCGAGCGGCTTGCCGCGGAAATCGGTCATCCGCACGCGCCGTCCGCCGCTGTCGGTCAGCGCGTAATCGGCGACACTGCGGCCGACCGCAGCCTCGCTTCGCGCGAGCGCGCCGTCGTAATCGAGCGCGATCGCGGGGGCGACGCCGCCCAGGATCGTAAGCGTCGCGGCGAGCACGCGCAATGCCGCAAGCCGGAGCCGCCAGGGCCGGCGGCGTGTGGACTTCTCAGTGCAGAAGCGTCGCATCGACGATCGCCGCCGTCAGCAGCAGCGACAACTGGAGCAGCGACGCGTGGAAGTTCGCCATCGCCGTCTTGCGGCCCGGATCGCGGACCAGCGCCACGCTCTTCTGCAGGAAGTACGCGCCGGTTGCGACAGCGACGATCGCGTACAGCCACGACAGGCCGTGACCGATCGGCGCGAGCGAGGCGGCGACCAGCAGGATCGTGCCTGCCAGCACCGCGCGCGCGGCGCGCGCATCCCCCACGACTGCCGGGAGCATCGGCACGCCTGCGGCCTGATAGTCGGCGCGACACGCGATTGCGAGGCTCCAGAAATGCGGGGGCGTCCACAGGAACAGCACGACGGAAAGCCACAGCGGCGCGGGCGCGATCGCGCCCGGCGTCACGGCCGCCGCGCCGGCCAGCACCGCGAAGCTCCCCGCGAGGCCGCCGATGACGATGTTGAGCCACGTGCGGCGCTTGAGCCAGACGGTGTAGACGACGCCGTAGACGAAAGCGCCGGCGAACGTGTACAGCGCGGCCCACGGATTGGTCGCGAGCGCGGCGACGATCACGGAGCCGCCGCACATCAGCGCGATCACCGCAAGCCAGCGTGGCGAATGGGCGAGCCGCCCCGTGACGAACGGCCGGCGCCGCGTGCGTGCCATGCGCGCGTCGAGATCGCGCTCGACATACTGATTGAAGGCGCCGGCGGCCGCCGAGGAGACGACGACGGCGAGCGCGAGCAGCGCGACGCGCCAGCCGGCCGGTCCGGTGCCCGGCGCGACGGCGAAGCCGGCAAGCGCCGTGAAGCCGATCACCAGCCCGATCCGCAGCTTGAACAGATCGAAAAAGAGGGCGACGTGCGCTTTCATGGTAAGCGTGGCGGGTGGAGTGCCGGGCGGCGGCCGGGAGATCCTTGCATCGCCGCCGCCCGGCGGCCGCGTTCGGTCAGGACAGCGGCCAAACCGTCGACAGGTACTTCCAGTTGACGAAGTAGTACAGCACGAAGGCGACGAGGAACACCATCGCCAGCGTGAACGTTCCCGGCGCGACGAACCCCGCGATGCCGATGTTGCCGTGCCCGGTGACCGCAGCCGCGATGGGCTGTAACGCCGGCCGCGCGGCGCGGCCTTCGCGCACGCTGACCGCGCGGTAACCGGGATTCGCGATCTTCTTGCCGAAGAACACGCTGCCCACGGTGATCAGCAGGTACGCGGCGCCGCCGACGATCGCGAGGAGGCCGGAAAGCGCCATGATGCCCATCATCAGATACGCGGTACCCGCGAATTCATAGCCGAGCGGATTGCCGGCGAACGTCATGTCCCAGTGCCGGCGCGGCACGCCGAGCGTTCCGGCGCCCATCATGAACAGCGCGAAGCCGGTCATGCCGAGCCCGAACAGGTACGTCTGCCATTGCGCGAGGCGCGGGAACATGAGCTCGCGCTGGAACAGCGTCGGGATCAGGAAGTACGTGAGCGCCATGAACGCGAGCGTCGTGCCGATGACGACCGTCGCATGGAAGTGGCCCGGCACGTATATCGTGTTGTGGATGATCAGGTTGAGCTGCTCGGTGCCCATCATCACGCCCGAGATGCCGCCCAGGAATCCGAAGCCGATGAGCGACATGAACATTCCCGAGAACACCGGATTGCCCCACGGCGCCTTCCGCAGCCACTCGAACAGCCCGCGGTCGAAGCCCTTCTTCCGCTGTGCGACCTCGATGGCACCCGGCACCGTCAGTCCGTGCACCATCGACGCCAGCACCGCGAGGTACATCGCGTAGCTGGTGTTGAAGATCTTCCAGTGCGACGTGAGCCCCGGGTCGGCCAGCAGGTGGTGCGCCGACGCGAGCTGGAGGAAGAAGATGTACAGGAGGAATGCACCCCGGGACACCTTCTCCGACATCGGCTTCGCGCCGAACACGATTGCGGCGATCAAGTACCAGACCGACACGTGCGCCGCCACGTTGATCTGCTGCGAGCTGTGGCCGAACGCCCACCACACGGTGCGGTACATCAGCGAGTCGATCGATGGCACGAGCCCGATCGACCACAGGAACGTCGGGATCAGGATGATGGCGCCCGACGCGATCGTGAACACGGCGATGATGGCGGCGGTGACGGCGCCGAACGTGACGAGCGGCAGCGAGCCGTTGTACGTGCGCTCCGCCTTGGCCACGACCAGCGTGCCGAAGAACACGAAGCAGCCGATCAGCGCGCCGACGGCGAACAGGATCAGGCCGAGATAGAACGCGGGGTGAGCGCCCATCGGCACGTAGGAGGTGAACATCACGCTCGAGTCGCCGCGGAACACGGCGACGTTGTTCACGAGCGCGCCGATGATCATCAGCCAGAAGCCCGCCCACGCCCAGCGCGGCGCGGCGAGCCGGCAGCGCAGCAGCACGGTCGCGCAGAAGTACAGCACGGCGATCTCGAAGAAGATGATCCACACGATCAGCATGTCGACGCCGTGCGCGGTCAGCACGAGATAGAACCAGTCCGCCGGCAGCAGGTGGACCGCGGGCCAGCGCGTGAGAATGACGAGCAGCGCCAGCACGCCGCCGACCAGCAGCGACACGACGCCGGCGACGGCGTTCCAGCGAATCAGCTTCTCGCCCTGCTCGTGAAACACGAGGCCCGAGGCAGGGTCCGTCCGGAAATTTCTGTTGATCACGTTGCCGCTCCCCTCAAGGCTTCACGACGTACAGCCGGCTCGCCATCGTGTGGTGGTTGATGCCGCAGTACTCGTTGCAGATGATCGAGTAGGTGCCCGCCCTGGTCGGCGTCACCGTCAGGACGTGCTCGTAGCCCGGATGCACCTGGATGTTGATGTTCTCGGGCTGCAGCGAGAAGCCGTGCAGGAAGTCCATCGACGCGAGGTGCAGGCGGTAGGTCTTGCCTTCCTCGAGCTCCAGCATCGGCCACCACGCCCACAGCCGCGCGATCAGGTAGGCGTCGCCGCCGGGCGCGGGACGGACGACCGGAATCTTCTGATCGGTCTCGGTGCGCACCGTGCCCTTGTCGACGAATTCCTGCGTCTTCTTCGCGAATGCCTCGGCGGTGGTCCGGTACGCCTCGTTCGACAGGTTCTGCTTACCGTAGACGTGCCAGTACGGCATCATGAAAAACATGATCAGGCACCAGACGAAGGCGATGACGATCCACGTGCCTTCGACGCGGTCGAGCGGCTGCTTCCACCAGATGCGATCGGTGGGCGGTTGGATGGCGCTCATGTTCGAAGCTTCTCCCTGTTATGCGCGCTATTTCGCGATCGGGATGCCGACGATCTCCATCACGCCCCAGATGACGTAGAGGACCGTCGGCATCGCGACGCCGATGAACAGCAGCAGGAACGGGTTGTCGAGCAGCTGCTGCATCGCGGGAACGGGCTCGTCGAATTCTTCGTCGCCCATGTCGTTCGGGTCTGCGGCTTTGCTTGAGGCTTCGGTCATCGCGGATAACTCCTCGTGGTCGGATCGCCGCGTGGCCCGGGTCTCCGGCGCCGCCGCGTCATCGCAATTTAGGCAAGCCCAGCCTCGCGGCACTTGACGCGCATCAAACAATGGCGAGTTGGGAACGGGTGAAATGACACCGTCGCATTTGCGCCCGCGCTCACCGGGTGCGTCGTGGAGCTCTTTGCATGTCGACCCAGGTTTTGCCGTTGCCGCGTGCGCCGTTCCGTTCCGCGTCAGTGCCGGCGCCGGCGCACGCGGTTGCGAATCGCGCGATCGCGGCGTGGCTCTTCGCCTGCTGCGCGCTCGTGTTCGCGATGATCGTCGTCGGCGGCGTCACGCGGCTCACGCACTCCGGGTTGTCGATCGTCGAGTGGCAGCCGATCGTCGGCACGCTGCCGCCGCTCACGGATGCGCAGTGGCAGGCGGCGTTCACGAAGTACCAGGCGACGCCGGAATTCCGGCTGGTCAACCACGCGATGGACGTCGCGGCTTTCAAGGGCATCTTCTGGTGGGAGTATTTCCACCGGCTGCTCGGCCGCGCGATCGGTGTCGCGTTCTTCGTGCCGCTCGCATGGTTCGCCGTGCGGCGCCGCGTGTCGCGTGCGCTCGGCTGGAAGCTCGCCGCGATCTTCGTTCTCGGAGGCTTGCAGGGCGCGATGGGCTGGTACATGGTGAAGAGCGGCCTCGTCGACGATCCGCGCGTGTCGCATTTCCGGCTGACTGCGCATCTCGGCCTTGCACTCGCGATTTTCGCGGCGATGTTCTGGCTCGGGCTGTCGCTGATCCGGCCCGCGGCCGGTCGCGGCGGCGGCTCGCTCGTACCGCTGCGGCGCGCGGCGACAGCGCTCGCATGGCTCGTATTCGCGATGGCGCTGACAGGTGGCCTCGTCGCCGGCATCCGTGCGGGCTTCGCGTACAACACGTTTCCGCTGATGCACGGACACGTCGTGCCGCCGGAAATCCTGATGCTCGAGCCGTGGTGGCGCAATTTCTTCTACAACATGGCCACCGTGCAGTTCGACCATCGCGCGCTCGCGTGGGTGCTCGCGTTCGCAGTCCCGGCCCTCTGGTGGCGCGTGCGCAGCAGGCCCGATGCTTCGCGCACGGTGCGTCTTGCGGCAGACGCATTGCTCGCGGCACTCACCGCGCAGATCGCGCTCGGCATCGCGACGCTCGTCAACGTCGTGCCGGTGCCGCTCGCGGCTTTGCATCAGGCGGGTGCCGTGGTGCTGTTCGCGGCCGCGCTCAACGCCGCGCATGCGCTGACGGTCGCGACGGCGCGAACCATATAGGTCCCAGCGATGGCGACGATCGAGCTCGATGTCCGCGGCCTGCAGGCGCCCGAGCCGCTCGAGCGGGTCCTGGCGGCGCTCGACCGGCTCGGCGACGGCGATCGGATCCTGCTGAAGATCAATTGCCGGCCGATGCCGCTGTTCCGGATTCTCGAGCGCAACGGCTATGTGCACGAGGAACGGCCGGGCACCGATTCGCTGCTCGAAATCGCGATCCGGAAAGCCCCGGCCGCATGATCGAAGCCCGCCCCGTCGCTCCCGATTTCGCCAAGTGGATCCGCGAGATCGGCCGCGGCCCGCACGCCGCACGGCCGCTCGCGGCGGAGGCCGCATGCGAGCTCGGATCGGCAATGCTCGCCGGCGAGGTCCCGCCGCTGGAGCTCGGCGCGATCCTCCTCGCTTACCGCCTGAAAGGCGAGACGGTCGGCGAGCTCACCGGATTCATGGCGGCGATCGACCGCCAGCTCGCGCTGCTCGCGCCGCCCGCCGCCAATGTGCGCCCGGTCGTGCTGCCCACTTACAACGGCGCGCGCCGGCTGCCCAACCTGACGCCGCTGCTCGCGCTGCTTCTGCGCCGCTACGGCGTCCCGGTGCTGCTGCACGGCATGGTCGACGACGGGCACGACTTCGGGCGCGTGACGACCGCGGCGATCCTGTGGGAGCTCGGCATCGCCCCGGTCGATTCGCTCGCACAGGCGCAGCAGCGGCTCGACCGCGACGGCATCGCCTACGTGCCGACGCCGCTTCTGTCACCGGCGCTCGCGTCGCTGATCGAGCTGCGGCGGCGGATGGGCGTGCGCAGCGTCGCGCACACGCTCGCCAAGCTGATCGACCCGTTCGGCGGCGGCGGGTTGCGCGTCGTCGCCGTCACGCATCCGGACTACGTCGCCCGGATGCGCGAGTTCCTGCTGGCGACGAGGGCGCACGCGGTGCTCATGCGCGGCACCGAGGGCGAGCCGTTTGCGAACCCGCGCCGCCAGCCGCGCATCGAAGGGTTCGACGACGGGATCGCGACGGTGCTGGTCGACGCGGAGCCGTCGGCATCCGCACCGCCGGCAGCGCTTCCGGACGCAGTCGACGCGGCGGCCACGGCAGCGTGGATCGGTGCCGCGCTCGCCGGCGAGGTGGCGATCCCGCAGCCGATCCTGAACCAGCTCGCGTGCTGCGTGCAGCGGCTCGAAAAATAGGGTCAGAGGCGACTTGTCGCATCAATCGCGACAAGTCGTCTCTGACCCTGCTTTTCAGGCGTGGTAGTCGCGCAGCTTCGTCGAATCGACGATCCGGATTTCGCGGCCCTCGACCACGATCAGCCCGCGCTCGGACAGGTCGTGCAGGATGCGCGAGAAGTGCTCGGGCGTCACGTTGAGCCGCGACGCGACCACCGCCTTCGACGTGGGCAGCGTGAGCACGTAAGCGCCGCTCGAGCGCGCCTGGCTTTCGTCCTGCCGAAGCAGATAGCCGATCACGCGCTCGGTTCCCGACTGCATCGAATAGGACTCGACGTCGCCGATCAGGCTGTGCAGCCGGCGCGACAACCCGGCAAGCATCTTGCGCGCGAACGCCGGGTCGCGGTCGATCTCGTCATAGACGACCTTCTTCGACACGTGCAGCAGCATCGAATCCGCGAGCGTTTGTGCCATAAGGATGTACGGCTTGCCCATGAACATCAGCGCCTCGCCGAACGAGTAACCGGGCGCGACGATCTCGACCACTTTTTCGCCGCCCTGCGGCGAGAGGAACGCGAGCTTCACCTGGCCGTACACGACCAGATGAAAGCCCACGCATGGATCGCCGCGGTTGAAGACGATCTCGCCGCGCGGAACGTGCAGCTCCGTCGCGCCGGCCGCGATGCGGTCAAGCTCTTCGGGAGCCAGCTCTTCGAATAGCGGCAGGCGCGACAGGAACGCCTGGGTCGTGATCTTCGGACGCGGCACGGGCGGCGGGCGAGCGGATGGTCGGCGCGCCGAAGGTTAGCACGCCAAGGCATCCCGGGCGGGAAGCGTGTCCGCAGCGTCCCGGCCGCCATTCCCGCAATCCGCGATCAGCCGTCCTTTTCGCGGAATCGCGTACGGGCCGCCTTGTGCGCCGCGGCGGAGCGGTCGGCCGCCGTGCGCTTCTTGGCGGACGCGTGCGCCTGCCGCGACAGCGCTGCCTTCGACGCGGCCGCATGCGGCTCGCGCCGCAGCGCCTCGGTCGTGGCGCGCGAGCGCTTCGCGGATACCACGCCGTTGCGTTTCCCACCGGCTGCATAGGCGCGCTTCGCCGCGACGCGGGTGCGCTTCGAAGCCTTTCCCTTCGCGGGTGGCGGCAGATCGACGCCGGCACGCCGTGCCTTCGACAGGCCGATCGCGATCGCCTGCCTGGTCGAGCGCGCGCCATGCTTGCCTTCACGAACGTGCTCGATCTCCTCGCGCACGAATTCGCCGGCTTGCGTGCTCGCCGCCTTGCCTTGCCGCTTGTCGCGCGCGGCCTGTTCGAGCGTCTTTCGGTCGGGCATGGAGGCCTCCTTCGTCATGTGCGCCGCAAAGGCGCGTACCTGGTGTTCGACCAAGCCGCGGCCGCGGGCGTTCATTGGCCGCTGCAATGATGGGTGTGTTCGGCCCTTTCAGCCGCCCGCCGCTCCCGGATAGGTCAGCGTCGTGCCTTCCACCTGTGCGAAAGGCGTCAACCGATGCGCCTGCGTGCGCGCATCGCCCGCGATCTCGGCCACCGCGATGCCGCGAACCGTCAACGCATCGGCGATCAGCGACCGATGGCAGCGCCACGGCACTGCTTCGGCGCACATCACCGCCACCGTCTGCTCACGGGCGAGGTCGACGAGCGCGTCCAGATGGCCGCGGAATTCAGCGGTCTGCATGTAGTCGGCATAGCCGCGAAACGACGTGTTGCGCCAGCCCGCGTTCGGCGAGTCGGGGCGCGGGCGGCGGAATCCGCCGAGACCGGGAAACGGCCGATACGCGATGCCGGCCGATGCAAGCGAGGCGGCAAGCGCCTCGCGGCCGAATTGCGGGTTGTGCCGCGACCGCGGCACCGTGCGCACGTCGGCCAGCGCGGTCACGCCGTGCGCGGCGAGCAGCGCGATGAACGCGTCGACTGGCCGCGTCGAGTGTCCTACGGTATAAACGACGGCAGGACGCTGCATCGACAGGTTCCCGAAGGAGCACGCACATGGACGTCCGCACGCTGCTCGGCATCACGTTGCCGGTCATCCAGGCACCGATGGCGGGCGTGCAGGAAAGCGCGCTCGCGCTCGCCGTCTCCAACGCGGGCGGGCTCGGCTCGCTGCCGTGCGCGATGCTGGACATGGCGGGCCTCGCGCGCGAGCTGGCCGCGCTGCGCGACGGCACCACCAAACCCTGCAACTTGAATTTCTTCTGCCACGCGCCACCGCAAGCCGATGCAGCGCGCGAGGCGCGCTGGCACGCCGCGCTCGCGCCGTATTTCAGCGAGTTCGGAATCGATCCCGCGACGATCGCGCGCGGGCCGGGACGCGCACCGTTCAGTGCCGAAGCGGCTTCGCTGCTCGAGCAATTCCGGCCGGCCGTGGTGAGCTTTCACTTCGGACTGCCGCCGGATGCGCTGCTTGCGCGCGTGCGGGCGATCGGCGCCAGGGTGCTTGCATCGGCGACCACCGTTGCCGAGGCGCGCGCGCTCGAACGCCGCGGGGTGGACGCGATCATCGCGCAAGGGCTGGAGGCGGGCGGCCATCGCGGCATGTTCGAGACCGACGATCTGACGACGCAGTCCGGCACGCTCGCACTGCTGCCGCAGATCGTCCGCGCGGTCGGCGTGCCCGTCATTGCGGCGGGCGGCATCGCGGACGCGCATGGCGTGCGAGCGGCGCTCGCCCTCGGCGCCGCGGCGGTGCAGGCCGGCACCGTTTACCTGCTGTGCCCGGAAGCGACGACGAGCGCCGTTCATCGCGAGGCGCTCGCGAGCGAGCGCGCGCAGCACACGGCCGTCACCAACCTGTTCACCGGTCGTCCGGCGCGTGGCATCGTCAATCGCATCATTCGCGAAATCGGTCCGATCAGCGCCAACGCGCCGGCTTTCCCGCTCGCCACTGCAGCGCTTGCGCCGTTGCGCGCCGCTGCCGAGCGGCTTGGCTCGGGCGATTTTTCGCCGCTGTGGTCCGGACAGAATGCGAGCGGCTGCCGCGCCGTGCCGGCAGCGGACGTGACGCGCGCGCTGGCCGCCGTTTGAGCGTCCGTGTCGACCCGGTCGCCGACACCTCCCATGAAGCGCGGTCACGCCGCGCGGACACCCAAGTCGTAGGCGGCGCGGTATCCGCCGTCGACGGCCGTCACGTCGAGCGTCAGGTCGCGGCCGCCGCGCCGGTACAGCCCATCCTGCTCGTTGCGCGTGCGGCGGGCCGCGCCGGTGTAAGGCGCCGCGGCATGCACGCGGTCGGTCAGCGCGTCGTCGAAATAGAGCTGCGACGTAAACTCCCTGTCGCGGCCACTGTTCGCGCGCACCTTGAAATGAATGTGCACGGCGCGCCCCGGATACGCGCCCGGATAGATCGTCGTGAAGCGTACACGACCCTGGGCGTCCGTCTTCTGGAACCCGCGCAGGAATTTCGCGCCGCGCGTGTTGAGCCGCATATCGTCGGCGTCGGAGTAGATGCCGCCTGCGTCGCAGTGCCAGATGTCGACGACCGCGTTCGGCAACGCCACGCACCCTGCGCCATCGACGCGCAGCACCGTGAGGGCGAGCGTGAAGGGCGCGCCCGGCTTGACCGCTCCACTCGCAGGATCGCTGCGCACGTCGGAGCGATCGAGTTGCTCGTCCACGAAATACGGGCCCTCGGTCTGCGCCGGCGTAAGCACGCAGGCGGGACGTGCGCCCGTCGTCTGCGCCGGCGCACGGCCGGCGAGCGCGACGGTCACGCCGCCGAGCGCGAGTAACGCAGAGCGTCGCGCGGCGGAAAAGCGATACGACTCATCGCCATTGGTCATGGTGGCCGGCATCTCCATCGCGATCGTACAACGGGCGATGATAGTCGCCGTCGTAGCGATACGGAATCGGGTCGCGATGAAGGCGTTGCTCGCCCCGCAGATCCCCGTAGTCGCGCTCGCGGACGAAATCGTCGTCGTAGGGGGCGATCGCGCAACCGCCAACCAGCGTGCACGCGACCGCGAACGCCAGCATTGTCCGCATGTCGAATCCTGGAGCACCCGGCGGAATCGCCGTACAGTGCGACTTTCCTCGCCGGCCGCTTCCGCGGCAAGCAGCCGATTCCCCGTCGTGGTGTAAGACCGGCCCCTACTCGCAAAGACGAAAGGACCTCGCAATGGCCAATCCGTTCGTTCACGTCGAATTGCACACGAAGGATCTGCCGAAGGCACGCGAGTTCTACGCGGGCCTGTTCGGCTGGAAGCTGCAGGACACTCCGATGCCGGGCGGCGGCACCTACACGATGATCGACGTCGGCGAAGGCGTGGGTGGCGGCATGATGAGCGACGCCGACGCGCCGCCGCACTGGCTCGCGTACGTCAGCGTGGACGACGTGCGGGCCAAGACGGCCCAGGCGAAATCCCTCGGCGCGACCGTGCTGCAGGACATCCTGAAAGTGGGCGACTATGGCACGATGAGCGTGATCCGCGATCCTTCGGGCGCGGTCGTCGCGCTTTGGCAGGCTGCAGGCGGAGGTTGATTTCCGCGGCGGCGGGTGTCGCCGCGTGCTTCAGCGCTTGCTGCGGCCGTACATGCCGGTTACGGTCGCCTTGCCGATCGCGTTGGCGTTCACCATGAATCCGACGAGGGACGCCCTCGCATCGGCCGGCACGTCGAGCTTCGGCACCTTGAGCGCGTAGAGCGTGAACACGTAGCGGTGCGGCTTGTCGCCTTCCGGCGGGCACGGCCCGCCGTAGCCGGGCTTGCCGTAGTCGGTAACCGCGCTCGCCGCGCCCTGCGGCAGCGCCGAGCCGTCGGTTTTGCCTGCGCCCTTCGCGAGCTTCGTCGTCGCAGCCGGAATGTCGTAGACGAGCCAGTGCCACCAGCCCGCGCCACCGGTCGGCGCATCGGGATCGTGCACGAGCAGGGCGAAGCTCTTTGCATCTTTCGGCACGCCGCTCCATTCGAGCGCGGGTGAGATGTTCCTGCCCGTGCAGCCGAAGCTGTCGAACGCCTGTTCGTCGTGCAGCTTGCCGCCTGGCGTGAAGTCGGGACTCGTCAGCTTGAACTGCGCTTGCGCCGCACCGGCGCCCAGCCCCAGCGTGGTCACGAGCGCGGCGCGAATGAGTGTCTCGGCGATCATCGAAGCCCCCGTCCGGTCGGAAAACCGACATTGTGCGCGCATCGCGAATCCCGCCGCGAGTTGCGCAAACTGGCAATTC
>Ga0207706_10000115_pt1 | contig 86484 bp, 79 predicted proteins | sample KBSC53metaG_FD_184318 | JGI IMG/M metagenome (GOLD analysis project Ga0207706, IMG submission 184318) | Corn rhizosphere microbial communities from Kellogg Biological Station, Michigan, USA - KBS C5-3 metaG (SPAdes) (version 2) | ecosystem: Host-associated > Plants > Roots > Rhizosphere > Soil ...
TTTATTTTGTGCGTTAGCAGGAGCAAAGTAAAATACTATTACTAAGGTAAGCAGCGCGTATATATATCTTGATCTGATCATTGCTTGTCTTTTCCTATTCTTTGTTATCCTGTTAATTAATTTTTAGTTGTGTCCGGTTGGGTTTCCTGTTTAGTTGTATCTGGTTGGGATTCCTTTTTAGGTTGGGCTTGTTTAGTCGCCTTTGTGCCTCCCGGACTTAATCTTTGCAGCTTATCCTTCGCTGTCGGCAAAATATCATCGTCGGCTTTATAGTTGTCAATAACACTTTGCAGCGTCGCTTTGGCCTGGAAGTTATCTTTCAGCGCCACATAGTTGTCTGCCAGCAGGATATAAGTTTTGGCCACCCAGTAATCATAGTTTGGCAGCTCTTTTACTAAATCGAAGCAGGTTTTCTGCGATGTTTTATATCTGCCTTTGTTGTATTCTATCTGAGCGATGTTGTATTTAGCTTCAGCAGCAGCGATGGTTTTGGTATTGGCTACGGTGTAGTCAAATTCCTTAACTGCCGATGTGGTATCACCTTTTTGCAGGTAAGCTATACCGGCATATAAACCTGTCTTGAACTTATCTTCCTGCGATGATTTCTCGTATTCACGGACCAGTTTAGCATATTTCAAAGCATCATCCGGGCTCTTCATTTGTGCGTAGCATAACAACAGATTGTTGATCGCGAATGAATAATCGGCTTTATATTCTGAGTTGATCTCCAGTTTCTTCAGGTAAGCTACGGCCTCATTATATTTCTTCTGAGAGATTTCCCAGTTAGCCATGCTGATCAGCGATTTTTCGGTGTAGGCGCTGGTCCAGTCGTTCAATATTACATTGAAGTCAGCTACCGCTTCGTTGCCACGTTTCAAGTTGATCAAACTTTGTCCCCTTATGAAGTGCGCTTGCTTTTCATAGATCGGTTTGGTCGGGAATTTGTCAAGGTATGCATTTACAGCTTGTATGGTTCCGGCCCAATCGCCTTTCAGATAAAGGTTATTGGCGGCAGTGAACATGATGTTTTCCTGGTCGGCAACACTATAATTACCGATAGGGGTAGACTGCGCATAGGTTATAAAGGTTTGCGCATCACCCTTATCGGTGTATATTTTCTCTATTTGTTTCAGCGCTTGTTTTGCTTCGTCGGTTGAAGAGTAATCGGCTATTACCTTCTTGAATGACTCTACAGCCAGATCGTCACTGCCGGCATTGTAATCGATCAAACCGATAGTCACCAGCGCGCGTGGTATGTAACTACTGTGTGGATACTTTTCGATCATCGCCTGCAAGTCCTGCTTGGCTATCGAGCCATCGTTCTTCAGGAAGTAAGTGTAGGCAATCTCAAATGAAGCATCATCCGCATAATCAGAGTTCGGGAACTGGTTTAACACGTCGGTGAGCGTGCTGATTTTTGCATCAGGCGAGCCCTGCAGTCCCTGTATCATACCACGTTGGAACAAGGCATAGTCTTCGCCTTTGCTATGCTGCGCGATGATCTTGTCATAGTTTTCGCGCGCCTTGCCGTATTCTTTTAGAACAAAGTAGCTATCCCCAAGACGCGTGATCGCATCGTTAATGGTATTGCGGTCTTTTTCACCGCCTGCCAGAAACTTCTCAAAGTAATGTGCCGCCTTTTTATACTGCTCGTCTCCGAAGGCCGCATAAGCTAGTGCGTAGTTAGCATAGTTATATACAGCGGTTTCGCTCGCGGCGTCCATATCCAAAAAGCGCTCGAAGTTTTGCACAGATTCACCGTATTTACGAACCTCGAACATTGCTTCCGCCATCCAGTATACAGTTAAGGCTTCAGTCTTTTTGTCTGACGGGTATTTCAATGAACGCAGGAAGATACCGATAGCATTTTCAAAGGCCCGTTCGTTATAAAATTCCAGGCCGCGGTAGTAGGTCACCTTTTGATAGGCAGCCCTCGCACTGGCCGTTTTATTTGGAATAGGCTCCAATATTTCAACTGCCTCTTTATAGTTTTTAGAGTTTAGCAATTCCTCGCCGAGTAAGACTTTTACTTCGTCAGTCCTGCGCGATTGCGGATAGTTTTTCAGATATAACCTTGTTGCATCCAGCGCCTGGGTGTTAAAGTCTTGTTCGTAAGAAAGTTTGGCGTATTCGTACAAAGCATCTTCCTGCAATTGCGGATCAAAATTCATTTTTGACGCCACGAAGAATGCGTTACGAGCGCTTTGCTTGTTCTTCATCTTCAGGAACACATTACCCAGCGTATAATTACCGTTTTGCGCGTAGATATCGTTTTGGTCAACCAGCTTTTCTAACTCACTTGCCGATTTAGCATAATTGCCAACCTTAAAATAAGCATAGCCCATCTGGTAGCTATCCTGCGTATTTTGGGTTTTGCCACGGTCCTGGTCTTCGAATCGGCTATAGTAACTCACTGAGTTGTCGTAATCACCTTTAGCAAAATAGGATGCGCCTACGATGCGCAGCATTTCGGTCTCGTGCTGTTGATGCGTAGTCTTTAGAATAGGCACCGCGTAGTTGAGCACATCATTGTAGCGTTTATCCAGGAAATAAACTGCGGTGATATAGTAGGGATAGCTGGCTTCGTATTTTTTTGAATTTTTTAATTTTTCAAAGTTTACCAACGCAAGGTGATAGTCTTTATTCAGATAAGCTATATAAGCGAAATAGTAGGTTGCATCCTGGCTATAGGGCGACTGCTCATTTTTTACTTCGCTGAAAAGCAATTGTGCGTTCTTATAATCGTTGGTTTCAAAATAAGCATAGCCTTTGCGGAATTTATATTCAATGGTTTGACTGCCTATCAGGTCGCCGGCGTTTACTTTATTGAACCAATTTAAAGCCTCGGTGTATTTACCCTGTTTAAAGTAGAATTTACCAATTTGAAAATATGCCACCTTAGCCAATGGGTTTTCAGGATGTTCTTTGATGAACTTCATGAAAAGGCTCTCTGCATCATCATTCCCCAGTTCAAGGGAGCAAACCGCCTCATAATATTGTGAGTTTTCCTGTACCAGCGTAAGTGACGACTCAGGTTGAGTGCTCGTTTCCAGCCTGGAACGCTCTACCAAACGGAATTGCTCAGCTGCGGCAACATACTTACCTTTGTTAAGCAGGTCGGATGCGGCGTGATAGGTTCTGTAAATTTGGAAAGAGGGGTCTTGCTGGGCTCTGGCTGTGAGAGTAAAAAATACAGGAATAATAATAGCGGTGTATTTCAGTTTGGTCATAGCGCAAGATATCAATATGCGAAAGTAGTTATAACGCAAAAATGCAATCCACACAAGTAATTCACAAATGTGAATAACACTTTTATTTTACTGAACGGTTGGTAAATGTGTATGTTATTGATGTGGAAAACTTTATGGACGATATTATTAATGTTTACTACCCCTCAATAGGTTTATTATTTAGTTATTTCAGTCAGCAATGTGTTTTAACCGCAGTATCGGCTTAATGTTTTCAATTGTTAGTATTTTGCTATGCGGGGCATTTGCTATTAAACAGAAAACTAACGTTACTATTATCCTGCGGGACGAAAAAATTAATTTTAGCCCGAAGGAATTTTACATAGCCGATATAGCGGATGAGCGTAAAGACCGCAGTTCCGTTGCCAGTTTGATCGTCACTAATCCTGATCATTCTGTTGCCCTGCAAAAGGCGGATTTGAAGGGCGGCGCGGTAGCTTCCATCAAACAATTCATAGCCCGAAACCTGCACCGGGATACCACTCTGCGACCGGTGATGATCACGCTGAAAGAGTTTAAAATAGCCGAAACCAAGCAACCCAACGGGCAAATCAGCGGAAGATTGAGCATTGTCTTCGCATTTTCGCTTCAAGCCAGCTACCGGACGATTCATTTGGTGGATTATACCGGCGGTATCCGATACGCCAGGCAGGAAAATAGCCAGGTTGATGTCGATGCAATTTTAAGACAAGGGATAGAGGGCACGCTGGACTTCTTTAATACCTGGATCAATAGCAATGCGGAGACTAATGCCCTGTTGGCTAAGGCAGTAAAGTTGCGGTTCACGGACTATACCGAAACTCCGGAAGGAGACACTATCTATTATTCTGCCGGGCGCCCGCTTACATGGACTGATTTTAAGGACAGGCCCAGGGATGAACATTTCGAGGCAGAAATATTACCTGTAATGGGCTATACCGAAAGGAATCAGGTGGTGAAAGGAATCATCTATGTGGATATGGCCATTAAAGTAAGTGTGGCCAAAAGTGATTGCTGGGTAAAGGGGGTAAAGGATAATTATATACTAAATCACGAACAACGGCATTTTGATATCGAAAAAATAGCAAGCGAGCGTTATAAAAAGAAGCTACTGACAATGAAACTGCCAACGGATAATTTTTACGGGCCTATTAATGTAGAATACCTTGAGGCCCTGCGTGATGCAAACCGCATGCAAAAACAATACGATGCTGAAACAAAACATGGACAAGACCGTGTAGCACAGGCACAGTGGAATGAGGAGATTGATAAGAAGTTGCGGGGGTATGGGGTGAAGAAATAGATAACATTCGATCGACAGGATTGTGAGCAGTATTTGTTGGATTACAAAAAGGCGCAAAGTAACACTGAAGGTCAGAAAAGACCAGCTAACCATAACCAAATGCAAGAGAGGTAATATTATGCAGCAGACAAGCTCATAGCAACCTTGTCTATCAGGTCATTAATATCAAAAGGTTTTGCCAGGAAATCTACATTAGATCCCATTGCAATAAACCGTTCTGATATACTGTGACTTGCCGATACGAATATGACAGGGATATCTTTGGTTTCGTCGTCTTCCCTCATCGCTTTACATAATTCGCGGCCGTCCATATTGCCCAGCATAATATCAAGCAGAATAAGATCCGGCTTGAACTCATGGATCTTTTCAAATAATAAGCTACCGTCGGCCAGAGTAGCCACTTCGTAATCGTAACCCTCAAGTATCAGCTTAATAATTTCTAAGATATCCTCGTTATCATCAACAACTATAATTCTGCGCATATTAAATAGGTGTATTCTTAGTATTAAGGTTTGGTCAACAATAACTGTACCATCGACAGGTTGTGTTTATACTTTGATACTGAAAAAGTTCGGGATGTTAATATGTTTAAATACAGCTGGAATTTTAGGACAGCGTTTTTCCTTTTTTTAGTACAAAAATTGTACTCAGGAGTCTTCACTTTTCTTTTTTAACTAGTACATACCTGGTCTTTTGGCACTTGGCGCAGAAGTATACCCTCAAAGGGAGAAAAAAGAGCAATGTTTTTACAAACCAGTTGCGGTGCAGTTGAAAATGATAAGACGAGCCGCATTTACGACAATAACGTACGGTAGCTGGTTTAAATAAAGTTGTAGTTTCCCGTTCCATTATTCAACTTAATTTCTCAAATAGGTAGTTTATGTTTATAAAACAATTCCAAAAAGAAATAAGTTTTTTAATAAGGGGTATGCAACGCTGATTTTATAAAAAAACAAGCGTTTCTAGTTGATAAGGTCGTTTACTTTATTTATAAGTTCGGTTAGATCAAAAGGTTTATTGATAATAGCATCACATCCGTAAGCCAGTATTTCATCCTGATGATTAATATATGCCGAAAAGATAATTACAGGGATATCGTTGAACTCCGGGTGCGATTTAATTTGCTGACAAACTTCGCCACCGTTGGTGCCAGCTACACGGTAATCCAACAGGATCAGGTCAGGTACGAACTCTTTCACAAGCGACATTACCTTGTCGCTCTCCGCTGTGCTTTTTACCTCAAATTTTTCGTACGACAAGGTTTCCTGAACAACGTCGAGGATATCCTGATTATCATCTAAAACTAGTACACGTTTTAACATTCGCTTAAATGGATAAAGTTTACGTCGAAAAGAGATCACTGGGGTCTTATTCGAAAAGCTCAATTATGAGCAAATGCTTAGGCTAAAAATCTAATCGAACTATAACTCACCAAAGATAATATTTTTTTGGTTATATCAAATGTGTTTAACGCCTCAAGTTGGTCTGCCATGTAACATTTGCTTTACATGTGTATGATGATATCTAAGTACCTTGTCAGGCCTCAGAATCAGTCTGACCGGTTGTTTGCGACTGTACGATTGCCACAAGCGAAACGCTACAGAATTATGTTAGTATTGAAAGAAAAAGAATACTCCTGCCGAAAATTGGTTGTTTTTTGATGCCGTATTATGGTCGCCGGGCACATACGATAGTCTGGATCCCGGGATAAGCCTTTGCAGACCGACTTCAGATCCATTTTCTTTGTCCTCGCTTCCCTTGATAATCAACACCGGTTTGGTAATTTTTGACAGTTCGGCCCGGCTGGTGGTTGGCTGGTGTTTTTGCTGCATGGCCAGTGCAGGTATATCAAAGTTTTCAGAATGGATATATTTCATCATATCATCAAACTCATGGAACTTTTTACTGCCCATTAAAGTAGCATAAGCATGCAATCTTCTTGGCCACTGTGGGTCGGTAAACCCATCGCCCATGCCGCCCAAAACGGTTTTGTTTACCCTATCATCCAAAATCAGCAGCCGGGAAGCAATGATAGAACCACGCGAATAGCCGACTACATTATACTTGTTGATCTTTAAGCTGGTCATCAACCCCATAATATCTTTTGCCTCTGCATCATTGCTATAAGCTGCGTCGGTATGCGGTTTGTCAGATTTTCCGTTGCCACGCAGATCCAAAAGAATCACTTTATAGCCGCCTTTGAGCAGGTTGTTATAAAGAATACCCTTTTTCCATCCGTCACCGGTTCCGCAAAAGCCATGGATTAACACCACAGGATAGCCGTTCCCATTTACTTCATAATAGATTTTTGTGTTATCAAAAGAAGTATAGTATCGCCCGGTATCAGTCGTTTGAGCGAATGAATTGCTGGTGAAAAAAGAGATCAGTATGATCAGCCATAAACGGGTTCTCTTCATAGTTGTGATAATTGGTGCCAAGCTAAATATTATAGTTTATATTTTTAAATAAAAGTTCTCAGTATTGAAAGCGATTTATTATATTTGAGTACAAGCCGTTTTCTCCACTAAATCTGTAAGTTATGAAAAAAGTTTCAAATATCCTTGAGCGCAAGGGCTCCGCTGTTATCACCATTGATTCTTCAACTTCCGTATTAGATGCACTTAGACTGATGGATGACCGCAACATCGGATCGGTGGTAGTTACCGACGAAAATGGCAGATACCTGGGCTTGCTTACTGAACGTGATTATGCCAGAAAAGTTATACTAAAAGGCAAATCATCTAATGAAACCTCCGTTGAAGAGATCATGACTACCAATCTTCCGCATCTTATCCCCGATAACTCGGTTGAAACCTGTATGCATATCATGAGCGAGAATAATGTCCGCTACTTGCCGGTGTTTAAGGGCGGTGAACTGTGCGGCATTATTTCCATTAACGACCTGGTAACCGAAACAATCCTGTCGCACGAAGAAACCATAGAGCAACTAAGAAGCTATATTCAGTCCTGACCTTAGGAGATGATATGCGGGGTATGCCCCGTGCTATCGCTTTTACTGTTAACAGGTATTTCAACTTGCTTTAACCGGATATGCTTATCAGTCGGAAAACTCAGTTTGACTGCATCCCTGGCTTTTTGTAATTCGCCGGGGAGGTCTTTTTTACTGTAACTGTTGCCACTGAACAATAGTTTTTCATTGTCCTTATTCCCAAGCAAATCAAAGCCGTTGCCATTCCACAAGTAATCCTCGTTATCTTCGGCTGTGTATATAATGTTGTAATCTGCCATAATCTTAATAGCTATTTTCTCATGGTAGCTTCTACTTGAAATGATATATTGTTACAACATATTCATTATATTTTGGTTTTTTTAAGCGTACATTAGTAGCGTAACCAATAGTGATTTTCTGCAATGAGTTTCTTAAAAACAATCTGGGACGAGTTTCTCGGCTTCTGGGGATTTGGTAACCTGCTCGATATATTGAAATCGGGCAAATACGATGAGTTGCTAACCTGGCATGGCATTACTTCCGTGTTAGGCCCGCTCATTCCTTTTCTGCTGCTTATCGAGATCATCCGCGGCGCCTTCTTTAAACGCTTTAAAGTGATCGATTATAAACTGTCGTTTTTTACTTATGTGTTCAATTCCCTTGTAGGCCGATTGATCTCTTTTGCAATGGTTGGCCTCTGTATCGGCTTCTTCGGAAAATATGCTATTCTGAAAACTACCTTCACCTGGTACTGGTTCATCTACGGCTATGTGGTTTGGGAGCTGGCGCACTTTGTTTATCACTTCCTGGCGCATAAGGTGAGGATATTATGGTGCCTGCACTCAACACATCATGCGCCTACGTCGATGAATCTGTCGGTCACTTATGCACACTTCTTTTTAGAAGCGCCCTATGCGGATGTGGTACGTACCACCATTTGCATATTATTGGGCGTAAATCCGGCTATGCTTTTTGTGATCATGTTTATTGATGGCACCTGGGGAGCATTTATACATGTGGGCGAAAATTTGATAAATGATGCACGGTTTGGTCTTCTGGGTAAGATGGTACTTACGCCGTCCTTTCACCGGGTTCACCATGCCCGAAACCCGATTTATATGGACACCAATTTTTGCAATCTGCTGAATATATGGGACAGGGTATTTCATACCTATCAGCCCGAAGACCGTAAAATACCTATCGAATATGGCATTACCCGCCCTATGAAAAAGAATAGCTTTCTCGATGCGTATTTTGGCGAGATTGTGCTATTAGCCAAAGATGTGGCGAAAGCTCCGGGCATAAAAAATAAATTTCTGTATATCATCATGCCTCCCGGCTGGAGCCATACCGGTGATCATAAAATGTCCAGTATTGTCCGCAAAAAGTATTTTGAGGAACATAAGGTAATTGCTGATAATCAGGAAAAATCTTCGGAAATGGAGCCATCTTCGGCTGCGGGTTAGTCGCTCAGAATGGGAGTTAACAGCTTTTCTTTTGGTTAAAAAAGACTATCTTTAATTGCAAATCCTCCCAAATCTGAACCTATGAAAAAAATACTTTCTATCGATGGCGGTGGTATACGCGGTATTGTACCGAGCCAGGTGCTGGTGGCTTTAGAAACGAAGCTACAACAAAAGACAAAAAATCCCGCGGCAAAGATTTCCGATTTCTTTGATTTTTTTGCGGGGACCAGTACCGGTGGTATACTGACATGTGTATTGTTGTGCCCTTCGGCAGATAACCCGAAAACCGCCCGCTTCTCGGCGAAAGATGCGGTAAAACTATACGTCGAAAACGGCGACAAAATATTCGATTCCAGCATACGCCACAAGATACTTACGTTTGATGGTATATTGGGTGAAAAGTATGAAACAGAGGGTATAGACGGATGTCTGCATAAATACTTTGCCCGTCTGAGATTAAGCGAGTTATTAAAGCCCTGCATTATCACTTCGTATGATATAGAACGGAGGCAAACCAAGTTTTTTGCCCAGCATGATTATGCTTTATGGGGCGACATGGCTGATTACATGGTAAAAGATGTCTGTAGGGCCACCTCCGCCGCGCCTACCTATTTTGAAACGGAATTAGTAAAATCAATGAGCGGTGTTTCTTATGCATGTATAGATGGGGGCGTCTTTGCAAATAACCCATCATTGTGTGCCTATTCAGAAGTGCGCAACGCTAAGGGGAACCCCACATCAAGCGACATGTTTGTGGTATCGATAGGTACCGGCAGCCAGGAAAAGCGATACGAGTATAAGCATGCCAAAAACTGGGGAGAAGCGGGTTGGATTAAACCAGTATTAGATATTATGATGTCGGGAGCATCTGAAGTGACAGACTTCCATATGCAAAAGATGTTCTCAGCCCATGGAAACGAAGCCAATTATATCAGGATTCAGCCGGATGATTTAGGCGATGCTGATCCGGCAATGGACGATGCTTCAAAGGAGAATGTCCAGGCGCTTGTTGAGCTGGGAATAGAAACCGCCCAAAACTGTCCCGATCTGGACCGTATTGTTGATGTACTTTTAGCCGGCCCCGACCCTGTTGAGTTTGAGAAAAAAAAGCACTGATGACCTTTGGTTATTTAATCACCGCATTCAAAATCATAACGCCAGTCAAACCCACGATCGAAACTGTGGTTTCCATCACTGTCCATGAGCGAAGTGTATCTTTGATCGAGAGATTGAAATATTCCTTAAACAGCCAGAAACCACCGTCATTCAGGTGAGAGCAGGTGAGACTGCCTGCACCAATAGCCAATACCATCAGGTTCGGGTTGATGGATGGATCGTGCAGAACGATAGACGAAATGATACTTGCTGCGGTTAATCCGGCTACAGTAGCCGAACCCAAACTAATACGGATAATAGCTGCAATGAGCCAGCCCAGCACCAATGGAGGCAGATGAAAGCTCAATAACAAATCTGCGATTTGGTGATTAGCCCCGCTATCGGTAAGCACTGCTTTAAAAGCACCGGAACCCGCGACAATCAGCAAAATGATGGACACATCCTTAACCGCATCAGCATAAATAACGCCGAGCTCCTTCATATTTTTACCTTGTCTGATACCTAAAGTAAATGTTGCGAAGATGAGTGAGGTGAGCATTACAATAGGTGCATCGCCAATGAATGCTACGACCTTATGAAATGCGCTTTGCTGATGATCGATATTAAGATAGATAGTGGTACCCATCAATAACATTACAGGCAACAAGGCTGTCAGAAAGCTGGTGAATGCACCTGGTAATTGATCCGCCGGTAATTCTTCAGCCCGGAAAGTGGCCAACGGCTGTGATGGTATTTTTTTAAGTGTTCGCGAAAATACCGGTCCGGCAAGAATAATAGCCGGTATTGCCAGTACAAGTCCATACATAAGGGTTTTGCCCATATCGGCGTGAAATGTCGCCACCAATGCCGAAGGGGATGGGTGGGGAGGCAGAAACCCATGCGTTACCGATAAGGCAGCCAGCATAGGCAAACCGATGTAAACCGCATGCAGCTTGTATTTATACACCACCGAAAATATAAGCGGCACCATCAGCACGAAACCTGTTTCATAAAATAGCGGGATACCAATAATAAAACCTACGATTACTAATGCCCATTGTATGTGCTTTACGCCAAAGGCATTTACCAATACTTCGGCAATTTTTTGGGCCGCACCGCTGGTGGCCACCAGCTTGCCGATCATGGCACCAATGCAAATGATAATGGAAATAGCCCCCAGTGTATCGCCCAGGCCTTTTTCTACTGATTTGGTGACTTTATCGAGCGGGATACCCAGTATCAAACCCGCCGTAATAGAAACGATCAAAAATGCCAGGAAAGGATTAACTTTTGCCCAACTCACTAACAGGATAAGCAAAAGAATGCAAAACAGGATAACAAGTAATATCATTTGGTTCGGCAGCTTTAGGTTGATTCAGCCTGATTGCTAAAGTAATAATTAAAAATTCATGCAAGCTGTTTTGTGAGAATTTTAGACAAGAGAACAATAGCAGAAACCCCTCCCTGCCGCTTCACGAGCAGCCGCACCCCTCCCCAGGGAGGAAATTTGACAGGCTTCTAAAAAGGACCCTGCATGTGCGTACTATTTTTCGTAAATAAGTGCTACGCCTGTGCGATTGCTTCCTCGGGAAAGGGGGTAGGGGTTTCCGCATCATACCAGTGTAGTACGTACATAGGTTAGAAACCCCTCCCTGCCACTTCACATCCAACCGCACCCCGTGGTAAAATTTTACCTTCCATCTGCAAAAGCCTTACTATCTTCGTCTATGGTCTATGGACTATTAACCATGGACATAATCAACACTATCTATGACCCAAAAACGCTATTTCTTCCTGGTACTTATTTTAGGCACGCTCACAGCACTGAGCCCGTTTTCCATTGATATGTACCTACCTGCTTTCCAGGATATTGCGAAGGCTTTAAATACCACCACATCCAGGGTCGACCTATCGTTATCCAGCTATTTTATCGGTCTTGCGGTGGGGCAAATGATCTATGGTCCGTTGATGGACCGGTTCGGGCGTAAGCGGCCCTTGTATATTGGATTAGGGCTTTACACCATTGCATCGATTGGTTGTTTTTTGTCAGGCTCGGTTGAAATGCTGATTGTTATGCGGCTTTTCCAAGCATTAGGGGGCTGCGCTGCCGGGGTAGCGTCGATAGCTATGGTACGCGACTTATTCCCTATAAAAGACAATGCCAAAGTATTCGCCTTGCTGGTATTGGTGTTGGGAGCATCGCCATTGATAGCGCCAACTGCCGGTGGTTACCTGGCTGATGCTTTCGGTTGGCAGTCCGTTTTTATAGTATTGCTCAGTATCGCTGTTTTGATATTGATTGCGGTGATCTTCACATTACCCGAAAGCTATAAACCCGATCCCGAGTATTCGTTAAAACCAGGTCCGATCATCAGTAGCTTTTTCCTGGTTATCCGCAATCCGCAGTTTTATACATATGCTATCGCAGGCGCCGTTGGCTTCTGCGGGCTTTTCGCTTATGTAGCGGGTTCTCCTTTGGTGTTTATGGACGTATTCGGATTAGGCAAAAAAGAATATGGTTGGGTATTCGCGGGGCTGTCCGTTGGCTTTATAGGATCGGGACAGTTGAATAGCCTCCTTATCAAACGGTTCAAGAGCGAGCAGGTGGTAGGGGCGGCACTGATTTCGCAGGTAATTATTTGTACGCTATTTCTGACCGGTGCAGCAAACGGATGGTTCGGTTTGGCAGGTACCATCGCTATGATATTCCTGATGCTATGTTGTGTGGGCATGACTTATCCGAATACTTCAGCTTTATCCATGGCTCCTTTTCCTAAAAATGCAGGCGTTGCTTCTGCTTTGTTGGGTACGATGCAATTGGGACTTGGTGCGGCCGCGTCGGCTTGCGTGGGCGTTTTCAGCAGCCATTCGGCAACGCCGATGGCCGCCATCATGGCAGGCTCATCAGCGATTGCTTTGATTGTTTTATTGATTGGCCGCAGAAATATTGCGCATGCGGTGCATGCTGATCCGGCGGCAGCGGTTTCGGCGCATTAATTATAATGCCCTGCAGATTTGTACACCCTGCCCTCATCATTAAACATAAATAACTCTGCTGATAGCTTATCGTTGATGGTGTGATAATAGATGATAACCGAATTTACGCTCGAAAGTACGTCGATTATTTTGAAGTGCAAATCAGGATATTTTGCCAGTCCTTTTTGCCAGTAATCGCCGATCTGTTGTTTCCCCTTTAATGTCCCGCTTTCACTCAATCCCATTTGTATTATCAACGGACTGCTCATTTCAAAGTCGTCGGTATAATGTTCCAGTACACGGGGCAGGTCGTGGGCGTTCCATGCTTCCACCCATTCGTTTGCAAATGTTAAGGCTTGTTCGCGCGAGATCATGTTTTAGGTTTTTCTCAAAAATAGGATAGTTAGCCAATTTAAAACACAAAAGGCGGGGTTGAGCTAACGATTGGTTAAATAATACTCACCATTCCAGACAAATTGTTCCGTCACTTTCTTAACTGAATCATAATCATGTAGTTGTACTTTCAATTGCTTATGATCGATAAATACATTTCCATCAAGGGAGTATTTATATTCACCTTCGCCAAAAACGATATCTTTTCCTTTAATAGCTCCATCTTTGAGATATGGTATTGGAATCAATATACTATCTTCATAAGTTTTGCCTAAAATTAAAGATATTGGGTCATGGACCATTAGGTTTCTTTTGCCTTTCAACTTTATAAAATATTCCCCATTAACATTATTAATAGAAGCATTTTTATAATTGGTTGCTCTATTACAAGAAGTTATTAGCGTAATGAAAATTATTAAGGGAAGGCATTTTGCGATCTTTGAGTTCATGCAATAAGGTTATTGATAATGAAGCAGAACAATAACCCTAAAGATAAGAATATTATTCGCACTCATAGTCAAGCTGGAACGCATGGGTGCCGATGTCGCTCGTATATTACCCACCCGATCGACGCTACGCTCGACCACCCTCCCTTTTGCAGGCAAAAAGGAGGGTAGAAAAACAGCTATCAATTTCCAAGTACCTCATCAATAATCCCAAACTCTTTCGCTTCGGATGCAATCATCCAGAAATCGCGGTCGGATACGTCGTGTATCTTTTGATAATCCTGCCCGCTGTGTTTGGAGAGAATGGTGTATAGCTCTTTTTTGACTTTTAACACTTCCCGTGCGGTTATTTCAATATCTGAAGCCGGCCCCTGCACACCGCCTAATGGTTGATGCAGCATAACGCGCGAGTGGGTGAGGGCGGCGCGCTTGCCCGCCGCTCCCGAGCATAGCAATACTGCTGCCATAGATGCGGCCATCCCGGTACAGATGGTCGCCACATCCGGGGCGATCAGGTGCATGGTATCATAAATGCCAAACCCTGCATACACCGAGCCACCCGGCGAATTGATGTACATCTGGATATCCTTTTTAGGATCGGTGGATTGCAGGAATAGCAATTGCGCCTGGATGATGTTGGCCACGTTATCGTCTACTGCTGCCCCTAAAAATATAATGCGATCCATCATCAGGCGCGAGAAAACATCCATTTGTGCCACCCGCAGCTCGCGTTCTTCCGTAATATATGGCGTCATGGAGGCGGTGACATGGCTTTCGGTTTTTGAGATATAATCGTCTACCACTAAACTTTGGACATGGCGATGCCCCACCGCATACTTGCGGAACTCATTCTTGTCGATTTTCATAAAATTTCGGTTTTTATCGGTTAGTAAATAACCTTCTTATTTTTTGGCTGAAGCTCGTATGCTCCTTTTGCGAAAATAATTTCTGATGAACAGCTTCGATCTCCTGTTTTAGCTGATCGCGGCCATAAAGTCTTACCATGCGGTAAGCTTCCTGCTGCCATTGCACTTTCTCGTGCAGCTCAGATTCAAGCAACAACCTTGCTTCGAACACAAGCTGATCGCCCGGTTCTGATCGCCGCATCAGATGCGCCTCTATCTGTTCGGTCTCAATCAACGAAGTCCTCATAGGTTAATGCTTTTTGTTTAACAGTTTCCCTTACTTTCTCCAGGCATTTGTACTTCTGTACAGTGGCCGACCGTACGCCTGAAAATCCAAACAATTCGGCAGCATCAGCAAGCTGCAATCCGTCATAATAGAATGATCGCAGCAGGTCCATGCACTTTTTGCCTGCAGTTTGTAGGAAGTTGAGGACTTTTTTGTCGGATGCTTGGGCAGTTTCCTCGCTTTCTATTTCCAAGCCATCAATAGGAGTCAGCTTTGAATTATCCCGGTGTTGTTTCAGCCATAAATGTTTGGCGATACCTAAAAGGTAAGCCTTCTCATTTGTTTTCAGCTCGAAGGAGCATTCAACAGACTTTTCGTAGTAAATCACCAGCGAATCCTGAAAAACATCCTTCGCCTCATCGAACGTTCCGCCCATTTTGTTCACGTATCGCGCCACGACGGGAAATGCATTTTTATAAAGACTGATAAAAAGCTTTTCCCTTTCCTCTGCTGTCCGGTTTGAAAATTTAAATCCTGGCATAAGCTTGTTCTTTACTACTAAGTGCAAGTTAGGATTAAACTATCACCATTTTATCTGAAAAAAGTCATTAGTCACCGGTCATTAGTCATCGGAGTGAATGTTAATTACCACTGCAATTGCTACTTTTCTCTAACCGCTGTCACTTTCGATCCATCATCCCCCTTAGTTTCAAAAACCAAATTCTTGTTATCCAGTTTGGAAACAATGAAGGGGAACTCGCGGATTTTACCGCCCGGTTGAATTTCTTTAAACTGAATCTGGTTATCATCGATCTTATAAGTCCCGTGCGATAGCACCTTACCGCCCCACCAAATCATCAAACTGTCTTTGGTAAATTTGATATAGGGTGATTCTGCTTCCAGTTGTTCTGATGTAACGTTGGTGATGTTTGCAACACTATTATTCTCGATCTTTACGTATTTCCATTTGCCGTACAAGGTTTCAAGTTTTATAGAAAGCTGGCACGAAGCTAGCATGCATAATAAAATGGTCGCTGCAATGAATTTATTCTTTGCGATAAATGATCTGATCATAATGTTCTAAAGCTAAAATATTTGCCGGTTTTTTGCCAATTGAACGTATGACCGGCAATCAAATGATTCACAATAATTTAATACGAAAGCCGCGCCTGAACTATTGTAAATAAGGAATTCAAAAAGCATATTTGACAAAATAAATCCTGTCACAATGTGTAACAAAGTAAAATGCAATATCTCTAAAGGGTGCTATATAGCTAAGGTCTCAACAAGCTATAAGTTTTTGTGAGGAGTCCGCACCTTAAGGTCTCCGTTAAAAAATCTAAACAAATAATATGAACAATTTTTTGATCCAATTACTTTGGTGGGCTGTGCCTGTCATCGTACTTCTTGTGGCGTACAAATTTGTACTCCGTGTTTTCTTTGGTATGGTTATCGTTCCCGACGACCGTGTTGGTTTGGTTATTAAAAAGTATGTGCTCTCGGGCAATAAACGACTTCCCGACGGCCGTATCATTGCCACCAACGGCGAAGCCGGCATGCAGGGTAAAGCGCTTGCACCTGGTTTATACTGGGGCATGTGGCCATGGCAATATTCAGTGATTATGCAACCCTTTATTGTTATCGAGCAGAACAAGCTAGGCTTGGTTAAGGCAAAAGACGGTGCTTCATTAGACACCGGCCGTGTATTAGGTAAGCCAGTAGATTGCGATAAGTTTCAGGATGCAATTGCGTTTTTGGATAATGGCGGTCAAAAAGGTCCGCAGGCCGCTTTCCTTACTCCGGGTAGCTATCGTATCAACGCATTTTTGTTTGATATAGAGATGGTGCCTATCACCCAGATACAAGAAAATAAAGTAGGTATTGTGACCACACTCGATGGTGAACCATTGGATAAAGGCGAGATCGCAGGCGTATCAGTAGTCGGGCATAAAAACTACCAGGATCCTATCGCATTCATCAATGCGGGCGGTATGAAAGGTTTACAGGAGGACGTCATCCTGGCCGGTACTTACTACTTGAACCCATGGTTTGTAATTGTGGAGCAGGTAGATATGATCTATATCCCGATCGGTTACGTTGGTGTGGTGAACTCCTTCGTTGGGCCGGAGGGTAAAGATACCAGCGGCGACAGCTTTAAGCATGGTAATATTGTAAAGAAAAGCCAGAAAGGTGTATGGGACGAGCCGCTCGACCCAGGTAAACACCCGGTGAATATTTACACGCATGCGGTAGAAGTTGTACCTACAACAAACATTGTATTAAACTGGGCCAATAGCCGTACAGAGGCACATGAACTGGATAAGAACCTGTGTACTATCACAGTTCGTTCGTCTGACGGCTTTACATTCAATCTCGACGTGTCTCAGATCATTCATATACCAAGAAATGAAGCTCCGAAAGTGATCGCACGTTTTGGTAATATGCGCAACCTGGTTTCGCAAGTATTGGAACCGACCATTGCCAACTATTTCCGTAACTCGGCACAAAAGAGTGACGTGATCGAGTTCCTGGCCAACCGTATACAACGCCAGGATGATGCAAAAAATCATATCAGCAGAGTATTGAGTGATTATAACGTGGTAGGCGTGGATACGCTGATCGGTGACATCGTTCCTCCGGAAGCGCTGATGAAAACACTGACCGACCGTAAACTGGCCGAACAGGAAAAGATCACCTACGAAATTCAGCGTAATGCGCAGGTGGAGCGTAAGGAGTTTGAAAGTGCCAAAGCCGGTGCCGATATGCAACCTGAAGTGGTGAAATCAACCCGCCAGGTAGAGATCAACACCCAATTGGCCGCTTCGAAAGTTGCCATAGCTAAAGGTGAAGCTGAATCAAAAACCATTAATGCTGAGGCTGACTCTAAGGTGAAAACCATCAATGCCAAAGCCGATGCTGAAGTGAAAACAGTAAACGCCACTGCAGATGCCAACGCCACCGAGGTAAACGGTAAAGCCGAAGCTGGTAAGATCAAAGCCATCGGTTTGGCCGAAGCCGAAGTTACCAAGCAGAAAACACAGGCCATGGGTTCAGAACAGTATGCCATTGTTCGCGTGGCCGAAACATTGGCCAGCAACAATATTAAACTGGTCCCTGAAATATTGGTCAGTGGTAAAAATGGCGAAAGTGGCGGCATGATCGACGCGCTGATCGGTAACGAAATGCTGAAAAAACTGCAAGCCGAGAATGGGAAGGCTAAAGATCAGCCTAGAAAGAAAGACGATAATACAGAGAACAGAACTGAGTAATCTTTACCTTTATCACAATGCAGGCGCACCGATTAATCGGTGCGCCTTTTTTAGTTTCACAGGAATTATTTGTTATCTTAAGCCTCGTCAATCTATGCTGAATATCATGAAATTACCTCGCCTTGTTTTCCTTTGTGTCCTTACCTTTTTTGCTTTTCATTTGCATGCACAAAATGTCAACTCAAAAAGATTGGACAGCCTGTTTGATATTTTGAGTAAGAAAAACTTGGCTATGGGTAGCATTGCTATCTCCCAAGACGGCAATATTGTTTACCGAAAAGTGATCGGAAATGCGGTAATGAATGAGCATGATACGATTCCGGCAAGTGAGAAAACGGAATATCGCATCGGTTCAATTACTAAAATGTTCACAGCTGTAATGGTATTTCAATTGATCGGTGAGCATAAACTTTCACTGAATGATACGCTAGCCAAATTTTTCCCGTCGTTGCCTAACGCAAAACGTATTACAATAAGATATATGCTGCGTCACAGAAGCGGGTTGCCAAATTTTACTAATAACAACAATACACATTTTGATGATTGGAAGGATACGCCAAAAACACATGAGGAATTGCTAAAAATGATATCGGAACAAAAACCCGATTTTGAGCCCAATGCAAAAGCGGATTATAATAATTCCAACTATCTGTTATTGAGCTACATAATCGAAAAGATAACCAAGAAACCATACAGGAAGTTATTGGATGAGCGGATTATTAAAAAGATCGATCTTGAAAATACCTACTATGGGACCAATGGCAGTACTTATGTTGGCGACGAATGTGCCTCTTATAAATACTTTGACTACAAATGGGTAAAGGATAAAAAGCCCGCTTATCTGGATGACTTTGGCGGCGCCGGTGCGATCATTTCAACACCATCGGATATGCTGAAGTTTATAAATGCTCTTTTTACCTATAAGTTGGTCAGTAAGCAAAGCCTGGATCAGATGAAAACTATGGTTGACAGTTATGGTATGGGCATGTTTCCCTATGGATCGGAAAAGCATCCCGGTTTTGGTCATAATGGAAAGACAGAGGGATTTGCTTCTTCTATTTCTTACTATCCCGCTGATAAGTTGGCCATTTCATACTGCACCAATGGCGAGGTCTATTCAAAAAATTATATACTGGATGGTGTCCGGGCCATTTGTTTCAATGAACCCTATTCTGTTCCAACTTTTAATGCCATTAAATTGAATGATCAGCAATTGGATCAATATACCGGAACCTACAATTCTGGTTCAGATGGAATTACTGTTGTTTGCACCAAAAATGATGGTAACCTATGGCTGGAAACCCGAGGTCAGAAACTAAAGCTAAATGCTCTTGGCGAGAGCAAGTTTTTTGACCCGAGATTTGGCTTCTTCTTTAATTTCAGTGATGGCAATAAGAAATTGCGAATAATTGATGTGGAGGATGAGTATGGGTTGGAGAAGAAATAAAAAGATAGGCCGCCACGACTAGGAACAAAGCTATTACTGACTGTGCGGATACGAATAATCAGAGGCGTTCCCATAGATCGCGGCACTGTTTTATCGCCATTCATTTAGATTTTCTAAGACTTTTTTCAATAAATGAGCTATATGCAAAAGCTCCTATTAATCCAATAACAGCAGGAATCAATAAAAATGTTCTGAATCTGGGAGGCGCTATATTTAAAAATCTAAGTATGATTTCCAACAAAATAACAGACGAGCACACAATATAAATAACTAACAAAAGCCTCTCCCTTTTTCTAAACAAGGAATCTCTGAGCCAATTTTTATAATTCTCCTCTTTAGGATCATAAATCGTTAACTCCTTAAATATTGGCGTCGCTGTTTCATAGTCCTTAAGCCTATAGCTGGCTTGCCCTTTAATTGAAAAGAGTGTATAATATTTGTCTTTAAACTCACTGGCCGATAACCTGGTTATTTCTTGGTCAATAACGGGCAACGCTCTATTTAGGGTATCAATAATTTCATTATATCGGTTTTTTTGGAAAAGTGCATTTGAAAGAAATGTCGACAATTCTATGTAATCAAGAAGATCACCCTTATTATTAAAGGTCTTCATGTTATTGAACAGAATAGTGTATTTTGAAAAAAAATCTATAACAAATTGAGGATTGTCCTCATAATTCGACTGGAAATCGTTATAGATATTTGCGATTAGGCTTGCAGGCATTCGTTAAGAAATATATTATTTCTCTAAATGTATCGCATTCCATTTAAATCAACAAAATATAACGTCGTTCCTCACCACAATGGTTAGGACAGTAATTTTCTTAAAAACTATTTGGCTGCTCTTCTCCCGGCTTGCCGACTTCCACCAATTCTGCTTCTTGTTCTTCTTCTTGCTGGCTTGTTGCGTAACTCAGCTTACGGAAACGCCACAATGCAAAAGCCGGTTCCTGGAAACGGTTTAACAGTTTGAAGTATTTTGGGAAATTATGAACCTCTTCCAGCAGTACGCCTGGCACAATTCCGTCGTTCTCTAATATCTCGCGGATGGTATATTCCTTATCCTTGGTGATCCAGATCTCAAAATCCCTGCTGATCTCCTCCGCCTTTTCCGGATCGATCCTCGCATCAATACATATTACTTTATCTCCGGGTTTCATTGTAGTTGTAATGTTGTAATGTTGAAAGGTTGTAAAGTTACCACCATTCAACTAATCTCTAACCTTTAATCTCTAATCCCTAACAACGATCACTTCCCTCCGGCAGCCTTCTTCAAACTATCCGCCTGCGCTTTGGCTTTTTTCTTGAAGAAACCTTTCAGCAGAAAATTATGCTGGGCAGCTTCCAGGTCGTCATTTAGTTTAATAGAACTTTGTTGTAAATTGTTTAGCGAAGTTCTTACTTGTTCGGCGCCTTTTGGGTCATTCAGCAACACACCCAACGCATTATCGGTGGTGGTCAACTTTTTGCTCGCAGTATTCAGATTTTGAGTTAATTCACTTGCGCTGTTTACGGTTTTTTGCAGTTGGGCTATTGATGCCTGTATTTTATTGAATGTAGCGGTATCAGTCAGCATTTTATCAGCCAGGCCGCCTTTGGTGTTTACCTTTTTGCTGAAATTATCCAATTGAACTGCCATTTGAGCTGCGCTTTGCGAAGTGGCCGCAAGGTTCCTCATGGTGCTTTTCAATTGAATGCCCATAGTACTGTCGGCCAGTAAAGCGCCTACTGTTCCTTTGCCCTGTAGTATTTTATGACTCAGTTGCTTAAAGTCCTTGGTTATAGATAGCAGGTTCTCATTGTTTTGCTGCAAGGTTTTCAGCATATCATCAGTTGAGGCCACTTTTTCGGCCTGCAACAGATCACCATCCTGCACAACAGGGGCTTGCGGGCTACCACCTTCTATCACAATGATCTTATTACCGATCAAACCATCAGAGCCGATCTTTACGCCGGCGTCATGGTGGATGTAAGGTTGAGAAGACTCATCAATGCTCATCTTCACATCCACTTTAGATGGCCCCGAAAAACGTACATCGCTGATGGTACCTACTTTCACGCCCGAGAACCATACATTGTTCCCCTTTTTCAATCCTGCGACGTCATCGAAGGTTGCGCTAACATGTATGCTTTTATTAAAGGTTTTTTGTGCGCTGCCCAAAGTGAGCACCCCCACTATAAATATAATGAGGCCAAGGGCTAAAAATATGCCGACTATAATTGCTTTCCTGTTTTCTGTTGCGTCCATATGTTATGGCTAGTAGCTATTCTATAAAGTTATATTCAAAAAATGGTTTTACACGATCATCATTCGTGCTAAATACTTCTTCAAACGATCCAACACGCTGAAACTGTCCCTCGAGCAGCATCGCTATCCGGTCGCCGGTACTTTTTGCGCAGGTAAGATCGTGTGTAATAATAATCGACGAAGTATGGAAATTCTGTTGAACCTCGTTGATCAGGTCGTTGATTTCAATACAAGTAATGGGGTCTAGCCCGGCTGTCGGTTCATCGTACAGCATGATCTCGGGATTTAGTATGAGGGTACGCGCAATGCCAATGCGTTTACGCTGACCACCTGATAATTCGGATGGCATCTGGTTAATGGCCTGCAACAGCCCTACTGCATCTAATACACGTTCTACAGACGTGTCGACTTCGCTCTTTGAAATACCTTTTTTATTCCTAACCAGCGGGAATTCAAGGTTTTTCCGTACAGTCATGCTATCATATAGTGCGCTGTTCTGGAATGAAAAACCGACCTTGATCCGTAATTCCTGCAATTCTTTGTCGGTGATAGTATTCATGTCGCAGCCCAATACATTCACGCTGCCTTTATCAGCTCTTAGCAGACCGGATATGATCTTGATCAATACTGACTTCCCTGTTCCTGAACGGCCAAGCACTACCAGGTTTTCACCCTGGTACAGGTCAAGGTCGATACCGCGCAATACCTCAAAATCACCAAAGGATTTTTCTAAACCCCTGATGGTGATCACCTTGCTTTTATAGTCGATATTTGCTTTACCTTTCTCCATAATTTAGCGGAACCAGCCGGCTATTTGTACGATCAGAATTTCTTCAACAAATACTAAAAACATGGCGGTTACAACAGAGCCGTTTGCCGCTTTACCTACGCCTTCGGTCCCTTTAGTAGAATAATACCCCTGGTAACAACCTACAATTCCTATTGTAAATCCAAAAACAATGGCCTTAGCCAAAGATGCTACAAAATCAACAAATGTAAGCGGCTCAAAAACCTGTTCCATAAACGTAGTATAACTAGTACCTTCGTTCACGGCTACGTTCAAATATCCGCCCAATAGCGCAATAAAACCTGTATATGTAGCCAATATGGGTATTGTAAGTGTAGTTGCCAATACCCGGGTACAAACCAGGAATTTGAATGGTTTGGTCCCCGACACCTCCATAGCATCAATCTGTTCGGTTACACGCATCGATCCCAGCTCGGCCCCAATGCTCGACCCAACTTTTCCCGCTGCGATTAGCGCGGTTATCAACGGTGCCAAAGCCCGCATGATCGCTATAGACACCAATGAGGGCAACCATGACTGTGCTCCGAAAGTTAGAAGAGAGGGTCTCGACTGTTTGGTGAAAATTAAGCCGGTGATAAAGCCCGTAAATGTGATCAGTGTGAATGAACGAACACCGGTTTCGTAACATTGCCTCATAACCTCTTTCAACTCAAACGGCGGTACAAATGCCTCTCTGAAAAATCGCAGTATAAAATTATTGATGTTATAAAGCGCAACAAAAGCATTTGAAAGGCGCGCCTTAAACGGTGGGCCCTTTTTAGCAGCAGGTACAGGTGATTTGTCTATGGTGCTCATTAACGGCGCAAAGGTATTATTTATGAAGATATGAACGACATCGACGCTCTAAAAACTTACGAACCGGGACTGAAAAATGATTTTTCGTAAACATAAAGTACCTTCTGGTAATTTTTGATAGTGAAATTTGGTATTAATATACTTAAAAACCCGCCTGATTCTCAAATGTTTTGCTTTGATATTAGTTATCAGTTAATTAGTTAACCGGTTAACTGGTCTCTGGTCACCGATTAACCGGTCACCGGTCAACTGATCATAGACCAATTGATAACTGTCAACAAAACATTATATTTGGTGAATCAATTATAAACCAATTTTAAAAATGAAAAGACTGTTTACCTTATTTGCCTTGCTATTGGCAAGCGTACAATTATTTGCACAAAAATCAGAAGACCTTGCCCCGACACCACCTATGGGTTGGAATACCTGGAATATTTTTCAAACTAAAATAGATGAACCCTTACTGAAAAGTATGGTGGATGCGTATGTGTCATCAGGCATGCGCGATGCAGGATATACTTACTTTGTTTTGGATGATGGCTGGATGAGCATGGAGCGGGATGTTAATGGGCAATTGGTAGCAGATCCACAAAAGTTTCCTAAGGGAATGAAAGAATTTGCCGACTATGTGCATTCAAAAGGGATGAAATTCGGGATATACAATTGCGCCGGTACAAAAACCTGTGCCGGTTATCCCGGTACTCGTGGTCACGAATATGAAGATGCCCGTTTGTATGCATCATGGGGTGTTGATTACCTGAAGTTCGACTGGTGCAATGCCGAAGGCCAAAACGCGCGTGAGTCATATATGTTGATGAGCAAAGCGCTGAAAGCTACCGGCAGGCCAATAGTTTTCAGCTTATGCGAATGGGGAACTAACCGCCCATGGGTATGGGGTGCAAAAGCAGGTCAGCTTTGGAGATCGACCGGCGATATAGGCCCTTATTTTGATAAAAGTCTTACCAAAGGTGGCTGGACACCGCAAAGTGTGCTGAATATCCTGGATAAGCAGGACAGCATTAGGCAATATGCCGGTCCAGGCCATTGGAATGACCCAGATATGCTGGAAGTAGGTAATGGAATGAGCGTTGCAGAAGACCGGTCGCACTTCTCTATCTGGTGTATGCTGGCGGCTCCGCTGATGGCGGGCAATAACCTGCATTCTATGTCGGACGCGACCAAAACTATTCTGACTAACAAGGAAGCAATTGCTGTTGACCAGGATCCCATGGGTATGGAGTGCTTCAGATATTATGAATTTGATGGCATTGAAATATTGGTTAAACCATTGGACAAAGGCGATCTGGCTGTTCTGTTCCTGAACCGTTCAGATCGTTCACAAACGGTCAGCTTTGATTGGACGGCGCATATGATAAAGGATAAAACATCAAATACTGATGTCGATTTTAGCAAAACCAGCTATAAACTGCGGGATCTTTGGGCTCACAAAGACATTGGTACTACGCAAAAAGCATTTAAGCAAACCATACCGTCACATGATGTGGTGATGCTGAAGCTTACCAAATAATAAATATTCTGTTGTTACTTCTGTAAAACTTGAAATGGGATAGTAGATAGGTTGCAAGAGTTGTAAAGGTTATAAAGAAAGGTAGATTTCGCATCTTTAACTTTTAAAACTCCTGCAAACCTTTCAATAACCACCCCAAAACAGTATTTTAGGGCGTTTACTGTAAGTCGCATGGCAGCCTACCAGATCATATCTATCATTATCACGCTGGCGGCTTTATTTGCCTATGTGAACGACCGATGGATAAAATGGCCGCCAACCATCGGGATCATGGTATTGGCTTTGTTTTCGTCCATTCTCATCGTTATTCTTGGGAATATATTCCCTTCATTTTCAGTCCGGGCACATGGAGTAGTTGCCAATATTGATTTCGGGCAGGTCTTGTTAAAGATCATGCTCAGTTTTTTGCTATTTGCCGGTGCGATTCATATTGATGCTGACAAATTGAAGCGGGAATTTTGGCCTGTGCTGATTTTAGCCACAATAGGCGTATTTATTTCCACCTTTTTGGTCAGCTTGTTATCGTATTATCTTTTTCAACTGTTCGGAGTGCAAATACCTTACATCACCTGTCTGCTCTTTGGCGCATTACTGTCACCAACCGATCCGATCGCAGTGATGGCCATATTGAAAAGAGCTGGCATCCCTAAATCGCTTGAACTGAAGATTACCGGTGAGTCATTGTTTAATGATGGAGTAGGTGTCGTAGTTTTTCTGACAATCTTTGAAATTGCCACCGGCAACGGAAGTGGTTTTTCGGCAACCAATGCTATTCTGCTTTTTCTGAAGGAAGCCGGCGGAGGTATCCTGTTTGGTGCAATAATGGGATATGTTGCTTACTTCTTTATCAAGTCCATAGCTAATTATCGTGTAGAAGTATTGATCACTTTAGCCACTGTTACCCTCGGATATACCGTCGCCGACAAACTCCATGTTTCTGCCCCTTTAGCAATAATTGTTACCGGTATCATCATTGGCTCAAAGGTTAGGGGTATTGCCCTTTCGCAAACTTCCTGGGATTATCTCGGCAAGTTCTGGGATTTAATAGATGAAATATTTAATGCCATATTGTTCCTGCTCATCGGGATGCAAACGTTACAGATAAAAGTATATTCAACTATAGTGTGGATAGCTTTTGTTATGATTTTTGTTGTTTTGCTGGCGCGATGGGTATCGGTTTACTTCCCCGTGCTGTTGATGCGGTTCAAAATAAAATTTGAGAAAAATGCCGTGGCAATATTGGTTTGGGGAGGCCTGCGCGGTGGGTTGTCAGTGGCTATGGCACTTTCTTTACCTCAAAACATGCACCGCGACGAGTTGGTGCTTATCACTTACATCATCGTTATATTCTCCATCGTTGTTCAGGGCCTCACCATTGCCAAAGTAGCCACAAAACTGAAAGGAGCTTAAAATAACTTAAACCATTTTCCACTAAATTTTCTTCTATTATAAAGTAACCTGATGAACGCGTATCAGCAAAAATGGATAGAACTATTAAAGGCCGCTAACCTGCATGATTGGGATATCGAGCCTGTAGGAAATGATGTTTCTGTAACAATGCCTGATGTTACCGATCTGAAACTAGTGCGGGATAATTTGCCCGAAGTGCTTGGCTCTTTATCATTGGATATTGGTGAACCCAAAGAAAGATTACAATTTATATTCAGGAACGGGCACGAAAAGTTTGAATATATCTTAAATCCGACTGATGAAGATTTAAACAGGCCGTAGATCAATCCAGCCTTGCTTTGGTTGAGAGGATAGCAACGCTTAATCCCATACACGCGATCAGCAGGAATGATGCTCTTAAAGTTGCTATACCGGCAATGAAACCAATTAATGGCGGACCGATCATAAAACCTGAAAAGCCGATTGTAGATACGGCGGTCAGTGCCACACCCGGCGACATCGTAGCTGTTTTTCCGGCTGAACTATAGATCATAGGCACTACAGACGACACTCCAATACCTACCAGCATAAAAGCGAAAATAGAAGGCCATAAGTAGGGAAAGATCACGGATACCAATAAGCCTAATGCAGTCAAAGTACCGCTGATCTGCAGTGTTCGTTTCAATCCATATCTACCGGCAAACCAATCGGCTACAAACCTTCCCATCGCCATAAAGCACATGAATGCGAAATACCCGGCGCCGATCCAGCCGTTTTCGGCATGAATTACCTTTTTAAAATACACACCGCTCCAGTCGAACATAGTTCCTTCGCAGATCATCGAACAAAAGGCAATAACGCCCAGTTTAAGCAAGGGAATCATTGTAAGCAAACGGTCGCGGATAGAAAGCACAACCACTTCTTCCTTGCTAACCGGCCCGCTGTCGTTATTCAGCTGGCGCGAAGTAACAATGACCCCGATAACGATCAAAACCAGTATAACGATGAAGTGATGAAAAGGGATGATGTGGCGGCCGATCATAAAAATACCGATACCCGCACCGGTAAAACCTGCCAGGCTCCATATTCCATGAAATGAGGCCATGATTGGCTTCTCATATAGTCTCTCTGCTGCGACAGCCTGGGTATTCACGGCAATATTAGCTGCATTGCCAACAAAGCCGAAACACCATAGGCAGGCGATAAGCTCTACAGTTGTTTGTGCTGCGCCTAATCCGACAAGAAAGCAGGCGTACAAAATAATAGCTATGATGAGCAATTTGCGGCTGCCAATTTTAGTGATAATCCATCCGGTAAAAGGTAATGAACACATCAGTCCGGTAGGGATAGCGAGTAGTACACCACCCAAACCGGCATCAGATAGATGCAAGGTTTGCTGAATGCTCGGGATACGTGATGCCCAGCTTGCAAAACATAATCCTGCCATGAAAAACATAGCCCCAACGGCAATTCGAAGCGCCAGGCGTGATGTTGTAACAGGTTGATGCAAAGCTGAATCCATTTGTGCTAAATGCTGGTGTAAAAATTACACTAAGTATCTCCATTACAAAGATAACAACATTCTGTATAAACGCAATTTAATTCCTTGCGGACTAAATTACAACCACAAAGGAGTAAACGCTGTTTGAAATTTGTATGATTTAACCACAATCACCATCGGGGGTGCAGCTTTCGCCTTCTATCACGGTAAGCTTGGGTTTGGTGTTTTCCAGCTGCCAGTCGCCGAACGATTTTTCAAGTGTTTCTGCAAAAACAGGGACAGCCTGTGCGCCGGAAACGCCATACTTATTGTTCATTACAAAAAATGGCACGCCTTGTATGCCTAAGTATTGAGCTTCTGCAATATCGTGCTTCACAGCATCGGCAAAATCATGACTGTCAAGGGTCTGCTTTATATCTTCAGCTTTAAGGCCAACAGAAACACCAAGTTCGATAAGTGTTTCCTTATTATCTATGTTTTTGCCATTAGTAAAGTAAGCGTTGAATAATGCCTCTTCCATTGCATCACCCAAACCATGTTTTTTTGCTAAATGACTCACGCGATGGGCATTAAAACTATTCGCAACTACAGCCTTGTCGAAATCATAGGTAAGGCCAACCTGTGCCGCCATTTCGGTCACATGATCATTCATGCGCTGGACATAATCAAGTGTCCAGCCTTTTTTCTCCGCCAGGTATTCATTGATATTGATGCTGGGATCGGTCGTCAGATCAGGGTTAAGCTGAAAACTTTTCCATTCAATTTCAATTTGATCTTTGTGTGCAAATTGCCCTAAAGCATCTTCAAAGCGACGCTTTCCAATATAGCAGAACGGGCACATCACATCCGACCATATTTCAACCTTCATTTTTTCTATAGCTGCCATACTACAAAAGTATGTTGTGACATTTATATGAAAGTAAGTTCAAAGTAAAATTGCAGATAATGAGCAGGTACCCATACTTTTGAAATCTCACGATTTGTCATATTGAGCGATGGCAAAATATATTTTTTCATCTAGCATTTACGCTTGTAGTTATAGACGATACTTCACCATCGTTCAGCATGACAAATAATTGTAGTTATCAGAAGAACAATGCCACTCTCAGTTTTGCAAAGAAAGGCGTTCCAGGTGTAAAGCTCATTTGGTCAACAGGTGCGGATTCACCTCTCAACCGGGTCACCTCTTCTGCTTCAAATTCGTTCCATTTGGTATTCAAGAAGTTCTCAATGGTCAGGCCTATTTCATAGCGTTTTTGAGTATAGTTCAGCTTCAGGTCGGTTACATAATAACCATCTGCCCTCAGCATATTCGTATTATTACCCGGGCGACTATGCATATAACGATAGCTTAAACCACCATTGATGCCATTGTCAAACTTGAAATCCAACCCGCCTGTGCTGGTAAATGTGGGTGCAAGTGCTTTGTATCCTTTATTATTCGCACTGTCGGTCAGCCGAGGTCTTGCCAGGTTGACATTCAGGTCAGCAAATAACCACTTAGCCAGCTGATAACGTGCTGAAAGATCGACGCCCATGCGTTTGGTTTTGCCTCCCGGCGCAATGTCGCCATCGTCGGTATAAACAAATTCCTGCTGCAGGTATAAATACCATAAAGCTGTATTGATGTATAAATGAGGAATAGGTTTCCAGTTCAAGCCTAAGTCCGCGCCGTAGGCAGCCGGAATAGTTTCTAACCCGTTATTGCCGATTACTGCAATGGCATTGTTGGAGTGGAACCCTTTGCCGGCCTTTAGATAAAACTGCACTTTATCATTCGCAGTGTATTGAACATTGACCTTCGGACTTACCACCACCTGCGTTTTGGTTGAGTCGTGGTAATTGAAATTAAAATAATCCAGTTTCGAGCCTGCGTTAAAGAGCCACTTGCCGCTTTGCAGGGTTTCGTCCAGGTAAGCGCCGGTATTATTTTGACGGATATCGCCCCTCGTAAGATAATCCAGAAACTGGTATTGCTGCGTTACATGGCTGTATTCGGTGCCATAGGTACGGTCAAAGCGAGCGTTGAACCCTAAAGTTGATGTTAAGGATGAATTACCCCAATTGCTTTGTTTACTCAGCTTGCCATTGTATCCAAACATGTCCCTTTCTTCTCCCTGCTGGCGAACATCGCCATTAACGGGATCATCAGCAAAGAAGGTTGAGTTAACATGCAGCGCGAATTTATAATGCGTGTAATACAACTGGTTTTCCATCGTCCAGTTGTTTTTCAGATCGGTGGTTAATTTGGCAATGGCGTTTACACGGCTCGATTTGCCGTTTTGAACGCTGTCGATGGTGCCAAAGCGATTGGTAGGGTTAGGAGGGATAGCTGCGATGTAGGGGTTTCCGTTGTCGTCAATTGCTGTTGTGCCTGAAGCAACGGCGCGTTCAGGTATTTCGCCAGAAGGTATCCAGCTGGTGCTGAATGTGGATGCGCTAAGCGATATCTTGTTATTTAACCCCAACTGTTTGGTGTATTTGCCAAAAAAATTGGTCCGCTTATAGTGCTCGGGCAATTTGAAGGGCCCGTCGGTGTAGTTATATTCTCCGGCAATGTAAGCGTTCTCCCCGTTTTGTTTGGCTTTTTCGCTTAACAGATCGATCACTCCAGCGGCGCGAAAAGTATGAAACTGACCGCCCTCAATGCTGATCATGCTTTTATCTAATGCATCTTTAGTGGTGTATGCTAAATATCCCGCAGTAGCGAAATCGCCATAACCGGTATAATATGGACCTTTGCCAAAATCGTAGGTCGAAACTGTTTCGGGTATCAGAAAATGCAGATCTGCATAACCTTGTCCATGGATATGAGATACCATATTGACAGGCATGCCGTCGACTGAGACATTTAGATCGGTGCCATGATCGGCGTCAAATCCGCGGATAAAGATTTGTTCGGCCTTGCCGCCACCCATGTGCTGGGCTATAAATAAGCCGGGTATCAACCGCATCAGATCCTGCGATGAGTTTACAGGACGCAGACTGAGGTCAAGCGTGCTTAAGGTATGAAATGATGCACTGCTTAGCTGGGGTGTGATCACTACTTCCCGCAGGTCGATTTCGCCGCGTGCGATGGGGATAACCAAGTGTTCATCAGTCGTCCGGCAGGTCATGGATTTACCTTTGCAGCCAATGCAGGTAATGGTAAGCATACTGCTGTCTTTGTGCAGCGTGATCCTGAAATTGCCATTTTTATCAGTGCTGATAGATTTTCCTTCGACATTAATAGTTGCGTATTCAACAGGCTGACGTGTAATGCTGTCAATTACATGGCCGGTAAGCAGATGTTGTGCTTTCGCCAGTTGTCCCGCAAAAAACAGGATAATTGTTAAAAGCCATATTTTTTTAAAAATACTCATATAATATATTGTGATTCAAGGCCTTTTAATGCCCTGAATGGTTTGTAGATGAATTAATTGTAGAGGCAATCAGTCCATGTTTGTCATTTCGACGAGCCCGGAGAGACAGCGTGTTGAGCGAGGAGAAATCTTATACGCGCGACCAGGCAAGGAGTAGAAGATTTCTCACCTGCATCAAAGCACAGGGCCAACCTGCAGATTCGAAATGACGGACGGATATAATCCGGGAAAATTTTGGGGAATTATCCTAACTGGGGCGGGCGGAAGATAGCACCGTGGCCTCGCGGTAATTCGATGCGGTTAGTCGGGATTAAAATCTCCCGGATCAGGCGAGTATAGAAACTCACCCGCGTGTTGTTCTCGCAATAAGCTTCCTGTATCAGGTTCTTTTGCGTCTCGCGTTCAGTGCTGTTCTGTTTTTCTTCTGCTTGTTTTATCTTTTTCATCAGGTAGCACTTACCGTTGCAATGCAGCCAGGGCCTGTTGCGATTTTCGCAAAGTTTGCTGGCAATGTAGTTCCGGTTCATTTTGAAACCTGCGTAAATAAAAAAGCGTGAAAAACTGCTGCTGACGATCGCGAGGATGAGTAAAACGGCAGTTAATTTTTGCTTCATAGCTCGTGGCGCAAAAATAGGCGCATTTATTCATTTTACAACCAATACGTTTATCAAATGTTCGCCCGTTGCCTTGTCAGTTAAATTGAGTTTATTTTTGAATATTCTTTTGTATTTTTAAGCCTTCTCAATTTAAAACCTATCCAAACCAAAATCACTTCTATGCTTAAGTATTTTCTTGTTAGTATCTTTTTATGGTCAGGCACTGCCCATGCCCAAACTGCGCGATTATCGATGTTCGCGGCGTCACCAAGCCACACAGGAGTGTATGGAGCTGACGACAACACCTCGTTGGTCGATCTGAAATGGAAATTCAAAACGGGAGGAAAAGTCTTTTCCTCGCCTGTCGTTTATAATAACACCTTATATATCGGCAGCGAGGACCATAACTTATATGCTATCGATAAAATGACAGGCAAGCTTTTATGGAAATTCCATACTAATGGTGCCGTGCATTCCTCAACTGCGGTATATAAGGGTACGGCCTATTTTGGCAGCTACGATGGGTTTTATTATGCCGTTAATGCCGCGACCGGAAAACTGAAATGGAAATTTAAAACCGGTGGGGAAAAGAATGTAGGAGCAAAAGGGCTGTGGACAATGAAGCCCGCTGATAGATACATGGATGACCTGTTTGATTTTTTTCTGTCGTCGCCCCTTGTTAGTGAAGATAGTCATGATCCTATCGTATACTTTGGCAGCAGCGATGGCAATTTATATGCGTTGCATGCCCTCACGGGAAAAAAGAAATGGGCGTTTAGAACCAACGGGCTGATCCATACCAGTCCGGCATTGTACAACGGCAACATCTACTTTGGCAGTTGGGATACATTCCTATATGCTGTTGACGCACAGACCGGTCGCCTGAAGTGGAAATTCGAAACCGGGAAGCAGCCTGTTTACCATGTGCTTGAAGGTATAGAAGGATCGCCAACCTGTTCGGATGGCCTTGTATATTTTGGTTCCCGCGATGGCTTTTTTTATGCGCTTGATGCCGTTAACGGGAGCGTGAGATGGAAATATACTGCTAACAACTCGTGGGTGATAACTACGCCTGCGGTAAAGGACAATGTCGTTTATCTCGGCACATCAGATACTTTTCTCTTTCTGGGTTTGGATGCCAAAACAGGGCGGGAAAAGATACGTTATAAAACCAACGGATATACCTATTCATCTCCCGCATTGGCCGGCAATACGGCATTTTTCGGTGATTTTACAGGTAGTTTATATGCAGTTGATATCAACTCCGGCAAATTGACTGGCAAGTTTGAAACGCCTGGAAGACAGGCCAACGCTAAAGCAACTTTAGACAGCGCCGGTAATATCGACTTTAACCTGCTTGCTAAAGGAAAGGATATTGCGAACTATGATACCAATGTGTATGGCATGGATCAGCTTTACAAATTGGGATCAATTGTTTCGTCCCCGGCCATTAGTAATGGCATAATTTATTTTGGAAGCGCCGATAATTACGTTTATGCTATTAACCTGAGATGAGTTTTAATATGTGATTTATCCTTCAACTAAAAAAAGTCCCCTCAGAGGGAGACTTCTTTTATTGTTAGTAGTTAAAATATCGACTTATTGATCGGCAGCTCTTTTTAAAGTGCTGTGCATTTTGTACCCCTGGTAATCAATATTGAGGCTGATAGAATCGCCTTCAGTAAAATATTTTCCGGTGTTCAGCACTTTTACGCCACCTACATCAATAGCGAACGATAAACTATCACCTTTTACTTTACCTTCCGTGATATCCATGGCTCCCTGTGGAGACTGGCCTTTGCCGGTTAGGATGGTATTATCAGAAGCAAGGGTGTAGTCAAGCGGATATTCATTGCCATCAGGAGCAACTAACGTGCCTTTCCAGTGACCGGTGATTCCTGCAAAATAAGCAAATGCGACGATGCCGCAGCAAAGTAGTGCAGTTGTGATAAAGAGCTTTCTTTTCATGGTTTTAAAATGGTTAAGTTTTTTAAGCTGATAATTGATAATTAGATCGGAGAACAGAAACTAAGTTACAAATAATCAATACTTTTTCTTATTAAGCTGATAGTGTGATTAAGTTAGGATGAGTTGACTAAGTTGCGCTAAATAAATTTCAAAACAAACAATGGTCAACCCTTTTTACTGCGGAGTCAATCAGGCAAATCAATTATTGATTGGCGATAAAACAAAAACCCCGCCTTCCGGCAGGGTCTTTATTTTAAAGCTATTTTGGTTGAAAGATCTATTTATCGGCGGGTGCACGTTTTAAAGTAGTATGTATTTTTTGGGCACCGAAATCGATATCCAAACCGCATGAGTCGGCATAAACTTTTCCGCTGTGCGGATACTCATTGCCATCAACAGTTACTTTAAAGGTGAAAGTATCTCCGCTTATTTTTCCGTCGTCGACACTAACTTGTCCGGCAGGTGATTCGGCTGTGCCGGTTAGCTTATCGCCGTCAACTTTAAAATTATAACTTACCTGTAAATCGTTTCCGTCAGGTGTTTTGATCACACCGGTCCATTTGCCGCTTAAATCAGCAAAAGCGAAGGCAGCAAATACAATAAAACAACAGGCTAATGCAATAGGATTAAATAATTTTCTTTTCATATCGTAAGGTTTCTACAGGTAATAAATGTAGACTTTTTATTGCAAAATGAAAATAAACAAGAAGTTAAGTTTTAACATTTTAACGAAAAGGAAACAATAAAAAAAACGGACGCCCTAGAAGAACCGTCCGCTTTTCATAATAATTATAATGTTGTGTTGCTTAAGCTGTCAGTGGCTGAAAGCTTTTGCGTTTGATGCCGGCTTTGATTATAAGTGTAGAAAGATCGATATTTCCAGTTTCTTTTAATTCTTCAGCAGAGATATCATATTTTTTTGTCCAATAATCATCATTGTGATTCTCCTGAACTAATTTCTCGTCCTTTAGCTCTTTTTCGCTATGAGTGTGATTTTTCATAATCATTAATTTTTTAATGAGAATAACTTTGACTACAGCACAAAGCTATCGACTTAAGATTAACTGATTATTTCTTCAATGTTAAGTTAATGTTAACGATTTGATTTTATATTGGTCTGACAATTATCGTTGGTATAAATAACTGAATTTTTGCCTGTATTTTATCATTATTTTAGTTGATGTCCGTTTGTATTGGTTAAAATATGGTTAATATCGGGTAATAATCCTCTTCATTTTTGGCAAACATTGAGCGTACCTTTGGCTTACAGGTAATTGTCGATTTAATGAAAAAAATAATCACTTTCATACTGGCTTGCTGCAGTCTTACCGCTTTTGCTCAGCACCCGGATTATCCCATACAGCCCGTTCCGTTTACCAGCGTAAAACTGACTGATCAGTTTTGGACACCGCGTATCGAAACGAACCGTACGGTTACTATCTCTGCTTCGTTTGAGCGTTGTGAGAATACCGGTCGTGTCAAAAACTTTGTGATGGCAGCTGAGCACAAGGGCAAATTCTGCACTGTTTATCCTTTTGATGATACGGATATTTATAAAACGATCGAAGGGGCATCTTATTCATTAGCTGAGCACCCGGACCCGAAATTATCTGCTTACCTAGATTCGCTGATCACCATCGTAGGTAAAGCGCAGGAGCCAGATGGCTATTTATATACAGCGCGCAGTATCGATCCGCTGCACCCAGGCCCATGGGCCGGCCCCGAACGCTGGGTAAACGAGCAGAAAATGAGTCACGAGTTGTACAACGCCGGTCATATGTATGAAGCCGCAGTGGCGCATTATATGGCAACCGGCAAACGCAATTTCCTCAATATAGCTATTAAAAACGCCGATTTATTAGTCCGCACCTTCGGACCTGATAAAAAGCATGTCGCCCCTGGTCACGAGATCGTGGAGATGGGGCTTGTGAAAATGTACCGGGCAACAGGCAAAAAAGAATATCTGACCTTGGCCAAATTTTTTATCGATCAGCGCGGCCACAAAGAGTACAATACCAAAAGTAAAAGTGAATGGGAAAACGGGATGTATTGGCAGGATGATAAACCGGTTGTGGATCAAACTGAAGCTGAAGGCCATGCCGTTCGTGCTATGTACCTCTACTCAGGCATGACCGACGTAGCGGCCCTAACCGGCGATACTGCTTATCTCAAAGCGATCGATAAGATTTGGGAAAACATGGTCACCAAAAAGATGTATGTGCAGGGGAGTATCGGTGCAGTGGGCGATGGCGAGCGCTTTGGCGATAATTACGAACTACCTAATGCCACAGCTTATAATGAAACCTGTGCAGCAATCGGCAGCGTTTTCTGGAACCAACGCATGTTCCTGCTGCATGGCGATAGTAAGTATATCGATGTGCTGGAAAAAACGCTTTATAATGGTTTAATATCCGGTGTTGGTTTGGATGGAAAATCATTCTTCTATACCAATGCTATGGAGATCAAAAGCAACTTTTCAGGTAGTGATACCGAACCGCAGCGCTCGGGCTGGTTTACCTGCTCTTGCTGCCCCACTAATGTGGTGCGGCTGGTGCCATCAATCCCTGGCTATATCTATGCACAAAAAGGGAATGCCTTGTATATAAACCTGTTCATTAGCGGTGTTGGAAATGTGACGATCGATAATAAGCCGGTAAAGATCATCCAGGAAAATAATTATCCATGGGATGGCAGTTTGAAGTTTATTGTCGATCCTGCTCAAAAAATGGATATGGATGTGAAAATACGTATCCCCGGATGGGCGCAAAATGAGGCGATTCCGTCAGACCTGTACAGCTATGAAAAGAAGTCGGCACTTGGTGTAGAAATCAAAGTGAACGGCATACCTGTAAATTATAAAATGGAAAAAGGTTACGCTGTGATCAGCAGGAAATGGAAAAAGAATGATAAGATAGAAATGACCCTGCCAATGGAGGTACGCCGCGTAGTAGCGAATACCAATGTGCCTGATGATATTGGTAAAGTTGCTTTACAACGCGGACCGATTATGTATTGTGCTGAATGGAAAGATAATAACGGACTGGCTAGCAACATGATCGTGCCAAAGAATGCAACTTTTAAAACACAATATGAGCGTGACCTGCTAAACGGCGTAATGGTTTTAAAGGCAGATGTAAAAAGCATTAATGTAGACCCATCGGGACAAAGCATAAGCACGCAGACTGCAACGCTCACGGCCATCCCATATTACTCATGGGCCAATCGTGGTAAGGGAGAAATGGCGGTTTGGTTCCCTGAGCAGGTGAAATATGTTGATTTGGTAGCGAAATAGGAGTTCGTCTGAACTATGATTTTAATGATTTTTTGATGGACTATGATTTTGTTACGTAAATCCTTCATAGTGTTCATTTAATCAATAAAATGATAGTTCAAAAAATTAGTAAACAGAACGTTAAGTTCATTATAAAATTGATATGAAATTTGAATGGAGAGGGGTATTCCCCGCAGTTACGACCAAGTTCACAGATAATGATGAGCTTGATTTCGATGCATTTGATCACAACATCAATGCGCAGTTAGAAGCAGGAGTGCATGGCCTTATTTTAGGCGGCTCGTTAGGCGAAGCAAGTGTTTTAAGCGATGAAGAAAAATTTGCTCTGCTAAAGCACACCGTTGAGTTTGTGGATGGAAGAGTTCCGGTATTACTGAACATTGCCGAACAAACTACCAAAGCTGCCGTAGCTTGCGCGCAAAAAGCTTTGGAATACGGTGCAAGCGGCTTGATGCTGCTGCCGCCGATGCGTTACAAAGCTGATGATACCGAAACGCTTGCATTTTTAACGGCTGTGGCCAAAAGCACCCCGCTGCCGATTATGATTTACAACAACCCGGTAGATTACAAAATTGAAATAACATTGGATATGTTTGAAGAGCTAGCCAAATATGATAACATACAGGCTGTCAAAGAATCTACCAGAGATATCTCTAACGTAACCCGTATGATCAACCGCTTCGGTGATCGTTTCAAGATAATGACCGGCGTTGATCCCTTAGCGATGGAAAGCCTGGTAATGGGCGCTGACGGATGGGTAGCCGGATTGGTGGATGCGTTTCCAAGAGAAACAGTTGCTATTTACCGTTTAGTGAAAGCAAATCGCATCGGTGAGGCATTAGCAATTTACCGTTGGTTTTTGCCGGTGCTGGAACTAGATATCCATCCAAAACTGGTTCAGTACATCAAGTTGGCGGAAGTTGCGACAGGTATCGGTACAGAAAATGTGCGCGCGCCACGCTTAAAAGTTGAAGGTGCTGAACGCGAAAGAGTGCTGAAAACCATTAATGACGCATTGGCGAACCGCCCGGCATTACCGGAAGGCAGCTGGGGAAGAATTGAAGCCCAATTGGTATAAAATTTAACAAATACGCAATTCAAACTCATTATCATAGTTTATGTTTTAGGCATAAATTAGCACTATGGAAACACAAAACCTGGTAGGTTATCAATATAAAACCGGCGACAAAATATTTCAGGCGATCGACCCTTCGTCAGGAAATGAATTGCCGGGTGAATTTCAAATAGCGACGTTAGCTGATGTTGATGCAGCGCTGGAGATCGCTGAAAAAGCGGCAGATATCTATCGCTATATCGACAAGAAAACCAAGGCGGATTTTTTGCGCAGTATAGCCGACGAGATCAATGCTTTAGGCGATGAACTGATAGAACGTGCTATGGCCGAAAGCGGTTTGCCACAGGCCCGTTTGCAGGGCGAACGCGGCCGTACCACAGGTCAGCTGTGCATGTTTGCTGATTTGGTGGAGGAAGGGTCGTGGGTAGAGGCAGTAATCGATAATGCATTACCAGCACGACAACCTGCACCTCGTCCCGATATCCGCAAAATGCTGATACCTGTTGGTCCGGTGGTAGTTTTCGGGGCAAGCAATTTTCCGTTGGCATTTTCTGTGGCGGGCGGTGATACAGCTTCCGCTTTAGCTGCGGGCTGCCCAGTGATTGTAAAAGCGCATCCTGCCCATCCGGGTACTAGTGCATTGGTTGCATCAGCCATTAAAAAGGCTGCTGAGAAGCACGATATACCCGAGGGGGTATTTTCGATTCTCTATGATGAAGGATACGCCATTGGCGAAGCTTTAGTAAAGCATCCAAAAACGAAAATCGTCACTTTTACAGGCTCTTATAAAGGCGGGATGGCTTTAGTGAAACTGGCTCAACAGCGTGAAGAACCTATCCCGGTATTCGCCGAAATGGGCAGTATTAATCCTGTGATCATATTGCCCGATGCTTTAGAAAACCGCTTCCAGGAGATAGCAGAGCAATATGCGGCATCTATCACTTTGGGAGCAGGTCAGTTTTGTACCAACCCCGGTTTGCTGATAGCGATAAAATCTAATGCATTAAAGAAATTCAAAAATGCGTTAGGCGAAGCAATAGCTAAGATCAACTCCGCTACTATGCTTACACCTGGTATCTGCAAAAATTATTCGAACATATCCGAAGAAATGCTGAAAGAACAAGGCGTTTCGGTTATTACTCGGGGGCATCTGAATGGTGATAAAGCTAACCAGGCACAACCATTGGTGGCAACGGTAAGCGCTTCTTCCTTTTTGGTGAACCCTAAGTTGAAGGATGAGGTCTTCGGCCCATACTCTTTATTGATAGAAGCAGATTACGAGGTGCAGGTAGACCAGCTATTGAATGCTTTACACGGTCAATTAACCGCAAGCATTGTAGCCGATGAGACCGATCTTCCAAAGCATAAATCCCTGATTCAAAATTTGAATAAAATAGCAGGACGTGTGATTATGAATAACGTGCCGACAGGCGTTGAAGTGGTGCCTTCCATGCAGCATGGTGGACCGTTCCCGGCCAGTTCCGACGGTCGTTTTACCTCCGTTGGCACGGGGGCCATTAAACGTTTCGTACGCCCGGTAAGCTGGCAAAACTGGCCGCAAAACCTGCTTCCCGACGAACTAAAAGATGGTAACCCGCTTGAAATATGGCGTTTGGTTGATAATAAATGGACGAAAGAGTAATAAGTTTTGAGTAGGGAGTTTTGAGTTTGACTAAGAACTCACCACTCACTACTCACCACTCACAACTAATAAAATGTCAAGTAAGACTTTTTTTTGTATAGATGCACATACCTGTGGCAACCCGGTAAGATTAGTAGCCGGCGGCGGACCAAACCTGGATGGTGAGAACATGAGCGATAAGCGTCAGCATTTTCTGAAAGAATATGATTGGATACGCAAGGGTTTGATGTTTGAGCCGCGTGGGCATGATATGATGTCGGGCAGTATTTTATATCCGCCACATGATCCCCAAAATGATGTTGCTGTATTGTTTATTGAAACCAGCGGCTGCCTGCCCATGTGCGGGCACGGTACTATTGGTACCATAACTATTGCGATTGAAGAAGGATTGATTATCCCTAAAACCAAAGGCATTGTCCGCATGGAAGCGCCTGCCGGTTTGGTACTGATCGAATATAAACAGGAGGGGCAAAAGGTAAAATCAGTTAAGCTGACGAATGTTCCTGCTTACCTTGCTGCCGAAAACCTCGAAGTCGAATGCCCTGACTTAGGAACTTTAACTTTTGATGTAAGCTATGGCGGTAACTTCTATGCGATAGTTGACCCTCAGCCTAACTTTAAGGGACTGGAAAACTATAGCGCCGATCAGTTGATATCCTGGAGCAGGGTAATTCGTCAGCGGATAAACGAAAAGTATACTTTTGTTCATCCCGATAACCCGACGATCAATACTTGCACACACGTTTTGTGGGCTGGCAAAACCATATCTTCTGAAGCTACTGCGCGTAATGCTGTGTTTTATGGTGATAAAGCGATTGACCGCTCACCTTGTGGCACAGGCACGTCAGCTCGTATGGCGCAGTGGCATGCCAAAGGCAAACTGAAAAAAGGCGACCAGTTTATACACGAAAGTATTATCGGCAGTCAGTTTATCGGAAGAGTAGAGGACGAAGTGCAGGTCGGCGGTAAACCGGGCATTATTCCGAGTATAGAAGGATGGGCACGGGTTTATGGATACAATACCATAAAAATTGATGATGAGGATCCGTATGCGTATGGGTTCCAGGTGATATAGCCCCTCCCAAACCCTCCCCAAAAGGGAGGGCTTTATAAGGGAGGTTTAACAGGACTTTTAAATAATATAAGTTAAAGTCTCCCCTATTGGGGGAGATTTAGAGGGGGCTAAATGAGTAAAGCAATTATCATAGGTGGTGGTGTAATCGGGTTATTTTCCGCGTACTACCTCAACAAATCGGGTTGGGAAGTTGACATTATCGATCAGGGGGACCTGTCCGACAATTGTTCGTATGGCAATGCAGGGATGATCACCCCGAGCCATTTTGTCCCGCTGGCAGCACCGGGTATGGTAGAGCAGGGCATCCGCTGGATGTTTGACAGCAAAAGCCCATTTTATGTAAAGCCATCACTCAATCCCGAACTCATCGGCTGGGGACTGAAGTTTCTGAAAAGTGCCACCCGCAAACATGTTGATCGTTCGGCAGGCGCTTTGCGCGATATCTCCATGATGAGCAAAAGGCTTTTCCTGGAATTTGAAAAAGATTCGAACATCGAGTTCGGACTGGAAGATAAAGGTATATTGATGCTGTTTAAAACGCCGGCGTTCGTAGAGGAAGAAAAACACCTGGCGGAGCAGGCCACTAATCTTGGCCTTGATGCACAGTATCTTAGTCCGGATGAATGCCAGCAACTACAGCCAGGCGTAGAGATGGATATTTTAGGTGCGGTGCATTATCATTGCGATGCACATTTATACCCAAATAAGCTGATGCGTGGATTGATAAAATACGTAGAGAACGCTAAAGGGATAACTATTTACCGGAATACAGAAATCGCTAAGATCATAGGTGATTTAGGCAAGATCACTTCGGTAAATAGTAGGGACAAGGAATTTAAAGGCGATGCTTATGTAGTAGCAGGGGGCGCATGGTCGCCGGGTATCGCGCGACTTGCCGGCCTGAAAGTGCCATTGATGCCTGGAAAGGGCTATTCATTTATGGTGCCACAGGACGAATCAAAACGCATGACCATCCCGTCTATATTGTGCGAGGCGCGTGTAGCCATTACGCCAATGAACAACAGCATACGTTATGGTGGCACAATGGAAGTAGGCAAGATCAATCAAAAGATCAATATGAACCGCGTACAGGGTATTGTTGAATCCGTTCCGAAATACTTCCCGGACTTTAAACCCGAAATGCCGCAGCAAAAGGATATCTGGTTTGGTTTTCGCCCCGTATCGCCGGATGGTATGCCTTATATTGGCCTATCCGGCAAATACAAGAACCTGGCGGTAGCCACCGGTCATGCTATGATTGGTTTGAGCCTTGGGCCGGCAACAGGTAAGATCATCAGTGAGGTATTAAATGGTCAATCGCCGGAGATGAATATTACTCCGTTTGCTGTGGATAGGTTTCAGTAAAAATTTATCAGCCGATGAACACTTTGTTTTATCGCTTTAATTACCCCTGCAGTACGATTTTTAAATCTCTTTGCCTTATTGGTTAATATAGGCTGCGGGTTTGTATAAAATGTAGGAAAGCTGTTGTTATTCAATACAGAAAATTGGCCATAAAAATCATGTGCTAAAGTGGTTGCTTCAAGCTCAATTTCCATGCGGTCGTGGTCATAAGCGCTCGCCCCCAAAAGCAAATTCAACGCACTGGGAATGCCTATTCTGACTAAGTAGCCTGCAAAATTCATGTTCCTGCTCTTGTATTGCAGGTAATGTCCATATTCATGCTGAATATATCCGGTAAGCAGTGGTTCGTGCTTATTCACAAATATTCCTATTCCGGGTAGCGCAAAAGAGTTTCCTTTGTTAATATAATAAACCATTATTCCCGGCGTGTCCCGCGGGCCGGATGCATGTTCTCTCCATCTCTGCTGATCGGGAGAAAATTTATTTCTCCGGTACATCGTAGTAATAAATAGGTGCAAAGACACCCTCGCTGGTGGTATAGTAGCCTTTGCCATCCAATGTAAATCCTATGGCCTCGCCTTGTTTCTCCTGTTGATAGGGCAGGGCTTCAGGTTTTCGCTGCATGGTCTTCCAAATAGGTTCGTTGACATTGCGTTTCCAGTAATAAACCTTTACGTAATCTTTTAACAATATCTGCTGCCCGTCCCTGGAAATATCCCCGGCAGTGATCCACTTAAACGGGCGAAATCCGCTGAAATATAGCTTGCAGCGTTTGGTTAGCGTTATGGTATCGTTGGGTTTGAAATTCAGTGAAGAAGTATATACGGTAACCGAGTCGGAACGCTTGGAGACGATGTAAAGGAGTTTTTCAACGGGGTCGATCATCAAAGTTTCTGCATCATGCGGGCCATCAGGGTATCTGAAATGTGCCGCGACAGCATTCGCTTGTATAACACTGTCTTTTCCGATCCATGATTTTTGTTCCTCGATACGGTAAACGGTAATGTATCTTCGCCAGGAATCGTTATCGCCAATGTCGCCCATATACACATAGCTCCTGCCTTTTACCGGGCCAGGTCCTACGGCAATATCTTCACAATCAGCTACTCCTTGTTTTTCTTTTGGGTCGCCTTTAAAATAGATCACCGATTTTATCTTTCCCTGTGGTGTAATAGCAAAAAAGCGACTGGTATCGCCGCTGTCGTTATGCACATAATAAATACCTTCATGAATGGCCGATGCCGCTATGCCTGAGATCTCATCCATCTGCTTGTCCTGCAAATGGCCGGTTATGTTCAGCTTTTTCTGCACATGCCTGTGTTCGGCGTAAGCACCCAAAAACAGGATGATCACAATAGGAAGTATGATCTTTATTTTTCTTGAACGACTCATTTAATTCTAAACGCAAAGATCAGACAAAAGAACATTAAACTGAAACTTTGCCTGACCCGGTTTAGAACGGTAGAGGTAGGGTATATGTTTTACGGTATGAAATTTATTACACTCAGCGGACCATGACCATATGGCGCTGGCTGCCCAGTATCTCAGCGGCAGTACGGTAATCAGCCAGGTCAAGCTCATGCACATATTTGCAGTTGCAAGGGTGGCCGGGAGAAATAAATACCGGCATATCAAATCCTAATTGCTGATAATAAGGGGTGATGAACGCCTGCACCGGCAAACTGTTAGCAGTATTAATGATAGAGGTGGTTAATTTTTTTAGGGGCTTTAACAACAATCTAACTTCGCAGATATTAAAATTATCGTTCAGCGGGATCCAGCGGTTTACCTCATCGATATCAACCAACAAAGCATTCTGCCTTATGCCCTTCAGTGTGCCTATAACTTCATTATCCTCATTCAATAAGCTCTTTATCACTACTTGCTGACCTAAATAGCGACTAAAAATAATTAGTTGTTCTGCTGTTGTTACCCTGTTCATAATGCTAAATATATTAGCAAATATAAATAAATTTAATCCGAAATCACAAGTAAAATACTAAAAATTTTATCAAAAAATACTGGTAGTAATACCGATATTAAAGGCACCGAATCGTGAGTGTGAGGTGTTGAAACCGCTGTGCGAGAATATCTTATAAAAGGCAGGATCAAAAACCGCGGCGAAGTGGTGAGCGATGTAATATTCGATCCCGGCATCAACTTTTAAAGCTACCCGGTTATTGGAAATAGTGCGCAGCATCACGCCATTTGGTGTAGTCACTGCCAGGTTAAATGAGTGCATGCCAAGCCCTGGCTGTAAAATGCTATATAATGCCCATTTGCCAAAATTATTGCGATAACCTGCTCCTGCAACCAAGAAATTGGTTGTTAGCTTTCCCTGTACAATGTTGGTGGGAATGTTTTGTAAATAGCTGGTGTAGTTGTTATTAAGGGCGTCGTAATCTATCCTGAAAAATACGTCGTTGCCGTAAGTAGGACGATATTCAATGGCAGTATTTATTGTAAGACCGTTATTGAGGTGAGTATAGCTGTTAGTAAGGGGAAAGCCCAGCCCGAGCGAACCCGGCAGGTAAAATCTCGAAGAAATATCTTCAACCTGGGCGTGTACCTTCGTTACAACAGCAATGATAATAGCGATCAGCAGAATAAATCTCCTGTCAATTAGCATTAATATAGACGGTTTATAAAACGTTGTCGTGGTATTTTTTGCGCTCCAGCTTTTGGAAAGGTATCTTAACAACATTCACAAATCTCCCATTGATCTTTTCGTCCATATGGGTATCAATACCAAAGCAGGTATCTTCCCTGTCCAACTCTCCCAATGTACCGAATAGCCTGTCCCAAATGCTTAATACATCACCATAATTACAATCGGTATAAGGCAAGCGGTAATGATGATGCACATGGTGCAGGTTAGGGGTGATGAACACCAGCCCGATGATTTTGTTGGCTTTGTCAGATAGCCTGAATTCCGTGTGAGCAACAATATTGAAAAATGACTGGAATATTTGTCTAATGATCAGTACGCTGATCACAGGCCCCAATATAGTTACCCAAAGTATCAAAAAGCACGTACGAAGGAAGGTCTCACCCGGATGCTCCCTTGTGGTGGTCGAAACATCTACTTTCAGATCGCTATGATGTACCAGATGGAATTTCCATAATGGATCAATCTTATGCATGATCACGTGATAGCTATATTCACACAGGTCAAGCAAAACAAATGCGATAATATAATATAACCAGCCTTTTGTGTGCCAATGAATCAGATTAAGCAATCCCCAATGGTGGAGGTTGGCCCATTTGCAAATAATGATAATAAAAGTTGTAAGCGAAAGCTGTATTGGAAGGGCCGTTAGAATAAAAGTCAGGTTAACTGATGAGTGTTTTATCTTAGACTGAAGACCATCTGCCGAAATTATCAGTTCAGCAAGCCATAATGAGGTAATAACCGTAGCATAAAGAACAATTTGTGCGGCGTCTTCATGCGTCGAAAACAGGGTACGTAGGCTGTACATAGTCAGTTAATAGGGGCAAAAAAATTAAGCAGCGGCTAAGATATATCTTTATTGCAATTCCTGCACTTCCTGTAATTCTATTTGTGGCATTTCTGCATCCGGTTTTGCTTTGTCTGTAAGCTTTACTTTTCCGCGTTCCTTCCTTAGTATCCTGTTAAACAGGGAGATTTCCCTATCAAAAAGAAACCGGAAAAAAAGTACGGTCCACGAGTTATGGTATTTAAGGGTATCGTAATATTCAGGAGCCGTCTTTCTAATCTCAGGCAGCTTATTCCATGGCACAGAAGGAAAATCGTGATGCTCATTGTGGAAGCCTACATTGAATGCAACGGTATTCCATGAGCCGTAATAGCTGAAAGTTTCCTGATCTGTTTTGAACGTCAGATAATGCTCCTGTATCCATCTTGCACCAAGCGGATGCAAGCCTACTGAAAACCAAAAGCTGAGGAACAAAAATCCAATTGCATGGAAGCCCAAAAAGTACCAAACAGCAGTAGTAAAAACAGCTTGTGTAAGGAAATTGGTGATGATCCATCCATCAACGGGATGAATTTCTTTTAACCTCGATAAACGGAATATCTGAAATATAGGGAAGAAGAATAACCAAAGCATCTTGCCCAAAAAATAATTATTGATCAGTTTAGCTTCCCATTTATTTGGCAGATCGGCATCCAACTCGTGAACGCCCTGGAACGAGTGGTGTTTAATATGATATTTCTCGAACGAAATAGCACTAGGTAATATTTGCGGCAGGTTAGAAAGCAAAGCTGCCCAACGGTTGGCATTCCTGTTTTTAAATAATAACTGGTGTGTGCATTCATGTATCATTACAAACAACGCATGGTCCGCAAAGGCACCCAACAAATAGGCAGCACCAAATACCAGCCACCAGGATTGATCGCGCAGAAGATAAGCCCCAACCAGTTGAAAAAGAACCAGTCCGACGATTGCAAATATTGTGGAAGGATTTTTGCCAATGAGGTTTCTCAGGCCAGGAAATTGCTTGAGGATTTTTTTGGTTCGAATTCGATGTGGTTCAGATTCAGTAGAATAGATAAAATCAGTCTTTCTTGCCATGTGCTTGCTGCGCCTTCTCGTGATTAAAAATTGGTTAAATTTATTTCGTATTTAAACGTTGAATTGTTGTTTAAGTTATATCCAATGAATTTTTTTATAAGGAAAAAACAACACTACAGTTTTTAAATATAGAAGTTAATTCTGTAACAAAACTGTTTTATTTACATTTTTATTACAAATGGTTGTAATTGTGGAATTTTCCCGATTTATATAATATCCTCAGCATGCTTGGAAGCACGATAAGCAACAGGGGCAATGCAACAAGAAAACCGCCAATAACTGCTATTGCTAATGGTTGATGCAATTGCGCTCCGGCCCCTATACCCAATGCCAGCGGCATTAGTGCAATAATGGCTCCAAGAGCAGTCATCAATTTTGGTCGCAACCTGGTTGAAATTGCATAAATGATGGCTTCATCCACACTATTTTCCTTTGATTCGTTTAAGTTGTCGATCGCCCTTTGTTTAAATTGCAGAAACGTGAAAATGGCATTTTCGCCTATAATCCCAACGATCATGATCAAACCGGTATAGCTGCCCACGTTTAATGGGGTTCTGGTAATATACAGCGCTAAAAAGCTGCCTCCAATACCCAAAACGGCAATAACAAGGATCAAAAACGCAATTCTGAATTGTTTAAAAAGGAAAAGGATAACGCTAAACACCAGCAAGCTCGATGTGATCAGGATAATTAGAAGCTCTTTAAATGATTGCTGCTGTTCTGCATAAGCTCCTCCATATTCAACATGATATCCCTGCGGCAGGTTGACATTGTTTATTATATTTTTCTGAATAGCAGGTATAACTGATCCGAGGTCGCTATTTTCTAATCTTGCAGTAATAACGCCCATTGATTGCAGGTCCTGGCGGTTTATTTCGGCGTCGCCCGGTCGTAATTCTACGTTTGCCAGTTGATTGATGGGGATTAGCTTGCCATTAGGTAAAAATATAGTTAGGTCTTTGATGTTTTGTACACTCAGGTAACGATTGCCAGGATAAACGGCGCGGATTGGTACCAATTGCTGCGTTTCGTACAGGCTGCCCACAACATTGCCTTCCAAAGCTGCCTGGGCCTGCGATTGAAGAATAGTAGGATTCAGATTGTATTGGGCCAGCTTGCTATAATTAGGAATAATGCTGACAGAGGGGCCAGCTATGACAATACCGTCAAACACATCGGCAGTACCCTTAACTGCACTTACCTGGGCTGCTATTTGTTTTGAAAGGTTTTGTAAAACGTGCTGATCACTCCCGAACACTTTGACTTCAATAGGTTGTGTCGAACTCATCAAGTCACCGAGCATGTCACCTATCACCTGGCCAAAATCAACCCTTAACGCAGGTTGGGAAGCTGCAATTTTACTTCTGATATCACTTATTACTTCTTCTGTCGTCTTTTCATGATTTTTTTTCAACTCTATCAGATAATCGCCGGTATTGGGTTCTGTGATAAAGAAGCCCATCTGTGTTCCTGTTCTTCTCGAATAAGCAGCCACGTCCGGTTCACTGACAATAAACTTTTCCACCTCCCGCAGCATCCGGTCGGTCTCTTCCAAAGATGTGCCCGGCGGCGAACTGTAATCCAAAACAATAGCTCCTTCGTCCATATCAGGTAAAAAACCGGTTTCAAGCAACGACGGAACAAATATGATAACAGCAATTAATCCTAACGCGATAATGATGCTCATCACCGGACGGAGTATAAAGAATGACACCCACTTTTGTTGCTTTACCTCATGCCCTTCTTCTTTTTTATTATTAGCGTGCCCGTGCTGGTCGCGTGTCAGGAATAAATATATTACCGGCAAGCCTACCCATGTAACAAAGAACGAGCAGGTAAGCGTAATGATCATGGTATTGGTCATTACCTTAAAATAGGCCCCTGCAACACCGCTCATCAGTATAAACGGAATAAATATGACGATGGTGCTGATGGATGAACCCAGCATAGCCGGTAAAAGGTAGTCTATCGCTTTTTTTAGCAAATGCCGTGTTGGTTCGTCAGGATGCTCTTCGTGGGTGCGGTGTATTTGCTCTACAACTACTATTGCGTCATCAATAATTAACCCGATTGCTGCTGCAATAGCACCGAGTGTCATGATATTAAAAGTATACCCAATAAGATTAAGTATGATAATCGTGAGGCATAATGTTATCGGTATAACGATGAGAATAGTGGCGCTTGCTTTTAGCGATCTTAAGAAGATAACGGCTACTATAATGGCCAGTAATAAACCGATCATCAGGCTGTCGCGCACACTTTTTACAGATTCGTTTACGAAATCAGCCTGAACATAGTAAGGTTTGATAACTACATCTTTTGGGAGTACCTTTTGCAAAGCGGCAACCTTTTGACTCATGTCTGTAGAAAGGGAGATCAAATTAGTATTCGGTTGCTTTATGACAGCTATTAATACACCTTCGTGCCCGTTAGCATTAATCTTGGTATATTCAATCCCTTCGTTTATTTTTACTTCAGCAATATCTTTTAACTGTATTATTCTTTTTCGGTTATTGTTGATAACCAGGTTCTCCAGCTGATCTTTTGCACTAACCGTAGCATCGGTAACGGTCAGATACAGCATTTTGTAATCAGACAGGTAACCTTCTGATTTAACAAAATTTGTTTGCGCAAGGGTGTTGCTGATGATATCAGGTGTGAGGCCAAGGGAACTCATCTTTTGGCGGTTCAGAACCAGCCAGTATTCCTTCGATTTCCCGCCGATCACCCTTATCTCGGATACGCCGCTTACCTGTGATAAAAATGGTTTTACCGTAAATGTGGCAATCTGTTTTAGCTCAATAGGCGATCTGGTATGACTTTCGAGTGTGTACCCGCTTACTGGCAAAATGGACGGGTTCATCTTTTCAACCGATATGTTTACGTCAGGAGGCAGGTCGTTGCGTATTTGAGCAATCTGCGATTCTATTTGTTGTTTACTCAGGTCTATATCTGCATCCCAGCTCATGAAGGCAGATATTTCACAACTGCCGCGGCTCGTTGTACTGCGTACGGTCTTCAGGTTAGGGACCTGTTTTATAGCGTTTTCGAGTGGTTTGGTTACGGTAACCATCATTTTGTTTACCGGTTGCAAACCTTCGTCGGCAATAATTTTTATTTTGGGAAATGTTATTTCAGGGAATAGGGAAGTTTGCAGTTTGGTGTAAGAATATACTCCACCCATAATGATCAGTGCCAATACTAAAAGCATAGGCTTCCGGTACAAAATGAAATAGCTTTCGATCTTAGCGTTGTTTATTTTGAACCGGTCCATTATTGTACAATTTTTACTTTGGCAGTATCAGCAAGACCGTAATTGCCGGTTACAACAAATTTATCCTGAGTTGAAAATTTGGGCGATAATATTTCCACCTTGTTGCCGGTTTCGATGCCTTTTGTCACCGGAACCTTAACTGCAGTAGTGGGATTGATCAGCTTCATTACCCAAAACTCTGTTTGGGTTTCGTTTGATAGAATAGCCGACTTTGGCAGTGACACAGAATTAGTTTTCTGAGACTTAATAACTCTGGCTTTTGCAACCAGGTTTTCCGGTATTTGCTGCCCGGAATTTATTTTCAAAACTACACCCTGGGTTTGTGCAACGGTATCAACAGATGGCATGAAGGAAGCTACATGACTGCTTACGGTTTGTCCGCCCGGTAAAGTAAGTTCGATATTTTCTCCCTGCTTTACGTATTGGCGTAATTCATAAGGAACTTGCATTATAAACGCAAAGCTTGAACGGTCACTGATTGTGGCTAACGCCTCTCCGTCCTGCACGTAGTCGCCGGCCTGATGGTTCAGTTGGCTTACATAGCCCGGTCCTGGCGACTTTATTTTATTGACGCCTGAAAATTTCAGTGTAGTATCTAATACATTGATGCTATTGCCTATGGCCTGAGCTTCTTTGGTTTTTACAGTAAAAAGAACTTCGCCTTTATTTACAAAATGGCCTGGCAGTGCGTTGGCCTGCTGTATGTATCCGTTTGCGTTTGATTTGATATAATTCTTTTGCTGAAAAACCGATGTCGCATTCAGATCGATATAATCTGTGAGCGCGCTTTGATCAACCGTGGTAACCGTTACAGGTGTTTGTGCCTTTACATTAGCATCTTCGTCGCCCTCAGCCTTTTTATCGCTTTTACAGGAGCCAAGACATAGCGAAATACCTGCTGCTACGAACAAGCATTTAATAGCCGGGTATTTGGTATATAATATTTTCATGTTACCTGTTCCAGTAATTCAACTGGTTGATCAATTGCAGTTTGTTGATAATGGTTTGTGTTTTTAAGTTTCGTACAGCTAAATAGTTGTTAATAGCCAGTATCAGATCAGCTATTTTCAGGTCGCCGGTATGCAAAAGCTGGGTATCTACCTTAATCAGTGTCTCGTCGAATTTTACCTGTTCGTTTATTTGGCCGAAAAGTTTATCCGTCTCTGCTATTTGTTGTTTTAGCTGTGCTATTTGCTGGTAATATTGCGCTGTATAGAACGACTTATAATACTGCCGGGTTTCTTCCTGCAATTGTATTTTTTTGTGCTGCATTTTTCGCTGCCCGCCATCATAAATAGGAACAGTGACATTGAATCCAAAGCTTGTGCCGAAATTTTTTGCCGGTTGCACAAAATCAGTGTTATAGCCGCCGTCCGCAAAAATGTTGCCCTTGGGTTTGTAGCTATAATCGATCAGGCTGTTACTATTGGCCAGTCGCAGACTATCCAGTTTAAATTTCCTGAAAAATATGCTGTTACTGACATCAGGCAATAAGGCAATATCGATTTTAGGCTCGGCCAACTCAACCATGCTGGTATCAGCAATGCCAGATAAATAATTAAGCGTAGCAAAATCAGTTTTATACTGAATGCGGACCTGCATAAGCTGTATTTGCTGCTGCTTCAGCGTAACCAGGAAAGCAAGGTAATCGCTTTGCCGGTAAACATTACTTTGGGTCAGTTTCTTTAAGGCGTTTTCTTCCTGGGTGAGCAATTCAATTATTTCCTGATTGAATTTAACCTGTTGCTGATCGCCATATGCTGTGATATACTGACCTATAACTGCTTTTTTTAAGTCCTGCTCCGAAAGGTGCGAGGCGTTTATCAACGAGTCCTGCTGTAAGGCGATTGCCGCAAGCTGGCTATTTCGGTAGTTTCTGCCGATAATTTGCTGATTCACGCCTACCAACGCGCTCACGGTCTGAACGTTGGTAATAGCGCCTGCATAGCCAAAGCCGTTAATAACCGGTGCAAAAGCGCCTGCGCCTGTACCTGCAACCTGGGGCTTTAAACCGGCCCTTAAACGCATGCTATCTATACGGGCAGATGATACCTGGTTTTTGAGGTCTTTTAAAAGGGGACTGTTTTTTTGAGCAAGATCAATGTAATGATCCAGCGTAAATATTTGTGCTTGTGAAGCGGAACAAATGAAAATAAACAGGAAAATACAGGTGAACCGCTTCATTTAACCGTCAATAGGATTATGTTAATTGTGCTAAAGTAAAAATTTAATTCTGTATAAATTTGGGACGTAATAGTCAAAAATTGACTGTAAAAATGTGATAAAGCGACTGATAACTGTAATTTAACGTGAAGTTTAAATTCTCGCAAATTTGTCTTGATATAGTTAGTCCGAGCCCGCTTCCCTCGGACTCGGTCGATTTGTGAAATCGTGCAAATATCTCGTCATGCTTCAAGGGACCTGTTGCTCCGGTATTTTGAATAACTAATAATGCATCAGTTAGTTTTATTTTGATCTCTCCACCGGCATGGTTATGCCTTATGGCATTGCCCAATAGGTTATTCAAAAGGATATCCACCAGGTAAGTGCTGGTAATCAGCTCTTTCTCACTCAGATCGGCCATTACATGTAATTGTTTATCAAGAAATATCTCTTCGAATTGAACGAGCATATCCTCAATATGTAGTTTCAGATCAATATCCTCTTTGGTTTCTAATAAACGGTTTTCAATTTTCACCAGCAAAAGCAGCGACTGGTTTAAGCGGGTAAGTTTAGATACGCCACTATATAGATCGCTTAATAATTTGCTTTGTTTTAAGGTGAAGCTATCTGTTTGAATCAGTGTATCGAGTTTTGAATTGATGACAGCGAGAGGAGTGAGTAGTTCATGCGAGGCATTTTCTGTAAAAGTCTTTAGCTCCTTATAATCATCTTTCACCCGGGTGGACATGCTGATTATTGCTTTATTCAACTCTTCAAACTCATCGATATTAGTTTTCTCAAGTGGAATATCTTTATTATCAGTAATGTTGAAAAGACGGAGCTCTTTCAGCAGATAATAGAATGGCTGCCAGAGCCTGTTTAAAAGCAACCTGTTAGTCATGTACAGCGTGACAAAGAGCAGAAGGATAACCCCTGCGGTTATGCCAAAAATGATTTGTATAAGATCTTCGGCTTCGACCGTCGATACAACAATCAATATCTTATAATATTTGTTGCCAACAGTAACCGACGTGATTAATCCCCGTCCTGTCTCGAATTCTTCATCATTACGGTGAGGGTGCCTTCTGGCATATTTCGCGTTATTGTAGTTTCGGTAAACAGTGTTGATAAATTGCCGTTTTACAGATCCCGGCCGGGCCTCTGTGAACGTGATCTGCTGATCATTTGATTTAAAAACCTGGGGTAAATGATGATTTAGGTCTACATACTCAAATATTTCGTCTTCCTCAACCTCCAGGTTCTTTTCCAACTGGTTGATTAATATCAAACTGATTACCTGGTAATAAATAAATCCTGTTATCAGCATCACAATTACTGTTGTGAGCAGGTTAACACGGTTGTATCGGGTTATGAGCTTCATTAACTAGTAAACTTATAGCCCATGCCATAAGCGGCCTGAATGTAATCATTGCTACCTGCCTCTAATAACTTCTTGCGAAGGTTTTTGATGTGCGAGTATATAAAATCGAAGTTATTGGCCAAATCCATACCATCGCCCCAAAGATGCTCGGCTATGGCATTTTTTGAAACTACTTTTCCCTTATTGGCAAGAAAGTATAACAGTAACGCATATTCTTTTCGTGTAAGTTTAACAGACTGCTCGTTCACCCTTGCTGTTTTCGCAAGCAGATCGATATTGATCTCGTTAAATACTAGCTGATTATTGCCGTTGAAGGTTTTGCGGCGTATGATGGCGGTTACACGGGCCCGCAGCTCTGATAAGTGGAAAGGTTTTACCAGGTAATCATCAGCGCCCAAATCGAGCCCCTCCAGTCGGTCATCCAAAGAGTTCTTTGCTGAAATGATCAGCACGCCATCGGTATTATTATTCTTTTTAAGATATTTTAAAATTTCGATACCGCTGCCGCCCGGTAAGGTGATATCCAGCAGAATACAGTCATAGCTGTACATGCTCACCTTTGCCATTGCTTCATCGTAATTTGACGCCGTTTCGCAGATATTGCCGGCCTCTGTAAAGTATTCTTCAATACTTTCGCGCAGCCCTTTTTCATCCTCTATGATCAGTATCTTCATAAACTTAGTTCTGATCGCTCCAATTCAGGAGCCGTTATTTAAATTTCAATAAATGTACAAACTCAATTTTGGATACATTTGGTATCGATAGATTTTGTACAGGATGGGTATGTACTTTTGTTGTGTTGGTTGAAGTAGTTGGACTCTTTAGACTTAATCTAACCTAATCAACCATTTAACCATTTAACAACTCACTAATTCAACAATTCATTAATCTAATAACTCACTAATTAAAAAAACATGTGGTGGATATATGCTTTACTTTCTGCAGCTTTTGCAGCATTAACTGCAATATTTGCAAAGATTGGTATCAAAGGGGTCGACAGCGACCTGGCAACTGCCATACGTACCGTTATTATATTGATCATCGCATGGTCAATAGCCCTGTATAAGGGAAGTGCAGAGAACATGGGTGTGCTTTCCAAGACAAACTGGGCTTTCCTTGTACTATCTGGTTGTGCTACGGGCTTGTCGTGGATATTTTATTTTAAAGCTCTGCAGGTTGGTAATGTATCGCAGGTTGCTCCGGTTGATAAATTGAGCGTGGCGCTGGCCATCATATTGTCAGCTATTTTTTTGAAAGATCCAATTACCATTAAATCTGCTTCCGGGGCACTGTTGATTATAGCGGGTACCCTGGTACTTATCTTCTGAATTAACTTATCAATCGCTATCTATTAGCATTGTTACAATATGAAATAAATTATTTTCTATTGTTAACCGTTTGATATGTAGTTAATTGTTGCGTTTGCCTTTATGCAATTGTCACCTCTTTCTACAACTTGTGTAAAAATCACACTACAATTAATTGCCAATCAGATTTAATCCAAAATTTCTGGCCATTTTCGCCCGATTTTAAAGATCAGTGATAACCAGATTATGCGAAATATTATAATAATTTTATTTGTTCTTCTTTGTTCTGCAACTATTGCCAATGCGCAGCCATACAATAATCCGAAAGGCCGTATCAGCGGTAAAGTGATTGATGCTGTTACCAAACAACCTGTCGATTATGCTACCGTCAGTATTTCAAAAGCGGGGGCAACAAGCCCGTTCGATGGTGCGTCGACGGACCCCAGGGGCAATTTTACCCTTGTGAATGTTAACCCTGGTGATTATGTCGTATCAGTGGATTTTATGGGCTATAAAAAGAAAATAATTGACCAATTAAGTATTAACGCTGCTACCCCAAACATTTCTCTGGGAACCATTGCTCTTGAGCCCATTCAAACCCAATTAAAATCTGTAGATATTGTGGCGAAGGCCCCGGTTGTACAAAACAAAATAGACAAGATGGTCTTCAACGTAGCGAACGATCTTACCTCGCAGAGCGGTACTGCGTCAGACATCCTGCAAAAAGTGCCGCAGGTTACTGTGGACATTGATGGTAATGTGCAATTACAAGGCAACTCCAATATTCGTTTCCTGATCAACGGTAAACCATCAAGCATATTTGGCGCAAGTTTAGCCGATGCACTGCAATCTATCCCGGCTACTCAGATCAAAAGTATTGAGGTAATTACCAGTCCTGGAGCTAAGTATGATGCGAACGGCACAGGCGGTATTATCAATATCGTTTTAAAAGACAGCAAAATAGAGGGGGTGAATGGCAACTTTAACCTTTCGGCAGGTACCCGCCGCGAAAACGGCAATTTCAACTTAAACGCGCGCAAGGGGAATTTTGGTGTGAACGCATTTTTCGGTGGGGGCGAGCAGATTAACACGACAACGATCAACACCAGCGATAATAAATCGTACAGTGGTAATACGCTTACAGATCTGTACCAAAAAGGCAGTAGCTCGTTTACACGCGGCGGCTTCCATTCAGGTATTAGCTTCAACTGGGACATCACAAAAAAAGATGCACTAACGACTTCATTTGGATATAACTATTTTAAGAATCATAACAATGGCCTAACTGATCAAAATTCAAAAAAGACTGATTTGCTTGCAGATACTGTTATGTCTGATATATCGACTTTGCGCAATTCGAACAGCCGTTTCAGGGGGAAATATTTTGACTATAGTATTGGTTATAAAAAAACTTTCGATAAAGAAGGACAAGAGCTGGATGTATTATTTACCTCAAGCTATGGTAATAACCAGTCCAGTTCTTTTCAGCAAACCGATTCTCTGTTCGACGGGCATTTTTCCGGGATACAAAATAGTAACCCGGGCAAAGAACACGAAACGGACATCTCAATCGATTATTCTCAACCGATAAGTAAAAAGTTCAAAATTGAGGCCGGAACTAAGATGGTTCTGGATAACATTAATAACTCAGTAGTTACTGATACACTTTCCGGATCTTCCTGGTTGCCGAATGCTAACCAAACTTATGGTTTTAACTACGACCGAAAGATCTACGCTGGTTATCTCTCCACCACATTCTCACTATTTAATGACTTTATCGGTGGTATGGCCGGCTTAAGGGATGAATATACTACAACATCAGCTAATTTTCCAGGTGCGCAGCAAATCCCATCTTATAACGTACTGGCGCCTTCAGTCGTATTGTCTCACAAGATCGATGAGACACAATCATTTAAACTGAGCTATAGTTACCGCATTGAACGGCCGGATTATGGGAGCTTAAACCCTTTCTACAATATCAGCGACCCGCACAATATCGGCACAGGTAACCCCAACTTAAAACCGGAAATTGGCCATAATTATGAGTTTGGTTACAGCAAGTCGTTCGCACAGGGAGCCAATATTTACATAAGTGCATTCTATCGTTACAATACGAACGACCTGCAATCGTACACTACCCACTACGATAGCTTAACGATTAATGGTACAACATATAGCAACGTGTACCTGAGTCAGCGTTATAATATTGGAACCGAAACCACCGAAGGTGTAAGTTTATTCGGTTCATTACCCATAACCAAACAATTCAACTTGCGCACCAATATGATGTTTTCTGACAGGATTACTACTAACCCCGGGAATCCTCAGGTAAGCGGCTTTATGTATCGTATCAACCTGAATGCCAGCTATAATTTTGGTCACGACCTTATTGGCGAAGCATTTGTGAATTATAACTCGTCTCAAAGAACTATTCAGGGCAACAGGCCGGTATTTGCTTTTTATAACCTGGCGGTGCGGAAACAGTTCTGGAATAAAAAGGCAAGCATCGGTTTAACCACCACCGATCCGTTTGCAAATTATCTTAACCAGAAATCAACAACCAGCGGAGCTAATTTTACCCAAACCAATATTCGCGAAATACCGTTCCGCTCTTTCGGTATTACCCTGAGCTATAGATTTGGTAAAATGGAGTTCAAAAAAGAGAAAAATAAAGACGACAATAATAACAATAACGACACACCGGGCAATGATACTGGTGGCGGCAGTAAGTAAATTAAAATTTCAGGTTTAAGATTGCATTAATTTTAGGTTAATTGTTAACATAAGTTTAATAATTATTTCTTAAATTGTTAATGTAATTTTACCCCCGATGCCCAAAAGTAATTTGCCTACGTACGCTATTGTTGAATTGTTGATTAGATTAGAAAAATATAACTCCGCAATCGGAGGTTATAAAAACCACACCGAGTTTGATAGTGCCGTGATCGTAAAAACCTCTGGTGGAAGTATTGAATTTCCAAAAGAGTTGGTTGACCAGCAGTTTCACGATCCGGAGCAGATTACCGAAAAACAGCTGGAAAAAACCGCCCTGCTATTCAGAAACTGAATATTTAATCTTACATGAACAATATTATCGGGTCGCTTTAAGCGGCTTTTTTGTTGTTTTATTCCTTAATGATATTATTTGATAGAGCGCTTTAATTTCCTGAAATTTAACTAGATGCCACAAAATTATTTTTAATAGATTTTTGAAAATTAAAAATTTAGTTATAAGTTTAGGTAACCAATTATGTATTCATCCGCCGGGTTGATTTTTTGGGATTGGTTTGATTCGGCTGGGATGGAACGCTTATAAGTTCAACTCTTTTTGCCATGAAAAAAATATCGTGTGCTTGTGCACTTCTTGCTGCATTTTGCAATCTGCATGCCTATGGGCAAAATGATAATTCAGTAACAAATAATGCTGTTGCGGGGTTAAAAAGTTTATCCGGTAGTCACATTATAGAAAAAGCATATTTACATTTTGATAAACCTTATTATGAGACAGGCGACACTATGCGCTTTAAGGCATATGTGACTTTGGGTGAGCATTACGATCTTTCTAAACTAAGCGGAATATTACACGTCGACCTTATAAGGCCCGGAAATGTGATTGTCAGATCAATAAAGCTTCAGATTGTTAATGGCATAGGCTGGGGCGATTTTCCGTTGGCTTTTGCTTTGAATGCCGGCAATTACCGGGTTAGGGCATATACCAATTATATGCAAAATGCACCTGAATATTTTTTTGATAAAACTATTGCCATTGGTTCTGCCATGAATACCGGCCCGACGGCTGGTGCGTTATATGAGCAGAAAAGCCGGGCCGATCTGCAATTCTTTCCGGAAGGTGGCGAACTAGCGGGCGCTATGGTATCAAAAGTGGCCTTTAAAGCAATCGGAGCCAACGGATTGGGCATAAATGTAAAAGGAATAGTGGTTGATAATACGAACAGCCAGGTGGCTACTTTTTCTTCGTCACATTTAGGAATGGGTACCTTTTATTTGCAGCCCGAAGAAGGCAAAACCTATAAGGCCAAAGTAACTTTTGCTGATGCTTCACAAGGAACATTTAATTTGCCTGCAATACAAAGCAAAGGTATTGCTCTGGCTGTGAAAGACACACTGGGTAAGCTATCAATTGAGATACGCAGTAATAAAGCCTATTTCCAGGAAAATCTGAATAAGAATATAAACCTGGTGATTTATGGGAGCGGGTTTGTGAACACAGTAAATACTAAGCTGGATAGCCGCAGGCTAAGCATGGATATCCCTAATAGCCAGTTCCCGTCGGGCGTAGTACAGGTGACCTTATTTTCCCAAACAGGTGAACCATTGAGCGAGCGCCTGGTGTTTCTAAAGAATTCTGATTTGATTGATTTTACTTTAACAAGCGACAAAAACAGCTACAGTAAGCGCGAAAAAGTATCTGTTTCAGTAGCCGCAAAAGATAAAGGCAATGCTGCGCAGGGGCATTTTTCTGTAGCTGTGATAGACGAAAGCAAAGTGCCGGTTGATGAAAATAGCGAGACGACCATATTGACTTATTTGCTTCTGACCTCACAATTACGGGGCTATATCGAGCAACCTAATTACTACTTCATCCAGAATAATGATCAAACGACCAACGATCTGGACGCGCTCATGCTTACGCAGGGTTATCGTCGTTTTTTATGGAAGAAATTGCTGAATGACCGTGATTCCACGTTTGCCTTTGCTCCTGAAAAAAATCTCGAAATAAGTGGTACCGCCAAAACTTCAGCCGGAGTGCCTGTTAAAGATTTGGATGTAATGCTGCTGACAGCTGATCGCAGAAGCACTCTCGGCGAAAGAACAGATAATAACGGCAGATTTAAATTTGCCAATTTGCCTCCAATGGCTGACAGCACTATGTTGGTTTTGCAGGCTACCGGTTCAACCAAAGTAAAAAACAGTACTGCATTTACTATAGATGCAGATAAACCCGGGCCGGCGGTAATGGAGGAGAAGGAGCCTGTTTCGCAAGATGATTTAAATAAGGCGATGTCTTTTTCAGACAATAACAAGCCTGTCATGGAGGCAAACGTTACAAAGAATGTTTCTTATAAATACAATTCAAAAACAGACGCCAGATCGAAAGCTGCTGTATTGAATGACAAGAATAATTACGAGTCATCAAACCTTGGCGGTTCGGGCCATGCCGATCAGGTGGTAAGCGGTGACAGGATCAAAAATGCACCAAATTTATCAACCGGGCTAAATGGATTGCTTCATGGGGTTAGTTTTACCAATGGTGTGCCATATAATCTTGTAAGCAATATACTTAGTAGTAGTGGAGCGCCGGTTACTGAACCTATGTATGTTGTTTTAGATGGCAATCCGCTGGAGCCAGGACAAAGTATAGACAATATTAATCCTTTGTCTGTGGCAACAGTTGAAATGTTGTCCGGAGCAAACGCGGCAATTTATGGCTTACAGGGAGGTGCGGGCGTTTTAGTAATTACGTCACGTAAGACAGCGGCAGACGTTGGCGGTACCTCAAGCGCTACGTTGGGCACTTTGTCATTTAGAATACAAGGATTTTATGTAGGACGGCAATTTTATTCGCCTAAATATGATATAAAGATCGCAGGCAATAAACCCGATCGGCGCAGCACCATTTTATGGTTGCCTGAGTTAACAACAGATAAAGATGGTAGTGCTTCGTTTGAATATTACAATTCTGATGGAAAAGGTTCTTATCGTATTGTAATGGAAGGGATTGATAATAAAGGCAATATTGGCCGTCAGGTATACCGATATAAGGTGGAGTAATTAAAACCGCCTGCCCAGGATGACCTTAAAAATAGCTTTGTCGGCACTGCTGGTTAAACCCCAACCCAACCCTGCATTAAATTCCCAGTTAGGATTAAAGTTCAGGTCGGTTGCCAGGAACAACTGGTGATCCTGTTCCTTTACCGGGTCGTAGTGAAAAAATGGTCCGGTAGACCCATAGTATTCAACTCCCAGGGCTACAACTTTAGTAATATCATAACTCTGCTTAAAATTAGGTGAGAAGATCAATCCTCTGTGTGAATCGGGGCCTGCAAAGCTTTGGTCAACCGTAGGATTGAATGAAAAGTACCATCTGCTCCATTTTTTATCGATAATTGGTCGTATTTCCAGGGTGCAGGTGTTGGGAGAAAATGCAGCTTTCTGAAACCCGAATTCTGTAGAGAGGCTAACACCAACCGGCCAGTGCCAATTTTCGGGCGCAGCTACACGGGGCCTGATGTGCGAACCAACATAGGCTGTTCGGCCATCACTGCCTATTGAGTTAAAAAAATAAAAGCCGGTTTCGAACCAGGTTGTCCAACCATGCGTGATCTCAATGGTTTCATGAAAGACGTGGCTGGTTGGTAATTCACCATCCGAAACGGTTTTACTGCCATCAATTGTGTAATTGCTGTGCAGCTCAACCATGGTGTGCCCTTTTTCTACCGTTTCTGATCCGTAGACCTGTATCTCGTAATTATCCTGCGCTTTGGCATCAATAATTGTAAATAGTAATAGAAGACTGAGGAAAATCGATAGACGCATGTTATAATTTATTGGTCAAACCTAAAAAAATAATTGAGGCTTGCTGCCTGTTTCGGGTAATAATACTATTACCGAAAAATGAAGTAATTCTGAATTAGGCATTCCAAGCCGAAGCAAAACAATTTTATTACAGATTTATGATTTATTTTACATGGAAAACATAACATAAGCTAGAATGACACTTATTGAACCAATAAAACAAGAATTACCCAATACATCGCGATTGAAAAAATATTCTCCAGGATTGCGTTTGTGGCATTGGCTCAGTGCCGTTATTATATCCGGTTCGTTGCTGACTGTGCTGGCTAATAGTACTATTACCAATGGACGCACAAACGTCGGAGTAATCCAAAAATCATTTGCTGAGAAGAATATATCCGTTTCTCAGGATCAGGCACGCGGTGCAGCCCATGAAATCAGCGATAGAGTTTGGGAATTACACACTTATTTTGGCTATACACTTATAGCACTTTTTATCTTTCGTTTAGCCTTAGAATTCAGCCACCATGCAGATCAAAAGCTCATAAGGAAATTAAAGGTTGCTTACACGGAGCTTAACGGGGAACACAGAAAGCAAGCAAAACACGAGGTGGTAGTGAAATCTTTATACATTACTTTTTATACGCTTTTAGGCATAATGGCAATAACCGGCTTGTGTATGGCTTTTGAAGACGATGTCCCATCTTTAAAAATCCATGCATTGCGCGAAATTCATAGCTTCTGCATGTACCTGATCATTGCATTTATAATCGTACATCTCGCGGGTGTGTTTTTAGCTGAAAGAAAAGATAGCAAAGGGATAATATCGGATATGATTAACGGCGGAAATTCCCGAGAATGACTACTTGGTGATCAGGTAGACACTGTCTAATACAGTTGAGCGTGTAGCGGCATTGACAAATTTGGGCAGAATGTTTTCCTGGGGATAATTGGGAAATGAGCTCAATATTTTAAAAGGCACATGCTGTTGGTTTAGGATATCTACAGAAAGTTTCCTGGCGTAAAATATAGAGCGGGGTGGGGGGCTGAAAGTTTTAAAGCTATCTAATGGGATATAATTTATTGGCTTTTTTGAATAGAACTGAAAAATGTTATTCTCAAAGCGGAGCGAATAAAGATGATAACCATTAAATGAAGCATCATTTACATATCGGGCGGCTTTAATTTGCCCATTATAATCAGCCATGATATTATAGAAGACGGTATTCAGATAAAAATTGGCAAAAAGGACCGCGATGCACGCTAAGAAGAATGCCCGTAAGTGCGGTATTTTTATACGTGGCAGAATAAACAGCAACCCCGCTGCCAGGACAGCGCAATCGATCATGAAGTATAATATGTCATCCGGCTTTGCAAAGTAGTTGATCGCAAAAGTGATCAGTATAAAAGCAATGCCGTAGAGGTACAGGGTAGCCTGTCTTAACGCTATTCCAAATTGCATTAATGGCTTAAAACAGTATGGTGCTGTAATGATGGCAAAAAGCGGGAAGATAGTATTGGTGTAAAATGGCAACTGAAACCTGGATACGGAAAACAATATCAGCAACAATAAGCCGCCGCTTATAGAGTAATATTCGGCCAGCGGACGTTTGAGCGCTATTCTTCTGATGCTTCTATAAACGGCATAATAAAACACCAGGCACCACGGTGCAAATGCCCATAAAAGGGTATGCAGATAAAAAATAATGTCTCCGGATTTTTTCTGGCTTATAGGCCCATTATTAACGAAACGGCCAAACTGACTGTCCCATAAAAACCACCGGATCCCCGACACCCCTTTCCGGTTGAAAACGGTTAATTCAGGATGCAGATCAAACTGGGTGTAAAGAGCATAAAACTCTGGTAATGTAAATAGTAAAGTGAGCAAGCCGAAAAACAACCATTTTCGCTGCCATAAGGAGCTGATTTTCTTTTTGAAAAACAATTGCCCCAGCAAGGCACCATAAATAGCAACAATAACAAATATGCCTTTGGTCATGATGGCGCAGGCCGTTAATAAAGCACCAAGTATCAAATCTCTGCGGCTATAGTATTCTTCCAGCCGGCTTATATGATAAATACTGCCGATAACCAGCGCCATTAAATAAGGTTCGGCACGTACGTCGGTATTCATCATAATTACATGCTGTGAGGTGGCTAATATGATAATAGCGCCCCATGCAACCTGCTCGTTATGATATTTCTTGCTGAACAGAAAGGTATATCTTAGACTGATCAGAAAGAAAATTAAAGCAGGCAAGCGATATGCCCACACCGATACACCGAATAGCTTAAAGCTGAGCAAAACCATCCAAAACGGAAAATGCGGTTTATCCAACCAGCTCTGGTCATAAGTAAAAAGGTCAAAGACGCTTTTATGATACAGCAGGTTTTTAGAAATAGACGCGTACAAGCCAGGATCATCGGTAAAAAAACGTTGATCGATGCCTGCGAAATTAACCACAAGCGCCAGTACAAACAGCAATATAAAATAAGGTTTATAACCGTCTTCCATTCAAATAGCAGCTGGCATTAGATTGATTAACCAGGTGCCCCAAAAGTACATTGTTTATGGTTAAGATAATAATTGAGACATAACCGGAACCGAACCAATAAAAAAATGGCCTTCTGTGCAGAAGGCATTTAAAAAATTTTAATTGTTGATGAATGGTTAATTGTTGGATGAATGGTTTTAGTTAAGTTGAGGACCAGTGATCTTTAAATTTCTGCCGCGGATGCAGTCAAAAACGTTTTTCATCATTGGTTTGGTAATATAATTTGTTACAAAAGGGTATCCTTTTGAGCGGTTAATATCCATTTGGAAAATAGATGACGAAACAACATATACCTGAATCTCTTTCTTAAGAGTTTTATAGATTTTTTGAAGCCCATTCAGGAAATCCCATCCGCTGTTGCCAGGCATATACAGGTCCAGGAAAATAAAATCCGGAAGTGCACTGATCTTTGACTTGTTCTCTTCAAGGTAGTCAAGCACAAGCTTGCTATCAAAAGTGTAAGTTGTTTCTTTAGCCAACTCGTTTTTGGTTAGCATAAATTGCACGATCTTATGATGGATCGGATCGTCGTCGATGATTACAAGTTTTGACATAACAGTTTAGATTGGTGCAACAAATAAGTTTAAGGTTCGTATAAATAAGTGATTTTCATGTAGGGCAACATTCATCACATATCGGGAAGATTTTACCCCATATTGATGTTTGTTGTTGTTATCTAAGGCCGGGATCAGAATTGCCGCGTATCGGGAATATTATGCCCCAATTGCACTGTAAAATGCCCGTATCTTAAATAATTTCCTTTAAAGAACGCCAACACAGGTTATATCACCTCATTTACCGCCTCACGCCGCTTCATCGCTGTATCGTTGTAGATATAATTGCCAAGACTATGCCACTTTGGTGTATTACACAGATGCAATCGCAACAAACTTGTTACAAAAACGATACTTAATTGTGTTACAGTTAATTAATCGTGTCAAATAAACCTATGCGAAAAATATCCTTGGTTTGTTCCAATTCGGATAGTTGTTTATTGACTATGGATATGATCTGTTTGTTTTCTTCCATGTAATCTTTCAAACATTCGGCCTGTTGGTGCAAGCCCTTCGCAGACGCAAAGTCGCGCGCAGCGAGCAAAAAGCCAAATACCTCAATTGCTTGTGATTTAAGTAATTTAAAAATATCGGTGTCCAAAGTGACCGGCTATAAGTGTTATAATAAATTTAGTAAAAATTAATTAATTATCCAATAGGTAAATTATTAATCAATACGACAAGTCATATAAGGTAGATTGCATAGACAGCTGTATTTTAATAGATTAGGCCAAAGAAAAGCCCTTGCTATTTTAGCAAGGGCCCAACTCACAACAATTGTTTAACCTTATGTTTCAAAGGTCAATTCCTAATTGTAATGTGACTTATTTTATAAACAATTTGAGAGGAATTTGGTTTTGTTACTGCAAAGTCATTTAATGTACGATTTGCCGGGATTTAATGTAATGGTGATTTTGGCATACATTACTGCTGGAAATTTCAATATAACTTTATAGCAAATCAATTAACAAAACTCACTATGAGAAAACTATTCCAATTAAAGACGCTTTCGCTGTTTGCGATAGCCTTTTTTGCATCTACAATGGTTTTTGCCCAAAAACCAAGTCCGGCTGAAACCGCAACCGGTACGGTTGCCGGTTCAGAGATCAAGGTAAACTATAGCAGTCCGGCTGTTAAGGGAAGAAAAATCTGGGGCGGCTTGGTGCCCTACGATAAAATCTGGCGCACAGGTGCTAACGAAGCAACCATATTTGAAACCAGCAAGGACATTAAGATTGGTGGCAAAACTTTAAAGGCGGGCAAATACAGCCTGTACACTAAACCAGGTGAAAAAGAATGGCAAGTGATCTTCAATTCAAAAACCGGTCAGTGGGGTATTAACATGGACGGCTCTACTACAGACGATCCTGCAAAAGATGTATTGGTGACGACCGTTAAACCAATGAAGTCAAAATCATTTAACGAACGGTTTAAAATTGAGATTGACAGCAAAGGAATGACATTGCTTTGGGAAAACCTGGCGGTACCAGTTGCGATCAAATAATTTAAACATTGAATGATGTGAGAAAGCCCCCTAAAGGGGCTTTTTTATTATCTGCTATATTTGCTTAATGGCTAAACGGTTTAACACACAATCCGTAAAATCGAGACTGATTACAATTGCAATATTAACACTGGCAATTTGCCTGTTAATGTTCATTGCCGGTTATCCTGATTTGGTGGAGCGATATTATTCCGATGGCTTTTACCGGGCAGTCTGTTTTATTTTTCACCCTATATTAAACCTGTTCCCGTTTAGCGTGGGGGATATTATTTATATCCTTATTATCGGTTATCTGGTTTACGCGGCTATAAAACTCATCAGGCTGTTGACTCGTAAGAAATGGCGCACGGCAGGTATATTTACGCTAGGGCTAATAATAGGCACACAATTATTCTCGCTGTGCTTTTATCTTTTTTGGGGGATGAACTATTACCGCCCCTCCGCCGCGGAAAGGTTCAATCTACCTGATAGCGGTTATACCACCGCCGATCTGAAATCAGTTACCGCCATGCTGATCGATAGCGCTAACCGCTGCCGTTCCAGGGTAACGGTTGCAGATATGCAGCAAGGTAACAAAGTTATTTATGCAACGGCGGTTGATGCTGTGCTAACGCTTTCATCGACATCAAACGATTTTCGCACGTTTAAGCCGCACATCAAACCCTCGTTGTTGACGCCACTAATGAACTATATGGGGACTTCGGGGTATTATAACCCATTTACTACCGAGGCACAGATGGATTACGATCTGCCCGTTTTTATCAGGCCATTTGTAGCTTGTCATGAAATGACCCATCAAATGGGGTTTGGTCCGGAGGATGAGGCCAACTTCGGCGGATTTATTGCCGGGACGCAGTCCAAAGATCGCCTGCTACGTTATTCAGCCTACTATGTGGGTGTACAAGAATTTATGTTCGCCTTACGGCGACAGGATAGTTTGGCGCGTAAAGAACTGAAAAAAAACATCTCGCCCGACGTATTAAGTGATTTCAAAACAGAGCGTCAGTTTTGGTTATCCTATGAAAGCAAGCTCGGCGTGTTAAGCAGTATATTTTACGATGATTTTTTAAAGGCCAATAATCAGCCACAAGGTCTTAATACCTATAACCAAATGGTAAGGTTGGTGATGGGATGGTATAAAAGGAGGTCTGTAGCTCACAGGTAGTTCATAGCTCATAGATTTATTATAACTATATATATAGCCATGAACTATAATCTATTAGCCATGATCAATCTATGAACCATCAACTATATGATATTAAACCACCACACTATCATGGTTGAACTGCAAATTCAGCTTCCCTGTCTGCGTTGAGTTGGCGTAGGGGTTACCATTCACAAACAGTTTTTCATTATCGATCTCGAGGTGCAGGTCGTCGACCATAAAGTTGCCGCGGATCCTGATAACCGCATCAGGTGCCAGTGCCTCGATCTCTGCTATGATATTATGCTCCAGCCCCATAACAGTATTTTCATCCATTTGATGGATATAGATAAGGGTAGAGCCATCGGCGTGAGTGATATGCAGCAAGTCCTTATGTACCGTGATGTCGGTTTTACCTGTTTGAGCAGGCTCATTTTTATTGACCTTAATTACGGTGCCGTCCATATCTTTTATATCAAGGTCAACATCCAGTGCGGTTGATTGCTGTCCCGCCGGCCTATCTCGATATATAGAATTGATCCTTAGGAAATTGATGTTGTGATCTGTGTAAACCAGCGTATTACCGGGTACAATAAACGAATTGGAACCCATAATAAATGCGTATTTCATGGCTTGATAATTTAAGTTTTAAATACAATAAGTAATTGAGGTGGTTTGTTTTACAAATTTAGGCAGAACCGCAAAAAGCAGTGCATTTTTTAATGATTTGGCCAACTACTATCGTAGATTTTTGTTGTAAACAGACAGTAATCATTTAACTATGGAAAAGTTAGCATTATTGGCCTGGTTGCAGGCTAAGCCTGGCAAAGAAGATGAATTGGCGGAACTTTTAAAAAGTGCCCAACCTTTGGCTACCGCCGAACCCGATACAGTAAGATGGTATTCATGGCAGATCGACGACTCGACCTTTGGTATTTTTGATACGTTTGAAGCGGAAGATGGTCGCGAAGCGCATCTGAAAGGACAAATTGCAGCTGCATTGATGGATAATGCTGATAAGTTGTTGGCCAAACCACCGATCATTGAGAAACTGAATATTCTTGCTGCTAAATGACCTAAGCAGCATTGTTGACGCCTTTTATTTTCCGCAAATGCGCCATCTATGCGTTTAAAGGTTATATTTGATACGCTTCAATTATAAACCTTTTACTATGATTCAACGAAAAGTTATTGGCTGGTCAATTATCATGGCCCTGGGCGGATTCCTGTTTGGTTTTGACACTGCTGTTATTTCGGGCGCCGAGCAGTCTATTCAAACTTATTGGCATTTAAGTGATTTGCAGCATGGATTCACTATTTCAATAGCGCTAATCGGTACGGTAACAGGTGCATTCTTCGGACGCATCCCTGCTGATAGCATTGGACGGCGAAAGTCGTTGATCATCATTGCTTTTATATTTCTTATTGGCTCGCTGGGGACGGCTGTAGCTACCAACTGGTACTTGTTTGTACTGCTACGCTTTATCGGTGGACTGGGTGTAGGCGCATCATCAGTTATCGCGCCGATCTATATTTCAGAAATTGCTCCGGCTTCAGCCCGAGGTAGGTTGGTTATACTTTTCCAGTTCAATATCGTTTTAGGGATCCTGATATCCTATCTGTCTAATTATCTCATTGGTTTACTATTTACCGATCCATGGCGCTATATGCTGGGTATCATGGCAATACCATCGCTCATATTCCTGATATTATTACGGTTTGTTCCTGAAAGCCCGCGTTGGCTGATACTGCATAAAGCACAGCATGATGAAGCCCGCAAAACCCTTCAGTTGGTTAACCCGGAAGGTTATGAACAAGAAATGGCAAATATCATCGCCGCAAAAAATGAGGAAGAAAAGGATGTAAATGCTGAAAGCTTATTTAATAAACGCTATCGGTTCCCGGCAACACTGGCGATACTTTTTGCCTTTTTTAACCAAGTGTCGGGCATTAATGCCATTATTTATTATGCACCGCGCATTTTCACAATGGCAGGCTTAGGTAAAAGCGCAGCTTTATTATCTACTACAGGTATCGGCGCAGTTAATTTGGCCTTTACTATGCTGGCGATTTGGTTTATCGATAGCCTGGGCCGCAAAAAGCTGATGTTTGTAGGTTCATTAGGACTTATCGTTACGCTTGGACTGGTAGCCTATTCCTTTTATGCAGGCAATATTAACGGAAATTATGTGACTTATTTGCTGATGGTTTACATTGCCTTCTTTGCCTTCTCGCAAGGCGCCGTGATTTGGGTATTTATTTCCGAAATATTCCCGAACCAGGTTCGTGCAAAGGGACAAACGCTTGGCAGCTTTACACACTGGGTAATGGCAACTATCATTGCATTTTCGTTCCCGTACATAACCGATAAACTCGGCGGCGGCCATACTTTTATGTTCTTTGCCGTGATGATGGTGTTTCAACTGGTGTTTGTTTGGCGGATGATGCCGGAGACAAAAGGTAAGTCGCTGGAACAGATAGAACGTACCTTAACGATGCATTGATAAGCCCAGTCAGCTCAAGCTTTCTGGTCATAAAACAAATAAGCCGGGCTCCTCAGTGCCCGGCTTCGCATTAGTTTAGTTTAATTAAGGATTATACGAGGTTCTTTTTAATATAGCCAATGCTTTGTGAAATACTGTCGAACGGATTGCCCGGACAAACATCCTGCTCTACGAAGAAGTATTTTAGTCCGGCTTTATTAGCCTTAGTGAATATCTTTTTAAAATCAATCACACCGTTACCTACTTCGGTAAACATCTTTTTCTCGGTTTTATCCATATCCTTCACATGCCATAGCGGGAAGCGTCCGGGATGTTTATCAATCAATGCGATTGGATCCTGGTTGGCTTTGGTCAGCCAGTAAAGGTCGATCTCCATTTTTACCAGGTTCTTGTCGGTATTGTCCAAGAAGATCTCATACGGATATTTTCCATTTTCCTGTATAAATTCAAAATCGTGGTTGTGGTAGCAAAACTGTACGCCTGCTTTTTTGCAAGTTTCGCCGGCTTTGTTAAATTCTTCAGCCAGTTTTTTGTAGTGGTCGAGGTTGCCGCGCTCAGACGGTGCCAACCATGCGCAAACCATATATTTTTGACCAATAGAAGCGGCATCTTCAGCTGCTTTGTCCCAATCATTTAATATGGTGCCTTTACCTTTCATTGCCTCACCAAGCAAATAATGGCTGCTTGGCATAATCAGGTTGTTTTTTTTCAAAAGCTCCGCAAATGCCTTGGGCTCAAGGCCATAATATTTGCCATCGTTGTAGCTTGCCTCGACGGATGTGTAACCCAGCTCAGCTACTTTAGCCAAAGTGCCGGCTACGTCTTTGCCCATTGCATCGCGAACGGTATATAATTGCAGCCCGATATACTTCTTGTCATATGCAAACAGTTTTGGGGCAACTAAAACTCCAGCCGAAAATAGGGCAGAGGTTTTCAGGAATTCACGCCTGTTAATCATGGTTTTATTTAGTTTAATTGGTCTTTGTGTAAAAGTAACGCAATAGTTTATTTGTGACTAATTTTTTTGAAATAAGTTTAAAATCGGTCTGCAATGTGCCGAAATCATCAAAATATTACGGTACAAATAAATCAGGACAAATATCTTTATCTTCGGATAAGATATTAAACCTTAATAATCAGCACAATGACAGCCGCGATAACTCCGTCACCCAAACATCGTATAGAATCCATCGACATATTAAGAGGGGCGGTAATGATCATTATGGCCATCGATCATATCCGGGATTTTTATCATGGCTCTCCGAATCCGACTGATTTATCGGTAACAACCCCAATTTTATTTTTCACCAGGTGGATCACCCATTTTTGCGCACCGACTTTCGTGTTCCTGAGTGGTGTTTCGGCTTACCTTGCGGGGATGAGAAGAACGGAAAGTCAGCTGGCCTTATTCCTGATCAAACGGGGTTTCTGGCTGCTTTTCATTGAAGTGGCCATCATTACGCTCGCCATCACGCTTAATCCGCTTTACAACGTGCTGATTTTACAGGTAATATGGGCGATAGGGGGCAGTATGGTGCTTTTGGGGCTTTTAATATTGCTAAAAGTACCCACTAAAGTCATTGTGGGCATTGGCTTAATTATATTCCTGGGACATAATATATTCGACATTGAAAATGTGAATTTTATTAACAATAGCATTATCGGTAAGATGTTCATTTCTGGTGCCGGGTTTGGCGCCTTTGTTCCCTTTGGACCCAATCGCGGGATGCTAGTCGCCTATGCGCTTTTGCCCTGGGCTGGTGTGATGTTTATGGGTTATGGCTTTGGGCAATTGTACCGGAAGACATTCGCCGCAGCCAGAAGACGGAAGATATTGTTGTACACGGGTTTAGGAGCGGTTGTGTTTTTCCTGGTGTTCAGGTACTTCAATATCTACGGCGATCCAAATCCCTGGGCCCCGCAAAAGACGATTTCACTTAGTATCATCTCTTTCTTTAATACGACTAAATATCCCTGTTCATTGCTCTATCTCTGCATGACCCTGGGCCCGGCGTTGATTGTGTTATCTGTTGCTGAGAATATCAAGAGTAAGGCTACCAACTTTATGATTGTTTTCGGTAACGTACCGTTTTTCTATTACATATGTCACTGGTACCTGTTAAGGCTTTCGACCGTCATCGTTTTCTTCGCGTCAGGCTATAATTCGAGCCAGATCATTAATCCTAAACAACCACTTCTTTTCCAACCTGATGGTTTTGGAACAACATTGTTAGGCGTTTATGGAATATGGATCGTCATAATCACTATCCTCTACTTTCCATGCAGATGGTTCAGCAAATACAAGAAAACCCATAATCAGTGGTGGCTGAGTTATTTGTAAGGTCAAATGAATTGTTCAGCTATCTGTTTCAATTGAGCGGCTTGCACCACCCCGCTTTGACGCCATTTGGTTTCGCCTTTTTTGAAGATCATTAGCGTAGGCACGCTGCTGATTTTATAAGCTTGTGCAGCAGACGGATTTTTGTCGATGTCTATTTTGATGATAGTAAGCTTATCACCTAAAGTCTCTTTTACTTCTTTCAGTATTGGCGGCATCATTTTACAAGGTCCGCACCATTCGGCCGAAAAATCGATCAAAACCGGTGTTTCAGCATTTATTATTTCCTGGAAATTTGCCATTGGTTGAGTTTGTTTGTTGTATTAACACATTTGGGTTCTCTTTTGTTGGAAAGTTGTAAGGTTGAAAAGTTGAAAGGTTATTTTTTCTTTTTGTCTGCTTCGAATTTTTTTAAATAGTCTACCAGGCTCCTGTACAACTTTCCAACGTTTTTATTTCACTTCCATTGGTCGGTCCGTCGACTTCAAATACCCGTTGTCCGACAGCCAATCTGCCAAACGTTGCGGCCAGGTATTGATGGTTTTTAATCGCGAACGATTACCCATATTAAATCCGTGGGCGCCCTTGGTATACAAATGAACTTCGACAGGCACTTTAGCCTTGCGGTAGGCTTCTAACAATCTCACTACCGATGGCGAGCAACAGGCGTCGTCATTGGCGGCAAGCAAAAAAGCCGGAGGTGAATCATGCGGTATATCATCCGGTATAAACAGTGGGCCGGGATAAATCTGAACAATAAAATTCGGTTTTGCACTTGTATTATCGATCGCATCGCGATGGGGCGCGTCGGGCTGAAAGGTCACCATATCTACCACTTCGCCACCCGCTGAAAAACCCATTAACCCGATTTTATTAGGATCGACCCCAAATTCGGCGGCTCGGCTCCGAACCAAACGCATGGCTCTGCAGCCATCTTCTTTCGTATGAATATCAATTTTGTAAGGCGAATTGGTGTCACGGCCCAGGCGATATTTTAGTACGAATACTGCGACACCCATATCGCTTAGAAACTTGGCCAGCTCGATGCCTTCCGCATTAAAAACTAACAAACGGTGTCCTCCGCCAGGGCAAACAACAATGGCTGACTTGGTAGCTTTATCCTTTGGTGGCAGGAAAACTGTAAGTGTAGGGTTGTTGATATTTTTTACCCAATAGTCCTTCGCCTGTTCGGGCACATCTTTGAGTTTTTCAAAACCCGGAGCACCTTTTTCCCAAAGTGGGATCACGAATTGTTTGGTTTGAGCTGATGCCAGCAAAGGCAGCAGACAAATGAGGGAGATGAGTTTTTTGAGCATGATGTTGAAGTTAGCGAAATTTATACCAAACGGGATATGACATATGTCTAAAATTTTTATGGACCGATAAATGGTGACGTAATTCGATATTCATTATTCGATATTTCCTTCTGGCTAATTACCTTTATCCCGTGAACGAACAAACTACTTCTGCCAATTTCAAATGGCTTTATATCCTCATTGCAATAGCCGTTTTTGTAAATTTCAGCGGATTGTTCGTTACCATCATCGGTCCTGATGGCACTTTATACGCCACCATCGCCAAAACAATGGTGCTCAGGCACGATTACATTAACTTGTACGCACAAGGTGGCGACTGGCTGGATAAACCTCATTTCCCTTTCTGGATGACGGCCCTTTCGTTTAACTTTTTTGGCTTTACTACCTGGGCTTATAAGCTGCCCGGGATACTTTTTATGATGATGGGCGTATGGTATACCTATCTATTCGCCAAAAACCTGTACAATAAGGAAATTGCGTTATGGTCGGCATTAATACTATTAACTGCCCAGCATATCGTCATTTCGAATTATGACGTCCGTGCTGAGCCTTACCTCACTGGTTTGGTGATTGCCTCGGTTTATCATTTTTATAAAGCGTATAATCAGAATAATTTCTGGCACTTGCTGGCGGGATGCGTTTTTGCGGCTTGCTCGGTTATGACCAAAGGCATGTTCGCATTGATCCCGATAGGAGGGGCGATTGCCGGACACCTGATCATCACCAAACAATGGAGACAACTCTTTCATTGGCGCTCGCTGGCGGCAATAATGCTGACTATATTTTTTACACTGCCAGAGTTGTATTGCGTGTACCAACAATTCGATCTGCATCCAGAAAAGATCGTATTCGGGCATACAGGAGTTTCAGGTATTCGTTTCTTTTACTGGGATAGCCAATTCGGGCGCTTTTTTAATACCGGACCGATCAAAGGCAGCGGCGACCCGACCTTTTTCATTCATACTACTTTGTGGGCATTTTTGCCATGGTCGCTTTTGCTATTTGCAGCAATATTCCAGTTTATCCGCAAAGGGATTAAGAATGTGCAAAAAGAAGAATGGTATAGCATCTGCGGCTCGCTGTTTACTTTTTTGGTGTTCTCGGCATCCAAATTTCAATTGCCACATTATCTGAACATTGTATTTCCATTTTTTGCGATCATCACCGCACAATATCTGTATAGGTTAAGCGCAGAAAAGAGCATTTGGGCAGTGCGGATAACCCAGCTTATTGTTGCTGGTTTGTTATTTGTTTTGGTCGTCGTATTGAACTACTTCTTCAAACCGGACGCATTTAATATGCTGATCGGGATCATTCTTTTGATCGTAATTATTGCCTGGTTTATATTACCGGAGAAGATCAGCAGCAAAGCGTTCTGGCGGATAGGCTGCCGAACTTTGCTGATCTCCTTTTTTGTTAACCTTTATCTCAACCTGGCATTCTATCCTTCGTTGTTGCATTACCAGGCGCTTACCCAGGCGGCTTTTTACATCAATCAAAATAACCCGGATAAATTACCCGTGGTGCAAAGCGGCGATGTGCCCTTTGCGATGGAGTTCTATCTTAATGAACCTTTAACCAGTATCAATCCCGACGGCTCCGGTTCGCAGCCGCCAAAACCCTATTTGCTAGTTGCTCAATCCGATATCATTAATGATTTAAAGGCCAAAGGCTGGCAAATTCAGCATGTGAAGACATTTGAGCGTTATTGGATATCGCGTCTAAAGCCCGCTTTTCTGAATAAAAATACGAGAAGCAAGGAGCTTACTTATAGTGAGCTGGTAATTGTGAGATAATATAAACAATAAGGTGTAATAATTTTTTTTATCGCTATTGTAGCGAACGGTAACATGCATGCGTAATGGCAGTTGTTGAGTGTTGATAGTTTTAATAAATTGATCCAGCCATCAAACGCATTAATCCGCTGTTGAGCCTTCTGGTTATAAAAAAAAGATTTGCCAAGCCTGAACCGAACCTGCATCTACACAACAAAGTAACAGAAAGCCGCAGCGGACAATGCGTTTATGTCAAAGCAAACCTAAACAACATCGCATAAAAAAAGCATCAGCATTATTTTATTATTAATGCCGATGCTGTCAAATGTCTTTTGATGCCGTTTTCTGTCGCTGCTGATTTACGAATAGTGATTTTTGATCCCCTTGCGCAGTTGACGGAGGATCACGTCGTCAAGCTCACATTCGCATGATACACAATTCAATTGTTTATCAAATCTCAGCTGACCAAGTACTTTGCCCTGATCAACTACCAGGAATTTTCCCGTTTCGCCGGGTAAAACTGCCAGACTGCGTTGGTCATCTTTAAAATTAATTAACAAATGGAACTGACGTTCAGGGTAAAATGCTGATCTCTGTACCATAATATTCGGTCCTTTCCTTTTTTAATTTAGGTAATGAGGGTTTAAGAATTCAAATGTAGTGAAATTTAAACGCAATAGTGTAATAAAATTTAACATTATTGTTAAATAATTATTAAATGTCATTTTGCCATTTATCGCCGTTCTGTAAAAACTGAGCGGAATTTAGACTGATTCGAAGCGATTTTGCCTGGTGTATCTAAGTGTACTGAAACTGTTAATATTTAGTGTTATTTTGACGATTATAAAAAAGAAAATTTAAAAAGGTTTCCGAATAGTTAAATTGTGCAGGCGGCATCAGCGAGGGCAATTGAAACTCATCTTTATTTTTTGGAATAATACAGGTCTAAAAGTTTAGTGTAAGGCGGCCGTTCATGTGCCTATTCAATAGGTAAGTTTGACAGACTTGGGCAATAACCCAGGTTTTACCAATGACCCGATGGTACGTCGAACACAAATAAGAACAGGAGAATTTTAAAAGTATTATTGCCGATGTTGTCGCTTAGTTATTCCTTCAGTCCTTCAATCTCTTTCAACGTCTTAGGCAGATATTTCCCTAACAGATGATGTCCGGTATCGGTGATCAGAAAGTTGTCCTCTATTCGTATACCGCCAAAATCCCGATATGTATTGAGTACATCGTAATTGATAAAATCAGCAAATTTCTTTTCGGCCTGCCAGCGGTCGATCAGTTCAGGGATGATATAGATACCCGGCTCAACTGTCAGCACAAAACCCGCTTCCAGTTCACGGCCCAGGCGCAAGGATTTTAAGCCGAATATCTGCGTCTCTTTTTTTAGCGTCTCGGTATAGCCAACTAACGGTTCGCCCAGATCCTCCATATCATGCGTGTCCATGCCCAGCATGTGGCCCAATCCACATTGGAAGAACATAGCGTGTGCTCCTGCCGCAACGGCCTCAGCCGGATCGCCTTTCATCAGGTTTACCTGCTTCAGGCCCTCTGCTAATTTCAGGCAAGCGGCTAAATGAATGTCCTTGTACCTAACCCCGGGCTTCAGCATGGTAATCGCATGATCCATTGAGTTCAGCACTATTTCATATAACTCTTTTTGACGATTTGTAAAGGCTCTGCCTACGGGGAAAGTACGGGTGAGGTCGCCGCCATAATGCATCTCATTTTCGGCACCAATATCGCTCAGTACCATGCGCCCTTCCTGCAAAGTATTGCCATAGTAATGTGTGTGCAGGGTTTGCCCGTGGGTGGTAATAATGGCCGGATAGCCTAAACGAGAGTTGTTTGCAATAGCGGTCTCATGTGCTTTTGCCACCAGTTCGTATTCTTTTATTCCTGGGCGTGTATGATGGATCACATTCAGCATCATATCCACACTAATAGAAACAGCTTTTTCCATTTCAGCAATTTCCAGCGGAGTTTTGATCACACGCTGTGAGATAACTGCTTTGGTCAGCTTTACGGAAATATAGTCTTTTACATCAGCAAGACTGATGTTGAACCATTCGGCCAGTTTAATTTTATTCTCGGGCCTGTAAGGCGGAAGGATATGCACTTTTCTGCCCGCTATTAGCGCTTTATGCACATAATGAATGATCTGATCGTAAGGCCTGGTCCGGGAAACACCAACCTTGCCCGCCATTTCGCTAACAGTAGGCAAGGTGCCTGTCCATACAATATCATCGATAGTCAGTTCATTGCCGAAGATCACTTCATCGCCTGTCTCTGTATCGATGATCCCGGCTAATAAAGGCACATCCAAACCGAAGTAATAAAGAAAGCTGCTATCCTGTCTAAAAAGGTAGCAATTGTCTTTATAATTCATGCTACTGTCCTCATTCCCTAACAAAAGGATGAGGCCATCATTTCCTATATTCTGCTTTAAAACTTGTCTGTGGTCGGTGTAAACCTGTTTGTCAAAAAGGTGAAGTTCCATGCAGCAAATATATCCATCTTTGAATAGACGGATATATTTAAATTGTCAGATCAGGGCTTATTTCTTTTCGTGCAGGTAGGATTCGATAATGCTCGTCACTTCTTTTACCACCGGCTGTTTGAAGAAATCGACATGCCGGGTTTTTACAATCTTCTCGACGATCTCTCCATCGATGTATTTGCTCCATAGCTCCTTGAATATCGAATTCCGGTAAACCTGAACTTTCTGAAATTCAGATTCATCACCATCCGGGTTAGGCTCATAGATCAACAGCAGCTCTCCGCGATATTTTTGATTAGTTTCATACGAGTCGTGTATCTCATATATTTGGTTTTGTGTTTCCACCTCAAGCACTATTTCAGGAGCGTTTTGTTTGCCTTTTAGAAGCTGCTTTAAAAAATAGGGTAGCCGCAATCGCAGGTATTTGAATTTTAAGCCCGGCCGTATTGTCTTGAAAACCCGGATCTCGTCGAGTATCCTTCGGCTCAAAAATAATCGTTTTGAAGGGTATGCAGGGAAATGGCTGATGGCTGCCACCATATCCAGTTTATCGCCAGCTTGTTGCAATTGCACTGCTACTTCAAATATTGTCCTGGCGCCAAGGCTATATCCCACCAGGCAATAAGGTCCCTGAGGATATAACTTTTTGATATGCTCAACAATAAACTTTACGTATTCCTGAACACTTTTATATGGAAAGTTTTCGTGGTCTTCAGTATAGATTATGCCATACAAAGGGTTATTCCCTTGATAACTATTTACAAATTCATTGAATATGGTAGGGTAGCTGCTCCACGGCGGAAATATAAACAACGGCGATCCTTTGCCCTCTTTTAACAGGATAAAAGGGTTAACATCAAATATATCATTTGTCTCAATTTTGTTGGCCAACTGCCTTATTGTAGGAAGCTGGTATAGTATAGTTAAATTTAAATTGGTATTGGTTTCGGTATTGGTTTGCGCTACTGTTCGCACAGCCGCTAACGAATTCCCGCCAAGGTCGAAAAAGTTATCATCAATGCCTATCTGTTCAATATGCAGTGTCTTTTTCCATATAGCAACCAGTTTTTTCTCCAATTCTGTACTTGGTTCCGCAAAATCAGCTCTTTTTTCGTGGTAGCGTTCTGTGGGTTGCGGAAGGTTTTTCTTGTCGACTTTCCTGTTATTGGTTAAGGGTAGCGCCTCCATGTTGACATAATATCCAGGAACCATATACAATGGCAACTGCGATTTTAAAAAGGTATTCAACTCAGAAGTTTCGGCTGTGCCGGTAGTATATGCAACCAATTCTTTATCGTCCCCATTAATTACGCGTGCTACAACTACCGCAGCGGTTACTTTTGGGTGTTTTTCCAATATGGCCGATATCTCATCCAGTTCAATACGATAACCACGTATTTTTACCTGGTCGTCTATCCGGCCAAGGTATTCAATGTTTCCGTCAGGCAGCCAGCGGCCCATATCGCCCGTACAATATATTCTGTCGCCGGGTTTATTGGGGTTTTCAATAAATTTTTCTCTTGTAAGGTCCGGCCGGTTTAAATATCCTCTGGTAACACCGTCACCGCCTATACAAATCTCCCCAACCTCTCCAAAAGGCACCGGTTGTTTGTTCTCATCAAGAATATGGATCTGTGTGTTAGCTACAGGGCGCCCTATCGGGATAAATGAATATGGATTGCCGCTTCTATCAAATACATATTCAACCGACGTAATGGTCGTTTCGGTCGGCCCATATTCGTTAATAAAAGTGCAATGGCTGTTCCATTTTGCGGCAAGGGCAGGTAGACAGCTTTCGCCACCGGTTATCACACGCTTAACGCAGCTCATGTCCTCGATTGACAATTCTGCCAGGTAGGTAGGTACTGCGTGAACGTGAGTTACTTTTTTTGATATGATATATTTTTCAAGCGCCTTTGCATCCAGAAGCGTGTATTTATTGATAACCACTAACCCTGCGCCGGTCAGAAAAGCAATAAATATTTGCTCAGCGGACGGGTCGAAGGTGATGGTTGAAAACTGCAATACACGCTCGTCGGGGGTCATTTTATACACTTTTTCCTTCTGCCACCAAAGCAGGTTGACCACATTCCGGTGTTCAACCAATACGCCCTTTGGTTTTCCCGTCGAGCCTGATGTATAAATGCAATAGACCAGGTTGGACGATATTAAGCCGTTTTTTATATTTTGAGTACTGTATTTGGCTGATGATAATCTGAAACGATCCAGCTCATGATCATCAACCATAACCTTGCATGCGCTATCCTCTTTGATATAGTTGATACGATCTTCGGGATAATCCGGGTCGATGGGTACATAAGCGCCACCTGTTTTTATGATCGCTAGTATGGCAATGATCATCCATTCGCTGCGGTCAAGCATGATCCCCACCAATTCATCAGGCTGGATGGTATAGGTACAGTTCAAATAATCAGCAAATTGATTACTAACTGTATTTAGTTCAGAATAAGTAAATTCTTTATGTCCGAAAATAAGAGCAATATTATCGGGTGTCTTTTCTACCTGCTCATAAAAAAGATCCACAAGGCTCTTGTCCCTGGGGTAGTCAAAGAAAGTATCATTAAATTCATCAAACAATTGAATTTTTTCTGCTTTAGTCACAGGTTCCCTGGTCAATTTATCTGATAAAGTTTGGTTTGGCATTTTTTGTTTTTATAACCGCTATTTCTAATATGTTTTTAACATACAGAAATACTTTTTAGTTTACTAAGTACATCACCTGTTTACGAAAAATGTGATAAATAGGTTGTTATCAATCAAATATCGTGTTTTTATAAATTAGTCTTGCATACAATTTTATTTCTTTTGAGAGCCATCGCTAAAACATGCTCTGCTATTATTTCGTCAAGTATTTGGGAGACATCTTATTAACACATATCAAAACTAAAACAATAACGTAAATTTATAAAGTCCATATGTTAAGTCGATATCAAAAATTTGTGATTTCCCGCTCTGTTTTTATAATGATATCAGCCGGATAAAAAATGAAAACCGGAGTCGCCTTAAACAATCCGGTTTCATCCCTGGACAGGAAAACTGTTATGAAAGCTCAAAAATACCTTCATTATAAACAAGGAAAAAAAGATTAACATTTTTTAACTCTTTCGCTACGGGGTAAGAAACGAATATTAAGGCAATGGAGACAAGCCGATAAATGCCCGTCTTTTATTTACGCTATCCTTTCTTTCTATTGTAATCAGGTTATTATGATAGGATGATTGTGTGCCATAAATCTGTTTGCCAGTATCAAACAGGGATATTTTATCGGCAATTATCGCATAATTGCCAGCGTCAATTTCGCCTCTTTTGAAGGCTTCATTGATCAAAGGGAAATAACGTTTTTGTATTGAAAAATTTGTTTTTTGAAAAAGATAAATTAACGCATTGACGCCATCATCTCCAATATTTTTGGGGCCCGGCCAACCGTAAGTGTTAATGATCGATTTCAGTTTTAAAGCGTCTATGGAATCCAGCTTTTTGGTCGAATCTCTGTATGCTTTTACCTGCGTTGAGTTATTGTTATATTGTTTTAGAATGTCGGATTGCTTTAACTCCATTATAATGCGATGTTTGCGCATCGCTATAAGCTCTGCAGCTACTGCTGTTTTAAACACCTGCCTTTGCGTCTCTATTTCAGAAATTAATTGTGCCCACCGTTTGTCGCGATGCAGCTTCATAAAATCCGGCTCATAAATGATGTCATCATAGAATTTTGCATCGCCCCGGCTAATTATGATATATAGAAACCGATATGCACTATCGCGATAATGTGCTCTTGAACAAGCTCTTGCTGCATTAAATAAATTTAAGGTGGTTTGATTCGAAGTAGTTTTAAACGCCTTAAAATAGAACGTTGACGCATTTTTGTAAAGCTTCAATAAATAAAGGGAATCGGCGGATTTTATATTTCTGGGAACTGCGCTATTGGTTTGCGCTTTCAGCTGATAGGATATTAAGCACAGGTAGCAGCCTGCGATTACTCTTAAGTAAAATTTGACTACCGGCATCTTACCCGCATTTATCTGTTATGAAAACTGAAGTTACCGACATTATCAATTTGGGAGAAAAGATTAACATTTTTTAACCTTTCTGGCATTCGGGGCGGAATATTATATTTGATGATAACAGATGATAAAAGAATTATGCCCCATTATTTTTTAAAACTAAATCCCTGCCGGCCAACTTTTGCCCAGGATATGACAGCGGAAGAAAGGGCCATTATGATGCAGCACGTGGCTTATTGGGCCGATTTGATGAATAAAGGCCTGGTGGTAGCATTTGGCCCTGTAATGGATCCAAAAGAAGTATATGGAGTTGGGATAGTTAAAGTTGAGGGCGAAGAGCAGCTAAAGGAGTTGATTAAAAATGATCCGGCAACAAGTATTAACCATTATGAATATTATCCGATGAGGGCAGTGATACCGGTAAAATAAAAAATGCGTTCCGTATCTCACCTCGGAACGCACCTCAACATCACTCTCAATAATGCCGATTCAACTAAATCTCAGATAATATTTGATTATTGATCCAAGCTCTTTTATGATCGTTATTCGACCTTGTGCTATCAATTGAACCTGCTTTTTGTTTTGGGCAGGCTAAAATATTTATACCTTGTATATCAATCATTTGAGGCTTTTGTTTTCAAAAGATCAATATATTTTTCAATATTATTGAACAGAAGTTTCCGACAAAAATTGTCTGGGTATAAACATAAATTTTATTCCGCAATAAAAATTAAATGTTATTGGTACGATTGTAAACAATAATGTTAAATAATAGGGTATTTGGTGCGTGTTTATTATTGAGTGTTACGCTAAGAATTAAAAATATGAGAAAAATAATTTCTGCTATTCTGCTTTTTATACCATTCTGTTGTGCCGCTCAGAACTTCACGAAAAGTGAGATCATGCGGTTCAAAAACGAGGCAAGGGCAGTGACTATTATTCGTGATAATTGGGGAATACCTCATATCTACGGAAAAACGGATGCTGACGCTGTTTTTGGCCTGATGTACGCTGAGTGTGAAGAGAATTTTAAAGGGGTAGAGCGAAATTATTTGTACCAGCTTGGCCGGCAATCTGAGGTAGACGGTGAAAGTAAATTATATTCCGATATACAATTGCAATTGATTGCCGACAGTGCCGATGCTATAAAAGATTATAAATCCAGCCCGCTATGGTTTAAAAAGCTGATGAACGCTTTTGCTGATGGTATTAACTATTATCTCTACAACCATCCGGAAGTAAAACCAGCAGTTTTCCATCGTTTTAAACCCTGGTATGCGCTGATGTTTACCGATGGGAGCGTTTCGGCAACCCAAACAGGAGGGATAAATATCGATGAAACCCGCCGTTTTTACAGCAATGGACCGGAGAGCCTGGGAAAGGTATCATCTTCACATAATGCAGAGAATGTAATCGCCGACAGGGAAACCGGATCAAACGGATTTGCTCTCGCTCCGTCGCGGACCGCATCCGGGCATGCTATGTTGTATATTAATCCGCATGTGCCTTTTTATTTCAGGGACGAGGTGCATGTGGTAAGCGACGAAGGCCTCAATGTTTATGGCGCTGCTACCTGGGGCAATTTTTTTGTTTACCAGGGTTTCAATCCTCATTGCGGGTGGATGCATACCACCAGCAATGCCGACGTATCCGATCTGTATGCCGAAAGGGTGATTAAAAAAGATGGCAAATGGTATTATGAATACGATGGTAAACTGAAGCCGGTGATCACCCGGGAACTGACATTGAATATTAAAAATGGGGATAAAACAGAGCGCCGTACTATAACCGGGTATTATACACATCATGGGCCCGTGTTAGGTACACGTAATGGCAAATGGCTGGCCCTGCGGTCGAACAACCGTTCTTATAATGCCTTGCTTGAATCCTGGCTGATAACCAAAGCCCGTAATTTTGAAGAATATAAAAAAGCGATGCAACTGGTATCCAATGGCAGCAATAACACCGTTTATGCTGACGATAAAGGTCACATTGCTTTCTGGAACGGCAATTTTATGCCAAGGCGCGATCCAAAATTAGATTGGGCCTTACCTGTTGATGGTACCACGTCTTCGACCGAATGGAAGGGCACACACTTGTTGAACGAGATTGTACATGTGTATGACCCGGCAACCGGCTGGATAGAGAATTGTAACTCGACGCCTTATACCTGCTCAGGAACAAGCAGCCCTGACAAGGATAAATACCCGGCCTATATGGCAACCGATGGACAAAACTATCGTGGGATAAACGCGCTGAGATTGTTCAAGGATGCGAAGAATGTCACGCTTGAGGGACTGATCGCCAAAGGATACGATCATTACCTGGCCATGTTCGATGATGTGCTGCCACCTCTGCTCAGCGCTTATGATTCAGCTAATGATTCAATAAAGAAGGCACTTGCCGAACCTGTTGGTATCATGAGGAAATGGGACCGTCGCTCGTCTGCAAATTCGGTGGCTACAACCGTTGCCGTGGAGTGGGGTACAAGATTAATAGAGGAGTTGCCGCGTGCGCAAACTGTGGAAGAATCTACCTATCAGACAGTACGTTTCGCAGAAATGCTCAAAAAAATGAGCCCACAAAGACAACTCGAAATTTTTGGTGAGTCGATAAAAAGCCTCGAAAAACATTATGGCGCGTGGAAAATAGAATGGGGCGAAATAAATCGTTATCAACGGCCTGCCGATGGCACAACATTTGACGACAAACTACCCAGCACACCCGTAGCCCTGGTAGGATCGCAGTTTGGACAATTGCCGTCGTACCAGAGCAAAAGCGTAAATACGCAAAAACGGTATGGCTACAGCGGCAATAGTTTTATTGTTGCAGTTGAATTTGGTCCGCGGCTAAAGGCTAAAAGTATTATCACCGGTGGCGAGTCTTTCGATCCGTCATCCGCGCATTTTACTGATCAGGCCGAAGGCTTTATTAGCGGGCATTTTAAAGACATTTGGTTTTATAAAACAGATGTGCTGAGACATGCCGTAAAAAGTTATCATCCCGGCGAATAGTACTAAAAGGATGGTATTCATAACTGATATGATTAGAAAATACCTGTTTGTCGGAATACTACTTTTTGCGGGGATAATATGCCATGCTCAAAGCCTGACATTGGAAGAATTGCAGGGCCTTACCGCTATGACCACCGATCAGGTTCACAATTTCCTGATCATTAACAGAGGCTTCAAACCCCTTGGGAAAATTACGCTCAATGGCCAGAATTTTGAACAGTTCAAGAGCAACCGCATAGATCCCGCAATAGCCGAAACCATATCACTGGGGCAAACTAACCAGTTGATGAGTGGCAACACTACCCGGCAGGTGATTTATCATACGCTGCGTTTTCAAGACCTCAATTCGCTGTATACACAAGCAAAACGCTCAACCATGACCCTCATCTTCGAAGGGAGGGATGCTTATCAAAATATTTATCGTTTTGATAATTCACTATTCACGGCTATCATAAACGTAAACATTAATAAAAGATCCGGCACTGTGCAACTGGACGAGAAATAGAAACCTTGCAGGCAAATTTTCGTAAAAGTGGATTGTTGTTATTAGGCATTCCCATGGACTACAACAGGACCTTCAAATCGATTACACCCGAAAGTGCCCTTAAAACGCTGGCTTTTACACATGTGGCGCTACTGGCATTCCAGATGCTTTTTGCAATTGTGGCTTTTGCACAAACAACCAGGATGTATGTTAGCATTATGAATATGAACGACCAGTTTGTGTTTATTGTCCCGGTATTGGCTCTGGGAGGATTTTTTGGTGGCTACCTGATATTTAAGAAACAAAAATACGCGCTGCGCGATAAGGATAGCTTACAGGAAAGGCTTGCGAAATATCAATCGGTTTTGATCACTCGTTTTATGTTGATACAAGGACCCTCAGTGTTTGCCACAGTAGCGTACATTCTCAGTGGTAATATATTTTTCTTGCTTATCACGGGCTTGATGTGTGGTTACTTTATTTTTCTGCGTCCTACACGCGAGAAAATAGAGAGCGATCTGCGTTTTAGCTTCGACAGCCCAATGGTCGGCCAATTGGGGCACGAAGAGATCAACTAAATTTTTCCTTCCGATAAAATATGTTGCCGGATAATTCTGTTATTCCATTTTTGTAACTTTATTTAAAGTTTAGCTATATAGTTATGCGTATTTTGAAATTTATGGCAATAGGGGCCGCTGTGGGATACGGCATCTATTATCTGACAAGAGAAAAAGAAAACGGCAAATCGATACTGGAGGAATTAATGGACGATGCCCCGGACTATGTTGACCGTGCAAAAAAATACGTGGAATACACCCTCGACCAGGTAGCGGAACGCCTTCATGTATAAATAGAAAATGTTCCGGATCTCATTCCGGAATGCCGGTTTTTTAGTTAAGTAGTTAATTGAGTTGTCACAACAATTCAACCTAATCAACCACTTAACTTAATCAACCAATACAACCACCCCTAAATCTGCCCAAACTCTCCGTTTGCGCGTATTTGTATCTCTTCGCTCACTACTGCTGAAGGCATGTGTCCTACGCCAAAATCGTTTCGGTTAATAGTGCCTGTTACTTTAAAGCCGGCAATGGGTTTTTGAGTGCGCATGTCTTTTCCAACGCCGTTCAGGGTCAAGTCGAGATCCACCTGTTTGGTTACGCCATGCATGGTTAGGTCGCCGGTCAGTTTGTATTT